>ERZ773136.2157-NODE-2157-length-17271-cov-3.457714_pt1 | contig 17271 bp, 10 predicted proteins | sample MGYA00580855_ERZ773136 | MGnify/ENA primary metagenome ERZ773136 (study PRJEB29015, sample SAMEA2737860) | human gut metagenome | biome: human gut; feature: human-associated habitat; material: faeces | place: China | collected 2012 ... | reverse complement strand
CGATGTCGAATGCTTTTTCCATGATCTCCATGTCATGGTTACGAACGGCTCCTGATGATAATTCTACTCCGTTACATACGATATCATACTGGTAAGCAAGAATATCAAGCGGATCCATAGTATTAAGTGCTTCAAGACCACCCTGTGGCATAGAGAATGGATTGTGTGTAAAACCAATCTTCTTAGTTTCAGGATCTCTTTCAAACATAGGGAAATCATTTACATAACAGAATCTGTATGCATTTTTCTCTATTAAATCAAGGCGTGCGCCAAGCTCGTTACGAATCTGTCCTGCAAAGAATGCAGCTTTATCTTCCTTATCAGCGATAAAGAATATTGTATCTCCTGCCTGAAGTCCCGCAAGCTCTCTGATCTCGCCCTTAAGCTCATCTGGGATAAACTTATCAATAGGTCCCTTATATGAAAGGTCTTCAAGAACCTCAAGGTAACCAAGTCCGCCCATACCGATTCCTGTAGCGAACTTAAGAAGCTTCTCATGCTGTCCCTTTGAAAGCTTAGCATGAACATTGATAGCTCTTACAGTCTTATTCTGGAATGGCTTGAATGTACATTTATTGAAGAAATCGGACAAATCTATAATTCTAAGTGGGTTTCTAAGGTCTGGCTTATCTGAACCAAACTCAAGCATAGCCTGCTTATAGCTTATGATTGGGTAAGGAGCCTGTGTTACAACTGAACCTTCTGGTGCAAACTTTGCAAATGTTTCTGTAAGCACTTCTTCACCAACTGCAAATACTTCTTCCTGAGTAGCAAAGCTCATCTCAAAGTCTAACTGATAGAACTCTCCTGGTGAACGGTCAGCTCTTGCATCTTCATCTCTGAAGCAAGGTGCTATCTGGAAATACTTATCAAAACCAGATACCATAAGAAGCTGCTTGTACTGCTGTGGTGCCTGTGGAAGTGCATAGAACTTACCCTTATACTTTCTTGATGGAACGATATAATCTCTAGCGCCTTCTGGTGATGAAGCACAAAGAATAGGTGTCTGGATTTCAAGGAAGCCCATATCTGTCATCTTCTGACGAAGGAATGATATAACCTTTGAACGGAATACCATATTATCCTTAACCTTAGGATTTCTTAAGTCTAAATATCTGTACTTAAGTCTTACATCTTCTCTTACTTCCTTAGATGTCTGGATTTCAAATGGAACCTGCTGGTAAACCTGTCCTAATACTGTAATCTTCTTAGCTTCAAGTTCAATAGTTCCTGATGGAATCTTAGGATTATATGTTTCCTCATCTCTCTGTTCCATAACACCATCGATACTGATACACTCTTCCTTCTTGATACCCTTTAAGAGTTCTGGTTCACGGATAACTACCTGTAATACTCCGTACATATCTCTTAAATCGATAAATGAAACTCCACCGTGGTCACGGATGTTCTCAACCCATCCTGATACCTTCATCTGCTTTCCAATGTCGTTTTCACTTACATTCTGTAATGTGACATCTCTGTAAATGTTTGCCATCTTATTAATAGCTCCTCTCTTATAGTTTTATATTGTTAATGTGTGTCTTGTTGCAGCTGATAAATATATTGCTCCTGCTTCCTGCAAAGGCTGTAACGATATAACTTAGCAGCAATCGTTATCTGCACGCAAAAAACCCGGAATGCCTTACCAGCATTCCGGGACGAATAATACATAATTATCCGCGGTACCACCCGCATTGAACGAAATCTGCTTCTGAATAGCTGTCATCTAGAAACTTGTCATCAATAACTTAACCACTCAGGCTTCTTCTCATTCCTCTTTAATTACTTAACGCGTACAACGTAATAACCTACATATATCACTTACCTGTCTATAACAGCTGCGTACATTCAGCATTATAAACATATTCCAGTGGCATTGATATAATTCAGATATTCAACTCCAGAGTGTTCCTCTTGACAATTCCCTGTGTATGCTTTCAGTCGGTGGCATCACTTTCCTGTCAGGTTCCATGAAAAGAAGTCTCTTTCCCATATTCATATAGTTGAATAATAGCATATCCTTATGAATCATGTCAATCTATAACACAATTTTCTTTTGCAATTTTCTTTTATTAATTTTCTTTTGCGGGATTTAATCCTATACCTCATAATCAAGGCAGGATCTTACCGCTGTATATGGACGAACCTTTCCATCTGCTACAGCAACGTGGAGTGGATTAGTACTGTATGCCTTAAGTGCATCTGCATCTGTAAATGTTGTATCAAGCATAACATCAACTGTTGATGTTGGTAAGCCGTTAATATTAACCTTAACTTCTACCAGACCAGGAATCTTACCTGCAAGTCCTTCAAGGCCTTCCTTAATACCTTTCTTTACTTCTTCCTTTTCTGTATCTGTAAGCTCTTCCTTTAATTTCCACAATATAACATGTTTAACCATTCTTATTTGCTCCTTCTTTATCATTTATCTTCACTTTAGTTCACAGCCTTCTATATGCCTTGTTGTATCCAAGGCATATGTATATAACTGATTTATACAGCATTACACTCTATACACCCAGTTATCCTTTCTTGGCTTGCACTGTGGCTTATCTCCATCTGCATATCCAAGTATGCAATGTCCGATTCCTTCATAATCGCCTTCTATGCCAAGTGATTTAAGTATCTCTTTACCCTCTGCACTTTCAAACTCTTCCTTAGCTCTATGTATCCAGCAGCTATCTATGCCAAGTGCATGTGCTTCAAGCATAAGATTACCCATAACTAAAGAACCATCATATACGTATGTAGGCACACTCTTATCAGCCAGAACAACAAGTACAACCGGTGCACCATAAAATGGATCAAAGTCTTCTGGTTTACCCATAAATGCTGCATTCATCTTAGAAAGCTTATCTCTAAGTTCCTTATCGGTAACAGCGAGTATAACAGGTGACTGCCTGTTCTTACCTGTAGCTGCATAAGTTCCAGCTTCAACTATCTTATCTATTACATCTGCAGGAACCATGTCACTTTTATACTTTCTTACGCTTCTTCTTGTCTTAATCATTTCCAACACATCACTCATAGTAATCTTCCTTTCCTTAGCTTCTATAGTTGCTATTCTAATTTCTTCTTAATTATATACCATCATTCACATATCTGTTACAAATATTTAAAAACTTAATTGCATTTAACGATATAGACGGCATTAGTTTAAGAGGTTATTATCCCGTTATATGCAGCATTCCTATAAGCACAACTGCAGCCAATCCATAATATGTAACAACTGCAACAAGGTCATTGATAGTTGTTATAAGTGGTCCTGAAGCTACTGCAGGATCTATCTTTATCTTATGGAAAAACATAGGTGTAAGCACTCCTATAAGGCTGGATATGAGCATAGCCAGCAGTAGTGATACTCCAACACAGCCTGATATTGCGAATGCGTAGTGCCATGGCTTGCCTTTTACAACCATAATATATATGCCAAGCAATACGAATGCCATAGAGCCTAACAACAGACCATTAGCAAAGCCTATACGCATTTCCTTTAAGACGAACTCTAACTTCTGTTTAGCTGATATATCTTCATCCATAAGCACCCTGATTGTAACAGCAAGTGACTGTGTTCCTACATTACCTGCCATATCAAGTATAAGTGACTGGAAGCATACTATAATTGCAAGCTGTGATACTACATTTTCAAATATGCCTACTACTGATGACACTCCCATGCCTAAAAAAAGTAATAATATAAGCCATGGAAGTCGTTTTTTCATACTGGCAAAAAGCCCCTCTGTAAGGTCATTTTCCTCAGTTAAACCAGCAAGCTTTGCATAATCATCACTCATCTCTTCATCAACAGCTTCTACTATATCAGAAGATGTGATAACACCTATTATTTCTTTATCTTTGTTTAATACTGGAATTGAATCTTCACTGTAATCCTTTAAATCTTCGATACATTCGCTCATCTTTTCATGAGCATATACATATGGATAAGATGTACTGATTATATCTTCAAGCTTCTGATACTCCCTTGCAACAATAAGATCCTTTAAATCTATTGCTCCATAATATATATTGTTGTCATCAACAACATATATTGTATTTACGTTATCGTTTTCTTCTGCCTGTGATACAAGCTCTTTCATTGCACCCTTTATAGTCAGCTTGTTACTTATACATATAAAGTTGGTAGTCATCTTGCTACCAATCTCATCATCATTATATGAATAAATCAGACATACATCTTCCTTGGCATCCTTCTCCATATGTGATATCAGAGCCTGTCTTTCTTCCTCTGACACATTATCAAGGATATCTACAGCATCATCTGCATCCATCTTTTCAAGAACATCTGCAGCCTCATCCACAGACAGTTCTTCTATATACTCTGGTGTATCCTCCAGATATGAGAACACCTCTGCAGTCCACTCAACACCAAGAATCTTATAAAGACGAATTCTGGTATCTTTATCTAGTAGTTTTACTGCATCAGCTATATCATTCTCATGATATTTCGATAATTTTTTACGGATTACCTCATCAGATTTGTTACTTTTAAGGATTCTTACTATATCTTTGCTATAATCCTTATGAATAACTACATTAGATAGAATCTTATTCATCATTATTCTCCTTTCACTATTAAAATGTTAAAAGAACAATGACAAAGATTAGAAAACAAGCGACTTTAACAGACTATTGCACACGTCCCTTTTAGAAACGCAGACAATAGCTTTGTCGGCTTATAATCTATGTCATTGCTTCCTATTCGAGGACTATCATGCCCGTCCATTATCGTCACCTCACTTTTTAATTTTATATAAGCATTTTCATGCTTATTCAACTTTTTCATTTTATAATCTGGTCATTTATATGTCAACTTAAATCAACGTAAAATTTCCAGTTAAATCAACGTGAAATTTTCGGCTTTTGACCCCGACATCATATATCGAAACTAAGGCATTAAAAAAGATGGCAGTTCATATCATTTTCAATAAACCGCCATCTTTTAAGCTCCTATCGGGGCGGGTTCCAAGGTCTTTCACCCACCTATGAGCAAGCTCATGTGGGTTTAGACCTTTTGACCCTGGTATCATTATATATTCTTTTTTCTTCTTCGTGATAAAACACATATCATTCCTGAGCTTATAGCAAACAATAACCACACTGTGCCTGCTGCATGCATTGTATCCGATGTAGCAACGCTGTTATCTTTCGAATCTACAGATGTGTTATTATCAGGGATTACTGACTGGTTATTATCTTCAGTATTCTTTATTATATCCTTGTAGACAATCGCATATGTTGAAAATCTGTCTGTTTCAAATATGATAGTATTATCATTTTCATTATAATCAACAGATATATTTTCTGATTCTCCATTATGAATTCTTATTACACTATACTCTCTTTTTATAGATGCATCCTTATTGATAATATTTTCTGGAATTGCAACTTTAAGTTTTATAGCTGAATTCAATTCATGAACACTATTTTTATTACCATCTACATTCTTGTTAAGTACGATATCAAGTATGGTACCTATCTTTTCATCAGCTTTAAGCTTATTATCAATTAATTTCTTATCACTGTCAGTCACTTTATTTTCGATATTGTTTATATCTATTGTAACTTCTACTTTAACACCATTCTTGAATGCCTTAATTTCTTCTTCTGTAAAAACACTGTTAATTATTTCATTATTTGAACCCTCAATGGTCGTATCTGGTGTATCTTCTTTCTTTACAACTTCAACATTAATGCTGACATCTGCCTTAATCATAGGAATTATTGTAACATCTGTCTTATCTCCACATACTTTGCAATGATGCGACTTGCTTCCAGTTTCTGTAGTTGTAGCTTCCTTATCAACTGTCCATTCGTCACTGTAATCGTGACCTAATGCTGCTACCTCTTCTGTCTTTGTTGCATTACATCTTGTACATGTGTATGTCTTCTCGCCAGCTTCAGTACATGTTGGTGCTTTTGTTTCTTTTCCTTCGCCCCACTCATGGTCTAATGCTTCGATAACAGTTACATCTGACTTGCTATCACAGCCTGGTCTTGTACAGTGATGTGACTTGCTTCCGGCTTCTTCGCAAGTTGCTTCTTTATCAACTGTCCATTCTTCACTATAAGCATGGTCAAGTGCTTCTATTGCTTCTGTCTTTGTTTCTCCACACACCTTACATGTATATACCTTTTCACCTGCTTCGGTGCATGTAGAATCTTTTGATATTTCTCCATCATTCCATACATGTTCTTTATGCACAAGTGGCAAATCATTATAAGATGTTCTTTCCCACTGTAATGTTGTAAGATCTTTTAACTTTCCAGCACCTGTATATGGCTGAACCTCTGTACTCAGTCTGTCTGCTGCATATAATACATAATCACTATATGGCAGTGCATTCTTGAATTCTTCTCTATCCTGAACAAGTGCTACCTCACCTGCCTTATCTGTGTTAAGTGCTACCTTTAACTCTGCCTGCTTGCCATCAAGCATATATATAGAATTAAATGCATTGATATATCCGGCTGCACTGCTTCCATTACCACTTATAAGTACATTAGTCATACCTGACATATAACAGTTCTCAAGCAGCATATGTGCTCCACAGTTAGATGAAGCACCATTACTTACTATCTTCTGTGCATACTCTGAACCTGCTGTTTTTTCTATATCCAGACGATAATTCCTAAGATTCTGTGCATCCATAATACAATTATATACATGTGCTGTACCGAATCTTAATCTAGGCATTCTGTCCATAGAATCCTTATAGTAGTTATTAGCAAATGTTACTGTTATATTCTTAGATGATGTATCCTCATCTCTCTGTCCAAGAAGATGTGTTTTCTTCTGTCCATATGCATAATTACATATCTGTTCATGTGTCATTCCAGATTCAAGCAAATGCTTATAATATGCATATCCATCCGGATTAGCCTTCATAGCATTCATCATATTATCAAAGAATGTTCCACCATCACTTGCTGGAAGGAATTCACACCATGATATTGTTATATTACTATAAGCTGATGGAGTCTTGATATCTATAACACCATCATATGCCTTATAAAAAGTACAATGGTCAATCCATATATTAGAACTGCCCTTTTCTATAGTCATATAATCCCAGTCATTACGGTCATATCCACCACTTGTTTCATCGTCCCATTCCCAGAGTTCATCAAACTTAATGTTTCTTATAATTATGTTGTCAGAACCTGTTATATCTATACATGTATGTGTAATCTTAGCACCATTCTTAGAATAGATTGTAAGATTGCTCATACCTGCAAGCTTTAACATAGATACTCCTGATCTGATAAGATCCGGATGTGTAATAGGATAATTCTTATGTGCAGTTATAAATGACTTATATTCTGAATACCCCTCAACTTCTCTATCGCCAAGTGCTATATCCGCTGTAAGCTCTATAACTGATGCACGTCCGCTGGCTTTAACGCTCTTTATCGCATCTAAGAATTCTTCGGCACTTCCTGCCTTATAATAATTCTTTGACTCTTCAAGAAGATTACCACCACCAGTTACACCGGCACTTGCTGCATAACCTTCAACATTATACTTGTAAAGACCAGTATCATCACCATCATTTTCATTGTATGTGTCTGATATATACTGTGTTATAACATATTTCTGCTCTGCTTTAGTTGTTACATTTCCTGCGTAGTTAATACCCACTGCACTAAATACTGAATAAGGATCCCATCCAAGATAATTAATCTTAATCATCTCATCTGCCTTTTTCTTAGATATCTGTGGTCTGTTAGCATTAATAGCATATCCTGGTCCATAGCTTCCGTATTCATAAAATCTTGCAGCCTTGGCTGAATTACCACTCATATCTGCATATGGATTAGCTGCATTTGCACGTAGAATTTTTCCCATATAACAGTCTATCCATGTTATATACGCATCTGCACCCCAAGGTCGTGCAAGATAATACTTGCTACCTGAGCATCCATCCTCTGAAAGAACCTGACACTTATAGAATGTAAGTCCATAAGCTGCATCTGCTGAAGTCCTAGGAGCACATACATAACCTGAATTCTTGTTGGCATTATATCGGAATACAAGCTTACAGTCGTTAAATAACGCTCTAGGCTCTCCACCATATATAAAGTCTACATTACCTGCTATATAACACTTGTAGTAATACTGTGTACCCTTATTGGCACATAATGTATCCTGATAACCAAGTATTCTTACATTAATATAAGAAGCATTATCAGCATCACTGCTTAATGCATCTGCTGACTCATTGCTCTTAGTTCCATCTCCAAGATAGTTATATGTATTCTCGAACGTAAGATTCTCTGCCGTAAAGTTGTGTGCTGTGCTTTCAATACGTACTGCACAACGCTTAGCCATGTCACCTCCGGCAAGTTCTTTAACATCATAATATATTCTTGTCTTTTCACTATCCTCTCCTATAAGAGAAATATATGGTGATGATACAACAAGATGTTCATTATAATCGCCTTCCTTAACAAGGATAACAACTCTTTTTGTATTAGCTTTATCAACTGAATTTACAGCTGCCTGAACTGTCTTATATGTAGGGATGCCATTAACTTGCTCTCCATCTGTTCCATCATATGCAGAATCTACCACTTTATCATAATTTGTCAGATATACATAATTAAAAGTTTCCCTGGTTACACTACCATCTTTAGCCTTTATAAGCAGTTCAACATCATTTCTTCCTGCTGAAAGTAAAACATCTGTAAATGCAAATGTGCCCTTTACAGCTACAGACTTTTCATCTACTGCTGTCCCATTAATCTTTAATGTAACTGTTGACTGTTTTTCAACAACTCCTTCAAGTGTAAGCTTTCCATCATATACTGTGTTGTATGATCTTCTTGTTATAGTAAGTCCTGCTGAAGAATCTTCATATGCATATTCTCCTGTATGTCCTGCACTTGGTACTGCCCATACAGAATCTGATGGATTACTATAATTATCAATCCTGCCATCTATGTGTGAGTATGCTATTACATAGTAATAATATGGCATCTCTGCTTCAACATCACTATCTTCATAAGCACATTCGCTTATTGTTGCTATGAGCTTGGCATTATCACTTATTTCATCATATGAATAACGATACAACTCATATGTATCTGCTCCATTAACCTTATCCCATGCAACATTAATCTTATCACTTGTTGATAATGTACTAAGCACTGGTTTATCAAGTGCTGGTCTTATATATACCTTATCTGACTCAACGTATGAATTAATCTCACCGTCAACACCAAGCTTTCCGCTTACCCTGAACTTGTAATCGCCAGCTTCTTTTAATATATATCTGTATGAAGTATCTGTAAGTGCAGACTCAACCTTACTCCATGTACTTCCATTATCCTGTGAAACTTCAAGTACATATAAGCCATCTCCGTCTGCCTCTACTTTATTAGTCCAGCTTACATCTATATATTCTCTTGTGTCTGAACCTATAGCTGTAACTGTATCTATTTCCGGTGCTGTTCCTTTTGCCTTGTAGCATTTATTCTGGTCATAAAGAACTTTTCCATCAGCGGCTTCATACTTCATATTCTTAATAGTCGCCTCAACTCCGGCTAATACAAAACCATAAGATACTGCTGTAGCAGCTTTATCAGTCTTAAACAGCTCTGTACTTGTATACTTGTACACTAACTGTTGTTCTGTCTGTCCTTTTGGTGTAACAGATATAGCCAGACCCTCGTCTGTCTTTACCATCTCAAAATGCACCATTGTACCAACAGCTACAGTTCCTGATAATGCACTTCCTGCACCAACTGGTTCACTTGTTCCTTTGTAATATATCTGCTTTAATTCTGTTGACTTTCTTATACCAGCTGTAGCTATCATGCTGCCATCATAAGCACCAAAGAATAAGCCGTTGCTTGAGCTGTTTCCACATGAATTAATAATTATATCTGCTGATAATTTATTAATATCTGCTGTTTCTTCAAAACCATAGTAACTTACTGTTGAACTTATATTAGTTTTATCTGCTGAAAGTGTACCACCTGTCTGTGTCAGCTTAAGCCTCTGTCCTTCCGGCTGTACTACAAGACTATCTGTGCTGCCTGTTATAACTGGCATCTTTGGCTGCTCAACATATTCAACTTCCTTGGCATCGTATACTACTGATATTGACTTGATATAGGCATCTCCTCCTGTAGATACTATCTCTACTGTACCTGCCTCCTTAGAATCATATCTGTAAGATGAAACTGCTGTTGTTGTACTCGCTGCTTCTCCACCTATTGTATACAAAGCATACATACCACTATATGCTTCTACAGATACCGTACATCTTCCAGTTACAGGAACTACTATCTTCGTCCCACCATTAAACTGCGCTTTATCACCAGATGCAGCCAGCTTTCCTGTACTTGCATCAATATAAAGTCCATTATAATATCCGGTATTATTTTGTATTGTCTTATTAAAATAATCACCAGAACCAGACACGAAAGACCAGCTTGTTATCTGCTCGAATATAACTTTCTGTGTCACTTCACCTGATTTAACTGTTATATCTGCTCCTGACTTAAGCTTATATGGCTGTGCTATGAAATCACCACCAATAGTAAGTGTATAAGAGCCTTCTCTAAGCCTTATATTATCCTTTGAATCAAAGCTATATGTATATCTGCTGTTATCTTTGTTAGTATATGTATATATTATATTCTTTCCTGTAAGATCCGGTTTATCTGGAAGATTAAGTGTAACAGCATATGTTGGCTTAAGACCTGCTGTTATGTCTAATACTCCGTCTTCTGTATAGCTTACTCCACTATGTGCTGATGTTATCTCATAATCATCCGCTCCTGTGAGTACTACATTATATGTCACTCCCTTTTCAACTCTTGCAGAATATGACTTCTTATCAGCTGCCATAACGACCTCTGGTACATATTCTGTATCAGCATCTGTTAAAAATGATACTCCAAGCTGTGACACATCGTATTCATCTGCAATACCTGTTATATTACCAGTTACCATCTTAGTTGAAAGCTTCATGATTGTAATATCTGCTGTCACCTGACCTGAAGCTTCCTTGCTAACCTTTACCGATGTTATACCACTAGTTATAATATAAGCAGGATTACTTATAGAAAGCTCATATTCCATCTCTTCATCTTCTACTGGAACCTCAACTGAGTACATGTTATCTGATATAATACCAGAATACTGCAGACCTGTAGTCTTATTAACTGCAACTACACTTGTTCCATCAGGAATAGCTGATGAGGATGTGATAGTTCCTTTGATTGATGTCTTTTCAAGCTCCATACATTCAACTGAAACAGACTGAATATATGTTGAAGAATTATAAACTGATTCTAATTCTATATCACCTTCATCACCTGTAAGATAACACTCTATTGTAACTGTATTATATGAACCATCTAATTTTGTATTAGATATGCATTCTGCTTTCCTGACTGTTCTTCCACTCACCTTCCAGTATGAAGACAGTATATCTTTTGTATTATCAACTGCACTTATATTATTCTTATTAACTATAAGTGTTATAACTGCTTTATCTCCTATAACTGGAACATACAGTTTAGTGCCAGTATTAATCTGGATTCTTTTATTAGATGCATCAGGATAAAACTTTCCTTTAGATGCATCAATATATAATACATCACCATCAGCATTAGTATATGTTCCTTTACCTGATTGTATCACAGTCGCTGTAGTATTATTAGCTGCGGCTGTCATTGTATTATTGGTACTATAATCCCATACTGCAGAAATCTTTTTATCTGTACTTGTCTTAAAATCATTAAGCTTGTTATCAGAAAATGCTGCTGATGTTGTTGCAGTACTTGTAGATGAATCTATCTGGATAGAATATAAATATGTATTAACACCTACTTTAAGTGCTACATTCTCTGCACCATTATTCACATATCCTGTTATCTCGTATATCTTGTTTCCTTTAGCTTGTACAGTAGTATCCTGCATACCATCTAATTCAATATCAGAGGCAGTTAATGTACTTTCTGACTTTAAAGTAATTGTACATCTGCCAGCTCCCTTAACTATAGGAAATGTTAATAATGTACCTGCATTTGTCTGATATGCACTACTTCCATTACTTGCAAACTTACCTGATGTGGTATCCACTTTTAATTCGTTATTATCAGAATTAAGCAGTTTTCCACTATTTCTCTCCAACTTGGTAACTTTATTCCCATTACTGTCAAACATTTTATCGTTCGTATCTGCATATGTCCATATAGCAGACATACTCTCAGCTGCCTTTGCCTTAACAGCAAACAACCCATCTGGTATAGAAATTCCCGACAAGATTAAAGCAACAGCCATAATCACAGCCGATATTCTCTTAAACCATCCTTTCTTCATTACTGATTTCTTCATGTTTTCTCCCTTTCCCGGCATAAAATACTATGATGTACACTATTAACAAGAGATAGTATGAAAAATAAGATTTTTGATTGTTCTAATACATGTCATACTCTATGTTAATCTTACACAAAAAAATGCCTCATATTTTTATTTAAGAATACAACCTGCACTATTTTTACACCACCAAATTTTTTTTATTTTATATATCAACTACAGATTTTTTCATCTTTTATTTGTCTTTTTTTTAGTACATAAGTACTATATTATATAACTATCTACACATCATAATCAATTACATGAAAATCAATCCAACTACAAAAACACCATGAAAGCCTTTAAACTTTCATGGTGTTTTATATTAGGAAAAAAGTTTATATAAATGTGATGTGATTCACATTTGTACCAGTCCAATAAATCAATCTTATCTGATAATCATTAAACATTATCCAGCACTATACAAGACCAAGTATATGTGGAAGGAACATTGATATCTGAGGAATATATGTTACAAGTAACAATGCTATAAGGATTACTCCGAAGTAAGGAAGCAGTGTCTTTATAACGCTCTCGATTGTCGTTCCACCAACACGGCAGCCTGTAAAGAGGATTGTACCTACAGGAGGTGTTATTGTACCAATAGATAAGTTGAAGCACAGTAATATACCAAAGTGGATAGCATCCATGCCAAGCGACTTGCATATTGGTAAAAGAATTGGTGTAAAGATAAGTATTGCTGGTGTTACATCCATAAATGTACCAACTACAAGTAATAATACATTTATAAGAAGTAATATAAGGAACTTATTAGTTGTAAGACCAAGTATTGCCTTAGCTATCATATCTGGAATTCCTGTAAATGCCATAGCCCATGACATAATAGATGAAAGACCTATCATGAATGTGATAATACCTGTTGTCTTAGCTGCTTCAAGGACAATTCTAGGAATATCCTTAATCTTAAATGCTCTGTATATAAGTGATAATACCGTTGCATACACTACTGCAATAGCAGAACCCTCTGTTGCTGTAAAGATACCTCCAAGGATACCTCCGATTACGATTACGATAAGTAAAAGACTTGGTATTGCCTGCCATAAAGTCTTAAGAGCAACATTAAGTGGAACTCTTGATTCTGCCTGATATCCACGCTTCTTAGCCATGATACCTGCAAGCACCATAACTGCACCACCCCAGAGAATACCTGGAATATAACCTGCCATAAAAAGTGCTGCTATAGAAACACTGCCTGCAACGCTTGAATAAACGATCATAGTGTTACTTGGTGGGATAAGCATACCTACTGGAGCAGATGCTACGTTAACTGCTGTACTATAGTTCTTATCATATCCTTCCTTTTCTTCAAGTGGTCCGATTGTACCACCCATGGCAGCGGCTGCTGCTGCACCTGAGCCTGAGATTGCTCCGAATAACATATTAGCTACTACGTTTGACTGTGCAAGTGCACCAGGCATACGTCCACTAATTACCTTTGCACAGTTTACAAGTCTCTGTGCTATGCCACCATTATTCATTATGTTACCTGCAAGAATGAAAAATGGAATAGCTATAAGTGAAAACGAGTTAGAACCCGCGAATATTCTCTGTGCTGATGTTGCGAAAGAAACATCTGCTGGAATCATACATATCATTGAAACTGCTGATGACATACCTATGGCTACACCGATTGGAGCACCGATAACAAGCAGTACTACCAGTATTGTAACCATTACTAAGGCTACCTGTAATGCTATACTCATATTTACCTCCTATTCTGCCTTCTTCTTAAGCTCAAGACCAATATTATATATGCTGTAGAATATAATGATTACGCCACATATTGGAATTATAGAATATATAATACCTGTTGGAATATGTAAGATTGAATCGTACTGTACAAAATTCATCTGTGTAATCTTGAAGCCGCCGAATACCATTATAAGTCCTGCAAACACTATAGTTACACACTCAATTATAATGTTTACCACTGTCTTGGCTTTTCCTGGAAGCTTATCCTTTAAAACTGCTATATTGATATGTTCTCTCTGACCAAACATATAAGTTGCAGATATGATTATCAACCATACGAATGAATATCTTGTAAGAATCTCTGTCACACTGCTTGGTGAAGAGAAGATATATCTTGCAACTACCTGGTAAGTTACCATAAGCACCATCATAATAAATATGAATACGCTTGCATATGAAGTTATCTTATCTAGTATATTCTTAACTATTTTCATATAAGTACACCTCCTCATTAATCCTGATTACGTAGAGCTTCTACCTTATTATATATATCCTTTGTCATATCTGACTGATTAGCGATACTATCAAGTAATGGCTGACATTTTTCCCTGAATTCGTTAGTATCAGGATATACAAATATTGCTCCATGGGCTTCTGCTTCTTCCTTGCCCTTTTCTACAGCATCCTTAAATGTATCAAACTCATAATCTGTTGATTCCATGACAAGCTGGTCGAATATTTTTCTATCCTCTGCTGATAAACTATCAAGGAAGTTAGTACTTGCTACTACTACATCTGGATGTACAATATGTCTTGTATATGAATAATACTTAGCTACTTCATAATGCTTGAAATCTGAATATACAAGTTCACTGTTTTCACCTGCATCTATAACGCCCTGCTGAAGTGCTGTATATACCTCTGACTGAGACATTGCTGTACCTGTACCACCCATATACTTAACCATGTTAAGATATGTTGTACTATCATTAACTCTGACGATCATACCCTTAAGATCCTCTGCTGAGTTAATAGGCTTGGCTGCATATATATTTCTCTCACCAGCTGTATATATTGTAAGAACCTCAAAATTATACTTTCTTGTTGACTTAAAAAGATCTGTAAACACACCAGCTTCTGTTGCTCTTCTTAAGTGATCCATATCCTTATAAAGATAAGGGGCACCTACGATAGCAAAATCAGAATCATATCCTTCTGGAACTGAACAGGGTACGATAGCCATATCAAGAGCACCTGTTCTTATAAACTCTGCCATGGAGCCCTGCTCGCCAAGTACACCATTGGCATATATAGTCATCTTGTATCTTCCATTAGTCGCCTTTTCGAACTTTTCACCAAGTTCCTTCATAGCTTTATACTGTGGATGATTCTCATTCTGGTTAAATGCTACTCTTATAATCTTTACTTCCTGACCGTCTGCACTGTCAGTTGAACATCCTGTAAGTGTAAGACTGGCCAGCATTGTTATGCATAATACTAATGCTATTATTTTCTTGCCCATAAATTCCTCCATATCTGATACATTTCAACCGTCAGTCATAAACCCTGATAAACAACTGACAGCTTTGCTCTTATGCATCTGCCTGATTACTTTAAAAGCTCTAAGCTTACCTTGACTACAACCTTTCTTACTTCCATGGGTTCTCCATCTGCAACCTGTGGTCTGTGTACATCTGTTGGAAAGAATACACAGAAACATCCTGGTGTTGAGGTGATAAAGCCTTCATTTTCTACCTTCTTGTAGAATATAAGATCTCTTTCATCGAATCTTTCATCCACCTCATAATTTCCTGTATCTGGTGTAAAGCCTAACTTTTCTCTTCCTGTTACAAGGAACTGGACATCTAAGTACTTTTCGTGAACCTCTGGTTTTCTATCACTTACTGGTTCTGTCATAGCATCGAATACCTGTGCATATAACAGTTTACCTTCTATTTCATATACACCTGTTTGCATTTTAGTAAAATCATTGCTCTTTAAATATTCTATAGCTCTCTGTACTGCCTTTGGATAATTAGAATAATCATCCTGTGTGTGAATTGATGAAAATATCATCTCTGCTCCCTTCTGTCTGCCTTTCACCTGCAGACATTTCGTATTTAATTCAGTATTCAATCCAGTAATGACTCTTTAAATGCTTATTTACTGGACATTGTTTTTACTTTTATTCTCCATAGCATGAACCATATTAACTATCATTTTATGCGAAGGAACCGGAATTCCAAGTCTGTCTCCTGCCTTCACAACTGCGCCACTTATTGTATTAACCTCTGTAAGTCTGCCAGCCTTTAAGTCTGCATATATAGAAGTCCTTCCTTCTGGCGAGTTGATAGATGTATTTCTTACTCTCTCAATCATCTCATCTTCATCAAACTCAAGTCCCATAGCCTTTGCTACCTGCATTGCTTCTTTTATAAGTGTAACTGTCATATTCCATGCATATTCATCCTCTGCGATAAAACCGATAGGCACCTGAAGCACTCCTGTTAATGCACTAAGTGAGACATTCGTAAAAAGCTTATCCCATATAAGCTGCTGTATGTTACTGTAAATGTGTGTATCAAAACCACATCCATCAAAACATTCCTTTACTTTATCAAGCATACCCTTCTTATCTTCTACAAGCATGCCAATATTAGTCTTACCCTTACCGCCTCTTCTTACATATCCGTTATCAAGAATAGCTCCATTATCTTCTGTTGTTCCTATAATAATTCTTTCCTTAGGAACAAACTCTTCAATAATATCTTCATGTCCGGCACCATTCTGAAGAGTTAAAACATAAGTATTATCACCGATTATAGCCTTATTTTCCATAAGAGCAGCTCTAGAATATAATGCCTTGACAAATATAATAACAAGATCAACCTCACCTATTCCTTCGCTGCTAAGCAATGCCTTTGGATGATATATGACATCTTTATCATTCTCATATAGCTTCAATCCATCTGCATTAATCTTTTCAACAAGTTCTTCCTTCTTATCTATCATATAAACATCATTGTTTATTGAAAGATGGCCTCCATATATAGAACCCATAGCACCAGCTCCAAGTACTGCTATCTTCATAGTGATCCTCCATTCTTGCGCTGCTTCTTTGCGCATCTCAAGTTTGTGCGAAGTACAAATCTTGCGTGTGAAAAATC
>ERZ773136.2156-NODE-2156-length-17284-cov-38.030182_pt1 | contig 17284 bp, 17 predicted proteins | sample MGYA00580855_ERZ773136 | MGnify/ENA primary metagenome ERZ773136 (study PRJEB29015, sample SAMEA2737860) | human gut metagenome | biome: human gut; feature: human-associated habitat; material: faeces | place: China | collected 2012 ... | reverse complement strand
GTAGGCCGCCGCCTCCTCGGTGCGGCCATCCTTCAGGAGAAGATTTATCGTGTACATATGGTTTGCGATATCGTGCCGCATGCGGCGGATATCCTCATACTGATCCGTCAGAGCGGCGTAGTGCGCCTTCTGCGCGTCAATCTGCTTTTTCAGCAGCTCGTTTTCGGCCGCGAGTCTGGAACGCCGCGCGATGCTGACCATGCTCATATACAGCACCGCGTCGGAGACCATGCATATAAGCTCGGCGATCACCATGAAAATGAGCTTGCTCAGTGAGAAATCCTCCAGCGCCAGCTCGGAAAACCAGCCGCAGAGCAGGACGTACTGGCTTATCGGGAACAGGCTGAAGCCCAGCCAGTGCCGCAGCGTGAGGTACTGCTCATTTTTAAGATCAAAGCGCTTGAGAAACAGCGTACCCACCGCGAGCAGAAGCGCAGCGCTCGCGTCGTAGACCGCGTATATGCCGCACTGCAATTCGGTAGTCTGCGCGGAGACGCCTGCGGCTACGACCTCAGGCGGCAGCAGCACCGCCACCCACAGTTCCACGAACATCGTCGTGACCGTGCACAGCGCGAAAACGACCAGCTTCTTTCGTATTTTGTCGCTGTACAGCACCAGCGGCGCCGCCCATGTTATCAGCCCGATCATGGCGCGCCATATGGAGAGGTACGGCAGGATATACGGGAAAAATATCATGACGAGTATGATGAGCTGGAACAGCAGGAAGGTCTTGAGCCTGCTGTATCGCCGCGTGAGCAGGATGTTCATCGCGATGCCCCAGAAGTTAAACTGTATGTAGTTCGAGATGATAGTCGGTAAAAAGATCATGTTAGGTCATACCTCATATATTTACATGCTATTTTGACATAAAAATCTGCGTATTTGACATATGGTGTGTCACACGGAGAAAAATCTGGTATAATATGCTTGTATTTGAGGCGGAGCACAGGAAATATAACGCGAGCTGCAAAAACTAATCTATTATACACGCATTACGGCGATTTGTAAATATCTTCATATACATTGTATGGAATTGGGTGCTGTATTCAGGGCATGAGTCCGGGGCTTATACTTCCACAACCTCACAAACTCACAAACTCTCTTACTCCTTATGAGCACCGAAGCTGTGCCCTGAATAGAGCATCCAATCATAACCACCGGCCGTGCCGGTGGTTTGCACTAGCCCCCTTGGGGCATGACCCGGGCTGAGCCTATAGGCTCGTCGAAAAGTCTGCCAACCGCGCAGTTCTCCCGGGCTGCCCCTAAAGGGGCTTTTGTTTATTTGCCTCCTCTTACCGGCTCACCCGTAAACGGGTCTACGAACTCCTTGATACTAAGCTGGTCGTCTGTGTAATCTTCCTGAAGTTGATTTTTGATATACTCCTCTATTGCGCGCCTATTTCGTCCCACTGTGCTGACGTAATATCCCCGGCACCAGAAATGCCGGTTTCCATACTTATACTTGAGATTTGCATACTTTTCGTAGATCATTAAACTGCTCTTTCCCTTGAGATATCCCATAATCTGCGATACGCTGTATTTCGGTGGTATGGATACGAGCATATGGATATGATCCTTGCACGCTTCCGCTTCATGAATCTCGATACCCTTATATTGGCACAGCTTTCTGATCATCTGTCCGATATCCTGTTTGATCTTTCCGTATATGATCTGTCTCCTGTATTTCGGCGCAAATACGATATGATTAGCGCCTATTAGGAAAACACACTGTCAAAGGGGTTTGTAGCGGGGGTTAGCCCGCTACTGCGGTATCTTCCGTAGTGTTGATTTCAATGTACTCGGCAATCTTGCGGAGCTCGTCAGCAAATTTGAATTTCACGCTGATATTGCCGTTTTCATAGACCTTGATATAGTCCACAAGTTCAACCAAGATTTCACGGTTGAGGGCTTCAATGTTCTGATACTTCATAAAGGCTACCAGTGCAGGATGCTCGTTGTCCACACCGTTTGCCAGTTCTGCGCGTTCAGCGTTCAGCCGGGTAAGCACCGCGGAAATATCAGAAGTCTGCCGTTCATAGTCAGCCTTCATATCCCGGTATTCCTGCTGGGTGATTTCACCGTCTTTCCAGTCCTGATAAAGAGATTGCTTGTAGCGTGTTATCTTTGTCAGTTCCCGCTCTTTTGCAGCTATCAGATCGTCCAGTCGGTAAGACTGGCTTTTTTTGATTGGAGCGGAATTGATCTGCGTGACGATTTCCGAGTAGGAAACAGCCAAATGTACCTGATGCTGTACAGCGAACAAAACAGCAGCCTCCAGCCGTTCATGCTTGATTGAGTGCATGGTGCAGGCTGTCCGGGAACGGTTCTTGTAGGTTGAGCAAGAATAATATACATTGTTGTTCTTGCCAACGCATCGGGTAATGGCCCGCCCGCAATCGGCACATTTCAGAAAGCCGCTGAATAAATGTACCTCACGGCCTTTCGGGGAAGTACGGGTATCACGCTGTAAGAGAGCCTGTACCTTATCGAAAGTTTCATAGTCGATAATGGCCTCATGTGTTCCAGCCACTTCCACCCATTCCTCGCGGGGAACAGCTTCAATCTGGTGTACCTTGTAGCTTTTCACCCGGCTCCGGCCTTGGGCTAAGTCCCCGGTGTAGGTCGGATTGGTAAGAATGGAGTGGATCATGCGGGCTCCCCACATAGGATCGTCATACCCTCTTGTCGAAACAGGCAAGCCCTTTTGTACCTTGTAAGCCGAGGGGCTCGGTACGCCGTGTTCGTTCAGGTACAGCGCGATAGCACGTTTTGATGACCCTTGAATAAGCATTGTGAAAATGAGTTTGACATTTTCAGCAGCATCGGGATCAACAATCAGCCTGTGCTTGTCCTTTGGGTGCTTTACATAGCCGTAAGGAGCAAATGCTCCGATATACTGGCCGTTGCGCCGTTTGTAATCAAATACCTGCCGGATCTTTTTGGAAGTCTGATAGCAGTAATTATCGTTCATCACGTTTGTAATGGGAACGATGATATTTGAAACGCTGTCGGGGTTCTTGTAGCTGTCCACATTCTCAGCAAGGCTGATAAAGCGAACACCCATTTGAACAAACAGGTTGTCGATCAAACTTCCGGCATCGCTATAATTTCGTGCGAAGCGGGACAGGTCTTTTACTATAACGCAGTTGATTTTACCACTCATGACATCCGCCAAGAGCCGTTGAAAATCTTCACGGTTAGCGTCCGTTCCAGTATGTCCGTCATCTACATATTCCGTGATACTTTCAAACTCGTCAATGTTGCGTCGGTAAAAATCGTTCAGTAGGTCACGCTGGTTCTTTACGCTGTTGCTATCGTCTTTTCCTTTTTTCAAATCTTCCTTTGAAAGCCGGATATAGATGCCCAGCCGCCAGCGGCGGATTGTGTAAGAGGGAGAGAAACTCTGCTGATACCCTCTGTTTTTTGCTCGTGCCATTGTTCCTCCTTCCCTATCACATTACACTTATATTATAACTCTGTCCGGGGAGGACAACAAGGATGCCTCCGCTTCGGGACACTTTGTCTCGAAGAAGCAAAACGAGCTGTAACCGAAGTTACAGCCCGCTTCTTTGCCGCAGCAGGAAATCCGTCAGCTTATCTTGGAGAGATGGCCCGCTTTCAGCAAATTCAATTTTCACGCCAACACCACCGATGCAAAAGCAGTATGGATTTTTGACAGTCTGCAAAAATCGAGAGATGCGCTCCTTTCGGGAAAGCGCATTGTCAAAGGTCATACCGCTCACATCAGGCAGGGACTCGGCAGCCACCGCGCCAATGTCAACGCTTCTCATTTGTTCAAGTTCCTGTGTAGTTAATTTCACGGTAAACCTCCTTCGCAGATTGATAGAACGCCTCCCGCTGTTTGGTGGGGAAACGCAACAGGCCAGCACCACCGGGATGCTGGCCTGTTGCCTTACTCCACCTTGGGACACTTTGTCTCGAGGTTTATTATAGTTTTTGAATATTAGAGAGCGCCGCACATATTTACTTGGCCTGTCCAAAGACAATCGTTATTTTCTGTGCGGCGCTCTCAACGCAAGTAAAGCGACAAGCCCGGAGGAACAGGCAGCCAACCTGTTCAGCGCCGGATCATGGCCTTGGGATGGCCGGGCCCATTTACAGTGTTGGTGTTGTTCGCTCAATCTCTTTTGGGAAATGTCACCGCGCACCCACCGTCTGGCTCCACGTACTTACTCAGGGTTGCCGTTATTCCCTCGCGTTAGGAAGAAAACCTCCTCTCATAAACCGAGACATTTTTTCATCAATTCCAAGTGGGTTAAGAAGAAAAAATCAAAAAGTTTTTTTCATGCGTTCAAGGCCACGCTTGATCGACTGGCGAATAGACTCCTCATGTACGCCCTCGGCCTCGGCAATTTCCTTAATCGACTTGCCAAGAATGATATGTGCGTCAATTCTGCGGCCCTGGATCTCCGGCAGAGAATTGAGAGCGTTCCACAGACGAAGAAAGGTTTCCATCCGTTCAAGGAGCTCCTGCGGGGTCGGCTCATGCAGGCAAGCGGAATATTCAATCCCGTCATCGCAGTCCAGAGAATACTGCGCCTTGTGCCGGGAGAGCCGCCGCTGGTAGGCCATTTCATAGCGGGCATCGGCCTTGAATACCTCGGCCACCTCGTCAGAAACTTCGATAAGCTGATCCTGCGTGTACCAATAATAAAAATCTTTCAAATTGATAGTAGTCATCGTAAAATCCTCCATTTCAGTTTGTTCGGGGTTGGTCGGAAACGAAATGGAGCAACGGCGGAGAACGGCACCGCACCTCGGGACACTTTGTCTCGAAGTCTGGAAAGCAAAATGCGCCTGTGCGACACAAGGCCGCACAAGCGCACGAAAAAGTATTATCGGTTATGTACTGTTTAATTTCATGTTCAAAACCGGACTGCTCCGACGGAGGGGCTACGCTTTTTTTAGCTGGTGCAGATCACGCGAACAATGAAATAATAAAATGAACACGGCAAAATAACCTCCCATCGGCTACCGTGTCCCTACAAGTCGTCATTGGTTTGTGTAGACGCAAAGAAACGGCGGCTCTGAAAATCAAAGCCGCCGTTTCAAATGGGCGTGTTGATAGGCTGCTGTACGACGGCTTTTTTTCTTTTGCCGTCGTGCGGCAGCTTGTTCCTTTTGCGCTTATCTTAACAAGCAATCCTCACAGAAATGTCACTGACACACGCTGTTTCGACAGAATAATGGGCTGAAATCTCACGAACCTGTGAGATTTGAAAAACCGGGAGAATAATCTCCCGGTTTTCATCGCAAATATTTAATTCTGCCGCAGTCTCTCTACAACGCTTTGCTTAACATTTTGCATGAAAGTTATGACGGGGGTTGCCAAGCAGACCAGCAAAACAATAGCTGCGACAACCAACAGAGAAATTACAGGATAGTGAAAAGCTGCATAAGGAACCATTCTTCTAAAGGCTGAGTATATTGGAATATATATCGCTGTTCCCAGTGTGGCAAGCAGTAGGAAAGAAATACTCCAATAATACCCGCCTTCCCAAAGCAATACATTTCTAATTTGCTTTTTCGTCATTCCTATACTTTCAAGTGTTGCAAATTCATGTTTCCGAGTATTTACACTAACAACCATTGTGTTAATGAAATTCATAATTCCTATCAGCAAAAATACAGCGGACAACCCTGCGGCTATAATCCTTGAGGTCAGCAAATATCCGGCCATTTCTTGCTGCTTTTCATATCGTGACAGAATCGTAATGCCCGGTGACGAAGCAGTAATGGATTGAAGCTGCTCCATAATCCCTTTGTCATAACTGCTATCAATCGTATCAAAAGCAATCCGAAAGATTTTGGTTTCTCCAGACAACTTCTCTATTGCCTGCTCACTGATATACAAATCAGGGGCAGTACCTCTCTCATTTCCTCGACCACTCTGAAAATCAGCGTCCAGAAAGCCAGTTGCCACTGTAAAGACCTGTTCCCCGGACTCACCGACAACGGTGATTGCTTGCCCTGGCTGAATCAATAGGTTTCCCTCATCATCCGTCATAGCGGACAAAACCACCAACTCTCCCTTTTCAAAGGCGGTTAAGTCAATAGGCTTATCAAGCGTTTTATTAAGTTCTTCGATATATCTGGAATCTATTCCGTAAACGCCGCTCCAAAAATTATCTGTATAGTTTTTTCGTGTTTCCGCATTTGAAAAATCAAGACCTGATACGCCATCCAAGGAATCAATATATTTCCCGAATACATTTTCGTCGTAAATGACATCCATAGTGGGCCACGGTGAAGCAGAATAAGTGACGCGCAGATTTTCAATTCCCTGCATTGTTTCAATTTGCTGCAACATTTCATCAGAGAGCAGGTTTCCTTCTTCGGAAATGCTGTAAGTCAATGCGAAATCACTTTCTCCCCATTGATTTACAAAATTGTCGGGACTTAGGCTTGATAGTAGACCAGCAGAAACCAAAAACAATATTAAGCCTAAAAATAAGGACGCAAAAGTAAGGAAAGCGCTTTTAGGGTTTCTAAAAATATTATCTCGTGCCATCCGAGATAATTTTGTTCTATGGCTCTTATGATCTCGGTAACTCCTTGTATTTGCCTCCGTATAGCGTGAAGCCGCAACAGGAGAAATACTTGCAGCTATTTTCGCTGGTTTCATGCTGCCGATGATTGCAGTAAAAAATGTGAAGATTGCGGCACCCGCAAAAATAATGGGGGAAAAGGACACTATCTCCCCAAGGTCTGTATCGCTTGAGTACATCATATTCATGGCAAACGGAACAAGTCCAAGCGAAACAATACCACCGACAATCAGGCCGCTGGGAATACCGATCACCGCCGTTCTGAATATTTGAGAACGCACGATCCGCTTGATTTGTCTTTTTGTCGTGCCTATCGTTTTAAGCTGTCCATAGAATTGTGTATCTCTTGAAATTGAGATATACAGAATGTTATAAATCAGCAAATAGCCGCTGATAATGATAAAGACGATAATAGCAGCCAGTGGAAGAACAATGGTGGTGGAATTGCTCTGAGCAATAGGTACAATTTCAAAGGACTGACTTTCTGTAAACGAAATCTTCCGTTTTAGTTTTTCACAGGATCGCAGGGCATTACTGTCATCAGAAAAAGAAATCATTGCGGTAGACACACTATCAAAGGGAAGCCCTGTTTGTGTTGCAAAAAGCTCCGAAACATAAGCGGCACCACGGTTGCCTGCACGTGAAGCCGAATAATCTGTGTAATAGCCCGACAAAACAAATTCATCGGAGATATATTGATAATCTGTTCCGAGTTGATAGGAAAGGGAAATATTCATCCCTATCTGTGGATCATCAATCCCCATTGCACGCAAAGCCCATGTAGGGAGCATAATTTCATTTTTTGCTTGCGGATAATCTCCGTGTATATCCGAAATTGTTGGTACACGGTGTTCTTGCCATTCTGTTTCGTCTATCCAAGTAATACTCAGCAGGGCATCGTCCATTCCAGATGTATCAATGCTGCCCAATCTCTGACTGACACCAACTACGGATACCAAGCTGGATCGGCTCAATTCTTCATATTGTTCTTCTGAGAGGCTTGTAATTGCCACATCCGCAGTCGTGCCCATCGCACGAATTTGCTGCATTTGATAGGTTTCAAAATAACTGCACCCCAAACTAAATACAGATGTAATCATAAAGGCGGTCAAGAATAATGCGATGGTAACGAAAACATTTCTCTGCTTATTAGCGCGGTAGCTTCTTTTGGCAAGACGATTGATTGTTGCCTGATTATTGTTCCCAAATAAAATATCATCCATCAATGTCACTCCCTGTCACTGTGCGATTTTTCCGTCCTCAATACGGATAATTCGGTCGGCAAGCTGGGCAATTTCATTGTTATGGGTAATCATTACAAGCGTTTGATGGAACTTCTGACTTGTAACTTTCAGCAAACCAAGAACATCACTACTTGTCCGGCTATCCAAATTGCCTGTCGGTTCATCTGCAAGTATAATAGCTGGTTTGGAAACAAGGGCGCGGGCAATCGCTACACGCTGCTGCTGGCCGCCGGACAGATTGTTAGGCATACTGTTCAGCTTCCCATCGAGAGCCAACATTTTCACGACTTCATCCATAAACCGCTTGTCCACGGTATCACCATCCAGCTCCACCGGCAGGACAATATTTTCATAGACATTCAGCACAGGAACAAGATTGTAATTCTGAAAGATAAACCCGATGTTACGTCTGCGGAAGATGGTAAGCTGTTCATCCTTGAGTTTCGATAATTCTTTCCCTTTTACTTTAATACTGCCGGAAGTTGGCGTATCTAACCCGCCCATCATGTTCAGCAAAGTAGACTTACCGCTGCCGGAAGTACCAACAATGGCAACAAATTCACCTTCCTCAATGGATAGGGTCACGCCATCCAATGCTTTTGTAATGTTCGGTTCGGTGCCGTAATATTTCTTCAAATCTGTCGTTTGTAATATGTTCATATAGAACACCACCCTTTCTTTTTGATGGCTCTATCATAAAAGGTAAACCTCACAGAAATGTCACGGGAAACAAAATACCTCTGTTTAATTAAATCTCAAATGTCATAGGCCTGTGACATTTTGTTTTTTAGCGTACTTATTTTATTGTCGAGGCAGAAAGACGGAAAAAGTTGAACCCCTCCCAACCTCGGATGTTACCCGGATATAACCGCCTTGCAAGGTTACGATCTCACGAGCCAGATATAGACCAATACCAATTCCATCTACATCATGTACGATGTCCTCTCGATAGAAACGCTTGAAAATTGCTCCCTGATGCTGTTCTGAAATGCCAATGCCTGTATCTGCAATGTCGATTTTCACATACATTTCCCAACTTTCAACCGAAACACGGATTTGACCGCCCTCCGGCGTATATTTCACTGCATTGTCCAAAATATTGAACAGTGCTTCGCTTGTCCATTTTCTGTCATGGGAAACGACCAAGTTCTCCGGGCAGTCCACTTGAACATTGATCTGTTTTTTCTCGGCGTTCAGAAGAATACCTCCCAATGCGGCGGCAAGCGTGTCATAAAGCGGCTGGCTTTTCTTTTCCAGAGAAATAACACCTGTTTCCAAACGAGAGGTTTTAATCATAGCCTGCATGAGAAAATCCAGTTTATCAAGCTGGCTGGCCTGTGCCGTTAGAAACTCTTTTTGTTTTTGCACAGGGACTTCATTTTCAAGCAGAGTGCTGTTAATCATTTTCAAGTTCGCAATCGGGGTCTTGACCTGATGGGAGATGTCGGAAATCAGTTCTTGCAGGTCAGCCCGTTCTTGTGCAATGCCGTTCTTGTTTTCCTGCATGACTTCATATAAACGGTTCAGCCGATATTCAATTTTATAGAAAAGACTTTCTTCTTCCACAGTCTGTTTCGGCTGCATATTCCCGGATAACATATCATCCATTAAACTGCAAAAAGCATCGGAGAACATTGCCAGTTTGCGGCGAACCAGCACCATAAAACAAACAGCGCAAACCAGCACAAAAATGCCGAACAATAATACATACCAGACAGCGGTTATATTTTGGGTCAGCCCATACAAAGCTGCTGAAACCGTCCCCATTGCCACCAGCAGGAGAACAGCAAAAAAGATACAGGCTTTGTTGACGGAAAGTTTTCGCACATTCATTTCAGCACTCCTCCGATCCACATATAGCCCATACCATATACCGTTTTGATATACTGACGGTCAAGTGTTTCGATTTTGTTTCGTACCCGGCTGATCGCCGCAGTCAGAGCGTGTTCATCCACAAAATTTCCGTCTGCGTCCCACAGCTTTTCCAACAAGACTTGCCGGGTCAAAACAATCTGCGGATTTTTCATCAGGATTTTCAAAAGTCGATATTCCAGTGGGGTGAATGTAAGTGGCTTTCCTGATAGAGTAGCACTCATTTCTGAAAAATTGATGGTCAGTGTGCCATCCTCATAAGTATCACCACCATATTGTTTTGTCAGCCTACCCAGCACTACCGCTAATTTCTTTTGAAAGACGCTCATAGGGAAAGGTTTTGTCACATAATCCTCTGCGCCCAGTTCATACCCTTTGAGCATATCGCTTTCCATATCATTTGCGGTCAGAAAAATAATAACGGTATCAGGGCGACGCTCTTTTATTTCCCGGCAGAAGTCAAAACCGTTCCCGTCCGGCAAATTTACATCCAGCACAATCAGGTCATAGTCCTGCTTTGTCAAGAAACTACTGGCCACTGATTTTGTCAGTGCAGAATCAACCGTATAGCCCGCAGTATTCAAGTTATAGCATAAAGTATTATTCAAAAGCCGATCATCCTCGACTACTAAAATTCGCATGGTATCACACTCCTTCATTTTCAGTATAGCACCCAAATGTCACAGAAACCTCACAATATTTCTGATTTTATTTTAGATACCAACCTCTGATCTTCGGGACAAATTGTCCCAAAGTTATAGGTATATTGTACCTCACATTTCCGCGATCATCAATTTTGCGTATGTGAAATTAAATAGTCAGTAGTATGAAATACACAGTCGTTCAAATAATATCACATGAAATGTAAAATCATATCAGGTGATGTTATGAAGATAGAACGAGATGAAAGACGCTTTGATTTTCACGATATAGGGCTCGCCATCAAGCGTGCAAGAGAAGCCAGCGGCATGACACAGGAGCAACTGGCCTATATTGTTGACCGCGCTCCGCGTACCATTATGTATAATGAAAATGATGGTCAGCATCCAAGCTTCAACACCTTTTATCAGATGGTTACAATGTTTGATATATCGGTGGATCAATACTTTTACCCGTCCCAGAATAGCGGGAGCGAGTGCAGGAAGCGGATTGATGCCATGTTGAACGCCTTGGACGAAAGAGAATTGAAAATCGTTGAAGCTACAATCCAAGCGATGAAAGCATCGAAAGAAACGGAGGAAACGTAAAAGAAAGCGTAACCTCCGTTTTTTGCGCCATGTTGCGGGTTGCGCGTTTTGGCAAGCAATTCGGGTGTGGCCACACTCCGAAATTTTTGCAGGGCGCAGGGCCCGCAAAAATGCTTGTTGGGGAGCTCCCCAAACCCGCTGTACTTCGGGACAAATTGTCCCAAAGTCCCGGTGCGCTGCACCGTAGTCTGCGGCCCGTCACTATCGTTCCTGTGCCTTATTCTCACGCTCGTCCGTTATGCCGAGCAGATGATCAATGTTCGCTTTTATTGCCACGGCCTCCCGCATTTGCCGCTGGGCATCCCGGTATTCTGCATAAAGCTCTTTCTTTTGTCCCGCCAGCTCACGGCGGGATTTTTTTAGTGCTTCAATCTTAGGGAGCTTTGCGCCGTTCAGTATGGTGTTCATGGTATCCTTTGCCGCCCGGTAAGTGGCAAGCTCCACTTCATGCTGGGCCAGATACTTTTTGCTGTACCGCGCAGCCTTGTACCCATCGAACACCGGGCGGGTCTTGGCATAGTCCACCGTGGCAGCCATCAGCTCCGAGGTTTTGGAAAGAGCCTCCTCCGTTGTGCGGAGCTCGTCAGACAGCTTGTGAAAGTGATCCACCGCAGCCTCGGTGCTGGCCGTCAGCGCCGCATAGTCTGTCAGATGATGCTCCTGCAAATACTGGAGCGCGGCAGCCATCTGTTTTAGGTTGTAGACCTTGGCCCATCGTTCATAGGCCGGGCCTTTGCCCTGGGCCATACGCTCTTGAATGTCGATGATAAGATTAACTCGCCGTGGCGGAACCGTGGGCTCCTCTGGTAGTTCAGGGAGCGGACGTTCCCCAGCAATTACCGCCTTGATGTCCTCCGGGTCAAATCCGGCTCCCAGTGTAGAAGCCCGGAGCCGGGTTGGTTTTTCCTGTCCGGGCGCAAGGAATGAGATGACACCGCCGCGCCCCTGTTTTACGGCAAAGCCGGACTCCTCCATGAGACGAAGAAAGTCGGCAAAGTCCGTGGGCTTTTTCTCCAAAGCGGCGAGAACAGCCAGCCGCACCCGCTGCTTGGCAGAGGGCGGCTTTTCCCCGATCCACTGGCCATAGTGAAGAAAGCGGCCCTTGCTGTGCTGGCGCGGATTTTGAATGACAGACAATTCATGTTCGATGCACACGCGGTCAGAGAGCCGCCGCAGGGCAAAGGACGAACCAATGAAATTATGAAATTTCCGGGAGCGGTCAAAGGCCGTTGCATTAAAATAAATGTGATTGTGGATATGGGCCTTATCGGTATGCGTACAGACAAAGAATTGATGCTTTCCCTTTGTCCAGCGCATCGCCGTTTCATAACCGATACGGTTTGCTTCTTCCGCCGTAACCTCCCCGGGCAGAAACGCCTGCCGGATCTGAAAGAACAGTGCCCCGCGAGATACGGCCCGGCCTGTCTCTGCAAGGTATTGACTTTTTACCAGAAGAAACTCGGCGGGAGCCGTGTTCGGATCGCAGAGATAGGAAGATACGGCTCCCAGCTTTTCCGGGTTCAGGCCATAGGTGAAACGATCCTCCATCGTTTGAATTGCACTTTTTCCCGCCGCTGTTTTATAAGGGCGGATGTAGGTGGTCGCCGTAAAAATCCCTCCTTCCGGCAAACAGTATTTTTACTTTGGGACACTTTGTCCCGAAGTAGAAAAAGCCGGGGAGCGGTATCAACCACTCCCCGGATGGGTCAGAGCTCTACCAGCGCGGAGAGCTGTTTCAAGAGATCAGACAGCGGCCCCCACAAAGCGGCATAGTCCCGCTGCAAGGCCGCGAGTTCTTCGGGATAAATCGCGCCGTAGGTGTTGGCTTGAATTGCCACTTGGTTCAGATTGTTGGAGCAGCGCCGCTGGAGCGAAACCAGCTCACGAACAGGCGAAAGGTCAACATGAAGCACATACCCACTCAGGGCCATTTTCCGCATATAGGCTCCCATGTTACGGATGCCAGCCTCCGCCATACGTTCTTGAATCAGGGCCTGCTCCGCCTCCGACACCATCACATGAAGATGGATCGGACGGCGGCGTTTCTTTGTCATCGCTCCTCACGCTCCCGGCTGCGGCAGGCGCGGGGCGGCTCCTTTACCTTATCCAGCGGCTTTTCCTGTTCGTCTGCCGGAACAGGGTGCGGCAAATGAAATTCACGGTGCAGGCGCAGCACCTCCAGTACAGACAATTCCTGTTCACGTTTCTTTTCCATATACGCACCTCCTTATCTATCGCCACGGTCAGGCTGCCTGCGCTGGGGAGCCGGAGCCTCCGAGCCGCGATCTGCCTCCGCCAACTTTGCCGCATTTTTCATCTGCTCGGCAATCGGACGGGGCCTGTCGGGATTATCAGGCGCAGGACGCAGCTCATAGTCGGATGCCTGTTTTTCCGTTAGCGGGCGGGTATAGGTAAGATAGCCCCAAGCCAAGAACGAGCCATTTTCCACCGGGATGCGCTGATCGTAATTGAAGATTTCATCCGGCTTGTTATAAGGCGGCTTCGGGAATGTCCCGATGTCCACAGGCCGCTGGGTCGAATAATACTTGTAAAGGCCGGGAGCCTCGGTCTGCCTGATCCCGACGTTATAAATACGCTGATAGTCCTGCACCCGGTCTGTGAAATCCTGTTCCATCGCGGTGCGGTCATTTCCATAGTGACCCCATTCATACTGCCGCTGGCCGTCCTTGTCATCATAGCAGGCCCATGTGACATAGCGGGATGGCGCGGTGGGATGTTCGCCCAATGCAAATCCTCGCCCATTTTCCAGCATGACCGCCTTCAAAATAGCATAGCCTTGATTTTTGTCCATAGTACACCTCCCATCATCGAGACATTTCTTTGTTTTCTCTTTTCACAAACGGCTGGAGCTGATAGGGGCTTGTACCGTCCTCGGGCCGCAGAAAGTCTATCCGGGCCGCAGCACGGATAGCGTTCTGGTTAAGCTGCCGCTGCCATGCCCCTTGGCTGGGAGCCCACTTAAAGCCGTTGCTTTTCAGTTCCTGCCGCTGATCGGCATCGGGCTTTTCCTCAAAAATAAGCTGCAAACGATTTTCAGCCTCGTTGATTTTTGCCTCACCTCCGGGGAATGTCCAGCCAGCAAACTCGGAGCGGCTGCTCAGTTCCTCAATGCGCTGGCGCACACGGCGGATGTTGGCGTTGTTGTTGGAAAGCAGATAGGCGGGGTATGGCTTGCTTTTGTCCAAGTGCCATGACTGCGCCATATCTGCTTTGAGCTTTTCTGCCTGCTCCGGCGTAAGCTCCGGGCAGCCGTCCAGCGTTTTGTGTTTCCGAAAATACGCATTGACCGCCTTCATGGTGGCCTGCTGGGACTCCAGCCCCTCCAGCTTTTTTGTCAGCTTTTCCACGGCCAGATCATCGTCTGCGCTGATCCCGCCCATACCAACAGAGCGGATTTTATCAAGCAGCTTTGAAATCTCCGCATACTCTCCATAGTTGCGATCCCGGGCGGCGTTCTGCTTGTGCTTTTTTGCCACAGGGAAATTGCCGCCCCCGGAGATCAGAATAGAGGGCACCCGGGCATCAATCACATTGCGTTCATTCAGATTTTCCGCAAGTTTCCGGGCATAGCGATCCACCAGCGCGTCAATCTTATCATGGTACATGGGATCGACACGGGCTTTCTGGCGTTCCGCCGCTGCATACGCTTCATCGACCATTGCCCGGTAGCCCGCCGTAGCGGAGCCCGGCTGATAGTCGGAAAAGCTGTTCATATCTTTTGCCCGCTTTGCGGCTTCTTCATTGATCGGATAATATTTCGGCATAGTACCTCCTTCCACAAAAGCCGGAACTTTGGGACAAATTGTCCCAAAGCCCCGGCAGCTAAAATGTTGACAGCATCTCACGGAAACAGGGCCGGACGTAGAAACATACGCCTCCCGCAGAAAAGGGCCTTAAAAAGCCTTGTCACAGGCGGGTTTGGGGTGTCCTAATTGTCAACACATCAGCCCCGTTTTTTCCGCATATATTCCCGCTGCTGTCTGCGGTGTGCCGCCTTTGCACAGGCCGCCGAACAATAGGTTTGCCGTCCATCAGGAGCCACGGCTCTGCCGCATACCGGGCAAGCCTTGAAATCCGGCCTTGGCCCTTCTGCCAGCAGCGCAGCCTCCAGCGCCGGATCAAGGGGCAGAACTGCCTCGCGGAAGTAGCGGCAATAAGCCCCCGTCCAGCATTTCCCAAACATATAGCACTCGCAATCCAGCGGCAGGCAGCCGCAGTCCCGGTCATAGTTGGCACACCATTTTGACACCAGCCTGCGGATTGCCGCTTTTTCTGTCCGGGTCAGTTCTCGGCCCACAGCATCACCTCCCGTTGCCCGGTGGTTTGAGCTGCTCCCGGTAGCAGAACACGCAGCCGATCCCGCGCCAGTAAGGGCAGCCGTCACAACGGGAGCCCTTCGGCGGCAGGCTTGGCGGCACACCCTTAAAGTAGCTTTTTTCTTTCATAAATCCCTCATAGGGGTTGTTGGTAAATCTCATTCATTATCCTCGCTTTCGGTATCGTCCTCGTCCCAAGGCGGCCCATCGTCCTCGGGATCGTCATAATCAGCCAGTTCCTCACTGTAATCCTCTTCGGGTACAGCAGCTTTTTCATGCTTCGGGCGGTAAATTTTGAAGTACCAGCCTGCACCGCCGCCCAGAACAGCCACTGCCAAAATCAGCAGAAGCGTCCCGGTATTACTTTTCTGCTGGGGCTCGGGTTCCGGCTCCTCCGCAGGTTCCGTCACCGGAGCGGGTTCGGGAGCTGTGCCAGCACACTCGGTCATGTTGACCGCGCAGACCTCGCAATCCGTATGGATGGCTCCGGGCGCACATTTTTCTGTGCAGGAGCAGGCCGGAAGTTCTCCGCCAGCGGCCTCCAGTGCCGCCAGCAGATCGGCTTCATCCACCATGTTCAAAAAGTAGGTGTGATACTGTTCGCCGTCCTCGTCCACAGGCTTGTCATAGTCAATGACAATGTAAAAGGTGTTGCCGCCGCTGGTTTCCACCGTGATGAACTGTTTGTTGGTTGCAGCATCGTAGAGCAGATCGCGGGTCACAAGGTTTCCATCCTCCGAAAAGCCCTCGCCCGGGGTAATGGTAGGTGCAGGCTCCGGGGCCGGAGTTTCTTCCACAACAGGCGGTTCCTCATTCCCACTGTCCGAATAGGCGTAGGCTGGGATCGCAAAGCCGCATAAAAGAACGGCGGAGCAAAGCCCCGCCGCCAACATACGAAAGTGTTTCATATTCAGTTTTCCTCCTTCTTTTCTTCTTCGGACTTCGGGACACTTTGTCCCAAAGTGCCGCCGTCCTTCAGCTTCTCAAACAGCAGCGGGAGCTCCGTAAGGGAAATGCTCATGCCGCGCACAATGTCCACGATCTCGCTGTTTTCCGCCTCCAGCTTTTTCTGTTCCAGTTCCTTGAGCCGGGCCTGCTGTTCACTGATTTTGGCCTTGACCTTATCAATCTCGGCCTGAATTTTCATGCTTTTGGTAGTTGCCATTTCAAAACCTCCTGTCACGGTAAACGCCCGTAGGCGTAAAAATGAGATTGCCAGTAGCTTGTATTCAAATTTGCGTAGCCGATGGGATCTCCGCAATGCAGCATTTTCCCGTCACCGACATAAATCCCGCAATGGCTCACGCCCGGCGTGTCATAGGTGCCTTTGAAGAACACCAGATCACCGGGTTTGGGAGAACTGGTCGGCGTACAGATGTTATAGAGCCCCTGGGCTCCCAGCCTGCCCACATTCCAGCCGGAGTGATTGATGACCCACGAAACGTACCCCGAGCAATCAAAGGAAGTGGCGGGAGAACTGCCGCCCCACACATAGGGATAGCCGATATATTTCTGTGCTTCGGCAAGCATCGCGGCAAAGGTTTCATCGTCCAGATATTCTCCGGGCACTTCGTAATCACCGGGTTTCCCGGTAATGTACTTGTTCACATAGGGAGAATCCGGGAACAGATCGGGGCGGTTTCCCAGCGTTGCCATATAGATGGCATACCGGGAAAGCTGATCCTCGCCCATGACATACACAGGCACATGGGATAAATCAAAGTTCTCCAGCGTGACCGTACAGATGTAATAGTCGTAAGGCACCTGATAGGTGTCCGTATGGGAGTTGCCGTCCTCGTCCGTCCATGTGTCGGTTTCCGTGCGATACCGGGTTTCCACCACTACATCCTCCGTGAGAATGTACTGGCGGTCAAACAGCATTTGCAGCGTTCCCTGTACTTCGTCTATTGTCCATTGCCCCTCATGGAGCGCACACAAAAGAGAAAGCAGCACATAGGGGTCATGTTCGATTTCGTCCAGATCGAAGTGGTATTCGTCATAGTCATGGGTGCTTT
>ERZ773136.2155-NODE-2155-length-17290-cov-4.129852_pt1 | contig 17290 bp, 12 predicted proteins | sample MGYA00580855_ERZ773136 | MGnify/ENA primary metagenome ERZ773136 (study PRJEB29015, sample SAMEA2737860) | human gut metagenome | biome: human gut; feature: human-associated habitat; material: faeces | place: China | collected 2012 ... | reverse complement strand
CGATGATGAAGAACGCGGCGAGCTGTGTCGCGATGTAGTTCATCATGAGCGTGAACAGCGTTTCGTTGGTCTCCCATCTTGCCTTGAAGAGCGCTGGAATAAAGCCCCATAAAGCGCCGGCGGCAATACTTGCCAAAACCATGACAAGAAACAGGACCGGCGTCGGCAGCTTTCCGCCGAGATAGATCATGCAGGCGGCGGGTGCAATGCCTCCGGCCAGCACCTGACCCTCCGCGCCGATGTTCCAGAACCGCATTTTGAAAGCCGGCGCAAGAGCGACGGAAATACACAAAAGCATGCAGCCCTCACGGATGAAGTTCCAGATGCGGCGGGAAGAACCGAACGCGCCCTTAAACATGGAAACATAGACCTGCAAAGGATTCATTTTGGTAATTGTATAGATGAGCAGCGCGTTGATGACGAGCGCCAAAAGCACTGCGGCCACGCGGATGAGCCACGCCTGAAGCACGGAAATGTTGTTTCGTTTTGCCATGCGGACGAAAGGAGTTTTTACCGAATTGTGTTTTGCGTTAGTCATGGTCGGATACCTCCGGGATGGTGTTTTCTTTCTTCAGATTGGTCATAAGCAAGCCGACCTGTTCTTTGGTGGCCGTGCGTGCGTCCACAATGCCGTTGTTCTTTCCGGCGCATAATACCAGAATGCGGTCACATAATTCGAGCAGCACGTCGAGATCCTCGCCGACATAGATAACGGCCACGCCGCTTTCCTTTTGCTTGTTGAGCAGATGATAGATGGTGTAGGAGGTGTTGATGTCGAGTCCGCGCACGGCATAGGCCGTCATGAGAAGGGTAGGAGCGGCGGCAATCTCACGGCCGACAAGCACCTTTTGTACGTTGCCGCCGGAAAGCTTGCGAACCGGAGTCGAAACGCCGGGCGTTACGACTTCGAGATCCTCCATAATTCTTTCGGCAAGTTTTTTGGGCGGACGCTTGTCCGTAAAGAACGGAAAACCGTCGGTATAGCTCTTTAACATCATGTTTTCGGTCATACCCATGCTGCCGACAAGACCCATGCCGAGTCTGTCCTCCGGCACGAACGAGAGGGAAACGCCGAGCTTGCGGATGGCCTTGACCGATTTTCCGATGAGCGACATCGGTTTATCGGTCTCCGGATCATAATATGTAATTTCGCTTTCGGGCGTCACCGGCTGCAAACCGGAAATGGCCTCTAAGAGTTCCTTTTGGCCGCTTCCGGCGATACCGGCAATGCCGAGGATCTCACCGGAGAAGGCTTCGAACGAAACGTTGTCAAGAAGCTTGACTCCTTCGCGGCTGTAACAGGAAACGTTCTTCACTTCCAAACGCTTCTTTACGTTTTTCGGTTCGGGACGCTCGATATCAAGCTCTACCTTTTTGCCGACCATCATTTCGGTGAGCGACAGCTCGGTGGCCTCCGACGTCGGAACAGAGCCGATGGTCTCGCCCTTGCGCAGTACCGCAACGCGGTCGGAAATGGCAAGCACCTCATGCAGCTTGTGCGTGATGATAATGACCGATTTGCCGTCCTTTTTCATGTTGCGGATGACCTCAAACAGCTTTTCGGTCTCTTGGGGCGTGAGTACGGCGGTCGGCTCGTCGAGGATCAAAATGTTCGCACCGCGGTAGAGAACCTTGATGATCTCAAGCGTCTGCTTTTCGGAGACTGACATGTCATAGACCTTTTTCATCGGATCAATGGCAAAGCCGTATTTTTCGCAAATAGCGGCCACACGGGACGCGATCTGCTTCAAATTGAATTTTTCCTTTTCATGCAGGCCGAGCACCACATTTTCGGCGGCGGTCAGCACGTCGATGAGCTTGAAGTGCTGGTGAATCATACCGATGCCGAGATCAAATGCGTCCTTGGGAGAAGCGATCGTGACCTTTTCACCGCCGATATAGATATCGCCGCTGTCGGGAAAATAAATGCCCGAAAGCATGTTCATAAGCGTGGTTTTGCCGCTGCCGTTCTCGCCTAAGAGCGAAAGTATCTCGCCCTTGTGAACGTCAAGACAGGCATTTTTGTTGGCGACGGTCGATTCGAAGGTCTTCGTGATGTTTTCCATGCGCACAGCGATCGTGTTGTCCATGTGTTACCCTTCCTTGAAACAGTTAAGAATTGCGGATTGTTTTTTAGCTTTCGTTTGGCTTTCCGAAAACGGGAATGTTTGATTTCCGTCTTGGGAAAATAAGCGAAATATAAGTACAAAAAGGGAAAGCGGAAGTCCGTTTTCCCTTTTCGTCAGAAGTCTTAAAGGTTATGCAAGTTCCTTGATGCCGTCGATACGGATATCGAAAGCCGGAGCGCTGCGAAGCTCGGATTCGTGGAAGTAGCCGTCCTTGATAAGCTCGTTGCCTTCAAAGCCGTAGCTCTTGTCATAGGAATCGAGATGTTCGCCGCCAACGGTGAACTTAGAGGTATCGAATACATGAAGCGTGCCGTCGTGAAGCTGCTTTTCGACTTCGGCAACCTTTTCGGCGGTGCCTTCTGCACAGCTCTTGCCGAGGTCCGTAATAGCCACTGCGTCGGAGGTGAAGCCCTCTGCCCAGTCGGTCTTGATCTTTTCGCCCTTTAACATAGCGCCGAAAGCGTAGGTGTAGTAAACAGCCCAGTTGTTGGTAGCAGAGGTAAGAGCGGCGTCGGGAGCAACACTTAACATATCGACGTTGTAGCCGATGGAGTAAGCGACATTGCCCTTTTCGTAAGCAGCCTGAACGGCGCTCGGAGCACCGGTGGAGTCGGCGTGCTGGCCAATGATGACGCAGCCGTCTGCCATGAGAGCGTCTGCAGCGGCAGCCTCCATGGTGATGTCAAACCAGCTGTTGGTGTAGGAAACTTCCATGGTTACGTTCGGAACGACCGACTGAATGCCGAGGAAGAATGCGGTGTAGCCGGAAACCACTTCTGCATACGGATAAGCGCCGACATAACCGATCTTAACGTTTTCGCCGTCGTAGTTCTTGTCGGTGAGCTTGCCATCTGCAATCAGTTCGGCAACCTTCATGCCGGCCACAACGCCGGAAACATAACGGGATTCAAAAACATGAGTGAAAGCATTGCAGAAATTGTCAAGTCCGCTTTTGGCGGCTGTGTCGCCGGTCATGGCAACAAAAGTAACTTCCGGATTCTGGGAAGCAGCTTCTTCCATGAAAGACTGATGACCGTAGCTGTTGGAAATGATGAGGTTGCAGCCCTGGTCAACGAGGTCGAGAGCCGTTTCGGTGCAGGTAGCGTCTTCGGGAATGCTGTACTTCCAAACGAGTTGATCGTCGGAAAGGCCGAGAGTCTTGGCAGCCTCTTGGATGCCCTTAATGTGCGCGTAGGTATAGCCTTCGTTTTCATCGCCGAGAAGAATAAGACCGATCTTGAGATCTGCGTTTTCGGTGTTCTGGGTGTCACCGTTTGTGTTTTCGTCGCCGGTGGGCGTCACATCGGACTCACCCTGATTGTCGGTAACGACGTTGTTGTCCTCGGCGGGCTTGTTGCCGCACGCTGCGAGGCAGAATACGAAGCATACTGCCAAAAGGACCGCAAGAAACTTCTTCATGTTTGTTTTCCTCCTGAAACATAAAAAATAAAATAGGCACTTTGTATAAGGAACGCCTTAATTCAAGTACCTATCTTATTTTAACAAATTCTGACAAGAATTACAATACCGCATTTCGACGAAATTTTACAGGCATTTTTGAGCATATTATACATTCTGCACAAAACGGGACAGGCACTTTGACGAATAGGACAGGCTTTATCAGGCGCGCGTCATTTTCGCGAAATTGCCCATGACCTTTTTGGTGCCGGCCGTGTCAAAAGCGACCTCATATAATACGTCGCCCGAAAGCGGCTTTACGCCGAGAACCGTTCCGCTTCCGAATACCGGATGCGAGACGCGTTCGCCGACCGAAAAATGCGTTGTGTTCTGCGCGGCTTTCGCGCGGCGCTCGGCCTCCTCGTGCGCCTTGACATAGGCGAATGCGCCGCCGTAGGTCGGACGCTTGACGCCGGTTCTGCCGGCGTTTGCCGCGCCGGAGACCTGTCCGCGCGAACCGCTCTGCACGCCGTCGGAATCGTCCTCAAACGAATAGCTTCTTTTTCGCGCGGCGGCGTATTCGTCTGAACCGTAGGTGTAATCCGCACCGTTTCCTTCGTATTTGCAGAATTCTTCGGGAATTTCCTCCACAAAGCGAGAAACCGGGTGATATTCCGTCCGGCCGAATACCATGCGGCTTTGACAGTGTAAGATATATAATTCTTTTTTGGCGCGCGTAATGGCTACATACCCAAGCCGGCGTTCCTCCTCCATTTCCTCGTCCGACGAACCGATGGTCTGCGAGCCGGGAAACACGCCCTCCTCCATGCCGGTGAGGAACACGACCGGAAATTCAAGTCCCTTTGCGCTGTGAACCGTCATCATGACGGTAGCCGGAGCACTGCTGTCGTAGTTGTCGATATCGGCAACCAACGCGACTTCTTCAAGAAAGGCTTCCAAGGTCGCGTCGGGTGTGTTGTTGGCATAGCTTACGGCGTTGGAGACAAGTTCCTTGACGTTCGTCGTGCGGTCTTTGGCTTCGGCTTGGTCTAACTCGGCGAGTGCGGCGAGATAGCCGGTCTTTTCCAGCACCTTTTCCACGAAAACGCCGATGGGAAGCGTATGAATGCCGGTTCGAAGCTCAAACATCATTTCGGCAAACTGTGTGAGCTTGGACGAGGCCCGTCCGAGCGACGGATACGACGCGGCATGCAGCGCGACCTCAAGCATGTTTTTGTTTTCGGCAAGTGCGATCTGTTCAAGCTCGTTTACCGTCGCGTCGCCGATGCCGCGCTTGGGTACGTTGATAATACGCTTTAAGCGCAGGTGATCGCCGGGATTGGCAAGCACGCATAAGTAAGCAATGACATCCTTGATCTCCTTGCGCTCATAGAAGCGCAGACCGCCGATGATGCGATAGGGAATGCCGCTTTTGGCAAACATGGATTCAAGGCTGTTGGACTGTGCGTTCATGCGGTAAAGCACGGCAAAATCCGAAAAGCTGTATTTCCCGGCCGCCACCAGTTCGGCGATCCTGTTGACGATGTACTGCGCTTCGCCGGTTTGGTTAAAGCATTCGCGCACGGTGATCTTTTCGCCGTCGGTGTTGCCTGTCCAAAGCGTTTTGCCTTTACGCGTGCGGTTGTGGGCGATAACGCCGTTGGCTGCCGAAACGATCACGCCGGTCGAGCGATAATTCTGCTCCAACTTGATGATCTTGGTGTTCGGGAAGATCTGATCGAAGTTTAAAATATTGTCGATGGTCGCACCGCGGAATTTGTAAATGCTCTGGTCGTCGTCGCCGACCACCATGATGTTGTTTTCGGCGCTGCAAAGCAGTTTGGTGAGCTTGAACTGCGCCTTGTTGGTGTCCTGATACTCGTCCACCAGAATATAGCGGAATTTGTCGCGGTATTTGGCGAGCAGCTCCTCATCCTCTTCAAACAGCTTGACGGTGAGCAGGATAAGGTCGTCAAAATCGAGGGCGTTGGCCGTGCGCTTGCGCTTTTCGTATTCCTTGTACAGACGCAAGATCGTGCGGCGGCGCAGGTCGTGCGTGCTTATCGTCGCTTCGTAGTCATCCGGAAGAAGCAGCTTTTCCTTGGCACGGGAGATCTCGTTTAACACCGTCTTGGGCGGAAACGTCTTGTCGCTGACTTCGAATTCCTTGAGAATGGCGGTCATGAGCCGCTTTTGGTCGTCGGTGTCGTAAATGGTGAAGCTTCGGTCAAAGCCGAGCCGGTCGATATACATGCGAAGCAGCTTGGCGCAGACCGAGTGGAACGTGCCGGCCCAAACGTCAAGAGCCTGTTCGCCGAGCGTTCTTTCTAACCGTTCTTTTATTTCGGAGGCCGCTTTGTTGGTAAAGGTAATGGCTAAAATCTGATACGGACGCACCGGATCGGCGGCAAAGGTGGCAAGGGCGCTGTCGAGCAATTCGGGCTGCGGTGAGTCGGCCGCGGCAATTGCTTCAAGCTTTTGTATGTATGGTTCGTACAACATGCTTTCGGGCGTGTTTTCCGTAAAATAGGCGTCGCCGTAGCGCACCAAATACGCGATGCGCTGCACAAGCACGGTGGTTTTGCCGCTGCCGGCGCCTGCAAGCACCAAAAGCGGTCCGTGCGCCGTGAAAACGGCTTCCCGCTGCCGGTCGTTGAGAAACGCATAGGCTTTGTCGAAAAGGGCGCGTTTTGCCGTGATAAGGCGTTGACTTAGGGTCATGAAGGAAGTCCTCTCTTTAATTTGAAAAAACGAGGGTGTACCAAGCGATACACCCGATAATACGGTTTGGATTTTTAAGATTCGTTTGTACAAAAAATTTATTTTTTGCCGGATAACCGGGTATTGATAAATTCCTCCGCTTTTTCGAGAATCCGTTTGTCGTGCCGGAAATTCAAGGCTTCCAGCGCTTCGGCATAGGGAAGAAGCCGGTATTCCGAAATTTCCATAATGCTCATGCGCACGTCCTTCGGATGAAAGGGCGCGAGAAAATAAATGGCTTTTTTGCGGATAAAATTGTTGATCCGGTAGTTGTAAAATTCACGGAAACCGTCAATAATCTCGGTATGTACGCCGGTTTCCTCGTAAATTTCGCGCAACGCCGTCTGCTTTTCGGTCTCGCCATATTCGATGTGACCTTTCGGAAATCCGATATGGCCGGAAATGTTGGTGATGAGAATGTATTTGCGTTCGCCCTCATCCTCGGTATAAAGCACCGCGCCGCAGCTCTTTTCGTAATAGCAGATAAACTCTGCCGAATCTTTGGGAATGAACTTTTCTGTGAGCCGTGCGATATTCGGCTCATAAAAAATGCTGTTTTCGCGTGCGGCAATGAGAATATCGTCCTTTTCGCCGGCTTTGTCGTGCGCAAGGGCGATGATTTGGGCGTTGAACTTGTTGACCGGGAAGTTTTCGCCGATGAGGATTACTTCCTTTACGCCGTATTTGCCGAGCGTGGTGTAGCCGAAATTGAGAAAACCGGCAAAGCGTCCTTCCAAAAACGCGCGGTAGGATTTTTTTACGTTGACCGTGCAGGTAAGTCCCAAAACCTGCCGGGCATAGTTTTTCGCTGAGAAATCGTTGAGATTGGCCATGGATTCATCTCCTGTATTATGGAAAGGGTGTACAAAGGCAATCGTACCCCTAATATCATTATAAGTATATCACAGAGTCGGCAAATAGTCAACAGCAGATGAAAACATTTTGCACGCGCCGCAAAACAAAAATCATAAAAAACAAGAAAAACTCTTGCAAGGCACTCGTATATGTGGTACAATATAATGTAAAGAAGTTTGCAAAAAAGGAGAAGAGTGTGCAAATGCTCCATATATTGCTTGCCGCTTTGGCGCTTATCGGGAAAATTCTGTTAGCCGCGCTGCTTGTTGTCCTTCTCCTTTTGGTTTTCGCGCTGCTTTCGCGTGCCGGCGTGCGGCTTCGGGTAAGCGAAAGCGCTTTTGACGTTATCGTAAGGCTTGGGGTTTTACGCTTCAACGTGACGCGCTTTGCCGCATGGCGTGCCGCGCGCGCCGCAAAACGGGCGCAAAAGCCGCCGAAGCCGATTCGGTTTACCGAAAGCGGCGGCCTTTTCGGCGAGCTGCCGGAAGAGCCGCAAAAAAAGACAGCAAAAAAATCCGTCCAAACGGCGCATGCGCCGAAGGCAGAAAAAAAGACGAAAAAGCTGGATGTTATGGCGCTTTTGCAAAAGACCACCGACTTTCTTTCCGAAGCGTATGACCGCCTGTCGGGAGACGGACGCGTGCGCATACGCCGCTTAGTCCTGACCGCCGCCGCGCCGGAGGCCGCCGATACGGCTGTGATGTTCGGACATATGAATACCGCCGTCGCGACGCTGCTGCACATCAGCTCGCAGTTTAAACGGCTTGATACCGAAAGAGCAAAAATCGGCGTTTATTCGGATTTTTGTGCGGATACGCCGCGTATTGACGCAGATATCGAGATAAATTTCAGCGCCCTGGTGCTTGTGCGCGTAGCCGGAAGCGCTCTTCAGACTTATCTTGCCGTAAAGAAAAACATTGGATGATAGAAATTCTTGACTTGAAAGGAAGAATACCATGCAGGAAAGACAACCGATGAGCGAAGTCATCAAGGAGACCATTGACAAGGTCAAAAGTCTTGCCGATACCAAGACCGTTATCGGAGAGCCGATGACGCTTATCGAAGGCGTGACCATCGTTCCGGTTTCGCGCGTATCGATCGGAGCCGGTATCGGCGGCGGTGAATACGGCGCAAAAAAAGACCGGAAGAAAGAGCAGACCGAAAAGGTGATTACCGACAATTTCGGCGGTGGCGGCGGAACCGGTATTACGGTAACGCCGGTGGCGTTTTTGGTGGTAACGGCTGACGGCGAAACAAAGTTACTCAATATCGGTGAAAACTCCGGCTATTTAAGCAGCGCGATCTTGGGCGCGGTCAACGGGCTTGACAGCGCGCTTGACAAAGCGCCGGATATTCTCGAAAAGATAAAAGGCTTATTCGGCAAGAAGAAAAAAGAAGAAAAGGCCGAAGCCGAGGTTGTTATCACGGATATTGAAGAAAACGCCGAAGAAACGGCAGAAGAAAACGGCGGGAAAACAAAAGCATGAAGGATTTCGGCGCACCGGACAGGGATCTGTCTCCGTCCGACATTCAGAAAAAACGCGATAAAAAGTCCGAAAAAAAAACCTTAAACTGGATCTTATCCGTCGCGCGGCCGGAGATCCCGACGGTGTTACTTATCATTTTGGGCGAAGGACTTTGGGCCGTGTTCGGCACGGTCACGGCGCTGTTTTCTCGTGAGATCATCAATGGTGCGACGCGCGGGGATAAGGAGCATATGTTTCTTTTCCTTATTATATATTTGGTAGTTGCGCTGTCGCTGCTTGGCGTACACGGTCTTATGACCTACGTTACCGAGCGCTGCAAGGGACGGCTTGAAATACTTTTCCGTTCGCGCGTCTTTGACAAAATGCTGACCCGGCGTTACGCTGATCTTCGCGAACACCATACCGGCGATCTTGTCAACCGCCTTTCGGGCGACGTGGGCGTTATTTCCGACGCGGCGGCAACCATCATTCCGAATGTCGTCATGATGAGCGTGCGGCTTTTGTGCGCGATGATCGTGCTTGTGCGTCTAAACTGGCGCTTTGCGCTTGTATTCGGTATTGGCGGCATACTCATATTTCTTTTCGCGCGCCTGTTCAAGGGCATGGTGCAGAAATACCACAAGGCCATGCAGCAGGCCGACGGCCGGATGCGTTCGTTCTGGCAGGAGATATTTGAAAATCTGATGGTGGTCAAATCCTTTGCCGGCGAAAAGAAAGCAGAGGAAAAATCCGAGCTTTTGATGAACGAGCATTATAAGTTGCGCATGAAGCGCTCGCTTATCGGGACTTTTTCGTCTATCGGCACACGCGTTGTCGTGCGCATGGGACATCTGTTTGCGATCGGCTATGGGGCGTACTGCTTACTTCGCGGCACGATGGATTTCGGCACGCTTACCGCGCTCAATCAGCTTGTCGGGCAGGTGCAGCAGCCGTTTGCCAACATGACCGGCATTATGCCGCGCTATTACGCGGCTCTTTCCTCCGCCGAGCGCCTTATGGAGCTTGAGGAGTTGCCGGAGGACACAGTCGGCACGACGGTGGACGCGGCAAAGACCTACGAAAAGTTAAAGCGTCTTGCTGTCCGGAATGTCACATTCCGTTACGACGAGGACAAAACAATTTTGGAAAACTGTTCTTGTGTGATAAATAAGGGTGACTTTGTGTCCATTACCGGCATGTCCGGTATCGGAAAAAGTACGCTGTTCAAGATATTACTTGACATCTATCCGACCGAATCGGGAGAAGCGGCGGCAGTCACCGCGGACGGCGAACTGCCGTTAAACGGCAGTACACGCACGCTTTTTGCCTACGTGCCGCAGGGAAACATGCTGTTTTCCGGGTCGCTCCGGGACAACCTGTTGTTCATGGCGCACGAAAGCGTGTCGGATGAGCAGATAGAAGCGGCGCTTGCCTGCGCGTGCGCAGCGGATTTCGTGAACGCACTGCCGGAAAAACTGGATACCGTTATCGGCGAAAACGGCGTGGGACTTTCCGAAGGGCAGATTCAGCGCCTGTCGTTTGCAAGAGCGCTGCTTTCGAGTGCGCCGGTCTTGCTGCTTGACGAGGCTACCAGTGCATTGGACGAAGCCACAGAGGCAAAGCTGCTTACCAACTTAAAAGCGCTCGATAACCGCACCTGCATTATCGTCACCCATAAAAAGGCTGCGCTTGCCGTGTGCAACCGGCATTTTGTGATAAAGGACAAGAAGATCGCCGAGCCGGACGCGGCGGCCGGAATCCCTGTTTGACCGGCGCGGACGCGTGCAAAAAATGTAAACTTTTTTGAAACGGCGAAAAAAATCGGGAAAAATTGAAAAAAACACTTGCAATTTGTGATTTGCAGTGTTATAATAATCCTTGCTGTCCTGTATGATGACAGGAATTTTGATTTTAAGTGATAATCAAGTTCAATCAAGCACATTAGGAGGTGTAAACAATGGCAAAATGTGAAATCTGCGGAAAGGGCGTTACTTTCGGCTGCAACGTATCGCACTCTCACAGAAAGACCAATCGGGCATGGAAGCCCAACATCAGACGTGTCAAGATTGTTGACAACGGTACGCACAAGACGGTCAACGTATGCTCTCGCTGCCTCCGTTCCAACAAAGTAACCAGAGCGGTTTGATTTTTATCGGTTCTTCCGGTTGTTCATAAAGCTTAAACAGCTTGCGTGACAGACACACAAAAAGGGGCTTTGCATTTGCAAAAGCCCCTTTTTAATCGAATGAAAAAAACAGGGACTGTCATAGCTGACAGCCCCCTCAGACTGTTGCAAAAGTCTATAAGACTTTTCGGGCGAAGCCCGGTTCAATAAAAATCCGAAAAATCCGGGGACATGCGCCACAGATTTTTCTCCGATGGATTCGCGAGTGTCGAAAAGCGGAGCTTTTGGGCATGAGGCGCGAGCGCACAAATCTGTTTTCGTGTCGTAAAACGTAGTTTTGCGGCACGCTCCAGGGACTGTCATAGCTGACAGCCCCCTGAAGTTTTGTATAAAAGGCTATTTTAATTTGATTTCATTGGTAAGGGGCTTTCCGGCGAAAAACTCGTCAAAGTTCTGAATGGTAACGCTTGCAATGTTGTCAAGCGCCTCTTCGGTTAAGAAAGCTTGGTGGGACGTGATAAGCACGTTCGGACGGCTGACGAGCAGCGCAAGCGTGTCATCCTTGATGATCTTGTCGGACATATCCTCATAGAAAAGATTGGCTTCTTCCTCGTAAACGTCAAGCGCCGCGCCGCGTAATTTCCCGGCAGTCAGCACTTCAAGCAGCGCTTCGCTGTCCACGAGCGCACCGCGCGAGGTGTTGAGAAGGAAAGCACCCGGCTTCATCTTGTCAAGCGCTTCTCTGTCGATAATATGATAGCTCGATTCGGTTAAAGGGCAGTGGAGGGAGATGACGTCGCTTTCGCGAAAAAGCGTGTCGAGCGGCACATAGTCGATACCGCTTCCTTCGGCCGGATATGGGTCATACGCGATGACTTTCATGCCGAGTCCGCGGCATAGGTCGATAAAGGTGCGCCCGATCTTTCCTGTTCCGATGATACCGGCCGTTTTGCCGTACAGATCGATACCGGTAAGCCCGTTGATGTTGAAATTGAAGTCGCGTGTGCGGATATACGCGCGGTAAATGCGGCGGTTGAGCGCCAAAAGAAGCGCAAGCGCATGCTCGGCGACCGCGTGCGGCGAATAGGCCGGAACGCGCACAACGGCAAGCTTTCCGGCAGCGGCGGCAATGTCCACATTGCTGAAACCGGCGCAGCGCATGGCGAGGATCTTCACGCCGCGCTCATGCATGCGCTCAATAGCCATCTTGTTTATGTTGGAATTGACAAAGGCGCATACGCCGTCAAACCCCTCGGTGATTTTGGCGGTATGGTGGTTTAATTTTTCCTCAAAATAGGTGATTTCGTAATCCTTGCCGTATTTATCGAAATAGGTGCGGTCATACGGTTTGGTATCAAAAAAAGCGATTTTTTTCATAAATATTTACACACTTCCTTTCTTAAACTATAGTATACCCGATTTTCTTACGCTTCGTCAACAAATAAACAGAAAATTTTACCGAAAGAGGGACAGAAAATGGCAAACATCCGCATTTCGGATATGTTACGGGATGTAATTCGCTCCGAAAGCGAATATAAACAGCTCTATAACACGCTTTATAAATATATTTCCGGCGGCAGCCGTTTTTTCCAAGGGCCGGCGCTTGTTACCGGGCTTTCCGATGGCGCGCGCAACGTACTCTGTGCCTCTCTTGCCGCAGAAGAAGCGCTTTTGACGCGCGGCGAAACAAAAAAAACGCCGTTGATTCTCGTTTCCGACGAAAAGACGGCTTATTCCATGCGCAATAAGCTTTCGGCTTTTTTGGAGAACGTTTATGTGTTTCCGGCGCGTGATTTCAATTTCCACAATGTCGGCGCTCTTTCCAAGGAATGGGAATATGAGCGTCTAAAGGTGCTTCGCGCACTGCTTGCCGGCGAATGCGGCGCGATACTTGCCGTGCCGGAGGCAGCGCTGTCGCTTTTGCCGCCCAAGGCGTACCTTGCCAAGGGCAGCGCGATGAAGATCGGCGACACAGCGCCGGTTTCCGAGCTTGTAAAAACGCTGGACAGCTATGGCTATGTGCGCGTCGATACGGTTGAGGGCGCCGGGCAGTATTCGCTTCGCGGCGATATACTCGATATTTTCGTGCCGGACAACGAATATCCGCTCCGATTGGAGTTTTTCGGCGATGAGCTTGATGCGGCCGGTTACTTTGACACCATGACACAGCGCCGCACGGAAAATGTGGCGGAGCTCACGATCACGCCGGTGCGCGAAACCGTCATTCCGCCCGAAAAATACGCGCTTATCGAAGAAAAGATCGATTCGTTGATCGCGTCAGCCTTGCGCAAGAAAAATCAGACGCTTGCCGAAAAGCTGTCGGCAGAGCGCATCGCGTTTAAAAACGCCGATTTTGCCGCCGCCGACAAGTTTCTGCCGTACCTGTACGACGAATTTGCAACGCTGTTTGACTATGCGGACGGACTCTGTGTGGTATGCGACTATCCGCGCGTGCGCGATCGGTTGAACTCGTTTTTGTATCAGCTGCACGAAACGCTCACAGACCTTGCCGCCTCCGGCGAAATGACTATTGCCGGCGGCGTTTGGTGCAAAGGCTACGAGGATTTAAAGTATTTTCTTTCAAAACGGCCGTCAGTCGTGACCGACCCGTTTACCGGCACGCCGGATTTCGAGATCTCGGGACTTTTCGAGTTTGCTTCGCGCCAGACGGTGAGTATCGAATCAAGCGCGGATATTTTGTGCGACGACCTTGCGGGTTACTTAAAGAGCGGTTGTCGGACGGTATTGTGCGTGCGCGGCAAAGCACACGCAAGCGAGCTTTTCGATATGCTTGATGAACACGGAATAAGCGCGGTGATATCGGGCGGAGTGAACCCGGCGGAAATTTCGAAAAATCACGTGTATATCCTGCCGAAGGACGACCCGGCGGACGAATATGTCGGTTTTGAGTTGACGAGATCGGAGTTCGCGTTTTTATGCGAAAGCAATTCCACGCAAGAGTCGTCGGCACGCGCCGTGAAAAGCAACGAAAAGGCGAAAAAATCTGCCCGAAAAAAGATTCTTTCCTATCTGGAGCTTACCGAAGGAGACTATGTTGTGCATGAATTGCATGGCGTGGGACAGTATATGGGCATTAAGACGCTGACCGTAGCCGGCGTCACGCGCGATTACATTACCATAAAATATGCCGGGAAAGATCAGTTATATGTGCCGTGCGACGGCCTTGACAAGGTTTCCAAATATTCCGGCAAGGGCGATAACGTCGTGCTTTCCAAAATGGGCGGCAGTGAGTGGATAAAAAAGAAAACGCGCGCCAAAAAGGCTGCCAAAGACATGGCGAAGGAGCTTATTGCGCTGTATGCCGAGCGCAGCCGCCGGCCGGGTTACGCTTTTTCGCCGGATAACGAATGGCAGCGTGAATTCGAGGCCGGCTTTGAATACGAGGAGACCGACGGTCAATTGCAGGCGGTGCGTGAAATTAAAAAGGACATGGAAAAGCCGTGTCCGATGGATAGACTTCTCTGCGGCGACGTGGGATTCGGAAAAACGGAGGTGGCGCTGCGTGCCGCGTTCAAGGCGGTCATGGACGGCAAGCAGGTGGCGGTTCTTGTGCCGACAACGATCTTGGCGTTTCAGCATTTCCGCACGTTTTGTTCGCGTATGCATGGCTTTCCGTTACGCATCGAAATGCTGTCGCGCTATGTTACGCCCAAAAACGCTAAGCTTGTTTTGCAGAAGTTGGAAAACGGCGAAGCCGATATCGTGGTCGGCACGCACAAATTACTCGGCAAAAACGTGAAATTTAAGGACTTGGGACTGCTCATCGTGGATGAAGAGCAGCGCTTCGGCGTGGCGCACAAGGAACGGCTCAAGGAAATGTCAAAGCAGGTCGATGTGCTGACGCTTACCGCAACGCCCATTCCGCGCACCTTCAACATGGCGCTTGTAGGAATCCGCGATATGTCGGTACTGGAGGAAGCGCCGATCGACCGGTACCCGGTGCAGACGTATGTGCTCGAATACGACCGCACGATCCTGCACGAGGCCATCAAAAAAGAGCTAAGGCGCGGCGGTCAGGTATTCTATCTGCACAATAAGGTGGAGGACATTCTGACGGTGGCGGCGCATATCAAGGAGGCTGTTCCGGAAGCGAATGTGGCTGTGGCGCACGGACAGATGGATAAAGAGGAAATTTCCTCGATCTGGTACGATATGACCGAGGGAAAGATCGATGTGCTTGTGTGTACTACGATCATCGAGACCGGCGTGGATGTGCCGAACGCCAATACGCTCATCATCGAGGACGCCGACCGCATGGGACTTGCCCAGCTTCATCAGATCCGCGGCCGTGTGGGCCGCTCCAACCGTCGGGCCTTTGCGTATCTGACCTACAAGCCGGAAAGTATGCTCAACGAGATTGCGCAAAAGCGGCTGGTCGCCATCAAGGAGTTTACGGAGTTTGGTTCGGGCTTCAAAATCGCCATGCGCGACCTTGAAATACGCGGCGCCGGAAATCTTTTGGGCGCGGAACAGTCGGGACATATGGAGGCGGTCGGCTACGATATGTTCGTAAGGCTTCTCGAACAGGCGGTGTTAGAAGAAAAGGGCGAAGCCGTAAAAGAAATGCCGGAATGCGCGGTCGATCTCGGTATCAGCGCCTTTATTCCCGAACGCTATATCAAGCGTCCGTCCGGGCGGATCGAAATGTATAAGCGCATTTCCGAAATCAAAAACAAATCGGACGCGGACGACGTGGCCGACGAGCTGCGCGACCGCTATGGTGAGATTCCGAAGGAAACCAAAAATCTGCTTGCCATTGCGTCCATACGCGCACGAGCATCGGCGATCGGCCTTGTGCGTATCGAATACAAAAACGGCAAGTTAGCCGTTTATCCATCCGTGCCGCCGACCAAGGAACAGTCCATTGCGCTTGCCATGAAATTTCCCGGCAAGGTGCTGACCTCGCTCGGCAAAAATCCGTGCTATAACATCAAAGCCGATTCGGTGGACGGAATCGGAAAAGTGCTCGAGGAAATATTCAAGATTTATTCACCAAACACGTCGGACAGCGTGGTATAATTAAATTAGAAAAGTTCGCCTGCGGCGGCAAAAATGCCCTGCAGTGCACCGACGAAAGGAAGCGGAACGATGTCCTCTTTCAAGAGAATCCTTGCCGTGTTTGCGGCGCTTGTGCTGTGTGTATCGACTTTTGCCGGCTGTGGCGGTTCTTCGAAGGACGCTGCCATTTCCATGGAGGGCGGCGGCGATGTATCGATAAGCTTCATGTATCTGCTTGCCGCCATTCAGAAATCCATGTATGCAAGCGTTGCCGAAGCCGGTGGCGGAGATTGGAATATGGTGGTCAACGCCGAAAAGGGCACTACGCTTTCCGATCTGCTGTACGATGTGACTGTCAGATCGGCGGAAAGCTCGCTTGTCTGCGAATATCTGCACGATAAGGTCTACAAGCTTACGCTTACCGACGAGCAAAAGCAGTCGGTCGATAAGCAGATGACGGCTCTTGCCGATAAGGCAGGCTCGCAAAAGGCGTTAGAGGAGGAGCTTTCCAAGTACAGCGCCGACTCCAAGACCATGCGCCGGTATTTGGAGCTTACCGTCAAGCAGGCAAATTTATACAACTATTTCTACGGTGAAAACGGCATTTATGCCATTCCCGAAGAAAATATCAAGGCGGATTTTGCCGAGAATTACCATATCGTGACGCATATCTACTTCAATCTTGCCTCCAAGGTCAAGGAGGACGGCACTCTTGTGTCGTTGACCGACGAGGAGATCGCCGCCAAGCGGCTTCTTGCCGAAGAAGTCTACAACCGCATTTTAGCCGGCGAAGATTTTTATACCCTGAAAGCCGAATACAGTGAGGACAGCTACGAGAGCGAATATTACCCGAACGGATTTTTCGTAACGGGCGATACGACCTTCCCAACCGAATTTACCACCGCCGCGATGGACATGAAGGTCGGCGAATACCGTCTGACCGAGACCGGCGGCACCGGTACGCCGGGGCTTCATATTCTCTATAAGCTGCCGATGGATGCAGATTTATACAATACCGATAAAACCGTTTACAGCAATATCAAAAGTAAGCTCATTACGGCAGATTTTGACGTACATCTGTCCGAATATACCGATAAACTGAAGATAAACGAAGAAAAGCTCGCCTTATTAAATGTGGCAGTCGTGCCGGAATATGCCTATTAAAAAGACCGGGAGAGAGGGCAGACAATGAAAATAAAGCAACCGCGAAAAAAATTCCATATAAACCTGTCCTCCGCACGAACGGGAGAACGCCTGTATTTCGGAGTGCTGTTTTTGCTTATATTTCTGCTGTCCGCGTCGGTTTTCCCGTATACCGGCTATACCGATGCCGAAAAGGTGCGAACCGTGCCGGACGTGCTGCTTGCCTTAAGCGTTGTAAGCGGAATTTTAAGCGATGACCGGAAATTTATTGCGGGACTTGCGCTTGCTTTTGGCGCGCTGAGCGACTTCTTTTTAACGCCGCCGACGCACCTGTCGCCGATCCTCTTTTTTCTTGCCGCTTATTTTTCGTCGGTCACGGTGAATGCATTCACCTC
>ERZ773136.2149-NODE-2149-length-17335-cov-7.663194_pt1 | contig 17335 bp, 9 predicted proteins | sample MGYA00580855_ERZ773136 | MGnify/ENA primary metagenome ERZ773136 (study PRJEB29015, sample SAMEA2737860) | human gut metagenome | biome: human gut; feature: human-associated habitat; material: faeces | place: China | collected 2012 ... | reverse complement strand
AGGTCACCTTCCTTGCAACACAGGAAAAGGCCCACGAGTTCTTCCAGCGCATCCACCTGCCGGTGCGCCCGGTGCGCAATGCCTTCATCGTGGGCGGCGGTGCCATCGCCTTCTATCTGAGCCAGGAGCTGCTGGAAAACCACGTGCGTGTGCGCATCGTGGAGCGCGACCCTGCCCGCTGCATGGAGCTGGCCGAGCAGCTGCCCGGCGCACAGATCCTGAACGAGGACGGCTCCAACCGCGAATTCCTGCTCTCGGAGGGCATGGAGTCCACCGAGGCTTTTGTGGCCCTGACCAACATCGACGAAGAGAATGTGCTGCTGACTCTGTTTGCCAAAAAGCACTCCAAGGGCAAGCTGGTCACCAAAGTCAACCGTCTGGAATTTGATGATATTCTGGCCGGTCTGGATCTGGGCAGCGTGGTCTACCCCAAGTACATGACCTGCGATTACATCGTGCAGTATGTGCGTGCACTGCAGAACGAAGCGGGCAGCAACATCAAGACGCTGTACCGCATTCTGGACGACCGCGTGGAAGCGCTGGAATTTACCGTCCACGAGAAGAGCGCTGCCACCGGTGTCCCCCTGAGCCAGCTGCACCTGAAAAAGAATCTGCTGCTGTGCTGCATCACCCGCGGCCATCAGATCCTGATCCCGCGCGGCGGCGACCAGATCCAGGTGGGCGACAACGTGATCGTGGTCACGCTGGAGCATGGTCTGCATGACCTGCGCGATATTCTGGACAAGGGCGCAGAGGGTTGACGGAGGCAGACTATGAATTATGCGATCGTTTTCCGTCTGCTGGGCTATGTCATGCTGATCGAGGGTGCGCTGCTGCTGCTGCCCGCAGCGGCCAGCTGGATCTACGGCGAATGGTTCGTGCTGGGCGTGTTTCTGATCACGGCGGCAGTCAGCGCCGCCATCGGCTACGCCCTGCGCGGCATCAAGCCTAAAAGCAAGATGTTCTATATGCGGGAGGGCTTTGCTGCTACCTCGCTGAGCTGGATCGTCATTTCCATCGTGGGCGCCGTTCCGTTTGTGGTGGCGGGCTGCATCCCGAACCCGGTGGATGCCCTGTTTGAGACGGTGTCCGGCTTTACCACCACCGGTGCCAGCATCCTGCCCGGGGTGGAGGATCTGCCCAAGGGCATCCTGTTCTGGCGCAGCTTCACCCACTGGATCGGCGGCATGGGCGTTCTGGTGTTCCTGCTCTCGCTGCTGCCCCTGACCGGCGGCTCCCACGTCAACCTGATGAAGGCAGAAAGCCCCGGCCCTCAGGTGGATAAGCTGGTGCCCAAGGTGCAGTCTACCGCAAAGATCCTGTACGGCATCTATTTTGCACTCACCGTGCTGGAGGTGGTATTCCTGCTGCTGGGCGGCATGCCGCTGTTTGAGTCCATGCTCACGGCCTTCGGCACGGCGGGCACCGGCGGCTTCGGCTTCAAGAACGACAGCTTTACCAGCTTTTCTCCCTACATCCAGTGGGTCGTGACCATCTTCATGATCCTGTTTGGTGTCAACTTCAATGCCTACTTCCTGCTGCTGCTGCGCAAATTCAACCGCGTCATCAGCGAGGAGGTGCGCGGCTACTTTGTGGTGATCCTGGCAGCGGTGGGCCTCATCACGGCCAACATCTACAGCATCTACAACAACTTTGGCGAAGCGCTGCGTCAGGCAGCCTTTCAGGTGGGCTCCATCATCACGACCACTGGCTTTTCCAGCTGTGACTTTGACCTGTGGCCCACTCTCTCCAAAGAAATTCTGGTGGTGCTCATGTTCATTGGTGCCTGCGCAGGCAGCACCGGCGGCGGCATCAAGGTGAGCCGCCTCCTCATTCTGGGCAAGACCTTGGGCAAGGAGCTCAAGCAGGCACTGCACCCGCAGGTGGTGGCCCCCGTCCGCATGGACGGCAAGCTGCTCAACCACGAGACCATCCGCACCACCAATGTGTTTATGGGCGCGTATTTCTTCATCTTCGTGGTCTCCTTCCTGCTCATCAGTCTGGATGGCTTTGATATGGTGACGAACTTCACAGCCATTGCAGCTACTTTGAACAACATCGGCCCGGGCCTTGCGCAGGTAGGCCCCATGATGAACTTTGGCAGCTTTACGAACCCCGCAAAGCTGGTGATGATCTTCGACATGCTGGCCGGCCGTCTGGAGATCTTCCCGATGCTGGTGCTGTTCCTGCCGGATACATGGCGCAGATTCTAAAAAGCAATTATAAAAAGCCATCTGTGATCTTCTGCTCGTATTGAGCATTTGGAAAGATACAGATGGCTTTTTTGCGCGTAACGGTAAGCTGCACAAACCCTTCTCTTTTCGGGGAAGGCGGATCTGCGAAGCAAAGATGGAGAAGCTTTTATACTTCCACTTTTTCCTGTGCCCGGTACTGCAGGGCTTCCAGCACACAGTCCTCATCCAGCAGCTGTTTGCCTGCCAGATCGGCCACCGTGCGGGCCACACGCAGGATACGGTCATGGGCGCGGGCGGAAAGGCCCAAAGCGTCGTAGGAGGCGCGCAGCAGCCGCTCGGCGGCGGGGGTCATGCGGCAGACGCGCCGCACCTGCCCGGCGGTGAGCTGGGCGTTGCAGAGCACACCCTCAAAACCCGGGGCGGCATAGCGCTTTGCCTGAATGGCCCGGGCGGTAAGCACCTGTTTGCGCAGATCGGCGCTGCTCTCGGAAGGGACGACGGCGTGCAGCTCGTCAAAGGCGATGGGGTCCATCTCCACGCACAGGTCGATGCGGTCCAGCAGCGGGCCGGACACACGGCTGCGGTACTGCCGCACAGCACTGGGCGAACAGGTGCACTGCCGGGTGGGGTGGCCGTAGTAGCCGCACTTACAGGGGTTCATGGCGGCTACCAGCTGGAAGCGGCTGGGATAGGTGGCACTGCCTGCCGCTCGGCTCACGGTGATCTGGCCGTCCTCCAGCGGCTGGCGCAGCACTTCCAGACTCTCGCGGGAGAACTCCGGCAATTCGTCTAAAAACAGCACACCGCAGTTGGCAAGGCTGCACTCGCCGGGCCGGAACTGTGCGCCGCCGCCAGCCAGAGCTGCGGCACTGGCCGAGTGGTGCGGGCTGCGGAAAGGCCGTGCAGAGATCAGGCCCCGGCCCTGCGGCAGCTGCCCTGCAATGGAATAAATTTTAGTGGTCTCCACGGCTTCCTCACGGGTGAGCGGCGGCAGGATGCCGGGCAGACGCTTTGCCAGCATGGATTTGCCAGTGCCGGGTGCGCCAATGAGCAATACATTGTGTCCGCCTGCGGCAGCAATGACCATAGCCCGCCGCGCCAGCGACTGGCCCATCACGTCCGAAAAATCCGGCACCTGTGCCCATGCGTCTGCAGGGTCAAAGGGAACAACAGCCGCCGGGGCAAGCGGGGAGATGCCGCGCAGGGCATCTACAACTTCGCGTGCCGTGTGGGCGGGGTAGACGGCCATGCTGTCGGCACAGGCCTCGGCTGCTTCGGCGGCATTCTCGGCAGGTACATACAGGGCGTGGGTGCCATTTTCTGCTGCAGCCAGCGCCATGGGCAGCACGCCGGAAACCGGCCGCAGGGTGCCGTCCAGTGCCAGTTCGCCCAGAAATGCCGCGTCGGCAGGCACATCCTCCAGCTGGCCGCTGGCAGTGAGCACTGCCAGCAGAAGCGGCAGGTCGTACACCGGGCCGGTCTTGCGCACATCCGCCGGGGCAAGATTGATGGTAATGCGCCGGTCCGGGAACTTGAAGCCCAGATTTTTGATGGCGGCGCGCACACGGTCGGCGCTTTCACGCACAGCGGAATCCGGCAGGCCCACGATGGAAAAGGCGGGCAGACCGCCGGAAATGTCGGCCTCCACTGCCACGGCAAAGCCGCTCAGGCCGTTCAGACCAAAGCTTCTGGTAACAGAATACATGTTGTTCTCCCTTATCCCAGCGGATGATATGACGGAAAAGAATTGGCAAAAGTGGAAAATATTGGATGATTATGTCATACTTCGACACAAAAATACTTCTGAATTCATTATAGTAAAGGGCAGGAAAGATGTCAATGCGATAGAGAGGAGAGAGTTTTCCATGATGAGCAAAGAATACTGCCGCTATATCCGTACATATTCAGAACTGGAAGGGCTGCAGCATGCCCACACCCTTGTATATTGCGGTGCCGCCGCTGCGCAGGGCGTTGTAATGGAGCTGCGGCAGGAGCAGGATGGCCGGGTGCGCCGCAGCGCGGTGCTGCTGCAGGACAGTTTTGCCCGGGCAATGCAGCTGCTGCGCTACCTGTGTGAAAACAGCATCGGTTTGGAGCAGTGGCTGGACGTTCTGGACGATGCAGGCCAGAGTTATGAACTGCTGGAAAATGCAGGCGAGGCCGGGATAGTTCCCGACTTTACCGGGAAAAACTTGGAATTTTGTGCCATATGCCGGTTTTGAACTGCAAATCTTGTTGCAGATTACGCAATTGACACATGAACGCGGAGAGTTTATATTATAAGTAGGTTTAACCAAACCTGTTCTTTTTTGCGGAAAAATTTACAAAAGGTAAGGTGTGCAAGATGTATTTGGATGAATATAAGCGCTGGATGGCTGCAGAGCTGGAAGACGCTGATCTGAAGCCGGAGCTGGCCAAGATCGAGGGAAATGATGACGAGATCAAGGACCGCTTTGCTGTGGCTTTGAAGTTTGGCACCGCTGGTCTGCGCGGCGTTCTGGGCGCTGGCACCAACCGTATGAATATCTATGTTGTGCGTCAGGCCACGCAGGGTCTGGCAAACTGGGTCAAGACTCAGGGCGGCAGCCAGACTGTGGCGATCAGCTACGACAGCCGCCTGAAGAGCGATATCTTTGCCAAGACCGCCGCAGGCGTTCTGGCGGCAAACGGTATCAAGGTGCGCATTTACGATGCTCTGATGCCTGTGCCTGCACTGAGCTTTGCTACCCGTTACTACCAGTGCAATGCTGGTATCATGGTCACGGCTTCTCACAACCCGGCCAAGTACAACGGCTACAAGGCCTACGGCCCGGATGGCTGCCAGATGACCGATGATGCTGCTGCCATCGTGTACGATGAGATCCAGAAGACGGATGTGCTGACCGGTGCAAAGTACATCCCCTTTGCCGAGGGCGTGGAGCAGGGCTTGATCCGCTTTGTGGGCGACGACTGCAAGAAGGCACTGTATGATGCCATTGAGGCCCGTCAGGTGCGCCCGGGCCTGTGCAAGACTGCCGGCCTGAAGCTGGTGTACAGCCCGCTGAATGGTTCCGGTCTGGTGCCGGTCACTCATGTGCTGAACGATATGGGCATCACCGATATCACCATCGTGCCCGAGCAGGAGTACCCCAACGGCTACTTTACCACCTGCTCCTACCCGAACCCCGAAATTTTCGAGGCTCTGAAGCTGGGTCTGGAGCTGGCAACCAAGACTGGTGCCGATCTGATGCTGGCCACCGACCCCGATGCCGACCGCGTGGGCATTGCCATGAAGTGCCCGGATGGCAGCTATGAGCTGGTATCCGGCAACGAGATGGGCGCTCTGCTGCTGGATTACATCTGCGCAGGCCGCATCGAGAAGGGCACCATGCCCAAAAACCCGGTGGCAGTCAAGTCCATCGTGTCCACTCCGCTGGCCGATGCCATTGCCGCACACTACGGCGTGGAAATGCGCAGCGTGCTGACCGGCTTCAAGTGGATCGGCGACCAGATCGCAAATCTGGAAGCTGCCGGTGAGGTGGACCGCTTCATCTTTGGCTTCGAGGAGAGCTACGGCTATCTGGCCGGCCCCTATGTGCGCGATAAGGATGCCGTCATCGGTTCCATGCTGATCTGCGAAATGGCCGCTTACTACCGCAGCATCGGTTCCTCCATCAAGCAGCGTCTGGAAGAGATCTATAAACAGTATGGCCGCTACCTGAACAAGGTGGACAGCTTCGAGTTCCCCGGCCTGACCGGCATGGAGAAGATGGCTTCCATCATGCAGAAGCTGCGTGATAACCCGCCCGCCGAGCTGGCTGGCCACAAGGTGGTCAAGGTGACCGACTACAAGAAGCCCGAGGAGACCGGCCTGCCCGCTGCAAACGTGCTGATCTACAGTCTGGAAAACGGCGCTACCGTTGTGGTGCGTCCCTCCGGCACTGAGCCGAAGATCAAGACCTACTTCACCACTCTGGGCAAGGATCTGGCTGAAGCACAGGCACAGAAGGATGCTCTGGCTGCTGCCATCGAGCCGATCCTGAAGTAAACTCCATCAAGAACAAGTTTGTGCCCCTCTGCTGTGTGCAGAGGGGCATTTTTGCTGTAGAATATTGGTTGCAGTTTGGGAAGTTATACGCTATAATAAAATATGGCTTACTATAGGAATCGGGCAGGTGAAGAAATTGGAAAAGAGAGTATCCGCAGTACTGGTGGCGGCGGGGTCTTCCACACGCATGGGCTTTGACAAGCTCAGCTTTGATCTGGGCGGCGAGACCGTGCTGCACCGCAGCATCCGCGCGTTTGAACAGGACCCGCTTGTCACGGAGATCGTGCTGGTGGCCGGTAAGAACCGCGCCTTTGTGGAGCAGCAGGCAGCAGACTGCACAAAGCCTGTGCAGATCGTAACGGGCGGCACCACCCGCGCCGAGAGCGCAAAAAACGGCGTGCTGGCGGCAGCAGGGGAGCTTGTGGCAGTGCACGACGCGGCAAGACCCTTCGTTAGTCAGGCCGTCATCACAGCAGCGCTGGAAGCAGCGGCCCGGTGCGGCGCAGCTGCACCTGCCGTACCGGTAAAGGATACCATCAAGGCTGCAGCGCGCGGCAACGGAAAGACCGTGCCGGATGCCTGCCTTGTGTACACAACGCCCGACCGCAGCACCCTGTATGCGGTGCAGACCCCTCAGTGCTTTGACCGCGCAGAGTACCTTGCTGCGCTGGAAGAGCTGGATGCCGAAAAAGCCCGCCTTGTCACCGACGACTGCAGCCTGTTCGAGCTGACCGGCCGCGCCGTGCAGCTGACGCAGGGCGATTACGCCAATTATAAGATCACGACCCGCGAGGACTTGCCCCGCCCGGAACAGAAAGAGGAACACAAAATGCGCATTGGACATGGTTATGACGTGCACCGTCTGGTGGAAGGCCGCAAGCTGATCCTGGGCGGCGTGGAAGTGCCTTTTGAAAAAGGCCTGCTGGGCCACTCGGATGCAGATGTGCTGGCCCATGCGGTGATGGATGCTGTGCTGGGTGCCGCTGCGCTGGGGGATATCGGCCAGCATTTCCCGGACAATGACCCGGCTTACTCCGGTGCCGACAGCCTGAAGCTGGCCCGCCGTGTGGCCGAAATTTTAAAGGAGCACGGCTTCCGCATTGAAAATATCGACGCGACGCTGTTGTGTCAGCGGCCCAAGCTTGCGCCGTACATTCCGGCCATGCGCCAGAATCTGGCCGATGCCTTCGGCCTGCCGGTGGATGCCGTGAGTGTAAAGGCCACCACCGAGGAACATCTGGGCTTTACCGGTGAGGGGCTGGGCATTGCCGCCCACGCTGTTGCCCTGATCGAAACACTGTAAACGGGAGCGTGTACCAATGACTCTGAACGCGATCATTGCAAATTTCCAGACCTTCAAACTGGTCGATTTGCTGGATATCATCATCATTTCCTTCCTGATTTACCAGCTGCTGGGCATTGTCAACCGCACCCGCGCCGGCCAGCTGTTCAAAGGTGCGCTGCTGGTGATGGCCGTCTATCTGGTGGCAGAAACGCTGAACATGCGTACCGTCACATGGCTGCTGAACTCACTGCTGCAGGTGGGCCTGCTGACGCTGGTGGTGCTGTTCCAGCCGGAGATCCGCCGTGCGCTGGAGCGCATGGGCCAGACCGACCAGTGGGCCGCCAAGCTGTTCAATGTCAAAGGCCGCTACAACGATCCTAGCCTGAAGGGTGCATGGCGCAGCGCCATCATTGCCATCTGCGATGCGGCAGAGCGCTTTTCTGAGACCAAGACCGGTGCACTGATCGTGCTGGAACGCCACACGAACCTTTCGGAGATCGTGCGCACCGGCACGCCGGTGAACAGTGCGGTCAATCTGGAAGTGCTGGGCACCATTTTCTACGAGGGCACGCCCCTGCACGATGGTGCTGCCATCATTGAGAATGGCCGCATCAAAGCCGCGGGCTGTGTGCTGCCGCTTTCCAACAATCTGGATCTTGGCAAGGATATGGGCACCCGTCACCGCGCCTGCCTTGGCATTGCCGAAAATTCCGACGCCATCGCCATCGTGGTCAGCGAGGAGACCGGCATCATCTCCATGGCAAAGAACGGCGTGCTGATCCGCCATTTTGACCGCCAGACCCTGTATACCCGTCTGGTGGATGAGATGATCCCTAAGGAGACCACCACCGAAAAGACGACGGTCAGCGGCTGGCGCGGTCAGCTGGACCGTCTGTGGAAATGGGTCAGCCAGAAGGAGGACGATGCGCAATGAACAACGAACCCAACAAGAAAAATGGCGCAAAGCCTGCGGTCGCCCATAAGAAAAACATTCTGGACGACCGCCGCATCCGGCTGGCACTTTCGGTGCTGGGTGCCATCGTTGCATGGATGGTGGTCACCATCATCGTCCAGCCCGGCACCAGCAACACCATCTACAATGTGCCGGTGGATTATACCTACGATTCCGCTGCTTACACCTCCCGGGGCCTGAGCATCGTCAGCGCCGAGGATAAGACCGTGAACCTGAAAATCTCCGGCGACGGCTACACCATCGGCGGGCTGACGGCTTCCGACTTTGTGGTCTACCCGGATTTTTCCAGCGTACGCGACAGCGGCGAAAAGACCCTGCGCCTGCTGGTACGCGGTGCCAACGGCCTGCTGAACGGTGTGACCGTGACCATGGAAGGCAATGACAACACGGTGGATGTGGTGTTTGACGTGGTGGAGGAAAAGACCCTGCCCGTTACCATTACCACCAACTACCTGACCATCGCGGACGGTTATATCCTTTATAGTACGGATGTTTCCAAGGAGAATATCACCCTTTCCGGCCCCAGCAGTGAGCTGAATAAAGTTGCTACCTGCACTGCAGAGGTGACCTACAGCGGCGAACTGACCGAGTCCATCACGCTGAACACGCCGCTGCGCTTCTATACCTCCGGCGGCAAGGAAGTCAAGTTTGAGTACACGGAGCTGGAAGAGAACAGCGTGGATGTGACCTTGCAGGTGTACAAGATGGCAACGCTGCCGGTGGACGTGAATTTCATCAATGCACCGCGTGATTTTGATGATTCGGTGCTGGTATATGCACTCAGCCGCAAGCAGCTCAAGGTGGCAGGTCCGGCAGCTAAGATCGATATGCTGTCCACGCTGCCCATCGGCAATATCGACCTTTCCACCTTTACACTGAACAAGAGCTATGAGCTGCCCATCGACCTGCCCGCAGACATCTATCTGCTGGATAACATTTCCACTATAACGGTCAGCTTTGACTGCTCCAATCTGGGAACCAAGACCATGAACCTGCCCAATACCTGCGTGCAGGTGGTCAACCTGCCCTCTACCTACCAGCTGACGGTGCAGACCGAACGCCTGATGAATGTAACGCTCTGCGGCCCCAAGGGCGTGATCGAAACGCTGACCCCGGAGCAGGTGGTCATTGAGATCGATGCCGAGGATTTCTCGGTGGCGACCGGCGAGCAGAACATTGCCTGCCGCCTGTATGTGCCCTCCAACGGCAAGATCTTTGCACTGGGCAGCTATGTGCTGCAGTGCCGCATCGAAAGCAACTGAAACAAAAAGGAACACACGATAACATGATTCTGGTTCGCAACATCCGTCTGCCGCTCTCTGCCGGAGAGCCGCAGGCATTTGAAAAAGCCCTGCACGCCGCCCGCATCCCGCGCGGAAAGGTGCAGCATCTGGGCGTGGCAAAGCTCTCGGTGGATGCCCGCCACGGCCAGCCCAAGCTGGTGTATACCGTGGCTGTCACCCTGAAAGAACCTGCCGAGGAAGCGGCTCTTGCAGCCCGCTGTGGTGATGCTTCTCTGCAGCAGAAGGTGGATTTTTCGGTGCAGAATGGCATTCAGCCACTGGCACATCGGCCTGTGGTGTGCGGCCTTGGCCCGGCGGGCCTGTTTGCAGCGCTGCTGCTGGCCCGGCAGGGCTATCAGCCCATTGTGCTGGAGCGCGGCCCGGCGCTGGACGAGCGCGTAAAGGCGGTGGAACATTTTTCTGCTACCGGCGAACTGGATGTGAATGCGAACATTCAATTTGGCGAGGGCGGTGCCGGTACCTTTTCGGATGGCAAGCTGACCACCCGCATCGGCGATGAGCTGTGCGGCTTTGTTACCGAGGTGTTCCTGCAGCACGGTGCGCCGGAGGAGATCGCCTGGAAGCAGAAGCCCCATGTGGGCACCGACCTGCTGCGCGGTGTGATCACCTCTATCCGCAAGGAGATCGAAGCTCTGGGCGGTGAGGTGCATTTCAACACGGCCCTGACTGGCTTTGAACAGAAAAATGGTCAGCTCACCGGCATTTTTACCACAAATGGCACCTTTGCCTGCGAAGCTTTGGTGTTCGCGGTGGGCCACTCGGCCCGCGATACCTTCGGGATGCTGATGGACGGCGGCCTGCAGCTGGAATGCAAGCCGTTCAGTGTGGGCTTCCGCGCCGAGCATCTGCAGAGTGAGATCGAAAAGAGCTTATATCACGAGGCTGCCGGGCATCCGGCTCTGCCGCGGGGCGAGTATCAGCTCTCCCAGCATGTGGGGGAGCGGTGCGTTTACACCTTCTGCATGTGCCCCGGCGGGCAGGTGGTGGCATCGGCCAGCGAGGAAGGCCGTGTAGTGACCAACGGCATGAGCTTCCACGCCCGCAATGGCAAAAATGCCAACGCGGCCGTGGTGGTGAGCGTGGGCGGAAAGGATTTTGCAGACGATCCGCGCCGGGCCATCGCGTTCCAGCGGGAGCTGGAAGCCAGAGCCTACGCCGCTGGGCGCAGTGCAGGGGAGTATGCCGCTCCGGCAGAGAACATCCAGAGCTTTCTGGAAGGGCGCGGCCAGCTGAACATTGGACGCGTGCAGCCTACCTATGACCGCGGCGTTGCTGCGGCAGACCTCGGCGCACTGCTGCCGCAGGAGCTGGCCGAAACGCTGCGGGCGGGCCTGCGCGCCTACGAGCGCAAAATTGCGGGTTATACCGCGCCGGAAGCGATCCTTACGGGTCTTGAGACCCGCACCAGCAGCCCGGTGCGGCTGAAGCGGGAAGAAAATTTTGAATGCACCCAGCTGGCAGGTCTGTATCCCTGCGGCGAGGGCGCCGGATATGCGGGCGGCATCATGAGCGCCGCCGTGGATGGCCTGCGGGTGGCCCGCGCCATCATCAGCCGGTATGCACCGGCAGAAGGGTGAGAAGAATTTGATGAACGATCGTGAAAACGATACAATGAGAGAGAATGAGGGCCGTCAGGTGCAGCAGGAGCTGGAAAACCAGCTGCGCGCCTTTGGCGATACCGTGTCGGATGCCTTTGCCCATGGCTTTGAGGGCAAAGGGAAGGACATTGGCGACCGCGCCTATGGTGTGGGCCGTGCGGCGGTGAATGCTGCAAACTTTGGCCTTGGCGAAGCGGCAAAGGCGTTCCGCAGCAGCCGGGAGGAATACTATCGCAGCCGCCAGAATGCGCAGAATACGAAACAGGGCTCGAATGAGGACTGTATCAACGCGCAGGCCGCAGGTGTTTCCGGCTGGTTCCGGCAGATGTTCGGCAAGGCAGAGACGACCCCGGCAGACGAGATCCGCGCCAGTGCCAAAAAGCGCTACAGCGCAGGCTGTGCATTGCTGGCAGTCGGCATCACGTTTACGGTGATCTTTGGCATCACGGCGGTTTCCTGTCTGGGTGCGGCGGGCCTGTTTACGCCCAATGCGGCTGTTCTGCAGGCTCTTCTGCAGGACAGCTTTATGGCTGAAAATGCTGCAGCCATGGGCAGCTTTGCGCTGGGGGCGGTGCGGATCACCGGCTGGTGCTTTGCGGCTGTCACCGCCGTGTTCGTGTGGATGATCACTGCCGGTGCGTCCCGCCTGAAGGCCAGCAAGACGCTGCTCCGTCTGGCCGAGGCAGCAGAAGGCTTTGACTGCAAAAAGGGCCTGCCGCTGGAAGCCGTGGACGAGAAAAAGACCCGTGCCCTCAAGCGGGTGCGCAGATTCATCCGCAATGGCTGGCTGAGTGCATGGGTGGACGAAAAAGCGGAAAAGCTTTACCTGACTGCTGAGGATTACCGTGCCGCGCAGGAAGCTGCCGCAGCCTCCAAGGCACCGCCGCAGCCGGAACCGGCGGCAGAAAAAACAGACGATGTGCCGCTCAATCTTGAGACGGCGCGCCGCTTTGCCGCCGTGCTGCAGCAGGAAAAACAGCTGATGCAGGATGCGCAGGGCCGCGAAGAGCTGGACCATATGCAGACCACCACCACTGCCATCTGTGACTGGCTGGAAGCACACCCGGAAAGCCTGCCCAAGGCCCGCCGCTTTGCGGAATACTATATCCCCACCACCCTCAAGCTGCTGCACACCTACAACGATGTGCAGGGCCAGCAGGGCGAAAACGCCGAGACCATCCGCCGCGATATCGCGGGCATCCTTCACACGCTGAATCAGGCCTACGACACCCTGTATGATACGCTGCTCTCGGATGTAGCGATGGATGTCTCTTCTGAGATCGCCGCCCTGCAGGGAATGCTGGCCAACGACGGCCTGACGGGAGGAAATTTTGAATGACCTACCGTGCATGGAATCTGAAGCCGCTGGACCGTGCCGCGCTGCGGGAGCTGACGCAGGCGATTGCGGAGCAGGCCACCGAAGAACTGGAATATAACGCACAGAACGACGAGCCGTGGAGCGAGCAAAAATATGCGGCCGCCCTTGCCGCCCAGCAGAAGGAAAATGCCCTGTTGGCGGGCGTGCTGACGGCACGCGGCATTACCGACCCTACCGAAGCACTGACCCTGCTTGCCGGTGAGGAAGAGTTGAGCGACCCTTCGCTGCTCACCGATATGGACAAGGCCTGCGAGCGCATCTGGCGGGCCATTGACGAGGGCGAGACCATTGTGGTGTTCGGCGATTATGACGTGGACGGCGTGACGGCCACGGCCCTGCTGTACCAGCATCTCAAGGGCATGGGGGCTACCGTAAAATGTATGCTGCCCAGCCGCGAGGGCGACGGCTACGGCCTTTCGCGCAATGCCATCCGTTCCATCCACGATAAGGGCTGCAAGCTGATCGTGACGGTGGATAACGGCATTTCTGCTGTGGAAGAAGCCGATTATGCCGCTGAACTGGGCATTGACCTGATCATTACCGACCATCATCTGCCGCCGGAAACTCTGCCCAAGGCCATTGCCGTGGTAGACCCCCGTCGTGAGGACGACACCAGTCCCTTCAAGGGCCTGTGCGGTGCGGGCGTGGCGTTCAAGCTGTGTGCCGCACTGGATGGCTGCCCGCCGGAAGAAATGCTGGACTACTGCGGCGACCTTGCCGCTGTGGGTACTGTGGCGGACGTGATGCCGCTTACCGGCGAAAACCGCACCCTTGTCAAGGCGGGCTTGCGCCAGCTGCAGAACACGGACCGTCCGGGTCTGGAAGCGTTGCTGGAAGAGGTGGGCCTTGCGGGCAAACCGGTCACCGCAGAAAATGTCAGCTACGCCATTGCGCCCCGCATCAATGCGGCTGGCCGCATGGACAACGCTGTTACGGCTTTGCAGCTGGTGATGTGTGAGGACCCGGACCGCGCCGCAGAGCTGGCCCATAAACTGAACGAGATCAATACAAAGCGTCAGGAGACAGAGCTGCAGATCTTCAAGGCCGCGCAGGAACTGCTGGAACAGGAACCGGAGCGGCTGGAAGACCGCGTGATGCTGCTGTGGGGCCGCGATTGGCACCCCGGTGTCATTGGCATCGTGGCATCCCGGCTGGTGGAACGCACCGGCCGGCCTGTGATCGTGGTGACGATCGACGAGCACGGCGAATGCAAGGGCAGCGGACGCAGCGTGCAGGGCTTCAATTTGCATGCCTGCATTGGTGCCTGCGCAGATCTGCTCATCCGCTACGGCGGCCATGCCATGGCTGCGGGCCTTTCGGTGCGGGAAGAAAATCTGCCCGCTCTGCGCCGCCGCCTGAACGACTGGGCAGCACGGGAATGCCCGGTGCTGCATACCACCCCGCTGGAGTGCGACCTGCCCATCCATCTGGACCGTGTGACCGTGGAAAGTGTGCGGAAGCTCGACCAGCTGGCTCCCTATGGGGCCGAGAACCCGACCCCGGTGTTCCTTTTGCAGAACGCCGTGCTGGATGGGGTATACCCGGTATCGGAGGGCAGGCACAGCCGCCTGCGCCTGCGGCAGGGCAATGCCAGCGTGTATGCCGTGTGGTTCGGTATGCCGCCGGAACAGCTGCCCTATGCCATGGGCGATGTGGTGGATGCTGCGCTGAACCTTTCGGTCTACGATTCGCCCCGGGGCGCACAGCTTTCGGGCCGCATTCTGGACCTGCATCCGGCAGGGCTGGGCACAACGCTTGCGGAGCAGGCTGCTTTTGTGGTGGCGCTGCGCCGCGGCACACCCCTGACTGAGGAACAGAAAAAGCTTATTACGCCTGAGCGTAGTGATATCGTCACAGTGTACCGTGAGCTGCAGGCGCGCCGCTGGCACGCAGAAGATCTGCAGCCGCTGTGCGCAAAACTGGGCGAGGAAAATACAGGCAAAACGCTGGTGGCGGTCACGGCCTTGGAACAGGTGGGACTGATCGCCACGGTGGAAAAGGGCGGGGCAAAATATCTGGAGCTTGTGCCTGCGCAGGGCAAAAAGAACCTTGCGGATGCCCCGGTCCTGAAATGTTTGGAGGGAATGTAAAATGCCAGAGGGAAAGAAAGCTGCTGTCCCTGCACCGAAGCCGGTGCGGGAAGAGGATCTCTACTCCGCAAAGACCCACCTGCATCAGCCGGTACCGGTGCAGGAAACGGCTACCGTTTCTGCAACAGCACAGCTGGCCGATGCCCCGGAAGGCGCGCTGCCTTCGGAGGTGCGGCCGGAGATCGTTACCTGGGAAAAGCTGTGTGAGGCCATCAAGGCCAGTGGCCGCTCCTACAATATGGAGATGATCGAAAAGGCATATGACCTTGCCAACACTGCCCACAAGGGGGTGTGCCGCCGCAGCGGCGAGCCGTATATCTGCCATCCGCTGGCTGTGGCACGGCTGGTGCTGGATCTTGGCATGGACTCCGAGAGCATTGCTGCGGCCCTGCTGCACGATGTGGTGGAGGACACTCCCACTACACTGGACGACCTAAAAGCCGCCTTTGGCGAGGAAGTTGCCCTGCTGGTGGACGGCGTGACCAAGCTGACCAAGATCCAGTTCTCTAACATTGAGGAACTGCAGGCTGAAAACCTGCGCAAGATGCTGCTGGCCATGAGCCGCGATGTGCGCGTGATGATCATTAAGCTGTGCGACCGGCTGCACAACATGCGCACCGGTGATGCATGGCCGGAACAGAAGCGCCGCGATAAAGCCCGCGAGACCATGGAGGTGTATGCCCCCATCGCCAACCGTCTGGGCATCCTGAATGTGAAGGAAGAGCTGGAAGACCGCAGCCTGCATTACCTTGACCCTGTGGGCTACGAGGAGATCAGCCGGATGCTCAGTGAGCGTGCAGGCGAGGAGTTCCTTGCAAAGGTGTCCGGTGTGATCGAGCGGCGGCTGGCCGAAAGCGGCATTGAGGGCGCTACCATCAAGCGCCGCGTCAAGAGCATTTACGGCATCTATCGCAAGACCATCATGCAGAACAAGTCCTTTGATGAGATCTACGATATCTATGCGGTGCGTGTCATTCTGGATACGCTGGCCGAGTGCTACAGCACTCTGGGCCTCATCCACGATATGTACCATCCGCTGCCCAACCGCTTTAAGGACTATATCTCCACTCCCAAGCCCAATGGCTACCAGAGCCTGCACACCACCGTCATCGGCCACGAGGGCATCCCCTTTGAGGTGCAGATCCGCACCCGCAAGATGGACGAGCAGGCCGAGTACGGCGTTGCGGCCCACTGGAAGTATAAAGAAGGTCTGGATGGCCACGACAAGCTGGACGAACGTCTGGCATGGGTGAGCCAGCTGTTGGAAAACCAGCGCGTCAGCGAGGATTCCGGCAATCTGCTGCACGACCTCAAGAGCGACCTGCTGCCCGAGGAAGTGTTCGCCTTCACGCCGCGCGGCGACGTCATCAACCTGCCCGCGGGCGCGACGGCCATCGACTTCGCCTACGCAATCCACTCTGCTGTCGGCAACAGAATGATCGGTGCGAAGGTCAATAACCGCATCGTGCCCATCGACCACAAGGTCCAGACCGGCGAAATTATTGAGATCATCACCGGCTCCGAGAACCGCGGCCCCAGCCGCGACTGGCTCAACATCGTCAAGACGAGCGAAGCCAAGAACAAGATCCGCAACTGGTTCAAAAAGGAGCGCAGAGAGGAAAATATTCAGGAGGGCCGCGACGCGCTTGAGCGCGAGATGCGCCGCAACCTCATGACGCTGACCGACGAGCAGCACGACGTCTTTATGGAGACGCTGGCCCGCCGCAACCGCTGCAACAGCGTGGAGGAAATGTACGCGGCCATCGGCTACGGCGGCCTGCAGATCTCCCGCATGCTGCCCAAGCTCAAGGAGGAGTACACCAAGCTGCAGGCTACCGAGCCGAAGCCGGTCACGGTGGAGCTCAAGCGGATGCATTCCTCCGACGGCGTCATCGTCGAGGGCATCGACAACTGCCCCATCAAGTTCGCCAAGTGCTGCTCTCCGCTGCCGGGCGATGAGATCATCGGCTTTGTCACCCGCGGCTTCGGCGTGTCTATCCACAAGCGTGACTGCGCCAACGCCCGCGAGAGTATGCGCCACCCCGAGAACGCAGACCGCTGGGTCCACGCCTACTGGGACGAGGCGGAGAAGGAAAACTACAAGGCTACGTTGGATATTGTTTGCATGGATCGCGCGAACCTCGTCTCTGACGTGGCACTGGCACTGGGCGATATGCGCGTGCCGATCTACTCTCTGACGGCCCGCGCCGCCGAGCAGGGCCGCGCCCGCATGAGCGTGACCGTCGGCATCACCAACACCGAGCACCTGAACAGCGTCGTGGCAAGACTGAAAAAGATCAAGGACGTTGTGAGCGTGACGAGGAACTGAGCGCTCTTGGCCCCCTCTGTGGGGGGCTCCCGCCGCAGCGGGTGGGGGAGAGAGGCAAGGACACCGTAGGGGCGGATTCCATATCCGCCCGCAGCGTCCGGCGGATCGCTGCAAAAATTCTTGCATACCGTCGAAATTTCTGCTATAATACAAAAG
>ERZ773136.2141-NODE-2141-length-17377-cov-10.849786_pt1 | contig 17377 bp, 16 predicted proteins | sample MGYA00580855_ERZ773136 | MGnify/ENA primary metagenome ERZ773136 (study PRJEB29015, sample SAMEA2737860) | human gut metagenome | biome: human gut; feature: human-associated habitat; material: faeces | place: China | collected 2012 ... | reverse complement strand
GGAAAAATCAGAAAAAAGGCGGGCCGGACAAGCCGAACCGATACGAACAGGAGGAGAAAAGCCAATGAAGAAACGAATCCTTAGCATCCTGCTTCTATGCTGCATGGTGCTGACGCTGCTGCCGACAGCGGCCTTTGCGGCAGATACAGGAAAGGCAATCCAGCTTGGCACAGACGCACTAAGTAAAAATGTAAACACAGCGAACGCACCGACGAATGCTTGGGTTTGAATTATCATTGGCTTTACTGCTCTCGGAATTGGAGTAACGGTTGTCGTATTCATTGTCCGCAAGAGAAAAACAGCATAATCACGCTAAAGCGGAAGCGCAGAAACACACGGCTTCAAAAACATTCGGCGCAGTCTCACCTGCTGTGATGGCAGAGGTCACTTCCGCCGCCTTATCAATCTTTATGAAGCCGGTGAGATGAGAAATGATATTTGTACCGCCCTTCGATTCTTACAGCTTTGTGACAAAATTCAAGCGTTTTTTCGGTGAATAGTATGCTCCTTTCTGCTATACTTGTGTTGCGGAAAGCGAAACCGCAAATTAAAACAAAGGAGCATTTGTTATGAAAAACAGAAAAACAATTTTTACGATTATCTTTGCACTTGTGCTTGCACTCAGCATAGCTACAGTATCTGCGGCGGCGATTTCGGCGAACGAGACGAAGCCGGGCAAACCTGCAACCAAACCAAACGCCGCCTGTGAGGCTTCCGACGACTGCGGCGTACAGCCACTTAAGAGTTTTGTTGAAAGTCTGCGTTCATTGACCCCGGAGGAAAAAGCGGCTCTGCTTGCAGACCTCGCCGAGATCGAAAGATATGAAAATCAGATCAACGAAATCTACTCCCGTATAACCGATGAAAAAGCAGAGCGGCTCTACGCAGAAATCGACGCCGTTGACGAAAAGCTTACGGCGGTTCTCGAAAGAAACGCGGCGCTTTGGGAACGCGTCAACGATGAGTATGACGAGAAGATCGCGGCAAACGAGCCGGACATGATTTTGAACTGATAGAAGCCGACCTTGCGGCCTGTGAAAAAATCAAATAAACCGAACGCACGGAGCCGTATCCGTACGGCACGGCTCCGAATCGGTTTTTGGGGGGTACTATGAAACAGCTTATCTATATTGCGGAGGATGAAAAAAACATAAGAGAAACTCTTCGGAGCTTTCTTGAAAATGACGGATATGAGGTGTGCGCGTTTGAAACAGGCGACGCACTTTTGGGCGTGTTTTTTAAAAAACGCGCCGATCTTGTTATTTTGGATATTATGATGCCGGGAAAAGACGGAATCGAGGTCTTAAAAGCCGCCCGCGGGTCGGGAAACACCACACCTGCCCTGTTTCTGACGGCAAAGGCGGAGGTAGCAGACCGGGTAGCCGGACTGGATGCCGGTGCGGACGACTACCTGCCCAAACCCTTTGCCGCCAGTGAGTTTCTTGCCCGTGTCCGCGCCCTTACCCGGCGCAGCAGTTCCTACGCATCGTCCATGCTCAGTTTTGGAAATGTCACACTGGATTGCAGCCAATATCTGGTGAAAACTGCTCTGGGGGAAGCGCGGCTGAATAACAAGGAGTATCAGCTCATGGAACTGTTTTTTTGCCATCCCCGGCAGGTGTTTTCGTCGGAACACCTGATGGAGAAGGTATGGGGCCTTGACAGCGAGGCAGAGATGGATGTTGTCTGGACATACATTGGCTTTCTAAGAAGAAAGCTCAAGCAGATCGGCGCTGAGATCGAAATTCGGACGATCCGCGGCGCGGGCTATGCGTTGGAGGAGATGCGATGCTGAAAAAGATGCGCTGGCGCTTCATTGGCGCGGCAATGGCGGCGTTTACCGCAGTTGTCCTGACGCTTCTGTGCTTCGTAAATCTGTGGAATTATCATAGTGTGACGGACCAGCAGGATGAAGCACTGCTGCGGCTCATGGAGACTGAAACTCAGAAAATGCCGTTTTCTCCCGGCCGGGGCACGCCGCCCTTCGATGATTGGTCGCACTTCTCCCCGGAGGTGCAGTATTCCCTCCGCTTTTTTGCAGTCCACTATCTTTCAGATGGCGAAGTTCTGCGAGTGAATCAGGATTTTATCGCGTCCATCTCCAAAAGTGATGCCGAAACCTATGCGGACACGGTATTGGAAAGTGGAAAAGCACAAGGCTATGAAAGTGGCTACCGCTATCTGGTCGATACAACAGAGGACGAAACGGTGGTGCTGTTTCTCAACTCTGAGCGGGAGATACAGACCATGCGGTCACTGCTGTGGATCACGCTGGCTATTGCTGCCGTGTGCCTTGTGGTGGTGTTTGGGCTTGTCGTTCTTTTTTCGCGGCGGGCAATCACGCCGTATCTCAAAAACATGGAGGCGCAGAAGCAGTTCATCACGAACGCCAGCCATGAGTTGAAAACCCCGCTGACCGCCATCTCCACCAGTGCAGATGTGTTGGCGTTGGAGTATGACGAGGATGAATGGGTGCATAACATCCAGACGCAGGCAGGACGGCTGTCCAAGCTCATCACCAATCTTGTGACCCTCTCCCGGCTGGATGAAGAGGATCCGTTCCCGGTCCGCACGGAATTTTCTCTCAGCGACGCACTCTGGGAGATCAGCGAGCCGTTTGTTTCTCTTGTGCAGGCAAAGGGAAAAACATACACACAGGATATTGCAGATGGCTTGAGCGTGACTGGTGATCGCACAGCGATTCAGCAAATGGTTTCTATCCTGCTGGACAACGCCCTCAAATATTCTCCCGACGGCGGCAGCATTTCCCTGACGGCGCAACGTAGCGGGAAAAAGGCAGAAATCACCGTCTCTAACACTGTGGATGCGGCGCAGACCGATACCTCCCGCCTGTTTGACCGCTTCTACCGTGCGGATGAATCCCATTCCAATACCGTGAGTGGGACGGGTATCGGCCTTTCCATCGCAAAAGCCACGGTGGATGCCCACGGCGGGAGAATTTCTGCAAAGCAAACGGGTAACACGATCACATTCCAAGTCACATTGTAAATTAAATCAAGATACGGGGTATCTTCCAGTTGTGAAGATACCCCGTATCTTGATTTTGGCAACACCGCACAAATGACCTTTTGAGTAGAAAAAATATCCCGACCATGAATCATGATCGGGATACCCCTCTAAAATGTCTACATGTGCGCACTAACTCAAGCTGCCAGACATGGTCTGTCAGCCAGAATCAGATTCGCAAGTGCGAACAGGATATTCAATTTTGCGGTCTGTTTTCGCAAACCTCGGTATCGTGTTTTTCGAAAGCGAAGCTGTTGCTTTACAACAGCAAAGACATGTTCCACTTTAGCTCGAACGGAAGATTTTTCGCGCTCTCTGCGCTTGATCTGTGCTCTGGATCGATTGGAGTTGTGCTTGTTCTGGGATGGACGACGATTGATTTTGTAATGAATACGCTTACCGTATTTGTTTCTGGTTACCGCTTCCGTGCGCTTCTCGGCTCCGAGATAGCCGCTGTCTCCGTAGACAAGCTGCTCCTCTCCGGTAAGAAGTTCTGCCACCATACAGACGTCGTGTTTGTTGGCGGATGTAACTTCCAATGAGTGCACAATACCTGTTTCGTGGTCAACTCCCACATGGGCCTTGTACCCGAAGTGCCATGTGTTACCCTTTTTTGCGGAATGAGCCTCCGGGTCGCGCTTCTTATCCTTGTTTTTTGTGGAACATGGAGCTTCGATGAAGGTTGAGTCCACAATCGTACCCTTCTTGAGAATCAGTCCACGCTTTGTAAGAAGCTCGACAACTTGTGCGAAGAGTTTTTCCTGAAGTCCGTTCTTTATCAGCAAATTGCGGAATCGCCTTTTCTTTTTCAAGCTCATTTTAAGTCCATCCGCTACGATTTTTAAGATACCTGGCATAACAGGGCAAGGAGGTATAGCAGATGATTCAGGTTTCGCACCTAACCAAGTATTACGGCGATTTTCTGGCGGTGAATGATCTATCCTTTGAAATTCAGGACGGTCATGTCTACGGCTTTCTGGGGCCAAACGGCGCGGGGAAATCAACCACGATGAACATTATGACGGGATGCCTTTCCCCGACAGACGGCACCGTGAAGATCGGCGGCTTTGACATTCTGGAGCAGCCGGAGGCGGCCAAAAAGCTGATCGGCTATCTCCCAGAGCAGCCGCCGCTGTATCCAAACGAGACACCGCAGGAGTATCTGACCTTTGTAGGCGAGGCAAAGGGGCTGCGCGGAAAAGAGCTTCGGGAGGAGATCGACAGCGCCGTGCAGAGCGCGGGCATTGAGAATGTGCGTGATCGGCTGATTGGCACGCTCTCCAAGGGTTATCGCCAGCGAGTCGGGATCGCACAGGCACTTCTGGGAAAGCCACAGGTCATCATTCTGGACGAACCCACCGTCGGTCTTGACCCGATCCAGATCATTGAAATACGCGATTTCATTAAAGAACTGGGTAAAACCCATACGATCATCCTCAGCTCCCATATTCTTTCCGAGGTGCAGGCGGTCTGCGAGCAGGTGCTCATTATCTCCAAGGGCAGGCTCGTTGCGTTCGACACGCCGGAGAATCTCGAAAAGCTGCTGACGGCGTCGAGCGGAATTACATTTCAGGTTGAAGCTGGAAAAGAACCAGCCGAAGAAATTCTCGCGCAGCTCGATGGCTTGTCCGGTTGGGACATTTCCGAAACGGGCGGCATTTGCAGCGTGACGGCAAATCTTGTAGAAGGACAAGATGCCAAGGCTGTCTGCGGAAAGCTGACGCTGGCCTTTGCGGTGCAGGGGCTTCCTGTCATTGAAATGCGGATGAAAAAGGCAAATCTTGAGGACGTGTTCCTCGAACTCACGGAGTCCGGCGCGGCGGAAGAAGCGGAAGCGCCGGGGGAATCTGAAACGGAAAGCGAGGCGGCAGAACAATGATTGCAGTTCTCAAGCACGAGCCGCGCAGCGCGTTCAACTCGCTGACGGTGTATTTATTCTGCGCGGCGCTTCTCTGCATTGTCGGCGTGGGCGCGATGATCTACAACATTCAGGCATCGGTGGCAAATTTTGAGTATGCGCTTAACTACATTTCCGTCATTCTGGTGGTCATTATCCCGGTGCTCACCATGCGCTCGTTTGCAGAAGAGCGCAAGCAGAAGACCGACCAGCTGTTATACTCCCTGCCGCTCACTACCTGGCAGATCGTGGGCGGAAAGTATCTGTCTCTTCTTGCGATGTTCTTCCTGCCGATGGCAATTATCGCTGTCTACCCGATGATTTTTGCGCAGTACGGCGAGGTGTATCTGCCGGGCGCGTATGGTTCCATTTTTGCGTTCTTTGTGATGGGCGCGGCGCTCATTGCGATTGGAATGTTCATTTCGTCGCTGACCGACAATCAGGGCTTCGCGGCGGGTATTGCCATCGTGCTGTGTTTGTTCAACTACTTCAGCGTGTCTTTGGCAGAACAGGTGTCTTCGACCAGCCTCGGTTCTGCCGTCGCGCTGTGCGTGCTGGCGGCACTTGTCGGCGTGATCGTGAAGGTGCTGACGAAAAACAACGCGATTTCTTTCGGCGTGGGTGCCGGTTTGATTGTGGTCGTGCTGGGCTGCTATTATTTCCTCGGCGACAGCTTTGAAAATCTGCTGCCGAAGCTCATGCAGAAGCTCTCGCTCTTTGACCGCTTCACGACGTTCGTGAACGGCGTGTTTGATCTGACGGCGCTGGTCTTCTATGCGTCCGTCATCGCGCTCGGCCTGTTTTTGACCGTGCAGTCTCTGGAGAAACGGAGGTACAACTGATGAAGCACCAAAAGCTGCAGCGCCGCATCGCGGCTAAGGGCGGCTCGTATGCCTTAGCCGTGACCGCCGTTGTGCTGGCGATCTTGATCGCGGTGAATATTCTTGCCTCGGTTCTTCCCACGGCGCTCACGAAGCTGGACATCAGCTCGACCAAGCTCTACTCCATCACAAGCAGCACAAAGGTCGTGGTCAATAATCTTGAGAAAGACGTTACGATTTATTGGGTCGTGCAGTCCGATAAAGAGGACGAGGTGATCGAGAATCTGCTCGGCAAATACGAAAGCCTGTCCTCGCACATTACCGTGACCAAAAAGAATCCGGACGTCTATCCGACATTCACCGCACAATATACCGACGAAGATGTACCGAACAACAGCCTTATCGTCGAGTGCGGCGAGAAAAGCCGGTATATTTCCTACAACGACATTTATCTGACAGATGTGGACTATACGACATATTCCTATGTCTACTCCTTTGACGGCGAGGGCGCGATCACGTCGGCCATCGACTATGTGATCTCCGATGAGCTACCGAAGCTCTATTTGCTCGATGGACACGGCGAGGCGAAGCTGCCCTCGGAGTTCCAGACGCAGATCGAGAAGGAAAACATGAATCTAGAAAGCTTCTCTCTGCTCAATACCGATGAAATTCCGGAGGACGCGGACGCGCTGCTGATCTATGCGCCAGAGAGCGATATTTCTGACGAAGAAGCGACGCTTCTGGAGGACTATCTGGAAGCTGGCGGCAAGCTGCTTGTGATCGCAGGTCCGACGGAAAACGGTACGCTCACGAATCTTTACAGCGTACTGGAAAGCTACGGTGTAGAGGCTGCGGACGGTCTTGTCGTTGATACTGACCGGGAACATTACGCCTTCCAGCAGCCGTACATCCTTCTGCCGGATATTTCCTCCAGCGAGATCACCGATCCGCTGCTGGAAGAAAACTACTATGCCATCATCCCCATTGCGCAGGGCCTTACCATTACCGGCAGTTCTGCAACGGCATTACTGACTACCTCGTATGACTCTTTCAGCAAAATTGCCGGTTTCCAGTTGGACACCTATGAAAAAGAGGAAGATGACATTGATGGCCCGTTTGCCGTGGCGGTTTCTGTAGACACCGGCAGCGACGGGCAACTGATCTGGTTCTCGTCCAACTATTTCCTGGAAGAATCATACAACGCCTATTCTTCTGGTGCAAACCTTGACCTTGCCATGAACGCACTTTCCGCCCTGATGGGCGAGCGCGAGGCCGTCTCCATCCGCAGCAAGAGCCTGAGCTATAACTACCTGACGATCTCCGAGTCGGCGGCAGCGATGCTCAAAACATGGATGATCGGCGTAATTCCGGCAGCCTTTGTGCTGTACGGCGTATTTACTGTGATTGACAGGAGGAAAAAGCGTCATGCGTAAAGCAACAAAACTCTATGCACTGCTTGGCGTTCTCCTTGTGGTCTGCATCGCCGCATTTGCCGTCAGCCGCTATGAGGAGAAGAAAGAGCAGATCAAAAACAGCGGCGAAGTGATACTGGAAATTCCCACGGACAGCGTTACCGCTCTTTCATGGACGAATGAAAGCGGAACATTTTCCTTTACCAAAGACGAAACGTGGGTCTATGACGATGATAATGCCTTCCCTGTGGACGAGGAAAAGATCAATGACCTGCTGGAACAATTTACATCCTTTGCGGCTGCATTTGCCATTGACGATGTAGAGGACTACGCTCAGTACGGCCTTGACGAGCCGATCTGTACGATCCATATTACCGCAGGTGAGGAAAGCTATACCGTTGAGCTTGGTGACTTCAGCAAAATGGACGAGCAGCGGTATGTCTCTATCGGGGATGGCAAGGTATATCTGGTCAGCCATGATCCTCTGGATGAATTTGACTCGGTCCTGCGGGATATGATCCTCGACGATACCATTCCGGAATTTGACACGGCGAAGCAAATCGTGTTCACAGGCAGTGAAAACTATACCATCAGCTATGACGAGGAGACCAAGAGCATCTGCGCGGACGATGTGTACTTCACGGACGGTAAGCCGCTGGACACGGCTGTTATCACCGAGTGGCTGACTTCGCTGCACGAGCTCGATCTGACAAATTATGTGAGCTACAATGTCACGGACGAAGAATTGGAGACCTTCGGGCTGGATGAGCCTGCGCTGGCCATTACCCTCGACTACAGCAGCTCGGATGAAGACGGGAACGAAACGGATTCCGGTACGCTGGTTCTGCATCTGTCGCAGAACCCGGAGGAGCTGGCGGCGTATGAAGAAGCGATTGCGAACGAAGAAGACGTGCTTCCAGACGTGACGTGCTACGCGCGTGTCGGTGATTCTCAGATCGTCTACCAGATCACGCAGTCGGAATTTGACGCTCTGACGGATGTTTCCTATGACGCGCTGCGCCATCAGAAGATTTTTACGGCGGATTTTGATACCGTGACCTCCATTGATGTGACACTGGAAGGTGAAGATTACATCTTTACCTACAACCCGCCTGAGGACGAAGACGATGCGGATGTGGAAGGTACTTGGACGTATCAGGACACGGAATTTGACATCTTCGATTTCAGCTATGCCCTTCGCGCCCTGTCGGCAACGAGCTTCACGGACGAAGCGCCCACCGGTCAGGAGGAAATTTCCCTGACGCTGCATCTCGATAACAAAGACTTTCCGACCTTCACGCTGACGCTCTACCGTCTTGACGGCGAAAGCTGTATCGCCTGCGTGGACGGTGAATCGGTCGCGTTTGTGTCTCGAGACAAGGCAGTCGAGTTGATCGAAGCAGTCCGTGCTGTGACGCTCGGTGCATAACATAAGCACCTCGATTCAAAAAACACGCTGCTTGCGAAATTCTGCAAGCAGCGTGTTCTTCATATTCCGTGCTCAGCAATATCCTGACTACTGTTTGACTACTATCTTTTATAAAATCCTAAAAGTCGGTCCGTCCAGTGTTTTCGATGGTTTTCATAAAATTCAGAGGAACGGGATGTTTTCACCGAAAACATCACAGCCCTTGAAAATACAGCATTTTATCAGGATACGCCTGAAAACTCCGACTCTGTAGGTCGCACGTTCGAATCGTGTCGGGCGTACCAAAATGTCGTGAAAGCGTATGATTTCACGGCATTTTTATATAAAATTGTTCAAATTATCTGTTTTTACAGCGTAGCGCAACCGGACAGAGCTTTTCGGGAGATAGCTCAGATCTCCAAGCTGCTTTGCATGATCTGGCTGGCGGCTTTCTTGTTCTTATCGAACGCGTGGGTGTAGATATCCAGCGTGGTCGATGGTTGACTGTGTCCGAGAAGCCCCGCAACCGTACCGACATCCGTGCCGCTGGCGATGAACAGGCTTGCCGCCGTGTGGCGCAGACTGTGGACGTTCAGGTCGGTCGGAAGATCGTTTGCTTTCAAGATTTTCTTGAATCGCCATGTGAAGGTCGATGGTGTCATCGGCAGTTTCATGCCCTTTCTGCGGAACACATAGTCATCTTTGGTCTGCTCGCGCCGGTCGTAACGCTCCGTTTCTGCCGCGCAGAAGGCTTCGTACTCACGGAGCAGACTTTCCATTTCGGCGGAGAAGTACACATACCGGTTTCCGGCTTTCGTCTTCGGCGCTTTGACGATAATCTCGTCACCGGTCGTTTTGACCGCGTTCCGGCAGACGTGGATGCTGCGCTCGGCGTGGGTGATGTCCTCCCATTTGAGAGCGCAGCACTCGCCGCGCCGCATCCCCGTGGCGATGATGAGCTTGAATTAGGTTTCATACAGGACGCTTTCTGCCTCCAATACACCCTAGTGCAGAAACTTCTGGATGATTTCAAAGGACATGCATCCGTATTTCTTCTATCTGTGGCTGGAATGGAGCGATAGATTAAAACTGGCGACACCGGATTGCAAAAAATCCAATGAAGCTTCTGCCACACAGGGAATTGGTGCACGTTCCAGGCAATTTGGCGACTATGCATCAGCAAATCCAAACGCCTGCTCCAGACGGCACTGGACGCAAGCATGACTGATGTCGTCTTTTCCCTGCGCGGGTGCGTCTGACAAAGAATTTCCATGCGCATCTGCAAAGCTGTGGCAGATATTTTGCGCTCACGGTTCACGGCAGCACGGAATATTGTAGCCGCGTGTTCGATAGCCGTGGCCGCACCTGCAAGGAGGTCGGCGCTATGCGGCAGTATGCGCAAAGTCACGCACAGGACGAGTTGCTCAAAATCTATCGTCGTGAGTACATGCGCCGCTTCGCGTGGATTCGCATAGGAAAAATTTAGCAGAAAGTATGTTTCGCGTGGAGTAAGGAAGCGCAGAAGGAAAAAGAGAAGTGCGAGAGCGACCAAGATCTCACAGAGGAAATTTGTGCAGTGGCTAAAGCGGTAATACCAACATAAAACATACGGGACAAGGCAAGCTTGTCCCGCATATTCGTATTTGTGCTGTGCCCTTGAAAGCAGCGCCAATCAAAGCTCCTGCGGCATCTGCCAGGCTTCGATATCGGTATGCAGCAGATGGTGAGAACGTTCGGACAGCGGCTTTCCGAGATACTCTTTGTAAAGCGCCTGCACATCGGGGTTTTCATGCGAGAAACGAAGGGGCATCTTGTAGTCAAGTCTCCACAGGACATTTCCGCGCGCCTCGGCGCACTCCTCGCCGTCGTGAATCGGCTGGCCGCCGCCACCTACGCAGCCGCCGGGGCAGGCCATGACCTCAACGAAGTCATACTGCACGTGGCCGGAGGCAATCGCCTCCATGAGCTTCCTGGTGTTGCCGAGTCCACTGACCACCGCCGTGCGGACCGTGCCTGCACCGGGAATGTCAAAACTCGCTTCCTTCCAGCCCTGCATGCCGCGCACAGCAGTAAAGGCATCGGGGTCCGGATTTTCACCGGTCACAAGATAGTACGCGCTGCGAAGCGCCGCATCCATGACGCCGCCGGTCGCGCCGAAGATCACCGCCGCGCCCGTACCGGAGCCGAGCGGCGAATCGAAGCTGCTCTCCTCCAAGGACGCTGGGTCGATCATCGAGCAGCGGAGCATCCGCACGAGCTCGCGCGTGGTGATGACCACGTCGACATCGGGATCGCCGCATGCATCCTTCATCGTGGGAAGCGCCGCCTCTGCCTTTTTGGACGTGCACGGCATGACGGAGATAACGCGAAGGTTCTTGGGGGCGACGCCGATCTTCTCTGCGAAATAGCTTTTGGCCACCGCGCCGAACATCTGCTGCGGCGATTTCGCGGTAGAAAGGTTCTTTGCAAACTGCGGGAACTGCCCCTTTACGAACCGCACCCAACCGGGACAGCAGGAGGTAAACATCGGCCAGGAATACACATCCCTGTGCGTAAAGCGCTCGATGAACTCGCTGCCCTCTTCCATGATGGTGAGGTCAGCGCTGAAATTGGTGTCGAATACATAATCAAAGCCCAGCTCCCGCAGTGCGGAAGCCAGAACGCCCGGCGCGGCCTGTTCGGGTGAGAGACCAAAATATTCTGTCCACGCCGCGCGGACAGCAGGTGCAACCTGTACGACGGTCGTGAGGGTGGGATCGGCGAGCATGCGGTAGACGTGGTCGGTATCGTCGCGCTCCTCCAATGCGCCGACCGGACAGTGTGTCACACACTGTCCGCAATAGGTGCAGAGGGACTGGGAAAGGCTGTCCGCCTTTGCCGTACCGACGGTCGTCCGGGAGCCGGTGCCAACCAGATCCCAGATATGCACGCCCTGCACCTTATCGCACACCTGCACGCAGCGCATGCACTTGACGCAGCGGTTTTCAAAGCGCAGAATGGGCGCGGAATAGTCGACCGGCGCCGGACGCAGCTTTTTCTGATAGGGCGCGCCGAGCAGATTATAGTCGTTGGCGAGCTTCTGCAGCTTGCAGTTTCCGCTGCGCGTACACTTGACGCAGTTTACCTCGTGCTGGCTGAGAAGAAGCTGCAGATTGACGCGGCGCGTCATGCGCACCTTCTGAGAGTTCGTGTGGATGACCATGCCCGCATGCACCTCGTTGTCGCACGCGGCGACAAGCGTTTCCTGTCCCTCGACCTCGACCATGCAGATGCGGCAGGCACCGATCTCGTTGAGATCCTTGAGATAGCAGAGCGTCGGTATTTCAATCCCCGCCTCGCGCGCTGCATGAAGAATACTGGTTCCTTCCGGCACGCAAACAGTTTTGTTGTCAATGACAAGCGTTACCATCTTTCCGTCCTCCCTCCTTTGAAGATGCCATAGCCAAAGTGGTCGCAGCGCAGGCAGCGTCCGCTCTCCGCGCAGGCTTCTTCGTGCGTCATGCCGCATTCAATGTCTTCAAAATCACATTTGCGCTGGGCTGCCTCACGCTCTTTGGTGTTGACGCGGCCGCGCGCGGGGCAGACGTCCAGATGCGGCGCAGGGATCTCCACATCGGTACGGATCTCATGGTGGAAGCCGAGCTGCTCGTCGATATTGGCCGCCGCGACCTTGCCTGCCGCGATGGCGCGGATGGCGGTGGCCGGGCCGGTCACGCAGTCGCCGCCGGCAAAGACGTTTTCCATGTTGTCGATCTGGCTGGAGCTTTCGGCCATAAACGTTCCCCTTTTGATGGGGATACCGGCCTGCTCAAAACCCGCGATCTCCACGCCCTGCCCGATGGCGACGACGATGATATCTGCCGGGATGCGCACTTCGGGAAGGTCTGCCGCGTCCGGGCGGGGTCTGCCGGTCTTGTCGGCAAGGCCGATGATCTGCGGCTGCACCCAGAGGGCGGCGGCCTCGCCTGCTTCGTTTTCCTCAATGCGCACCGGCGCAGAAAGCTCGCGGATCTCCGCACCCTCGGCAATTGCGCCCTGCACCTCGTCGGGAAGCGCGGACATATCCGCAATTCTGCGGCGATAGACGCAGGTGACGCTCGAAGCACCCAGACGGACGGAGCTTCTTGTCACATCCATTGCGACGTTGCCGCCGCCGATGACCACAACGCGCTTGCCGGTGAAGTCCGGCATCACATCATCACCGATGGCGCGCAGCATTTCGACGGCGGACATGACATTTTTGCTGTCCTCGCCGGGAATGCCGGTTTTTTTGTCCGTATGCGCGCCGATGGCGACATACAGGCAGTCGTAGTCCTTGTGGAGCTGCTCAAAGGAAATGTCCTTTCCGATCGTCACGCCGGTATGTACCTCAACGCCGGTGGACAGAATGGAGGCAATTTCCGCGTCCAGCTTTTCGCGCGGGAAGCGGTAGGCCGGGATGCCGTAGCGGAGCATGCCGCCGAGCCGCTTCTTTTCTTCAAAAATCGTCACGCTGTGGCCCATAAGGCGCAGATAATACGCGCAGGAAAGCCCGCTCGGGCCGCCGCCGATGATGGCGACGCGTTTGCCGGTCGCCTCCCCGCAGGCAGGATTCGGGACATTGCCCGCATGATCGACTGCATAGCGCTTGAGGCCCCGGATATTGACGGGCGCGTCGACCATATTGCGGCGGCAGCGCGCTTCACACGGATGCTCGCAGATATACGCACAGGCGGTCGGCATGGGGTTATCCTTGCGAATCAGGCGCACGGCGTCTGCGTACCGCCCCTCGCGCACCAGCGCAACATAGCCCGGCACATCCACGCCCGCAGGACAGAGCGAAACGCAGGGCACAGGGTTCTGCAGCGACGCGAGGCACCGGTGGTGCTGAACGTGGTTCACATAATCGTCCCGGAAGCCCTCAAAGCCGCTCAGGACCAGCTGCGCCGCGTCGCGGCCGATGGCGCAGTCGGCAGAGGCGACGATGGCGCGCGCCGTTTTTTCGATGGTGTCGATGGTCAGCATCGTACCAGTACCGTCGAGCACCTGCCCCATCAATATGCTCAGCTGGCCAAGTCCAATGCGGCAGGGCACGCATTTGCCGCACGACTGCGCGTGGCACAGCTGCAAAAATGTCAGCGACATATCGATCGGACACAGGCCCGGAGGACTGGACGCGATCCTGCGTTCCATGTCCTTGTAGAGGCGGTCAACGACCGTCTGGGCCTTGCTTGCGGTTTTGATATCCAATCTGCTCAAGGCTGGCTCACTCCTTCTGCTTTTCTGATCTTTTTATTCTATTTTTTGATATAAATAGCATTTTTTAATCCAAAAAAATCATAGCATATCCACCGGATACCGGTCAATACTTATCGATAAAATCTTATCAAACCGCTCATTCTTCTTTTGCGGACCGTCTATTCGTAATTTGATATGTCCCATTTCAAAAGCCGGAGGCAGCCCTAATACGCGCCGGAGCAGCGGCGTTGTTTTGCGCCGCTGCTCGTTTTGTTTATTCAGCCTGTACGTTTTGCTCGGTATAGATCTTTGTGTCATCCTTATGAACTGTGTTCAGTTTGGGCTCCGCCGTCTTCTACCCAGGAATAAAAATGGGTCGAGTGCGTATCCGACGCCAGCGGTGCAGGGTCGAGGCGGAAGCCGGAGATCCCGAGCGCCTCTTCCGGGCGAACCCAGGGTTTTCCCTGTACGGCGCTCGTTTCCTCATGCGTCAGAAGCCCCCGGTAGATCGTCAGTGCCCGCCGGTAATAGCCGTCGCGGATGCAGGTCTCCTCCTCGCCGTCATTCAGCAGGTGCAGGATCAGCGGCAGCATCTGTGCTGCGTAGGCAACAGACGCAGAGTGTGCAACCGCGCCCGGAATATTTGCAACACAGTAATGCACAATGCCGTCTACAATGTACCGCGGATCTTCATGCGTGGTCGCGCGGCTGGTCTCGATCGCGCCCGGCTCGTCGTTGGAAATATCCACGATCACTGAGCCCTTTTCCATGAGGGAAAGCATGTTTCGGGTGATGAGGAACTCTTTGTTCTCCTTCTGCCATTTGACACAGTTGAGGACGATATCCATTTTCGGCAATTCTTCCGCAATATGCGCCCGTGAGCAGCGCCTAACGCGGACGCGGCCATTATACTGTGCTGAGAGCGCACGGAGCCTGTGCATATTTCTGGCCATGACCGTACAGTTGGCGCCGAGCGCCTGTAAGACCTGCAGAGCGCCTCTGCCGACTTTTCCGCTTCCGAGAATCAGCGCATGGATACCCGGCTCCCCCGCAAAGCCGCCGACATATTTTCCCTTTCCGCCGTGGATGGTCAGCAGCGATTCCAGCCCGAACAGCGCCCCCTGCTTCCCCGCTGCCTCACAGTTCGGGGAGCCATATCGATGGGAATCCTCCGCCGTAAATGCAATGCAGCCGCTTTTCATCAGCGCGTCGACCTCCTCCGGATTTGCCGCCGGATGCAGGCAACCGAGAAGCAGCTGGCCTGTCCGGATCAACGGCCATTCCTCCGGCGTAAACTCCTTGACCTTGGCAACCATATCGCAGACCTTGAACAGCTCCTGCACGGAGTCTGTCAGAAGCGCTCCCGCAGATTCATACGCTTCATCCGAAAAACCGGCTCGTTCTCCGCAGCCGCGCTGTGCATAAACAGTGTGTCCTGCGGTCGTGATGGTCTCCACCTCTCTTGGCGTACAGATCACTCGGTTTTCACCCTTCTTCGTCTCACGCAAAATCCCCAAAATCATATGCCGCGCCTCCTTTCAACAAATATTTTTCTTGTCATGCTGTGTTTTCTGTTTTTATATTATACAGGAAAATTGGCAGATCCGCAATGCTAATAATATGAAGTCTCAGTTTAATTTAGTGCTGCTCCGCATACCTCAACAAAAACGTGCAGGATTTGAGCGGATCCCGCTCAAATCCTGCACGTTCCAAGTTTCTGTGCAGCGCTTATTTCTCACGCTCAGCCTTCTGACACGCCGGGCAGACGCCCTCAAAGATCAATCTGTGCCGTGTGATCCGATACCCGGATTCCGCTGCGATCGTTTTGTCCGGCGTTGGGTCGTATGAAAACGGGGCATCACAGACTGCACCGCAGCCCGTGCAGATCAGATGATAATGAAAATCCGTCCTGCAATCATACCGATCCGCTCCCGGAACCTTTACATGTGTGATCTGCCCCTCCTCAGAGAGAATATTCAAATTCCGATAAACCGTTCCTCGGCTGATTCTCGGGTCTTTTGCACGGATCTCCAGATAGATCTGGTCCGCGCTCGGATGGTCATGGTGTTCCTGTACCGCTTCCAGAACAATTTTACGCTGCCGTGTGTTTCGGTACTGCATCTTGCTTCCGCCTGCCCTCATATCATTCAATTTCATCGTCTGCCATGAAAAATCCGGACTTTCCGCCCTTATCCATGAGCAGATATATGAATTGTACCGCAAAATATATCGGCTGTCAACATTCCAGTAATTGCAGTTTTTGGCAGCAGATTTCCTGTCGTTTTTCCCCCCTTGTCAAACGAAACTGAATCAGATATACTCAAAATAGAGGAGAGAAGCCGAAGTTCCGGAACAAATCCTGCAACGGAGCCTCTGTTTTCCTGTCTATATAAACAGAGCGACAAACGAAAGGAGATTACACTATGAAAAAGGATCGCCAACTTGTAATTCTGCTTGCCGCCCTGCTGGTTCTGATTTTTTTATCCAGCTGTGCTGCGGGCAAAAACACGTCCATGACCCCTGCGGCCACTGATTTTGCCTACGCCGAGGACTATTCCTAAAGCAAAAAAGGCTGCCGCCGAGGCTGCTGCAAAGGAGCAGGAACCATGATCAGGCGGAGCAATACTACTGTTTTTTTATAAATCGCTTGCTATCAGGACTCGGTATCTATTATAATATAACCACCACAGGAAAACCATATGAAAGCAGCTTTGCCCCGCCTGCACCCGCCGCCATTCCGACGTGAATATGCAAGGAGGTATTGTCTATGAGTACACAAGCCATCCGTTCCAGAGAGAATCCTAATCTCGAACTCATTGCATTCCATGGTCATTTTGCAACCCGGCATTCCCATAACAGTCATTACCTTGACATCACACGGCTGAAGCACGAATACAGTCTGGCGCACGACACTGCGCTTGCGCTCGCAAACCATTACATCTACGAAAAGTCGATCGACACCATCATCTGCATGGATGGCAGCGAGGTCATCGGCGCGTTCCTGGCCCGACAGCTGACGCAGAAAATTTTGTTCTCTGTCAACAATAACAAGAGCATCTGTGTCGTCACACCGGAATATGACTCCAACGGCCAGCTTCTGTTCCGTGAAAATCTGGTTCCCATGATCCATGGCAGAAACATGCTTCTATTGATCTCGACAGTCAATTCCGGAAAAACTGCGCGGCGCGCCCTTGATTGTATCCAATATTATGGCGGCAAAACGCAGGGCATTGCGGCGGTTTTCAGCGCGATCCCAGAGCTGGACGGCATCCCGGTATTAAGTCTGTTCACGCCTGCCGATATCCCGGGCTATGAAACCTATCCAACCGGCGAGTGCCGGATGTGCAAAGCTGGGCAGCGAATTGACGCACTGGCGAACAGCTACGGTCTTTCCACCTTCCAATGATCCTTCAGACGGGCAGCGCACCCGGCCTTCGTGTCCGGGTGCGCTGCCTGTATGATCAGGAAACATCTTTTGCGTAACCGCTGACGAAACTGTTTGTCAGCCCTTGTCGGCGGCAAGGGTCTGGTCGATGAGCGTTTGCAGCGTCTCCGCCTGCTTCTTTTCCGTGATGGCGCCTACGATGGGGTCACC
>ERZ773136.2139-NODE-2139-length-17386-cov-4.117477_pt1 | contig 17386 bp, 19 predicted proteins | sample MGYA00580855_ERZ773136 | MGnify/ENA primary metagenome ERZ773136 (study PRJEB29015, sample SAMEA2737860) | human gut metagenome | biome: human gut; feature: human-associated habitat; material: faeces | place: China | collected 2012 ... | reverse complement strand
CATACCGCCTTTTCTTGTTATCCAGCCCTCCGGCTGTATCGGTTGAGCAAAAGTCAGCGTGGGAATGGTGTGGTATCTTTATCTAAGTGAATCCCCGCGCTCCCATTTTGAGACTGCCTTACCCGATATGCCAAGCATCGCTCCGAGTGCATCCTGCGTCAGTCCCTTTTCTTTTCGCTTTTCCGCAATCATTTTTCCATCCATATAAACCTCCGTAAACCATGTTAGTTGTGTAAGTATTATACACCAACATGTCAGCTTCCGAAGCGGCAGCAAAGCGGGGATTTTCATCTCGGCGTGTAGGGATTCTCTGCAACGAAGGTTGCAGAGATGGAGCGCATAGAGCCGGAGCAATATGGATTGTTCCGGAAGATGCCGAGAAGCCAAGAGATGTGAGAATAAAAAGCGGAAAATATATTAAACTGAAAAAGAAAGTAAGTTGAAATGATTGATCTGAATGAAATTTTCAAGTTTTCCGAAAAGGTGAATGTTGAAGTGAACGCAACACAAGGCGGTATTCCAAACAGCATTTGGGAGACATATTTCTCCTTTACAAATACGTTCGGCGGTACGATCATTCTCAGAATAAGCAAACATAAAAATAGCATTTACCGACACAAACTCGCTCATTTTTTAGTTACTCTCGATTGAAACTCGCTAATTTTTCATAAAACGGCTTGATTTTATCTTTTTAATGTGCTATAATAGAATTGAAGTGAGGTGCTAATTTATGAGCGAATACTTGAAGCGTAAAATCGACAAATGCCTTTTTGATTGGAAAGCAAACCCGGAGCGCAAACCACTTATTATAAAAGGCGCAAGACAGGTCGGCAAAACAAAATCGATCAAAACTTTTGCCGAGCAAATTTACGAGAGTATTGTTGAAATCAACTTTGCCGAAGATCCTGTTTATAAGCAAATCGTTGAAAACGGGTACTCTGCCGAAGCTGTTATCAAAAACATTTCTCGAATTAACCCGGAAGCCCGATTTATCAAAGGCAAAACTCTTATTTTCTTTGATGAAATTCAGGAATTTCCCGATATTGCAACATCTTTGAAATTCTTTTCGCTTGACGGAAATTACGATGTGATTTGCAGCGGTTCTTTGCTTGGCGTTCATTACAAGGATATTTCGAATATCAGCGTAGGCTATAAGACCGAAATCGAAATGCGTTCGCTCGACTTCGAAGAATTTTTATGGGCGCTCGGATATGACGATTCCGTTAAGGAAGATATTTTGTCCCATATGCAATCGTTTGCCCCGTTTTCCCCTGCCGTGCTTAAAATCTATAACGACTTGTTTTTGGATTACTGCATCGTCGGCGGTATGCCTGACGTCGTGAAGGATTTTATTTCAAAAAAGACATTTGAAAACACTCTTGAAATTCAACGCCAAATCGTTATCGGTTACGAAGCAGACATCCGGAAGTATGCCGCAGGACTTGATAAATCGCGTATTACTAACGTATTTCGCTCCGTTCCGTTCCAACTCGGCAAAGAAAACAAGAAATTCCAGATTTCAAAGGTTCGTTCAGGCGCAAAATTTGCAGATTACCGCGGTTCGCTCGAATGGCTTGAAGACGCAGGTATCGTAAATGTCAGCAGAGCTTTACAAACCCCGAACTTACCTCTCAAAGGAAACGTCATCGAAAATTGCTGTATCCTTTATTACGCAGATAACGGTCTACTCCTTTCTCAGCTCGACGATGAAGCCCAGATGGATTTCCGCCAAAATAAGAACCTTGACGTTTATAAAGGCGGGCTATTTGAAAGTATTGTCGGGGAAGCACTCGTAAAATCCGGTTACGACCTCCGTTATTACAAAAAGGATAATTCAACCCTGCAGGAAGAATTCCTTGTGCGATATAAAGATTATCTCGTACCGATTGAAGTGAAAGCCGGCAATAACAATTCCAAATCTCTTTCGACTTTAATAAAAAGCGATAACTACCCTGAAATCCGTTTCGGAATAAAAATCGTAAAAGGAAATATCGGATTCGACTCCAACATCTGCACCTTCCCGCACTTCTGCGCTTTCCTTATCAAAGACTTTCTTGCAACATTTCGATTTGTATAAATATCCTTCATTTTGCGGCGACTAATACGGCTAACGTATCAGTCGCCCTTGCATTATTGAATTCTTCTGCTACACGGTGGTCTGACAGAGTTTGCTCAGGCGATGGAGATTGGAGCGCCAATGTTTTTGATTTCTATTTCAGAATCGTTGACAGACTGACAGCTGACGTCAAAAAGCATTTCGTCATTAATAAGAATTTACATCGTGATGACAATACCGATATTCATAAATCCTTGCGGGAAGCACTTGCCAATGCACTTATCCATGTCGATTATTCCGGCAGGCAGGGGGTTGTAATCGAAAAAGATTTTCGCACATTAAAATTTTCAAATCCCGGCACATTTCGCATAAGCGTTGATGATGCAATTTCAGGCGGCATAAGTGATGCGAGAAATAGTGCTATTTTCAATATGTTTTCTCTTATCAAGGTTGGATAACGTTCCGGGATGGGACTTTGCGATATTTACAGCCATTGGAAAGAATACGGATATGAAAAGCCTGTCATCAAGGAAACCATCAATCCTGACAGAACTACCCTTACTTTGAATATTGAATATGAAGGAAATCGTGACGGTAATGAGGGAAATCGTGGCGGTAAAACCAGAGGCGTTTGGATTGTTCTAAAATAAAAGAAATACTCTCAACAGATAAACGATAGCGGAGAAAGAAATAGGTGCTGTCAATAGTTTTGTCAATATGTTTTCGCATATTTTTCACATTTTTTATTATTTCGAGCAGTTGCGGGCATATGGCAATCTGCGCCACCGTTAATCACATAAGTGCAATCTCATTCAGCATACAGTTCACATCGCTTTTGTGTTTTGCATTCAAATTTTTTATCGCGTCAAGATCGCGTTTTTTGTGCTTTCTCGCCTCGGGATTGAATATGCGAAGCCAACGCTTCATCTCGTAGAAAAGCTGAAGATATTTCCGTCCCTTAAGCCTTGGATATGTGATGCAGAGAAGCTCATACGGAAGCCAGATACGATTGATGATGTATCCGAGCCTTCCTTTTTCCTTCTGCTGACCGACTGCCATCGAGTTTGCCGTACTTCCGTAAACCCCGCCACGCAGAAGATAATCCTCCATGCGCTGTGTGACCTCACTATGTTCACTACCTCCGAACCATACCTCGGAAAGGGCTTTGGCGGCATCAAAGAATTTCTTTATTCCGCTCTTTTCGAGCATTTCATCAAGCACTGTGCTGTCAAAAGGCATCTTTCTTTGGAGCAGATACAAATCCCGAATCGGGCGTACTCCGCACCCGCCGTGAAGGAAATGATACGACGCATGTGCAATCTGATGAAAATAGAAAAACTCGTTGGTGAAGCAGCACTCGTAATCGTCAGAATGTGCTGCGTAGTCCCAACATTCCGAGAGAAGCGCGTCTATGTTTGCTTTGTTCTCCTTTATGCTGTGATGAAGCTCGAGATGCACTCCGCCATCCGACATGAGCGAAATATCGTGGTATTGCTTTTTTTCGTATGCATATCCCAGCTTTTCCACGATCGTCTGTGCCGCCTGATCGACCGCTTCTTCATGCACAAGCACATCAATATCACAGCTTGTCCTCCATCCACGGCTCTGGATAATATTTGCGCAGAACAGAACCTTTAAGCGGTATAAACGGGATTTTCGCTTCATTCAGGACTTTGCGTAGCCGCCCAAGCTCGTAGTTTATCTTCTCGTATCTGTAAACGGCGAGCATCATCTGCTTTTGAAATTTTGCCTTGATCTCACCGTCTTCGATGAGATCATTTTTTATCAGCGCATCGCCGACGAGGTGGGCAAGGTCATGGGATTTTGAGAGCTTGTACAGCTTTGCAAGTTCTTCGTCGGTCAACTCATACTGCGACTTATCGACTGTCCTGTCGCAGACCTCATATGCTATCAAATCCATCATCGTGCGGATTATCTTCTCCATACCTGCCCTCCTTTTTGGTTATACTTTTTCTCCGAATGTATCCGGATGCTCTGGGTCAAACTGCTCGTTTGCCCTATCCTCCGTTACGGCTAAAAGCATTACTATGATACCATTCTTTTTGTTCTTTGTCAATGTACAATCTCACCGTCGGGGGTGCTCATTTTCCGCCGACGGCACGGACGTGCGGACAAAAAGTTGGATATGACCGTGGTAACGACGGTATTGGTCAGCAGCTTGCCGCGCTCTTTCATGTAGCAGCCGTAGATGTACAGGATGTGGTCGCCGGTGATGACATTGCCCTTTTCATCCACGCACAGGCAGCGATCAGCATCGCCGTCATAGGCAAAGCCAACATCCAGCCCCTTCTCAACTACGAACTTCTGCAAACCCTCGATATGGGTGGAGCCAGCATTGTTGTTGATGTTCAAGCCATTGGGCTGGTTGTTGATGACATAAGTATCTGCACCCAGAGCATCGAACACAGACTTTGCAATGTTCCAGCTTGCACCGTTAGCGCAGTCCAGACCAACCTTGACACCCTTGAAGGAATAGATGCCCAGAGAGATCAGATAGCCCATGTAGCGGTTGCGACCGGAACATAGTCCACCGTGCAACCAATGTGTTCCCTGTGAGCGAAAGGCAGCTCCGGCCAGTCCTTATCGAACACATGGAGTTTGCCGTCAATGTAATCCTCGACTAACAGCAAGATCTCCTCCGGCATCTTCTCACCATAGCAGTCGATCAGCTTGATGCCGTTATCGTAGTAGGGATTGTGGCTTGCGGAGATCATAATGCCGCAGTCGAAGTCGTCTACTCGGGCGATGTAAGCCACAGAAGGGGTAGTGGTGACGTGCAGCAGGTAAGCATCTGCACCGGAAGCGGTCAGGCCCGCCACGAGACTGTATTCGAACATATACGAGCTGCGGCGGGTATCCTTGCCGATTACGATGCGGGTAGGGTTTGTATCGCCGTTGCGCTCACGGAGCATATTGTAATACCAGCCAAGGAAACGTCCTACCTTATAGGCATGATCGGCGGTCAGAGTAACGCCAGCTTCACCACGGAAGCCATCAGTACCAAAGTATTTTCCCATTATGTAATTGTATCCTCATCCAAAGAGTGAATAGACGAATTATATGCTTTTAGCCGAGGGTATTCCTCGTTGCCTGCTGCTCACCACGGAGAGGTAGCATACTTGAGCAGCACAGCCATGTGGCTTAACACATGGCCGATGGGCATTAGTCTTTGCAGAACAAATTTCAGGCGTCGAACTGTCCATTATGGAATGTGTCTTTTAATGAAATCAGAAACAATCATTTCATATTTTTCGGGATTTGTTCTATAGCATTCCTTATGTGTTGCACCAGAAACTATATATAAGTCTTTTTCGCCTTGACAACTGTCATAAATCTTATATGCCATCGACAGAGGTGCTCGATTATCTTTATCACCATGAATAATTAGAATTGGCACATTTGTCTTTGATACCGCTACGCTTGCATCTGCGTCTTTCAAGTCAAAATGGCCCCAGATTTTTGTTCCCATATTTACCATCTGAGTAAATATATCACTTAACAATTCATAACGCAGTTTATTCTTGCTCCCTACCTTTATCATTTCTAAAGGCGTTGTAAAGCCCGCATCATCAATGATTCCACAAACAGACTTTGGTAAATTCAAGTCACTACTCATTAATACGGCAGCCCCGCCCATAGAAAATCCCATAAGATATATAGGCACCTGTTCTCCAAATTCAGAAGCCACCCAATTTGCCCAGTCACAACAGTCATATCTTTCCAACACACCAAGTGTCGAAATATTTCCTCCGCTCTCACCATGTGCTCGCAAGCTTACTAGTAGGAGGTTCCATTTATGCTCTTCTGTAATTCTGTAAATTGGCACTCCACATACATAGCTATCAGACCAAAGTCCATGAAAAAAGATGATAATTGGTGCATTTTTCTTTCTTTCAAAATAATGGCCGACTAATTTCACTCCATCAGATGCCGTGATCGTAATCTCCCTATTTGGCTCATTCTTTATCTTGTACGCTTCTGTTATTATTTTATACTGCCATTCATCAGCGATTTCTAAATCCGGCCAGTGTATTTCTCTTCTTGAGCAAGCCCTCTGAAAAGCATATTTACTTGCCACTATCAGCACCATTATTCCGATGACTAAAGTCAGCAGAAATATTAATCTATTTTTCCCATTTATATGTGCTTTCGTCATAAAAAACACTTCCATATAGCTTATACAGAGTTACATATACTAGCCTGATTATGCATTTAGCCGGATAGATATCCGTTGCCTGCTGCTCACCACGAAGAGGTAGCATATTCGAGCAGCACAGCCATGTGGCTGTGCACATGGCCGATAAGTATTAGTCTCTGCGGAACAAGTCACGGGTATAGACCTTATCCTATACATCATCCAGACAGCTATCGTAGCGGTTAGCAATAATAGACTGACTGTGCTTCTTGAACTCATCAAGGTCATTAACGACCTCACTGCCGAAGAAGGTACTGCCATTCTCCAGCGTCGGCTCATAGATAATGACCGTTGCTCCCTTGGCCTTAATGCGCTTCATAACGCCCTGGATGGAGGACTGGCGGAAGTTATCCGAATTGGATTTCATGGTCAGACGGAAGACACCGACGACAACATTGTGTTCCTTGCTCGGATCATAGTCCTCATTTGCTTCATACGCACCGGCGATTTCCAGCACACGGTCTGCAATGTAATCCTTGCGAGTACGGTTAGTTGCTGACTTTTCTCACTCGCGTTGCTGATAAACACGCTTCATACATAAGATAAATCCGACGAGAAGGATTGCTCCAACCACAAAGCCAGCCATTGTGCTGCTAGTGAATCCACTCACCAAATAACACACAACAGTAATTGCAGCCACAACAAGACCATATTGCATCTGTGTTTCCACATGATTGATATGATTACACCCTGCTCCTGTTGAGCTTAAGATTGTTGTATCAGAAATTGGGCTGATGTGATCACCGCACACTGATCCTCCTAAAACTGCCGCTGTCGTAATCGCCGTCAAAGGCAGCATCTGATCTCCAAACACGGATACTGTAATAGGCAAAAGAATTGCAAACGTTCCCCAAGATGTACCAGTCGAAAATGCAAGTAGCAACGCAACGATAAAGAAAATAGCCGGCATGACAACCAAAGGAATGCTATACTTTTCAACAACAGATGCCACAAATCCGCCTGCATTGAGATAATCCCCGCCACAAATGCCGCTCAACGTCCATGCGAAGGTTAAAATCAAAGTTGCAGGAACCATGTTAATAAATCCCTGAACAAGACCGTCCAGAAACTCCTTTGGAGTAACAATTTTCCGAGGCAGGTACAGAACAGCAACAAAAATCACAGAATAAGCCGCACCCATTGCCAATCCCAAAATTGCATCGCAGTTCGCAAAGGCATCGCCAATCGATACGTTACCTTCAAAGAATCCCCCTGTATACAGCATTGAAATAATCGACAAAACAATCAATGCTACAACAGGCATAATCAAATCGATTACTTTTCCATTCCGGTTCGCTTTCTCCGCTTGATCTTCCTCAAAATTCACCACACCATTAATTGCCTTTTGTTCATAAGCTCTCATCTTTCCAAAGTCCGTTGACAACAATATGGTTAGAAGAACCATGCCCAAAGACAGCCATGAATAATAATTGCAAAAAATGGTTTTCATAAAGAGCTGAAAGCCATCAATAGATGATCCGTCCGGAAGTGAAGAGCTTACAGCTGCAGCCCATGATGAAATAGGTGCAATAATGCAGATCGGAGCAGCGGTGGAATCGATAATATATGCCAGCTTCTCTCTAGAAATCTGATGCTTATCTGTTATCGGGCGCATGACTGTTCCAACCGTTAAACAATTGAAATAATCATCAACAAAAATGATGATTCCCAACGCCATTGTCGCTAACAGTGATTGTTTCCTTGTTCTTAATTTTTTGCTGGCCCACTTTGCATATTCTTTCGTAGCACCCGACATATTCATCAGATGTACAATCATGCCCAAGAGAATAATAAAGAATAAAACTCCCATATTCCCATAGACCTTTGTACTCATAATGTCAAACATCGTTGTTACAGTTGTAAACGGGTTAAAACTACAGAACAGTCCACATCCAACGACGATTCCCACCAATAAAGACAAATTAACTTCTTTTGTAATTAAACTAATGATAATTGCCAATATTGGTGGAATAAGTGCAATCCAAGTTGCTTCCATTTACTTTTCCATCCCTTATAATTCATCTTTAGTCTCTACGGAACAAGTCTCGGGTATAAACCTTGTCCTGAACATCATCCAGACAGCCATCGTAACGGTTGGCAATAATGGCCTGACTGCGTTTTTTGAACTCATCAAGATCATTGACAACTTCACTGCCGAAGAAAGTGCTGCCATTCTCTAGAGTCGGCTCGTAGATAATGACCGTTGCACCCTTGGCCTTGATGCGTTTCATAACACCTTGGATAGAGGACTGGCGGAAGTTATCGGAGTTCGACTTCATGGTCAAACGGAAAACACCGACCACAACATTATGTTCCTTACTCGGATCATAGTCCTCATTTGCCTCATACGCACCAGCGATTTCCAACACACGGTCTGCAATGTAATCCTTACGAGTACGGTTGGACTCAACGATTGCCTGAATCAAGTTTTCCGGAACGTCAGCGTAATTAGCTAGCAACTGCTTCGTATCCTTGGGCAGGCAGTAGCCGCCATAGCCGAAAGACGGGTTATTATAGTGGCTGCCAATGCGCGGGTCGAGGCAGACACCCTCAATGATCTGCTGGGTGTTCAGGCCCTTCATCTCTGCGTAAGTGTCCAGTTCGTTGAAATAGCTGACACGCAGAGCCAGATAAGTATTGGCAAACAGCTTGACTGCCTCTGCTTCGGTAAAGCCCATGATAAGAGTATCTATGTTTTCCTTGATTGCACCTTCCTGCAGCAAACCAGCAAAAGTATTTGCAGCTTTCACCAGACGAGCATTCTCCACATCCGTACCGACAATGATACGAGAAGGATAGAGGTTGTCATACAGAGCCTTGGATTCCCGCAGGAACTCCGGGCTGAAGATGATGTTATCACAGTGATATTTTTCACGCACAGAAGCAGTAAATCCGACCGGGATGGTGGATTTGATTACCATAATGGCATCAGGATTGTACTGAATGACCAGCTTAATGACAGCCTCAACAGCAGAAGTATCGAAGAAGTTTTTCTTGCTGTCGTAGTTGGTAGGAGCCGCAATAACAACAAAGTCCGCGTCCTTGTAGGCCGCTTCCGCATCAAGCGTTGCAACGAGATTCAGATCTTTCTCTGCGAGATACTTCTCAATATACTCGTCCTGAATCGGAGACTTCTTTTGATTGATGAGGTTTACCTTTTCAGGGATAATATCCACTGCCATAACCTCATTATGCTGACTCAGCAGCGTGGCGATGGATAGACCGACATATCCGGTTCCGGCAACTGCGATTTTCATATTGCATTCTCTCCTCTTTTTACGCCATATAAAATTCTTTATACCACTCCGCAAACTTCCGCAGACCTTCACGCAGCGGAGTGTGCGGCTTGAAGCCGAAGTCCCGCTCCAGTGCGCTGGTATCAGCATAGGTCACAGGCACGTCACCCGGCTGCATGGCAACAAGCTCTTTATGAGCCTCAAAGTCATAGTCAGAAGGCAGCACACCAGCGCGAACCAGCTCTTCGGACAAGATTTGCACAAAGTCCAGCAGATTTTCCGGGTTGCTATTGCCGATATTGTAGATTGCATACGGCGGAATGGGTAGACCATCCTCGCCATTCTTCTTCTCCGGCGGCCTCTTCATCACACGGACAACGCCCTCGACAATGTCATCCACGTAAGTAAAGTCCCGCTTGCAATTACCATAGTTAAAGATCTTGATGGTCTCACCGTTGACCAACTTATTGGTAAAGCCAAAGTAAGCCATATCCGGGCGGCCTGCAGGGCCATACACGGTAAAGAATCGCAGACCGGTAGACGGGATGTTGTACAGCTTGCTGTAGGCGTGAGCCATCAGCTCGTTGGACTTCTTGGTGGCGGCATACAGGGACACAGGGTTGTCCACCTTGTCATCCGTGCTGTACGGCACCTTCTTGTTGCTGCCGTATACGGACGAGGAAGAAGCATACACCAGATGCTCCACAGGGTAGTGGCGGCAGGCCTCCAGAATGTTGTAGAAGCCGATCATATTGCTTTCGATATAAGCATCTGGGTTGGTGATGGAGTATCGCACACCCGCCTGTGCGCCGAGGTTGACCACGATGTTGGGGTGATACTGTTCAAAAATGCTGTTAATGAGATCCTTGTCTGCGAGATTACCCTTAATAAAGGTGTAGTTCTCGAACCTCTGGAGTTCAGCCAGACGAGCTTCTTTGATGCGGACATCGTAGTAGTCGTTCATGTTGTCCAGCCCGATAACCTTTGCGTCTGGGTCTGTGGTAAGGATGCGTTTTGCAAGATTGGAACCGATGAAACCGGACGCGCCTGTAACAAATACTGTTTTACTCATTTTCTTATTCTCCTCTGCACAATATGAAGCAAAGAAACCATTTTATTTTTGTAAGCAATGAAATTAAAAAATACTGTTATCGCTGCGGCTAACAATGCAGTGCAACAAGCCAACAAAACCCAAGAAATATAAGAGACAGAGTTTAATTTCAATACAAAAGATAGCGAAACAATGCTCACTGCTGTTATGATATCGACCAAAAATTGCTTAATAACTGCTTTTATAGGCCAGAATACGAAATGCTTAGAATCATACAAAGCTAGCCACATAGTTTGATATGCCATTGCTGCTAGTGTTCCGATTGCAACGCCAATCAACCCCCATGCTTTCACTGTTAGAACAGAAAGTACAATATTAATAACGGCTGCCACAATATAATTGTTCTGGGTTTGCTTATAATGTCCAGCCGCCAGCACCATAATATTGTAAGGAAGCCGTAGGCAGTGCATTGCATTTGCTAAAGTAAGCAAAATTGCAAATGCGGGCTGTATATAATTTGCATCATCGATTCCCGTTGTATAAACACGCACAAACGGAACGATCAAAGCCGCGGTACATGCAAAAATATATGTGGTTCCCGTGTGAATGCACCATTCTGACCAGCCAAAAGTTTCCCGCAATTCATCTAGCTCTTGCTTTGCCCAAAGCTCACCTAGAAGCGACTGTATTCCACTTGTCATAGATAGAAACAAGGTTTTGACTCCTCTAATCACCATAAAGTAAACGGAATAAACTGACACATTTGAAAGCGTCGATAAAAGCGTTAGCACAATCGTGTCAGTTCCATCCAGAACAACTGCAGCAACATGTTGCGCCACTCCATTCCATTTCTGCTTTATCGGTTCTTCATCATAATGAATCTTCCAATCAATCTTATAGTGCCGATTAACGTAAACACGAAGTATAAGTGGCCTAGCTAGATAAATCAAAGAGGTCGTTAGTTTCACTAATTGAACTGAACCGCCAAGCTTTATCATAGCAGCACAGACTACCGTATTTAACAGCACTGTAATAGTTTGCGCATTATATTGAATATAGCCCCGCTGATCCGCATTCAAAAGCAATGAATTAACAATTCCGAAATAGTATTGCGCGAAAGAACTGATTGAGATTGCAGCAATCAAGGTAGCTGTGTAAAGATACCCAAAATTCTGATTTGCAATGAATGGATATACTGCAATCAAAATCATCACATACACAAGTAATATCTGTGCCAGTCTATGAAAAAATTTATTTGCAGAGACCATAACCTTACTAATCTGCGGCTTATCATCGTCTGCAAGAGGCTTATATAGTGATGACTGCACCACTGCACCGACACCCAATTCAAGAAAAGAAATCACGCTCAAGAATTGAGTGATAGAATTGACCAATCCATTGACTTCTGATCCAAAATACTGCAAAAAAAGGCGCGGCAAAATAAAACCACACACCAATGCTGTAATCTGGGATATCAATGATGCTGTCGTATTTTTTGCTAAAAGTTTTTTTCTCATGATTCTACTCCAGTTTATCTTTCAGGTTCTAACAGGAACAAATGAAATCAGACTATCGAAACACATTACACTCTTTTATTTTCCCCTGTAAAGAGACTGCCTCAGCAGCAACCGATGACAGTGAACTTAATAGCAATCCTAAAAACTAAAATGTTCGGTTTTTCCGGCACCCCACATCATTTTCCCTACAGATGGATGCTTGTCAACACTCTGAAGATATCCCTTATACACTCCGAAAGAACATGAGTTTAAATAACCCTTCATTTCTTTCTCACCACTCGTGGAATGCGTTGGTTGCAAATGAATCTCGGCACGCTACAATAATTTTTTGTAATAGGTCTAAACTCAAATCGTTCCAAATCATTTGCATTCGCACTTATTGAGATAAAGTTCTTCTGCTTTCACTTTTTAGGAAGAACTATTCTTTCTCCCATTATCTTATCTGCTTCATATGTAATATCTGTATCCCACCCGCTTTGAGAGAAAAATGTCATTTCCCCGAAATAAACCTGTCCATTGATTTCGTATAGGTCTATCCGAACTTCCGGAATTCCTTTTGCAAGTTTTTCAGCGATTGAAATCATTTCATCATAGTTCTGAGGTCGAAGCTTTTTCAGTTCTGATACATCCAAATCTGGATACGGACAATATGGAAGATAGTTCCAGTTTCTATCAAAATAATGGTATCTTACTCCTCTAGACGAAAATCGTCCTTCACAAAGGAATACACTATCAAATTTCCCGTTAAAACACTGCAGTTTATAATCGGTCAGTTCTCCTCTATCTCTATCCTGCATGAACTTTTCAGCAATAATCCTTCTTTTTACATCTCTATAGGGGTACTCTCTTGAATAGAGAAAATAATTCTGTTGCAGTCCCTTATTCAACTCATACCGAGCCTTATCAATGTCCAGCTTACTTTTATCTTTGCAAATGCACATTCCGAGGCCGCTATTATGATTACATTTTAACACAAATTGATTTGGCAATGACTCAAAATCAATGTCCTCCGCTTTATCCCAAACTCCAAGCAAGGGGATTAAATACTTCTCTCCAATCATCTTTTTGATATATGCGCGGACTTCATATTTATCAACATACGTCGTATATTCAGGCCGTCGATTATACAATTTTAGCCATTGGAGTTTTTCGTTTAATGTAATCGGATTATCAAGGTCTAATTCCCTACCAAAAACAGCTTTGAATCTCCTGCGCAGATATTCTTCATCCGGCATAGAATTGTACTTTCCACGAGCCGAATCAAGTAAAAATCTGTAATCAGCATTCGTTAGATACTTAATTCCTGCAGCAATATATTTTGTCGGCTTATGCATATAACTACTCCTCTCAATGATTACTTTCACGGTTTAGACTTTTAACTTGCAAAAAGAAAATCATAAAATAGAAATAAGTATCCTTTTCGAAATATGACACCTGCATGAAATCCATTAGTAATTGTAAAATAAAAAAAGTAACACATAAAACCGTGATCTCATCATACTTTTTCATTCCGCTCATTAACCGCTTAAAACAGCACAAGTAACTGCTATAGAATGTAACGATTCCCAAAATGCCACCGCACGCCAAAATTTCAATATAATTATTATGTAAATACGTATCTCGCCCTATAATGAATAGCGAATTTCCAATCCCAATTCCCTGTATTGGTGTCTTGAAAAATTGTTCCAAGCCAATTTCAATGAACCATGCTCTTTGCATTGTAGATTCATCGACTCTTCCTTGCCCTGTAAACTGATTAAGTGTTTGAAGCAGTCTTTCTGTTACGGGTCTGAATGCCGGAATTGACCATATGGCCATAACCGCTAAAACACCAACAATACATACCAGAACAAATTTCAAGATTGTTTCAGCAGGTTTTGTACTTTGGCCGATGCTTCTAGTCATGTAAACGAAAAAAATACCAAACAACAAAATAATAAACGCTTTTCTGCTGCCAGAAGCAATAACCATTAGCAAGGCTGGTACTGAGAAAATTAGACTGATAGAGAAGTGTTTATTAATAATTTTGGAAAATGTAATTATTAAGGAATAAGCAGCCATCATACCGATGGCATTGACATTTGTAAATTCATTATCTATTCGATCTCCCGCTGCTATCAAAGATCTAATCGTATCAAGTCCGTAGTAGTATATTGCATATATAGCAACAATATATCCTGCCCACATTACGCAGTCCAGCAAACGCCTAGAGTCTTCGTCATCTCGATAATATGTATATACAAAATACACACATATCAATGTCTGCGCAACAGTAGACATTCTTTTTATTGTGTATGTTCCGTCAATCGCCCATAAATATGACGCAAAGCCATACAGTAAAAACAGTATAGTACAAAGATGAAATGGTTCAATTGCAATATTCACCTTCCAGCCATTTCTGATAGCCCCCAGCCCAAATATCACAACTGTTAGTCCAAGATAAACATACTTTCCCCATGTCTCCGTAGAGAATACCGTGAATGAAACCAGCCATAATGTTGTAAGCATTACGATTAGCTTATCAATAAATCTATCACTTGTCTTTTCCATCTATTTCACTCTCTGCAAACAAGTATTCAAGCCACTCGCTCATCACTGTCTCCGTGCGGAAACGAGCAGCCGACTCTTTTCCGTATTGTCCAAGTCTAATTCTTTTTTCTTTATTACTGATTACTTTCTCAATAGCATCTGTTAGTCCATTTGCATCACCACACGAAACCAAAATTCCACTCTCATTATTTCTAATCAAGGTACGAGGTCCCCCACAAGGACAATCTGTCGAGATTACCGGTATTCCAACTGCCATTGCTTCCATAAGCGCATTAGGGAGTCCCTCATAATCTGATGAAAGAACAAAGCAACTGCTCTGTTTTAGTTCATCTTTAACATTATCAACTTCTCCCATAAAGCTGACAAACGAATCAATTCCTAATTCACTTGCCAGTTCTTCAAGGTTATTTTCTTCAGATCCTTTTCCGCATATCTTTAGCTTATATTCCGGATGTTTCTTGTGAACTTGTGCAAATGCGTTCAACAAGAGTGCATGATTTTTCTGCGGGTAAAGGCGCCCCACTGTGAGAATAGTCTTATCCTCACCTTCCCATGTCGTGTTAAAAAAAGATGGATCAACAGGGTTGAGAATAATTCTTCCCTTTTTTTGAACTGCTGCAGGAAAATATGCCGAGGCTTCTTCTGTTTGAAAAACGCAGCCATTTGCAAATCGAAAAATGAATCTTGCAATCCACTTTTTCAGCCCCGTCCCGTATTCCTTATAAGGATCATTTCTTACAGAGACAACTTTTCGGCATTGCACTCCAATAGTGGCCAACAACATTCGATAGTTTGGTGGTCCCATAAACGAAAGGATGACATCTGGATTTTCCTTTTTCACTAATCTTCTTAGACCAATTACACGCGCGATATTTTTACTTTTTCCTGGTTTGGTGTTCTTATCTAAGAACACTCGATGAACGCGCGAATCAACTGAATACTCTGCCTTACCTTCTTCAGGAATAATATCATTTACAAGAACTGTATAAATTCCTCTATCAGAAAGGAATTTGCTCAAGACGCTCATAACACGTTGAGCTCCGCCTCTTTGCATTGAATCAATATAGAGAATAGCTTTTTTCATTTTAACTTTCCTTCATCTTGAGCTCATTTTTTCGAGATCAGCTTTCTATTATAGATTATTCACAGTAAAGAAACCGTATCGTTTTTACAAAGATATTACGATAGACTATTACCATCTACCAATTACCTCTACTACGAAAAAATCCACGCCATTACTATTTCAACGCAGTCACATTTTTCAAATAACTAACTGCATATGCATATATCAGTATTTTCTCCACACCATCTTATTGACCACGCCAGTGTAGCTCTGAATGATTTTGACGACTTTATCGGACACGTTCTCATCCACATAATCCGGCACAGGGATGCCCAGATCACGGTTCTTGTTCATCTCGACTGCCACGTCCACGGCCTGCAGCAGGTGGTCGCCGTCGATGCCGGCGAGGATGAAGTCACCCTTGTCCAGTGCTTCTGGACGTTCGGTGCTGGTGCGGATGCAGACTGCCGGGAACGGATGGCCCACGGAAGTAAAGAAGCTGCTCTCCTCCGGCAGGGTTCCGGAATCGGAAACAACACAGAAAGCGTTCATCTGCAGACAGTTATAGTCGTGGAAGCCCAGCGGTTCGTGCTGGATGACACGCTTGTCAAGCACGAAGCCGCTCTGCTCCAGACGCTTGCGGCTGCGGGGATGGCAGGAGTAAAGGATGGGCATATCGTACTTTTCGGCCATTTTGTTGATTGCAGTGAACAAAGAGGTGAAGTTCTTCTCTGTGTCGATGTTCTCCTCACGGTGGGCAGAGAGCAGGATATACTTTTCCTTTTCCAGACCCAGACGGGCGTGGATATCAGACGCTTCAATCTTCTCCAGATTCTGATGCAGTACCTCCGCCATAGGCGAACCAGTGACATAGGTGCGCTCTTTGGGCAAGCCTGTATCCGCCAAATAGCGGCGGGCATGTTCAGAATAAGCCATGTTCACGTCGGAGATGATGTCCACGATGCGGCGGTTGGTCTCCTCCGGCAGACACTCGTCCTTGCAGCGGTTACCGGCCTCCATGTGGAAGATGGGAATATGCAGACGCTTGGCCCCGATGACGCTCAAGCAGCTGTTGGTGTCGCCCAACACCAGCACGGCGTCCGGCTGGATGGCGACCATCAGCTTGTAGCTCTCAGAGATGATGTTGCCCATGGTCTCGCCCAGGTCGGCACCCACGGCGTTCATATACACCTCTGGGTCGGCCAGCTGCAGATCGTGGAAGAACACGCCGTTCAAGTTGTAGTCATAGTTCTGGCCGGTATGCGCCAGAATCACATCGAAATATTTGCGCGTCTTGTTGATGACGGCAGCCAAGCGGATAATCTCCGGGCGGGTGCCCACGATAATCAGCAGCTTCAGCTTGCCATTATTCTTAAAGGATACGTTACTATAATCAGCCATTGTTTTTCTCCTCTAACACCGGCTCAAAGAAGGTGTCCGGGTGCTTCGGGTCAAAGATCTCGTTGCAGGTCATGACCGTCACCAGATTTTCCGTCTCAGACAGGTTGATAATGTTGTGGGTCCAGCCGGGGATCATATGGACCGCCTCGACCTTATCCCCGGAAACCTCAAACTCCACCGTCTCGCCGGTGTTGATGTTCCGCTCCTGAATCAGTCCGTGACCGGCAACCACGATGAACAGCTCCCACTTAGAGTTGTGCCAGTGCTGCCCCTTGGTGATACCTGGGCGGCTGATG
>ERZ773136.2135-NODE-2135-length-17421-cov-4.069561_pt1 | contig 17421 bp, 10 predicted proteins | sample MGYA00580855_ERZ773136 | MGnify/ENA primary metagenome ERZ773136 (study PRJEB29015, sample SAMEA2737860) | human gut metagenome | biome: human gut; feature: human-associated habitat; material: faeces | place: China | collected 2012 ... | reverse complement strand
ACCGGGAGTATGTATAAAAGACGCCGTTGAAAAATTGGGATTTGATTCGCAAAGTAACTTTAACCGTCACTGCAAACAATATTTCGGATGCACCGCCAAACAGTTAATGGAACGCTGCCAGACTGCAAACAACCCCATTTATGAGGATAACCATGCAACGTGTACAAAATGAATAAAAAATTGTACTTTATGATGATTTCTATTATAAAAAAATAAGCTTACTTTGCAGCGTGAAAATAGTTCAAAACAACAAAGAGATTTTAATATAATCTCTATTACGGAATAGATTACAATACCGCAAAGATAAATAAAAATATTATATCTTCTAAATTTCAACGGATTATATTACAAATTATCATATCACTTGGATAAGTTTGTAACCATGCTGTTCACCTGATTGAGCATGGACACATCGAAATCTTTCAAATAGACACGTGTCATTTCTTCCGACGTGTGACCAAGTCCGGCACTAATCACAGAAATTGGAGCTCCATAGTCACGTGCGAGGGTAGCCCAGGTATGGCGTGCCGTGTATGTCGTTAACGGTACTTTAATATCAGCTACAACAGCGATTTTCTTCAAATGCCGATTAATACGACCCAACGCCAAACGATACTGTTTGTATCCAAAAGCATATTCACCGCTGATTATCGGAAAGAGATACTCATTTTCTGTCTTGTATTTATCAATCAAGCCCTGCATCTGCGGAGTCACCGCTATGCGAATCAGCTGCTTCGATTTATGACGGGAATAGGCCAGCACACCATTGCAAATATCTGCCTTCTTCAAAAGGACAATATCGACAAAAGCCATTCCCTGCGCATAAAAGCTGAACAGATACAAATCGCGAGCAAACTCCAGTTCTGGTTCATTCTCCAAATTCAAGTACGCCAAATTCTGCATATCCGTCCGTGACAAAGCACGTTTTACAGTCTTCGCCGGGCGTGTCTGCGCTTTAACAAACGGATATTCGCCACGGGGATGATAACCGTCCACTACCGCCTGGTTATACAAAGAGCGCAAGTTGCGTAGATAATAGCTTACCGTATTGCCGGAAGCACCGTTACTATACAGGAAATCCCCATATCTCTTGACGAATCCTAAATCAACCTCCGACATCCGCACATCAGGGCGACCTATAAATTTTGCCAACGACGAACGAGTGCTCTTGTATGCCGCTGCCATTCCCACTTTCTTCTGTTCCTGCTTACGCTCAATCTGCACATTGATATATCGCAATAAATAAAACTGTGTTTTTCCTGTACCAAAAGCATTTTGAACCAGAATATCCTCCACTGTAAATTCATCCCCTGCCCGCTCAAGCTGCCTGATCCGTGTATCAATCCGATTCAGCATCTTCCGTAGCTCGCGGTTCATTTTCACGACCTCTGTAGCCGTAAAAGTAGAACTTACGCCATTCATAATCTTCCCTTCCGACTCGTCAAACACCTCTTCTTTCATCCGGTAGCCTGTATACAGTAACTTTTTTCTCCGATTGTGTATCACCTGAAATACTAAAGGGTAACTGCCATTATTCAATATCCTGCTCTTGTTCAGCATAAGTTTCACTGATGTTATCATATCTTGCTTTTTTTGTTTGAGACGTAAAAGTACGAAGTTCACCTTACTTATCAGAACTATTTTTCCGCCTGTTACGCAAGAAACAAGAAATGGAATAAAAAGTTTTGCCACTTTAAGAATCGTTATCTGATAAATATAGTTAAAATACACGTTGTAGCAATCAGTATATTTTTATTACATAATTCCAATATGCATACGCATAAATTAAATATGTATACCATTTATGATATTTCATTACATAATATAAATATTACCACCATTCTTCCTTTTGAAAAATCAGAATATTAGGCATAACTTTGCACTATGGATTTTAGGGAGCCGTCCGTTCCTTTAAAAGGAAGAGGTCATTCCTCGGTGTGCAACGGGTCGTTCCTTTTAAAGGAACGGTCCGTTGGTTTTAAAGGAAAAATCGGCATTTGTAACCATTTGAATTTCAACTTCTTACCGAATTAGAATTCCATCCCCGTAACCCATGGGATTTTTTCCAACAAACACGACGGAATCTGCCGCACGAAGCGGCAATCAGTATACAACAAATTTCAACAATTCAAAATTCAAATCCCATGGTTACAGTCACGTTTGCCATCAAGCCATATCTGGCGAGGTATATGTATGTCCGGTACGGACAAAGTTTAGAGCTTCTATCACATAACAATCCACCGTCAAGGCTCCCCATTCCAATCCACCTCTCCCACCTCACTCCCATTTATCACTTCTTACATCAATTATCCGTTCCTCATCCGCAAGGCGTCTCCTGGAAAAAGACAGGAAATATCACTTTTGTTCTTCCCAGCCCAAGGCTGGGCAAGAATCCGGAAGTTTATAATTATTTCGGTCAGGACAGTATCTTTATTATCGAAAAGGAAATTGAGGTGGAAATGAAAGCGGAGCTTTATTCGTTCCTGTTGGAAAATAAGTTCAAAAACGGGGTGATGTATATAAAGTCGATGCATGAGTTTGTGGTAAAGTATGATATGGTGGAGTCGGTGGAAGAGGAAAGTTTGATGAGAGGGTTTCAGAGGTGGAGAAAGAAAATGAAAAAAATATAACGTTAAGTAACTAATCAAACTTAAGCAGCATAATAGCTAAAGTTAATATTCAATTGTATTCCTATCGCCGCCAAAACCCTGTTGATGACATAAAAAAGCAATTCAATAGTGACATAGCCCTGTGGTCTAACCCATTTCCCTTTCATAATACGTCACAACGTCTCCACAATGTTCAAATGAGGAGAATACGGGAATATAGAAGAGAAAGAGACCTCATTTTTCCCATATGGGACACATTCGCTTTATTTTCTCATTACGGTATACACTTGCATTGTCAAGCAAAAGCTTTCTACTAAGCTTCTTTGGCTGCACACACACTCTATCGGTCCAACTCACTGGCTTGTACACAGCTTCCTCGCCCAAACAGTCCATTATGGTTTTGCAATCTTAACCAAGACGTATATATAATCTTTGTAATGCGATTTGAACATGTTTAAAATAATTACGAATAACTACTTAAAGAAATAATTCATACCATAATTGACTTGAAAAGTTAGGAGTTATCAAAAAATTATGCTACATAAGTTACTTAATTCGCTATGAAATATGTAAATTACTGCTTAATATTTGATAGAAATTTATGTACATTGAAAATTATTTCTTATTTTTGTTATCTAAAAGGATTTAACAATGGTAGATAAACAGACCAACAGTAGTTCTTTTACAAAAGAAACATACTAATAAATGACTAGTAGAACAGCATTACAAGGTTCCCGTAACAATTCCAAAATGATACCTAAATACTGCTCAAGTGTCACTAGAAACATTAGTAGTAGTTGCGAAGATTCTAGAGATAAACATAAAAGAATTGCTAATATTAACAGAGTAAATCTGTTCCCAAATATTAAAAATGACATCTAAAGATAAAATATTGATTGGACTAGTTGATGCTGACCTATTGAATGGTGGTACGCGTCACCCTAATCTTGTACTACTGAAATTAGCGGGTTTCCTAACTGATAATGCAATTCCTTTTCGTTTGATAATAGATAAAGATGAGAATATTATGGAGTATACCACTATATACATGTCCAAAGTTTTCTCATTTACCCCAGACCCTCCATTTTATGAGAAGGTAAAGAAAACTCCAAACGAAAACAAGTTTAAAATAGGTGGAACTGGTGATTATGCTATAAAAAAGGATATCAAAGACTTCAAATCTTCACGTACTCGTGACATGAATCAATTGGAAAATGATATTTTTTTGAATAATTATCCAAATAAAAGAGGTGGAAAGAAAAAATGGGGAATCGATATGTGTAGGCAAATGCCATATTATCATCTTTATGACGAGTACATACAATCAAAAATAAAAGCAGGAAGAAAGAAATCATACTTTAATGATTATCTTTATTACTCAATAGGTTTTTTAACACGCGGCTGTATTCGCCATTGCCCTTTCTGCGTTAATAAACTTGAAAATAAGGTTTATCGTTATTCGGAATTAGAATGGTTTTTAGATGATGAGAGGAATGAGAAAGGCGATTTGATTCGTCCTTATATTTATCTTTGGGATGATAATTTTTTGGCAGCTCCAAAAGAAATTTGGCAGCCGATGTTACAAAGTCTCATTGATTCAAAACGTCCATTCCAATTTCGACAGGGTTTAGATGAACGCATTTTAGCTGAAAGTGAAGATGGTGAAGAAATTGCTCAGATGTTATCTAAGTGTAAGTATCATGGCGATTTTATTTTTGCGTTTGACAACTGGCGTGACCGTGATAAGATAATCAAAGCATTAAAAATCTGGAAGAGATATAATTCCAAACGCGGAACGAAATTCTATCTTTTTTGTGGTTACACATTGAAATCCGGTGAAGATGAGAAACTTTATAATGACATCAAAATACTATTTGAACGAATCAAAATTTTGATGCAATATGGCTGTTTCGGTTATGTAATGAGACATGCAGATTATGTCAATCATAAATTGTCAAATATTTATGTTCAAATAGCGCGGTGGTGCAATCAACCGCAGTTCTATCGCTACATGTCATTTTGGGAATACTGCTACCGCAATCAATCATATTGGGAGCAAAAGACAAAGAAACTAGATGTTCCCAATCAAATTTCGTTTGAAGAATTTGAAGATAGGTTGAGCAATGGCTATTATGAAAAGAATGGTCTCAAACTTTGCAAAACAATACAGACATTTGTCAACTTTTTAAACGAATTTCCGCAACATAGGGAAGAAATATTAAAGATGTTTAATTACAAACTAAAAGATTTGGTTAACCCTACACTTTGGACTAAAAAAGAAATATGATTATAGACTATACAAATAGAGACTTGTCTCGATTAGAGCATCTTATAACAAAGAATGATGGGACTCCATTACAGGGTGAGATTGACATGTACAGACGTATTGTACATGACTGTGAAAAGAGTTCAATAATGTGGCATTTTTGGCATGATATAAGACTTCACATTACTTCTGGTAGAGCTGGAAATATACAAATAGATTTTCTACTTATTTGTGAACTTGGGGCGATTGTTATAGAGGTGAAAGGCGGAGCTATACAAATTGAAGCAGGTCATTATTTTTACCAGAACAAAGGAACACTCACCCAGATGGACCGTTCACCGTTCAAGCAAGCTGAAGATTACCAATGGGCGATTATCAACAATAAAGTATTAAATGGAGAAGAGGTATTCATTGACCATCTTTGTGCCTTCCCTCATGCAAGGCTTGAACGCACAAGCAACAATCCCGTTCAGGATCTATCTTACAAAATGTGGAATAAAAGCAAACAAGATTCGGATACTTCTTTTGCAGACTTCTGTATCGAAGTGTTGAAGGAAGACAAACGGAGAAGACATTGGTTTAGCTGCAATCTTTCTACAGAAATCCTCTCATCTGTAGTTAACTGTTTTGCACCTACGATCAAAGATACAGGAAGATACAGTCAATCATCATTAAAGGACATTTTAACTTGGTTGAACATCTCTAATTTGGATGCATTAGATAGTTTGCAACGGAATCACCGAGTGGCGATAGAAGGTGGTCCAGGTACTGGTAAAACGACAATAGCCAAGGCTTTTATTAAGAAAAACAAAGGATTGAATGGCTTGTATCTGTGCTGGACAAAGTTGCTTGCTGCACAAACTAAATACATTCTTCAATTAGAAGGGCTTAGCAATTGCGATGTAGAGAGTTATGCTTCATATTTGCATCGTATTTCTGGCGGACAAATATCTATCAATGAGTTAAGCCTTACAACAGGCTTGCAGGAACTGGAGTCAACTATTATAAAATATTTGCAAGACAAATATTATGATTATGTAATTATAGACGAAGCACAGGATGTTGCTGATAAAGGAATGATTACCATACTAAGAGAACTAACGTCATTGCAACATACTGGTCTGCGAACGGGCCGATTCTTAGTTTTATATGATATTGAGCAAGGATATAATAGTGGCACACGTAATTTAGAATCTGCAATAGATGAGATCTTACATACTTCGGCACATTTTACAATCAATGGTAATAAACGAGTTCCGACTAATATAGAGATTGTAAGATATGCAAATGAATTAATGACAGTGAACTCTGAAAATCTAACAGCTTTTTGGAATAAGATTAGTAATGATGAATGTGCCTGTAAAATTCATTTTGTAGAGGATTCTAAAGTTCTAACAAGAGGTATTAAGCAACAAAGAAAAGAGATGATAAGTTCTAATTTTTCATTGGATAATTCTACAATTCTTGTACATTCAGATTTGCTGACCTCTTTGCAGGATAGTCAAGATTCCATTTATGATAAATTATCATATTCGGATTCTGTTATAGAACTTTCTAAGGAGAATATATCTAGATTGCCAGAACGTGCTATTGGACTTTCTTCTATTTTAAAATACAAAGGATTGGAAAATGAGAACATCATACTTGTGATCCCTGCCAAGCAAGTTAAGAGTACCTACGAAAATTTCTTGTTTGAAATTTATGTTGGTATGACTCGTGCCATTATGAGTCTTGATATATTCATACTTAATATATAACACAACATGATCGACCAGCACTTTATAAATCACTACAACAAGAATAATTCGGATGTAAATCTGATTATTGATGTGATGTGTCATCCTAAAAAGGAAGATGCACGAATGTTCTTGTGCATGATAAATGACGTGATGAACTATTACATAAGTAGAATAGATGATGAAGTGCGTTATCCGTTGCTGTATATTCCTGCTTCAGAAGTTTGGGCACAAGAAATATGTATTGAGTTTGTTACATTGAAACTTTCATTGCTTTACAACCGATTAATACAAATTAAATTGCGCGCAGATATAGAAAGAGCTTGTATGACTTTACCGATGGATTGTTCTGCTAAATCAAAAAAATTCAAACAGGCACAGAACAACTACAAATATTCAAAGCGTATTTATAACTATATTAAGAACAGGAATATACCGGAAAGCAGTATCAACAAAAACTTGATAATTTGTAAGCCTTTTGATTGTTCTGTTCGGGAGAATCCTTATCTAGATAATTATTGTGGTAATGAGAAAACCATATGTGATAAGTGCTATGCTGTTTCCAGAGCAGACATTGAAGTAGGAGCATTGGATCGGCCTATAAAGAAGAATAAAGGTTTATGCAAAATAGAAAACATGTTCGTGTTTCTTTCCAGAAGCGCAAACGGGCGTTTCTCTGAAGCATATTCGTTTCAAAAACCGAGAATAGAAAGACTTAATAAGTTAGGGGCAGGAATACAAAATGTATTTTACTTTTATTTTTCAACGAAACCATATAAATTGCAAAGGCAATTAACGTGGAAGCTTAAAAATGCCGCTGACATATTGCATGAGGATGTAAAGGAAATGAAAGATTTTATTTCTATATCCGCAGAAGAATCAGACTTCATCTTTGGAAGGATTCGCAAACAAAACAAATTAATTATACAGCAAGAAGGATTAGATGATTTCAAGACACTTGTTGATGATGCATTAGATGCTTGTGAATACAATATTCAGGCAAGAAACAATTTGGCAATTTGTTTCAATGAATACTCTCAAAACTTATTCAAAAACGAATTCGAAAATTCTATTGACGACATTGATGCACAGTATTTTGATATATTTTTTAAAAATATTCAATATACATGGGAAAATAAAATCTTCCCAGAAATCATGACATTTTTGAATGGACAGACAAAAGTTTGTATCATTCTTGATTATTTCATGCCAGACTACTACAAGCAGCATATCGTTTCAGTGTTTGATTCATATGGAATTGGTGTTATAACACAAACATTTAAATCGTTAAAATATAAAGCATTAGAAGGTAAATACGTTTCGAATAACCCATCAAACAAGATAATTGTATTGTCTTATCAAGGACATTATGTAGGCAGACCATACAATCGTTATCCAAATTCGTTTGACCCAATCTGTTTGTGTGAAAAACAGGAACTATTGAATATAATCAACCCGTTTGTTTTTGACCCATATTATGCGGTGCATCATTACGAATACATGAGAACTCTAAGAAACATCTTGTCGTCTGACTATCGCATGAACTATGTAAAATGTACAGTTCCCCTACCAGAACGACCAAAGCGAAAGATTGATGACAGCCGAGACCGCTCAACATCCCGTTCTAGTAATAGTCATAGAGCAAACCAAAACAATAAGCGATATAGTGCTTTCACAGGCAGTGGTAAGTCAATTAAACTGATAGAATCTGACTATGTTATCTGCAAAGAGAACAATTTGTTCAGTAATGAGCAAATAATACCAGTATCATCTCTAAATTCTCTTATGCAAGAGAGTGAACAAGCATTCTTAATATGTCCGTTATCAAAATTGCAAGATATTTTAGAATCAATTCTTGAGCAATCAGAAGATGAAATCAAGAAAGACGAATTGTATATCCGTCAAGATGAACGCTATGCTTTAACAGATGATGAAGTTTCATCTGAAAGTGAACTTTGGGAGATATTACTAAGAAGAAAAGTTGAGCTAAGAGGTGCTGATATCGTATTTGCTGAAGTAATGGAGAAAATACCATATTCCGAGCAAATCAAAAGACAGTCTTTTGAGCGTTGGTACGCTCAAAACAATGATATGATTTTGCCAAGAAGCCGCAGGATGCAGGATGTGCTCTTCCAATATTTGTCAATTGCAACTCCATATGATAAAATTATTCGGCGAAAGAAAGCTCAAAAAGGAACAAAAACAGAACAAAAGAATTCGATGCTTAGGTCATTCCTTTGTAACAACTTGTTCTCAGACGATTATAAGCAATCGTTCGAAAGGTTGAGCGATGGGATGAAAGATATGTTTGGCATTGACAATCATGATGACTTAGAAGCATTGATTGACTTGCTAAAGAAAGAAATTGATTATACCGAAATTAAAAATATATCTATATATGATAAGAACTAAACGTGAATCTTTGGAACTGTTCATCAAAGAACAACTCATCGGCCCTGGTGGCTGTAAGGGGCTGTATTCCTTGAAGTCAAGCTCTTCTATCAGTGAAGAAACAGATTTTTCGGGAGAAGTGGTAAGTACAACTCCTGGTTCAATTTACAGTTCAGCTATATTGTTTCCTTTCAAAAAAGAAATTAAGACCGGTGACGCTTCCGAACAAGCAAATACGGAATCCGAAGCAATAGAAATGCCAGATGAAAATTACGAGCAAGAAAATGAACTTGAAGAAATAATTGATAACTTTCAGAATGAAGACGAGGATTTGAATTCTTTGAGTAGAAGGTTCCCTTCTTCAATGGGAATATCATGTTGTTTAGATTCTAGTTTCGCCAATAACAATGAATTGAAAATTGTTATTTCAGGTCGCTATTACACAAAATTAGAACAACACACACAGCTTGAAGTCATAATCGAAGAACAGGAAGCTTTTGAGGCTTTTTTCAGGAAGAATGCTGCCATGTTTAATGAATGGTTTGAGTTAGAGGGAGACAAACTATCATTACGCCGAACGATTCCGCAAGCACAATTGAAAACTTATAAAGAAAGTCTAAGAGCACTCAACATTCAAATAACAGCAGAGATAGCAAAAAATCCTGATGGGAGTTTTGATACGATTTTCAATAACCCAACTTTCAAGGAACAGTATAGATTTTTTAGTTCTTACAAAGAACGATTATTCAAGAATATTTCTTCATTAAAAGAAAATAATGCATATTTTACAGCCCAAGAAGTTGAGACAATCAAAAAACGAATAGAAACGATAGAGCGATATGAGACATTTTTTTCGTACTTTGAAGACTTAATTTCCATTTGTGACAGTCGGAATTTTGGTTATTGGGTAGAACATCCTTTTTCAAAAGAGATTGATTTGAGTTCGGTAAGGTTAAAGATCTCGTCAGAGGATGGTAAAGTTATTTATTCACCCAAAAAGAATAAATGTCTCAAAGATATTATTGCTGTCAAAATTAGTGATAACATACAACTTTCTCTCTCTGTCTGGTTACAGTTGATTAAGACTAAAGATAGCCGAACTTACTTGAAGATATTGCTAAACAATTCTTCGACAGAAGTAATGACCGACGGACAACATTATTATTCCATCGTGTCAGAGACGGTAAACGAAAGATGTTTCTTTGGAACTAAAATAGAAGTAATAAGCAAACATCTTTGTCCTTATAAAAGTTTACAATCTGATAATCTTGATGACGAGGAAGCTCACAATCTTAATTTTCTTTATCGCAGGATTGAGGATTATGGTGTTGGACATCTTTGTTCTGTTGACTGGAAGAAAGATGAGGATGGAGTGATGCATGTCTTTTCGGAGTTTATGCCGAGTATTGAAACGCCGGATGTTGAGCCTGTTCCACGAGACAAGTCTTGTGAAGTGGCTGGACAGGACGGATATGTTTTACCCAAGCCTTATCTTGAAGATAGTCAATGTCTTCAGTTTAAATGGTTGTCATTCTTTTCAGAAACTTCTGATGAAAAGATTTTGAGTGGTTTGTTGGAGTTCGTGTCTACATACAAAATGTGGATTGAGACACAACGAGATAGTATCAGTGAACTGAAGGATTACGAAACTGCTACTCAAAATGTTGATGCTTGTGAGGCGGATTATGAAAGAATGAAACATAATGTGATGGAATTCTTGTCTGACTCAGCTAAGATGAAAGCATTTAGAACCATGAATGCAGCGATGTTTATGCAATTGTGGCACAACAAGAAAGAAAATCAAAAAAAGGTTAGAGATGAAGAATCTATTTTGGATTTCGATTTCTACAGAAAGGCTACAGACAACATATTCCCCAAAGTTGAACATGCAGCTTGGAGACCATTCCAGTTGGCGTTTATTCTTTTGAATCTTGATGGCATATTTAAGAGTCAAAGTGATGTCTCTTGGGCAAACCGCAACGAATTGGTCGATTTGGTATGGTTCCCGACAGGTGGTGGCAAGACGGAAGCTTATTTGGGTTTGATTGCCCTTACAATTATCAATCGCCGCTTGACTTGTGGAGAAGCGGGTTATGGCGTAACGGCTATTATGCGATATACGTTACGATTGCTGACTACCCAGCAGTTCCAAAGAGCACTGCGTTTGATTCTTGCTTTAGAGCAAATTCGTCTATGGGAAATAGATAACTGCAATCTTGGTAAAGAACAGATTTCAATAGGACTGTTTGTTGGTGACCAATCACTGCCTAATTCGTTAGAGGACCTGAAAAAAGAATGTCGTAAATGGGAAAGCAGAACTGAATCTGGAAATAACAGCAAAATTCCATTGGATGTTTGCCCTTGGTGTGGTTCTAAACTGACACACGAGACAAGTCGAAATAGTGGTGTGAAGTTTTTCTGCGAAAATGTTTTCTGTACTTATGATGTGGAAAATGCGGTGATTCCTGTCAGGTTATGTGATGACGATATCTACGTAAATCCTCCTACACTGTTGTTTGGTACAGTAGATAAATTCGCCCAATTGGCTCACAAGGTTAATACTAATAAAACTTCTGCAAGTAAGGATTCAAGACGTTTGTTTGGTCGTGGCACGAATTGGCAAAAACTACCTCCAGATCTTATCATTCAGGATGAGTTACACTTACTTTTAGGTCCGTTAGGCTCTGCTGTCAGTTTGTATGAATGTGCTATTGACCAACTTTGCACGAGAAAAGAAGGAGACTTAACAATTCGTCCTAAGATTATTTCATCAACTGCTACAACTCGTAATACGACTTTGCAGGTTCGTGCCCTCTACGATAGAGGAGTAAGCATTTTTCCTAAGAATGGTATTGACTATGATGACTCTTTTTTTGCTTTCTACAAACGATGCAAAAAAAAGGGAGACGAAGATTGGTCGTTTGTCTCAAAGCGCAGGTATATTGGAGTGATGCCGACAGGCAGAACACAGATGACAACACAGATGAGGCTTGCTGCTATTCTATTTGTCCATCGTGCAATTTTTGAGAAAGAGAATTTGGCTAAGTTGAACGACAAAAATTTTATCAAAGCTGCCGATTACTATTTCACTACCATTTCTTATTTCAATAGTTTGAAAGAGGTTGGCAAAACGGATGCACAGTTCTACATGGAATTTACTAAATACACTCGTCGTCTTTACAAACGTGTGATACGTTACTCCAATATGCTGGAATGTTTCTATGCATATAACGAACGTTTCTCCAAATCAGAACTTACAGGGCGACTTTCTGGAAACGATGCAGTTGCAGAATTGAATAAGGTTCAGTCAATAAGTTGGAGTCCAGAACATCGTTTTCCTTATCAAGAGGGGGGAAATTGGCAACAGGCAATCAAACCTGACGATTTCATCCTTGCAACAAATATGATTTCTGTTGGTCTTGATGTATCAAGATTTAACACCATCATAATGAACTCAATGCCGAGAAATATTGCTGAATACATTCAGGCAAGTTCTCGGGTTGCACGAGAAAAGGAAGGACTAGTGCTGACTTTGCATAATCCTTTCCGTTCTAGAGACGTATCACATTTTGAGAAGTTTAGGGAATTCCATGAGAAGCTTTACTACTATGTTGAGCCTATCTCAATCACTCCATTCTCTCATAAGTCTGTGGAAAAATATTTACCATTATTCATTGGCGCATATGTGAGACATCTATACCCAACTTTAGCTGATAATAAATCTGCAGGCAATATAGACATGGTTAAGATAGGGGAAATTGAAAAGAAAGTTAAGAAATATTTTGCTGGGCGTCTGGAGAGGACAGCAGAACTCTCGGGCATTGAACGTGAATTGCTGACAAAAGATTTGTTTGACTATATATGTTTGATGGTTCATGAAATGCTGGAACAATGGATAAAAAAGAAAGAAGAATCGCAAGATTTGGTTTATATAAAGAATCGTTTGGGACGAGACCAGCAAGCTACGCCATTATATTCCTCTACAGAGGATTATGATGAAATTCGACAGCAGAACAAATGGAAAGTTCCTACTGCGTTAAGAATTCTTGAACCAGAGGCTGTAATCCACATTATCGAATAAAAATTATGGATATTAATAACAAAAAACAATATAATCAAGGAATTGGCAAATATAAGATTTTGTCTTCAACTGCGGGCGTAGGTTCTCTAGTCACAACAAAATGGGGAGGATTCATTATGCCGTTGAGTATTTCTGATTGGCAATTTATTAAAACGCTATCAGCAGAAATTACTAAACCAGAGAATGCAAATCATACGCTGCAGCAGCTAGGGAATTTGGCTGGTGTTGAAATAATTGATGATACTCGTTTCGTAGAGTTCTTGAAGCAAAAGAAGCAGATGACTGCATTAAAATGTTTTATCGCTGTACCTCATATTCAATTGGATAAGTTCAATCAGATTGATAAATCAGAACATCCGATTTATAAAAAGAAACAAGACTTGGGAGTAGAGCTTAAGGATGAAATGTTTGTAATTCCAGCCATCAATTTCCCTAAGTGGTTTATTTCTTCTAAGAATTATGAATTAAAGTCAATTGACGATTGGGCTGAAATTTGGAAGACGGAAAGATGTAACGATGGTAAAATGGATTATTTTGCCCCTCCTAGAGATCCTTACAAAAAGACTTTCCGCACTTTTAAGAATTCTATGCTAACGGACAAGACTGTTTATGACCTGCTTAAACCTGTTCCAATGGTTTTAATTTGTCCTAACGGTCATATTTCAGATATCCCTTGGTATCAGTATTTTTGTGCTAAACTTGCGGGCGAGAAAATAGACCGACCAGAAGGTTTTGAGCTGTTTAATTATGACTGCGTATCCTGTCCAAGTTCTCCTGATGAAAAACACAATCTCCAATGGATTACAAACCGGAACCAAGGTGAATCTTGGGGAACTCTCAAATGCTCACATTGTCAGCGCACAGTCAGTTTGGCTGGTATTATGAACATCAAGCCTTTCTGTCGTGGAGAACGTCCTTGGGATTCTGAAAACAGACCAGAGATTTGTAGGAGTGGACATGACCGAACTATCATGCAAATGGCTTTAGTAACAAGTAATAGTATTTACTATGCCAATAGCCTAAGCAGTCTTTATATTCCAAACGAGTATATTGAGAAGCCAGAAGGACAACTATCTGCTGAAGCAAATAAAATGTTGAAGAAGATAGAAGAAAAAATTTATCCAAGATACGAACGCCGCACAGAAACTCCTTCCAGAGATGATTTTTGGCAAAAAATGTTTGAAAACGGTAATACTTTGAGAGATGCTGCGGATGACGACGATATTGAGTTAAGCGAAAACGATTGGAATGAAATAAAACAGTCATTCGTAAATCCGGATGAAACAGAGGAAGTTGACGTTTTGGCAACATATCGCCTCAATGAATATCAAGTATTTGCCAAGAACTCAAAAACTCCAGGAGATAAACCCGGACTGCACTTTAGAGATATAGACCTTCCTGATTATTTAAAAGAGTATTTTACAAAGATCCAAACAATAGATACGTTAGCTGTAACTACAACCCAACTAGGATTTAGCCGAGTTTCTATGCCATCACCAAAGATTGTTAGTGAAAAAGTCGTTTACCCTGACGAACAAATAAAGCCAATCTATGCAAGCAACAAAGAAGATGTACTTGTTTTACCAGCTAACCAACTATTTGGTGAAGGAATATTTTTTATGTTTAACGAAGAGAAAGTGAATCAGTGGGCTAAACGCCATAATTTGGACGAATACTACCAATGCAATCTTAACGATGATGACATGGGTAAATTTATGTCTGATGAAATGGATCAATATGGTAGAGCCCGTTTCTATCTTCTCCATACTTTCTCCCACATAATTATGAAAGAAATGGAATTCTCATGCGGTTATCCAACTGCCAGTTTAAATGAACGCCTTTACTATTCAGATCAGATGTGCGGTGTTCTCATATACACTGCTGACGGAGCAGAGGGCAGTATGGGTGGGCTCGTATGGCAAGGACAACCTCACTTGATTGCAAATATCATCAAAACAGCCATGAATCGAGCTCTTAACTGCTCATCAGATCCAATGTGCTGGGAAAACGAAGATGGTCTTAATCGCGCTTCTAGTTTCTCCTGCACCATGATTTCTGAAACATCATGTGAACAACGTAATCTCGGTTTGGATCGTCGCGCACTTGTAGATGAAAGATTTGGATATTTCAAAGAAACAATAGGTTAATAGACACAAATTATAAGCTTCCAGTAAGTACCCGTATAAAATTGTGATTCTATATTATACGGGTACTAAAAGGGAAGTTTACATTACACCTGTCTCAAATCAAACGCATAACTATAATCAATCAAGCTATGCTGTTTTTCATTTTGACGCCACGCTTCTTCAGCATGACTCATTTCTGAAATTTCATTAGCCTTACTCTTCTCAAAATGAGCTAATACACATTGTAAAACCTCTAATTCTTCAACTGTAAATAAAGACTGTTCAAATTGCTCAACAGTTGTAATCATACTTCCAGAATAACCATTTCCCAAATTTATGATTTCCTTTTTTAATCCATCCAAGTTCTCATATATAGTACTATAACGCACAGGAACGGGCCCATAACTTATAGCTTGGTATTGTAACCCGCTAATACCTTTACCATATTTCTTATAGGAAAGAAAATCAGAATAAAATAATAATTTATTTAGTTTTGTTTCAAAAACTCCTTGTAATGCAGATGCAAAAAAGACAATAATCTGCTTAACCTTCTCGGGAATGACAGAAGCATACCCATTCATACTTGAACGTAAAGACAAATGGTTGTGAAATATAAATTCATTTATTTTATTCTCAAAACAGGAATTATTTAATAACAGTTCCTTTACCCTTTTTTCAATTTTAAGTATCTCATCATTGGGAAACTGATTTTGAGCAAGTTTCAGAATTTCCAAAAAGAAATGAGGATCTTTCAAAGCTGAAATCATTTTCCCATTAGACACACTAGGCATCTCTCCTTCTTCGTATTTTCTATATTGGTTATCTCCGAAACCTAAAAGTTTAGACATACGAAGTGCAGATATACCATATAATTCCCGAACCCTTTTTATTTCATCCGGAAATGGTATTGCATATTTCTGACGATACAAATTATAAACTTGATTCATATTCAGTTGATCAAGTTCAGTTGTAGTAAACTCTTCATTTGTATCCTTACATCTATAAAAATGATATACTATCTCAAAATTGTCTTTTCGAAATTCAAATGATTGCTTCTCATGACACAATGCAGCGTCACCACCTGTAAACGGACTTTTCATAACTTCTACTTTTTATTTTTGAAAGGATATTCTATTTTTCTCTCTGCCAAATGAAAGGAGACACAGATTGGAGAATTTGTTCCAGTACCTTTACTTATTTTGATATAGACCTCCTTTTTATCTACGGACTTGCCAAACTCCCAAAGTTCTCCCATATAATTCAACTTATCTTCCGTAGGACCTTTATAATAGTCTTCAACTGTCAAAGACATTATTATCTTTTCACGCATAATTGCCGAAATTTCCAAATCAAGCAAAGCTTGCATATTCTTCTTTCTATCTATGCGAAAGACAATCCCGAAAGCTCTAGCCTTATCTTTAAATTCTCTCAAGAATTTATCGACTGTTTCTATATCCATATCTAAAATATCTTTATGCAAAGATATGAATAATACAGTATAATGCAACAAACATTCAACTTTAAAGTTGAATGTTTGTTGCATTAAGGGTTGGAGATTTAAGGAACATTGATATAATAGTACGTTGAGAGTGTCCGAAAAACACCCTGTTACTACTTAACAAGTGGTAAAGTAGTTCTTTGTCTATCAACTTTTAATAATGGATTACCCATTAATTTTGTATCGACTCTTCCGAATATAATCGATTATTTTCATTCTAATTCCAAACCTGAATATGTCGTATTCCCTCTTTAGAGGGGAGCTGCATCTCATCTAAAGAAACAACATATTTCTTATAATTATCACTTATTTAAAGTGAGATACAGAAAGACCCATCCGTCCCCAAATTGGATTTAGTCAATTATTGGGAACAAGTGATTTTCTCCTGGATTACAGGTTATGCAGATATGCATTTAAAGAATTTTTCTTAAAAAAAGAATAGGAAACAAGATTTCATTCTCAAAAACAATCACTATATTCGCAAATCAATAATACTTTATTTATGGACAATGACATTATTACATTTTTAAGATTAAACTACTGTTTATCATCAGAGACTGGAAATATTGAGGAAGAGCGCTATATCAATAAATACAACATCGACGTATATGAAATTCAAATAGACGAAAACGACAAAGAAAGTGCTTCATTAATAGGAAGTAAGCATTCAGCAAACCCCGTATTTCCCCCTCTGAAAGTTCTTCTTAGTTTTGC
>ERZ773136.2133-NODE-2133-length-17441-cov-3.112792_pt1 | contig 17441 bp, 14 predicted proteins | sample MGYA00580855_ERZ773136 | MGnify/ENA primary metagenome ERZ773136 (study PRJEB29015, sample SAMEA2737860) | human gut metagenome | biome: human gut; feature: human-associated habitat; material: faeces | place: China | collected 2012 ... | reverse complement strand
GCCGAGGTTGATGTTTAACATCACGACCTTCAGCTCCAGTGCGGATCTTCCTCCGGGTTCATGAACGCATCGGACAGCTTTAACACCTGCCGCTCCGGCTGCATATCCCTTCCGTTATAGAACACGAAAAAGCGCGGTGTCGGTATCCTTACGAGCTGTCTCCCATAAATTGTCCGCCCACCACTCCAACTTCGCAGCTCCTTTGCCACATAATGCAGGTTGCGGAGCGGGATATTCGGGTTATAGGTGCTCTGATGCTCATACAGATCCATGTAAAAATCCATGACGACTTCATGTTCATGTAAATGGCGTTTGCCAGTGTCACGACAGGAAGCGCCTCCGGATCGGTGTATGACGTGCCATTTACTGCGTTATAAAGCCCGAGCAGCTCTTTTTTCTCCCGGAACACCATGCGGAACAACCGGTCTTTGTAACTGCGGTATACCTGATTTCCTGTTTCTTTTGTTTTGTCCATATTTTATTTTCCTCCTGTTGCCGCAGGAGCAGTTCTTTGAAAACCCCTGCTTTTTGATTGTGGAAAAAGCATGAATTTTCTGAAATAACAAGAATGTTTAGAACCGCCGGATGGCGGACAGACGGACTGTTGTCCGGATAGAAAATATGCTTTTATATATTTATCTTAGCACACGCTGATTCCGGGAACAAATTAAATTATTATAAACTCTTCATGTCCTCGTCACCAATACAAAAAGACCGGACAAAGCAAACTGCCTCATCCGGTCTTCTCTTTCTATAGTAGCGAGAGGGGGATTTGAACCCTCGACACTACGGGTATGAACCGTATGCTCTAGCCAACTGAGCTATTCCGCCATATTAAATTGTCATCAGAAGTTCTGATGTAATGGGACCTATAGGGCTCGAACCTATGACCCTCTGCTTGTAAGGCAGATGCTCTCCCAGCTGAGCTAAGATCCCGTCCGTGTCGGTCGCTTTCCGCAACCGACTTCTAAAGTATACTATTTCAAAATAAAAATGTCAACACTTTTTTTCATATTTTTTCAAAAAATTTCAAAAAAACATTCTTTAACAACAAAACAACCAGATTATGTCAGTAACCGTTCCACCAGTTTCACACATTCCGCTGCATCTTTGGAATATCCATCCGCTCCGATCTCATCTGAAAAACTCTCTGTGATCGCCGCTCCTCCGATCACGATCTTCGCCGTGCATCCTTTCTCTTTTGCAAGTTCCACAACATCTTTCATCCGCATCATCGTGGTCGTCATCAGTGCAGAAAGGCCTATTACCTTTGCGCCCTCTTTCATTGCAGTATCCACGATCACATCTGCCGGAACATCCTTGCCAAGGTCGATCACATGATACCCGTAATTTTTCAGCATCAGAACCACCAGATTCTTGCCGATATCATGAATATCCCCCTCAACAGTTGCTACAACGATCGTTGCCATTGCCTCAGTATTGCTGCGCTCTAACATCGGCTCTAAATATTCGATTGCAAGTTTCATCGTATTGGCGGAAGAAATAAGCTGTGGCAGAAAATATTTCTTTTTATCAAATAGTTCTCCCACTTCATTGATCGCAGCGATCAGATGTTCATTGATAATTTCATCCGGTTTTGCACCGTCATCTAACATCTTTTTTACTTCATCTAACACATGCTCTTTATTTCCCTTTAAAACTGCCTGAAATACGCCGCTTCCTGCACTCTCCTTTTTAGTCTCACCACTCGTAGATGCACCTGTCGGAGTCTTTTGAACCATCACCCGTTCCATGCCGGCATATTTTTCTGATAAAAAGTTCATCCTTTCAATATAACGGATATCACTTTCCTTCTTATTTAAAAGCATATCAGATGCAAACGCAGCATTCATCAGAAGTTCCTGAGACGGATTTGCGATCGCCATCGTAAGTCCGTTTGCGATCGCCATCGTAAGAAATGCCGTATTGACATAAGTACGCTCAGGCAGTCCAAATGAAATATTGGAAAGTCCACACGCCGTTGGAAGTTCCAGTTCATTTTTGCAATAAGAAAAAGTCTCAAAACATTCTAATGCGGCATTTGGATTTGCCCCGATCGTGGCAACCAGTCCGTCCACAATGATATCTTCTTTTGCCATACCAATTCTGACTGCCTCATCCATGATTGTGCGGATAATTCCATGTTTCTCTGCAGAATCTTTCGGCAGCCCCTCATCTGAGAGAGGAAGCAGGATAAACATTGCACCATATTTCTTTGCAATTGGAAGGAGTTTTTCAAACTTTTCTTTTTCCAGTGATATTGAGTTGATAAGTGCACGTCCCGGATAAATACGAAGTGCAGCCTCAATAATATCTACGTGGCTGGAATCAATACAAAGCGGGCAGTCCACCGTTGAAGTTACCTCATATATGGTACGCAGCATCATTTCTTTCTCATCAATACCATTCATACCCATATTGATATCAAGGATCGACGCTCCGTTTTCTTCCTGCTCTAATGCCATCGTGCGGACAAGATTTAAAGAACCTTCTTTTAACTCAGCCTGCAGCTTTTTCTTTCCGGTCGGGTTAATGCGCTCTCCAATGACCATAAAACGTCCATCGAGTGTGATCTCCACTGATTTGCGTTCTGAAGTCAGCATTCTTCTCTTTGTCTGAAGCGGTGCTTTGACCGGAATATCCTTTACTGCCTGCTTTAAAGCACGGATATGTTCCGGTGTTGTTCCACAGCATCCTCCAATGATGGCTGCTCCCTCTTCGACTAACTTTTTCCCGACTTCGGCAAATTCTTCCGGTTCTACATTAAAAACGGTCTGACCATCGATCAACTCCGGCATGCCGGCATTCGGTTTCGCAAGAAGCGGTATCGTTGCGTACTCTGCCATTTTTGCGATCGGTTCTAACATAGCCTCCGGTCCGGTTGAACAGTTCATCCCGACCGCATCCGCACCAAGACTCTGCATCACAACAACCGCTGTAACCGGATCAGTTCCGTAGAGTGTTCTTCCGTCTTCATTGTAGGTCAGTGAAACCATAATCGGCAGATCACACACTTCCCGGATCGCAAGTACCGCCGCACGGCATTCCTGCAGGCTCATCATCGTCTCAACTACAAAAAGGTCAGCCCCTGCATCTACGATGATCTTTGCCTGTTCTTTATAAACATTCACCAGGTCTTCAAACATCAGATCTCCTAACGGGTAAAGCTGTTCTCCTGTCATGGTAAGATCTCCGGCAACCAGCGCATCCGTACCTTTTGCGGCTTCTTTTGACAATGCGATCAGCTTACGGTTCATCTCCTCTAAATGATCTTCTAAACCGTATTCTTTTAACTTGATCCTGCTCGCGGTAAAAGTCGGAGCAAATAAAATATCTGTTCCTGCCTCCACATACTGTTTCTGCAGATTAACCAGTACTTCTGAATTTTCCAGAATCCACTGCTCCGGACATACTCCGACCGGCATTCCTGCTTTCTGTAAATTCGTTCCTGTCGCACCATCAAGCAGTACCGGACCATTTTTTACCAGCTCTCTAAACGCTTCTCTTGTCATCTCTGCCAGTTCCTTTCTTTTCCATGTCATTTGTATTTTCTGTGATCTGCCGTCTATTCATCGAATCACTTCAGCAGTTCTCTGTTGTTTATACTTTTCTAAAGGATGGTACCACCCCCGGCAACATATTCTCCATCATACAATACAACTGCCTGACCCGGAGTTACCGCACGCACCGGCTCTAAAAATTCACAGTGTATCGTATCCTCCCCTGTTCTTGTTACCTTGCACATACTTCCACTGTGAGAATAACGTATTTTGGCTTTTAAAAGCATCTCATCTTTAATATCCGGAATTGACATAAAATTAATATGATCCGCATCCAGTTCATAGGTAAACACATCTTTATTCTCGCCAAGTACAACTTCATTTGTCTCCGGACGTATCTCTGTGACAAAAACCGGATGCCCAAATGCGATTCCGAGTCCTTTTCTCTGTCCGATCGTGTAATGTGTGATTCCTTTATGTTTTCCAACCACAGTTCCGTCTGTCAGGACAAAATTTCCCGGAGGCGGTACCTGACCTTTGCATTCCCTGTCAATAAAACCGGCATAGTCGTTGTCAGAGACAAAGCAGATTTCCTGGCTGTCTTTTTTATGTGCAACCATAAGACCGATATTCTCGGCGATCTTACGGATCTCATCTTTATGATAGGCACCAACCGGCATCAGTGTATGTGATAGCTGCTCCTGCGTCAGATTATAAAGTGCGTAGGTCTGATCTTTTGCTGCCGTTACAGAATTTTTGATCGCATATCTTCCATTAGAAAGCTGTTCAATTCTCGCATAATGTCCGGTTGCAATGTAATCTGCACCAATTGCAAGACTCCTGTTTAACAGTGCTTCCCATTTTACATAACGGTTGCAGGCAATACACGGATTCGGCGTTCTGCCCTTTAAATATTCCGCGGTAAAATAATCCATAACATTTTTCTTAAATTCCTGTTTAAAATTCATGACATAATACGGGATTCCCAGACGGTCTGCCACTCTTCTCGCATCATCTACCGCAGAAAGGCCACAGCATCCGCCACTCTCCTCCTGCACAAATTCATCCTCATCCTGCCAGATCTGCATGGTCACACCAATGACGTCATATCCCTGTTCTTTTAAAAGGTATGCTGCCACGGAGGAATCCACACCACCGGACATGCCGACTACTACTTTCTTTGCTGCCATTTTATTCTCCATTTCATCTATCTCAAATTTTACATATAATCCTTATTCCTGCACACTACCTATTATTTGACCATACATCGCACCATTGTGCAATATTTTTTTCCGGCACGCTTATTATTTTTTTGCAAAATTTATGAGAAACCCAATCTGAGTTTCTCATAAATAGCCGTTTCTGCACAGACCAGCTTTCTTTCCGTCCATGCCAAACCAATATAATCATTACCGTCTGCTTTTCACATTTTATAACAGTAATGTAATTTCATCATCCCATTCTGCGATCAGATCTTAGAATTATAAAGCTCACCTGTTCTGTAATTATAAGTATAAGAACCTGATTTCTGATAAGTATTCGCCTTTGCTGCCTCACTCTTTGCATAAGATTCTGCACGTGATGCCTGACGTTTTACTTCTGTTCCATAATAACTGTTATCTGCAAACATTGTCTTAACTTTGCCCATATCAGCTTTCTTAAACTTCTCTTCATCGATCGTAAGTTTATTATCTGCTCCAATGGAAATACCGATATCGGAAAGTGACCTGCGGTTTGCCTCTGTCACACTTACCATGCTTGCACCAGCTCTTAAAATACTTTTTGTATTCGAATCGCCGACTTCATCAAGCAGGCTGTTATAGCTGTCTGTAAAGTCTTTCACAGCTTTATAAATCGCATCCGTATCATATCCGGTTGTCTTATTTCCATCCTTATCTGTCTTTGTCACTTCTTTAAATAAGGATTTATCTCCCGTCTCCTGAAGTGCTGCAACGGATTTTTCCACATTCTTCGCATCACTCTCGATTGCTGCAAGTGTCTTAGTGTCATCTTTGGATGTTGATGTTGAAGAAGATGTTGTATCACCAGAGCCGCTGACCTGCCCGCCTTTTCCATAGTAGGCATCTAACAGTTTAAAATAGCTGCCGGATTTGATTGTTGCCCAGTCACTGTAATTAATTCCAAGTATATCACTTCCTGACATACTGCTGGAAAATAATGAATTCTTAGATGACGTGGTATTTAATCCGGAGAACAAAACTCCCATTGAATATGAATTATAACCGGAAATCGTTGCCATATATCTCACTCCTTTGAAATAATACAATAGATTACCAAAAACTTCCCCGTTGTTTCTTATATCGTCATTTTAGGCTGTTTTCTTTACATTTTCAAGTATTTTACACATTCAAAATAACCATTTCGTGCGTATGGGTAACCTCACCAATTTTTTTGTATTTTTTCCTGTTTTTTTGTTTTAAATTACTAAAAAAATTGTTAATTTATTATTCATACTTTGTTCATATATGATTGATATACTAAATATAGTTAAAAAATACTTAGACAACTTGTTATAATATACTTGATAAATTTTTTTCATAATAGCCCGGGCGCCAAAAGGTGTCTGGGCACTCCTCATTTATAGAGAAAATAACCAGAATGTACGCTATACGGACATTCTGGTTATTTAAAAATCGATGTACCAGACATCGAATCAGATATTCTCAATCTGCCAGTCGATCGGCGTGATCCCATTTGCTTTTAAGAAATCATTTGCCTGGCTGAAATGTCTGCATCCAAAGAATCCTCTGTATGCTGAAAGCGGACTCGGATGCGGTGCCTTTAAGATCAGATGCTTCGGATTTGTGAGCATCGGGATCTTGCTCTGTGCGGGTCTGCCCCACAGCATATATACGATCGGACGATCCTGGGCATTGACAGCCTGAATGATCGCATCGGTAAACTGCTCCCATCCTCTTCCCTGATGGGAATTAGCCTGATGCGCGCGAACCGTCAGCACCGTATTCAAAAGAAGCACTCCCTGATCCGCCCATTTTTTTAAATATCCGTTGTTCGGTATATAACAGCCTAAATCATCCTGCAGTTCTTTATAAATATTCTGCAATGATGGTGGAATCTCCTTCTGTGATGGCAGTACTGAAAAGCTCAGACCATGTGCCTGATTCTCATTGTGATACGGATCTTGTCCTAAGATCAATACTTTTACTTCACTAAGCGGTGTAAAATGCAGTGCATTAAAAATATCCTCTGCCGGCGGATACACAACCGTGCGGCTATACTCTTCTTTCACAAACTGATACAGCTGCCGGTAATATGGTTTGGCGAATTCCTCACGGACTGCCGGAAGCCAGTCGTTTGTTATCATTGCCATAATTTCATTCACTCCTATCTACGCACGGAGACACCGCGGTCTGCCAGATAGTTTTTCAGATCCATGATCTCCAGCTCCTTATAATGAAACAGGGACGCTGCCAGTGCTGCATCTGCATGTCCCTCTGTCAGGGCCTCATAAAAATGTTCTTTTGTGCCCGCACCACCGGATGCAATCACTGGAATGGAAACATTGTCTGCAATCTGTCTGGTCAGTTCAATATCATACCCTGCCTTTGTTCCATCGCAGTCCATGCTGGTCAGAAGAATTTCTCCCGCACCAAGTCTGTTAGCTTTCATTGCCCATTCTACAGCGTCAAGCCCGGTATCAATACGACCGCCGTTTTTGTAAACATTCCAGCCACTTCCATCCTCTCTTCGTCTGGCATCAATGGCGACTACCACACACTGGCTGCCAAACTTGTCCGCTGCATTTCCAATCAGCTCCGGTGTATTGATTGCGGAAGAATTAATGGAAATCTTGTCGGCACCTTCCCGAAGCAGTACCTTAAAATCCTCCACCGTACGGATACCACCGCCTACCGTAAACGGGATAAACACCTTCTCTGCAACCTTACGCACCATGTCTACCACCGTTGCACGGTGATCGGAAGATGCAGTAATATCCAGAAAGACTACTTCATCTGCGCCCGCCTTGTCGTAAGCTGCTGCGACCTCTACCGGATCTCCGGCATCTCTTAAATTCACAAAGTTAATGCCTTTTACCACGCGTCCGTCATTCACATCCAGACAAGGAATAATTCTCTTCGTAAACACTATGCATTTCCTCCCTGCAGCTTTGCAAAATTTTTCAAAATCGAAAGTCCAACCGTACCGCTCTTTTCCGGATGGAACTGACATGCAAATGTATTTCCGGATTCTACCGATGCATGAATTGTCGTACTGTACTGTGTGGTTGCTTTCACAATCTGTTCATCCGCTGCTTTCAGATAATAGGAATGTACAAAATATACATACGGATTTTCCTCCAGCCCAGCAAAAAGTCTTCCGTCATTCTGTAAATGCAGAGAATTCCACCCGATGTGCGGAATCTTAAGTCCCGACTGATCCGGAATCCGCAGAATCTGTCCGTCCAGCACATGGAGTCCCTCTACACCCTGACTCTCATCGCTTCCCTCAAAGAGAAGCTGCAGTCCCAGACAGATGCCAAGAAATGGCTTATTTTCCGCTGTCACCTGATGAATCACCTTGTCCAGCTCGTATTTTTTCAATTGTTCCATCGCATCGCCAAATGCACCGACTCCCGGAAGAATCACTTTGTCTGCGGTCTTAATCTCGTGAAAATTACGTGTGATCACACAGTCTTCTCCGAGAAAATGCAATGCTTTTTCCACGCTTTTTAAATTTCCAGCGTTGTAGTCTATTATTGCAATCATATAGGTCTTACTCCTAAATTAACAGTCTCCTGCCTTACTTTCTGCTATTTTTCTATCCCAGCCCAAGTTCTTTCAGCTTCTGATGCAGTTTTACCGTATAATCATCCCGCTTTCTGGTCTGGTAGATATCCAGTGCCTCATCCCCTGTCATATCATAATCTTTCAGCAGTGCTTTGATAATCTTTCCTCCGATCTTCTCCAGCTGATCTTCACAACCATACTCTTTGGCATTTTTCTGGTTCAGGTCATAACGCCCATATGCACATACCAGTGCATCAAGTGCATCAAGTTTTGAACCGTAATTATCAAATACGAGATATGCCTGATACTTTTCCGAGACAGCAGCAAGAGTTGCCAGCTGATGATAAAGCTTTTCATCGCGCTCCTTGATCGAAAGCCCCTGCAGCTTACTGTATGCTTCCACATAAGAACCCTGCTCATATTTTTCCTTTGCCTGACTTAAGTTTGCCTGATACCCCAAAAGATTTGTCACAATCATGACAAATGCAAACAATGACACTGCCATAAGAACAATCGCAATCACCGGTCCCTTTGGCAGCGGCGGTGTGTTATCCACTTCCTTAGGTTTTTTCTCCTTTTTCGGTTTCGGCGGTTTTGGCTGTTTTGGCTTCTTTTCTTTCTTCGGTTTTTTCTCTTTTTTCGGTTTTTCCTTTTTCTTTTCCGGTTCCCTTCCGGCATCACCGCCTGTACCTTCAAGTTCCTTTAAGATCTGCTGGTTTTCCTCCGAAAGTTCACTGACATCCGCTCCCTGTGTATTTCCGATGTCAACCGCCTGCTTTTCTTCCTCATCATCCTCTCCGAAAATAATCCGGGAAAGTTTCTGCCAGAAGCCGCCTTTTTTCTCTTTTTTTTCTTTCTTATTCTTTTTCTTTTTTTCATTTTTCCCATTGGAAGCGGTTTCTTCTGCCTGTGCCGGTATGTCTTCCTGCTCTGTAAGTTCTGGAATCTTATCTGCCACTTCTTCCTGCGGATTCATTTCCGATCTTGCAAAATCACCGATGGAATCAGTTTCTTCCAAAGGTTTTCCATCTTGATCAGAAGAAAGCATATCCCCCAGATCCGATAAATCCTGATCTCCAGAAAGCATATCCATAAGATCCGAATCCGAAAGCCCTGACAGATCCAGTTCTCCATCCTCTTCTTTTGGCAGATTGCTGTCAAACGTTCCGACTGCATCATCAAGTGTATTCACCTCGAAATCATCCGCATCGGGTGGTATTGCAGTTTCCAACGGACTTTTCCCCTGAAAACCGATTTCTTCTTCCTTTGCTGCATCCCCTGTCGAAAAATCATCCTGTGGAATATTATCGAGCAGATCATCCAGGGAAGCGTCAATCTGTGTGGCTTTTTCTTCCTGTTTTTTTTGATTCAGGCTCTCGGTATACTCCGGAATATCTTCCTTGAGCAGTTCTTCCTCAAACTCCCTCAAAAAATCTTCTTCATTTTTCGCTTTTGCCTTTTCCTTCGTTTCTTCTTCTCCAAACAATTGCTTTTCAAAATCATCTCTCAGAACCTGTTTTGCTGCCTGCTGTTCCTTCGGATGTTCCGTTTCTTCTCCATGCATGGAATTTAATAATTGATCCAGATAATTTTCCGATGAGTGGTCTCCCATGTGTTTTTCTCCATTCCATCTGTTTATTCCATAAACCTGCAAAGGGATGTGATGAAGCCATCACACCCCTTACTGTTTTGCCGGAATTTATTTGTTTCTCTTTGCAAGTAATTCATCAATGGCATCTACAAGACTTCCGATTTCAGGTTTGGTCAGCTGTGCATCTGCACCAAGCGACTCCCCTTTTCTTCTCATTTCCTCATTTACAAGAGAGGAGAAAATGATAACCGGAAGATGTTTCAGTTTGTCATCTGATTTGATCAGCTTCGTAAGACGATGTCCGTCCATCTGGGGCATTTCAATATCGGTAATGACACAATGAACGTTCTCGTCCAATGTCCCCGCCTTTTCAAATTCCTGAATCTTGTCCCATGCTTCCTGTCCATTACATGTAACAATCAGTTTTTCGTATCCTGCTTTTTTCAGACAGTCCGTAATCAAACTGCTCAGCAACGGAGAATCCTCTGCAATCAGAATTGGATCCTCGCTCCGGCTTCTCTCCCCGATCTGTTCAATATCATTGACCCTGAGACCGGTTTCCGGACTGATGGATGATACAATTGCCTCAAAGTCAAGAATAACAACCAGTTTTCCGTCCATCTTGATCACACCAGTTGCAACACTTCCGTCTTCTCCATTAATCGTAGAATCCGGTTTGATGATCTCATTCCATGATACACGGTGAATTCCTACCACCTGATCCACATGAAATGCCACATCAAGTTTATTAAAATTCGTGATAATAAACAGACCTTCCTGTCCATCATCCTCCATGCCAAGACACTTTTTCAGATTGATGACCGTAATCATCACCTCGCGCGGCATAAAAATGCCTTCTACGCTCGGATGTGTATTCGGTACAGGAGTAACCTTCTGGTATGACAAAATCTCCCTGATCTTTGCCACATTGATTCCGTAATGATTATCTCCTAATGTAAACTCTAAAATTTCTAATTCGTTCGTCCCTGACTCTAACAGAATATTTGTATCCATATACGTCCTCCCGCACTTTTCTGTATTGGTAATCCCTTATGTTTATTATATCATATTTTGTAAAATTTGGGGGCATTTATTTGTATTTCAGAGAATAAATTGTATCTTTTATTTCTGCATACAGTGTCTCACCCGAAATTTTATCAGCCTGGTCTTTCGGAATCTGAAACAGTAAAACCGCTGTTTTCTTCTTTCCGCCCCTGATGGTTTCCCCATAAGAGGAAAGACTTCTGGTTCCGAGCGAAGCAGTCTCCTTTATCCTGTTTTTTCCGTCAAAACATGCATAAAATGTAATACCGAGTTTTTCTGTATCCAGCCTGACCTTTTTCTTCCCCTTATTTTTAATTTCAAACTTCATCACAACAAGTTTGTTTCCATCCTCAGGAGTTACTGCAAAATAGTCTCCCTCCTGATAGATATTCTGAACCCTGCATCCTTTGTAAGAAACGGTCAGACCCGATGCATGTCCGATTGCCTCGGCGATCGGCATCGTCTCCATCTCCTGTGTCTGGGTTTCTCCCGTGGCATCTGACGCCATGTTGTTGTCCGCACTCTGGGTATTCTGGCTCTCCGGCATCTGGCTGTCCTGTTTTTGTGTCTCCTGTGTCTCTTCGGATGAAGCGGCTGTCATTCCGTCTTTCTGCTCAATATTATACTTTGCAAGAATATGCGCCGAATACTGCACGACCAGATTTTCTTCGTCCTCTGACAAATCATACATCTGGGTTCCACAGCCTCCCAACAGGAGTATTGCTGACACTGCCATCACAGGCAGACTTATTTTCTTTTTCATACTCTTTTACCCTCTTGTCACTTTTGCCCTATAATCTATGTTTTATGGTATCATATTCTGAAAAATAAGACAATCTTTTCTTTGCATTAATTATTGGTCTCCAATTCCATCCAAAACTCCACACCGTCCGGGTGATTGACTGCACCGCATTTCTGATGAAAAGAATCCATGATTGCCTTGACAATGGACAATCCGATTCCGCTTCCACCATATTCACGTGTTCTTGCTTTGTCTACTTTATAGAATTTCACCCAGATCTTGTCAAGATCCTCTTCAGGAATCGGGTCACCGGTATTAAACACACTCGTGCGTACCAGATGGTCATGTTTTTGAAAACGAATGGTAATCTTTTTTTCTCCTGCCGCATGGTTCATGGCATTGGTCAGGAAATTCGTAATCACCTCTTCCACCTTAAACTCATCCCCCCAGACATATACCGGACCTTCCCTGTAAAATTCGATATTCACCTGTTTTTGTGCCGCCATGATGGATGCAGACTGGATCACGCCGTCAATCAGCTCCGTGATATCAAACCGTGTCATTTCCACGGTATCATTGCCAAACTCCAGCTGATTGAGTGTCAGCAGCTGCTTTACCATATGATTCATCTTTTCCGATTCATCCATAATCACATCACAGTAAAAATCACGGCTCTCCGCATCATCATTGATGCATTCTTTTAATCCTTCCGCATATCCCTGTATGAGTGCCAACGGTGTTTTCAGCTCGTGTGAAACATTCGAAAGAAATTCTTTTCTCATTTCATCGATCTGTTCTTTTTTCTCGATATCCTGCTGCAGGCTGACGTTTGCTGTCTTTAGTTCCGAAATCGTCTCTTCCAGTGTCTCCGACAATTCATTCATGGAATTTCCAAGTTCATCAATCTCCCGGCTCACATGACGTACCGGTATATACTTTGCATCAAAATCCAGCTGTGTCATCCTTCTTGCAATATCGGATAAGGCATGGATCGGATGGGAAATTCCTTTCGAGAGAACGATGATCAGAATCACACTTAAGATGATGGCTCCCGTGCTCACCATTACAAAAAACTGGTTTGTTATGCTCGCACTTTCCCGAATGCTTTCCACAGCCGCACGCATGTAAAGATTGTTTCCATTTTTTAAAGTTCCCAGAAGAACCAGATACTCCGACTGCAGCCGTTCATCGGTCTGCCGAAGCAGCGTATAATCCTTTCCGGATGAAAGCACCTGCACACGGCTGCGGTCACTTCCATACAGCCAGTCCTCCATCTGCATCTGAAAACGCTGTGCACTGCTGTAGGAACTCCATATCAGGTTTCTGTCCTGATCTGCAATAAGCATATTGATATTTCCGTTTGCACAGATTTTCTCGAACTGCACATACGCATCATCACTGGAATCCCCCTGCTTTTCACAAATCAGCCTTACCTGGTCAAAACTGCTTTTTAACTCTTTTTCCTTATGAAAAATATAATATTTTTCCAAAAAGGTGGTATTAAAAAACCAGCACATCGCAACCGTTCCCGCAACAATGACAACCATCGTCAAAATCAGCTGCCACGTCAGGGAAGTCTTTTGTTTCTTTTCCATTTAGGACACCTCAAACTTGTAACCCATTCCCCATACGGTTTTTATATAACTTCCACATGCCCCGAGTTTATTTCTCAGTTTTTTTACATGTGTATCAATCGTCCGTGCATCCCCAAAATAGTCATAATTCCACACACTGTTTAAAATGCGTTCCCTCGAGAGGGCAATCCCCTGATTATTCATAAAATATTCCAGCAGTTCAAACTCCTTGAAACTGAGTTCCACCGGATTTCCCGAAATTTTCACCTCGTGCGCCGTCTTATCCAGAATAATCTCTCCTGCCGTCTTAAGATCGGCCGCATCGCCGATCTTATTGGTCCGGCGCAGAATCGCTTCGACACGCGCCACAAGAATTTTCGGTGAAAACGGTTTGGTTATATATTCATCAACCCCAAGGTCAAATCCCATAAGTTCATCACTCTCATCACTTTTGGCCGTGAGCATGATGATCGGGACTTTGGATGTCTGACGGATTTCCCTGCAGACTTCCCAGCCGTTCATCTTTGGCATCATCACATCCAGAATCAGCAAAGCGATCGCTTTGTCTTTATAAAAAATATCCAGTGCTTCCTCTCCATCTGCTGCTTCTAAGACTTCATAGTTCTGCCGGGTCAAAAAATCCCGTACCAGCTTCCTCATCCGGCTCTCATCATCTACCACAAGGATCTTCACTTTGTCCATCTCTATTCTGCCTCCTGTTCCGTCAGTCTCAATTCCCTCTCCTCAAGCTGGCTTTCCCGTTCATCCAGCTGTTTTTCCCAGATTTCGTATTTATCAATCACCTTATTTTCATAGTTTAAAATCGTCACATTATCTTCGCTGAGCCACGTAATCACAAGCATCCCAATGATGCCAAGTGCAAAAACAACTGCGAAAAATGTACTGATGTGAAACAGTTTCTGATAATCCCGGTTCTTCTTCCGGCGGTTTTTACTGACCACATGCTCTTTGTTTTTCTGTCTTTTTTTCTTCTGCTTTATTTCCTCTTTGCTTCTTTTTTCTTTTGAAACCATTCCTTCTGGTTCATACACCGTGATCGGAAGAATATCTTCTCTCCGGATATAGGGAATGGTATACAGATATTCCTGAAGCCTGTGCAAAAAATCATATCCGACCGGCGTGACAAAAATTTCTTTTAACACCAGTTTGTTATATAACGCCAGCACAATATCCGGATCATCCATTCTCGTATTTTTCCGGATATACCCGATGATCTCTACCTCATGTTTTGCTGTATGTTCCTGTTCCTTTGTTTCAAATGCGTAGCCTTCTACCTGATACATAACTTATCCTCTACCATTTATAAGCACTGCTGGCATCCCGTTCGGCGATTTCGCCGTCCTGATATGCCTGAATCAGTTTTTTCAGTTCCTCAATGCGGATCATCATGCGCTTACCAACGTCTGTATCACCCACCAGAATACGTTTATCCCGGTATTCCACTGCTTCCTGATGCGATACAATATCCAGTTCATCTCTTACCGCCTCGTTTGACCAGTCAAACGGTTCATGGGCAGAAAGAGTCAGTCCATAAGAATTGTACGTCAGTGTATATCCTGCAATTCCCGTTTTTCTCCGGTATGTTTTTGAAAATCCACCGTCGATCAGGATCAGTTTTCCGTTACACTTGACCGGATTTTCGCCGGCAATGCGCTCTACCGGGACATGTCCATTGATGATATGCACAAAATCCCCCGTCAGCCCGAATTCTTTAAGTATATTATCTGCCGTTTCCTCTTTGTCAAACAAATGATAATACGCATTCTTACTCTCATGATGCATGGACTTGTCCGCAAGAAAATACCGCTCAAATGTTGCCATCTTACTCCGTCCGTACAAAGGAGAATCCGGTGCCGTCCAGATATACCACATGATATCCCTTCCTTTTTCCCTCTCTTTTTCATCCAGAGAGAAAAATGCCTTGCGGACATAGGATTCCAGCACATCATAGAGTGCTTTTCCGCTGTATTCCCTGCCATATACATTTACTTTCTTAAATGTCCCATCCGGATTCAGCGGCACACATCCATGATAAAGCAGATTTCCGTTGTAGACTTTATACATGCTGCCCCGTTTTAGCAGAAGCCGCACATGGCGCTGCAGTTTCTCACAGTGTATAAACGAGGTGCGCAGCCGGTTCATGACTTCCTGTTCCTCAGGTGTCAGATCATACGGATGTTCCGGATCAATGGTAGGAAAACTGGTATCCAGCATGTCATAGGTTTTTCCATCAATTTCCACTGTTTTGTTCTCGTAATTAATACGGTGCAGCAGACAGCGGTTTTCCATACCATACTCCGGCCATTTGTGGATCAGCTGTCCTTCCAGTTTAAACTTTATGATGGCAATTGCCTTATGCATTTTCCGGTTCATCAGCGTTTCTTTCTTGCTTCGTTCCTCATCCGTGGAATCTTTCAGTACAAACTGTCTGCACGGATCATCGCGGTAAGCATCCATGGCAAATGTTGCAAGCGGAACCATATTGATGCCATAACCATCCTCAATCAGATCCAGATTCCCATACCGGATACTTGTCCGGATCACAGATGCAATGCAGGCAAGCTGCCCGGCTGCTGCCCCCATCCATACCATATCGTGATTCCCCCACTGGATATCAAACGAATGATATTGTTCCAGCTGATCCATAATCCGGTCCGGTGACGGACCGCGGTCATACACATCCCCGAGAATATGCAGATGATCAATGACCAGCCTCTGCACCAGTTCCGCCAGTGCCACAATAAAATTATCTGCCTGCCCAAGTTCCAGAATGGTGTTGATAATTGCCTCGTAATAAGCCTCTTTATTCAAAACCTCCTGCTTTTCCGTAATCAGTTCCTCGATTACATACGCATAATCCTCCGGCAGCGCCTTGCGCACTTTGGATCTGGTGTATTTGGAAGATACTGTCTTACACACCTCGATCAGCCGGTACAGTGTGATCTTATACCAGTTCTCGATATCGTCCTCGGTCTGACGCACCAGCTCGATTTTTTTCTGTGGATAATAAATCAGTGTTGCCAGAGACATCTTATCTGCCGTACTTAGCGTATGCCCGAATACGTCATCAATCTTTTTGCGGACGGCTCCAGACCCGTTTCTCAATACGTGGGAAAATGCTTTAAATTCCCCATGTATATCCGACAAAAAATGTTCCGTGCCTTTTGGCAGATATAAAATAGACTGCAGATTGATAATTTCCGTAGATGCTTTTCCAATCGTCGGATACAGTTCTGCAAGCTGTTCATAATAATGTAATCGTTGTTTTTCCACTTATAATACCCCTTTTCATGAGCATACATCCGCTCATTATTCCTATGAAACAGTTTACCATAATTTCCTGCTTTTGTGCACTCGTTCACATAAAAAACAAAAAAAGAACTGTATGCCGGACGCATCAGTTCCCTTTTATGTATTTATCCTATACCTTTCGTCTTTCCCCTTTCTTTTTGTTTTGACTGAATTTGACTTTTTATTTACATATTGATTATATCTTTCCTATTTTTTCAATTCGGGGCTAAATTTTTTTATATTTCCGGCGACTTTTGTCGGTCAGGGGTCAGAAATGATCCTTATCCGGAAACGCGATATGTCATTTGACCTTTTTAGCCTTTATTATTATAATAGATTTGATATTTTATTAAATACCAAAGGAAGTTTTGAAACAATATTATCAGATAATTCGTTTTTATTTGCAATAGCGATATTTGGATTATTGTTTTGGATTATAATTTTAATATATGTCAGTATATATTTGGTAAAAAAAGATAAAGAGTTTAAGCAACGGCTTATGCCAATTATAATAATGTCGATTATATTTCTATTTCTTTATGATTTTGTGCAATTATTTCCGGCAAATATATTACTTATTGCTTTATATAAAATTGTGGAAAATATTGATACAGAAAATTTTATTAGACAAAGGGAACATAGAAATGAAAGAAAGAAATTGTTTAATTGATGTTATGCGTGGAATAGGAATAATACTAGTATTGTTAGGTCATAGATCATTACCTAATATAATGGTTAAGATGATATATGCATTTCATATGCCCTTATTTTTCTTTATATCGGGATATCTATATAGGAAATGTGAATTTGGAAAATTTGTAAGTAATAAAATTAAAAAACTTATTATACCATATATAATTTTTTGGTTGATATCAGCAATTATAGGTTTTTTTGCATATAAGAGTGGAA
>ERZ773136.2131-NODE-2131-length-17452-cov-3.163419_pt1 | contig 17452 bp, 15 predicted proteins | sample MGYA00580855_ERZ773136 | MGnify/ENA primary metagenome ERZ773136 (study PRJEB29015, sample SAMEA2737860) | human gut metagenome | biome: human gut; feature: human-associated habitat; material: faeces | place: China | collected 2012 ... | reverse complement strand
GAACATTTGCGGGAATTGACTACGAAAGTGTAGAACCAAGTATAAAGGAGTAAGGAATGTACACAGAGAATTTTGAAGAGCAAATTTTATTTGCACCTGCAAAAAAAGATGGAAAGGCATGTAATCATCTCAAAATTGTTACAGCATTTACTGATGTAGAACGCATTTCCAGTCATTTAATTAAGTTGTTTGATGGAAAAAACAAAGAATATACAACAAATATTAGAGTTGATATTATTTTGGGAATGATAAGAGGTGCAGGGCTTACGTTGAAAAAACATAAGAAAATCTGCTCACTTCTTAAAAGGTTGAATAGCGTTTCGGGAATGCCTAAAGTTACCTGCCGTTATATAGTCGAAGGAAAGCAGGTGCATTCTAAAGTATATATTTGGTGCAAAGGAAATAAAGCCGTAGAAGCATATAATGGTTCTGCAAATTATACGATGAATGCATTTTTTGCTCGCCGTGAATGTATGGATTCCTGCAATCCGCAAGAGGCAAATCGATATTATAAAAGTTTATTGAAAGATACAATCGATTGCTTTGATGAATTAATAAAAGAAAAAGTCTCATTTTCAGTGAAAAGAAGTGTGGAAGAGGATATTGCAGATACAAACTTGGAGAACTTAACGTGGGAGCATTATCAAGATTTGGAGCCGGTGGACAGTATTGAGGTTTCATTGTTAAAAGCGGATGGAAGTGATACTGGATACGGTTCTGGGGTAAATTGGGGCATTCGTAAAAATGGTTATAAACGAAATCGTAACCAGGCATATATTCCGTATAATACTGGTGACCAAAAAACAGGATTTTTTCCTAAGAAAAACGAAGATGGAACATATCCAGTGTTTAAGGTAGTTACACAAGAGTATGACGCATTTTATATGCGGCAGGCACAGGCAAATGGTAAGGCCTTAGAAACACCAGAGAGCAACGCTATTATCGGTGAATGGATACGTCATAAAATAGGCGTGCCAGATGGAACTTATATTACAAAGCAGATGCTCGAAACAGCCGATGGCACAACAGTAGTATTTAAGAAATTTGAAGATGGTATTTATACGTTGGAGTACTAAAGGAGTGGTCGCATGTTAAACTATTGGTGGGTTACACGCCCTAAACGAAAATTAAATTCAATTCCTGAGGTGCTTGCTGCATTTGCGGACTTGTCGTTGAATGAAGAATGGGATGGTCAGAGAAATTCTCATTTAGCATACGAGGATGCATTGGAGCAGGCAGGGCTGAAAAGAAAAGGTGAACGGCGTGACCAGACTGGTGGAGGGGCAAGAACATATAAGGCATGGCTTGTCAGCCTTGGTTTTATATTTACGCAGGAGTCAACTGGTAGGATTAAATTGACACTGGCCGGAGAAGCAATTATGAGCGGAGATTCTCCAGTTGAAGTTTTGAAAGGACAGATACTGAAATATCAGTTTCCTTCTGCGTTTTCCATTGGACGCGGAGTGCAGGTTGCTCCAAGATTTAAAATCCGTCCCTTCCGATTTTTGCTAAAACTATTGATGGATGCGAGAGTTGGTTATCTGACAGAGGAAGAAATTGCTAAAATTGTTGTGACGGAAGCAGAAAACGAAAGTACAAAATGTTTCAATTATATTGTGGATAGGATTGAACAATTTCGTAGTTATGGAGACGGCTGTCTTGAAGAAGACTTTTTTGAAAAGTATAAGTCATCAAAAGGGAGTGTTAATCCAGAGCATCCGTACAGTCATCTTACAGATCTTGCTAATACACTGATAAATTGGCTGGAATATACGCAGTTGGTAAAACGCGATGGTGGAAAAGTTGCTGTGCTGCAAGAGAAAAATTCAGAGGTTAAACAGATTTTGAAAGATATTCCTAAGTTTATTGACCGTCCTGAGCAGCATGAGTATTTTCAAAGAAAATATGGATTAGATCCAAAACATAAAAAAGATAATCGGAATCTTGCATTAACCAAAACCGTAACAGCAGCAATGATTGCAAGGCAGAAGATAATGCAGGCTTATATTACGGAATCGTTGCAAAGACCGATTACAAGAATTACACCAATGATTGTTGATTATATCGTACAGGTCACAGGAATTGATGGGAAAACTGTAGAAAATGTCTTAGTGGAAACATATCCAAATGGGTCTGTTGGTGGATTTATGACAAAATACTTTGAAATGGCATTTAAAGGACGTGATGAAGCCACGGAATTTGAAAAGGCTACGGTAGAATTGTTTCAAGATGTGTTCGGATATGAAGCAAAGCATGTAGGTCCGATTGGTCTTACACCGGATGTGCTTTTGTTATCAGACAGTGATGGTTATCAGGCAATTCTTGATAATAAAGCATATCATAAGTATACAATCAGCAATGACCACTATAACCGGATGGTGCATAATTATATTGAGAATTTGTCCAATTACAGCGATTCGCCAGATCGGCTGGCATTTTTTTCCTATATAGCGGGCGGCTTTGGGAAAAATATCAATAAACAAATACAGTCGGTAGCTGATGCAACAGGAGTAAATGGTTCTGCAATCAGTGTTACGAATATGATCAAAATGGTTGAACAGCATAATAAGGTGCCATACAGCCATAAAAGACTGTCCGAAATTTTTAGTGTGAATCGGCAGGTGTTGATGCAGGATTTGATTTGAGAGAGGGATGAACATATGGCTGAGCGGAAAAATTGGACGAGAGAAGAGACTATACTTGCATTTGATTTATATTGCAAGGTTCCGTTTTCAAAAATCTCGAAAACAAATGAGAAAATCATTGATCTTGCAACATTAACAATAATCTGAGTGAGAACAGCATTCGCCGGTAACCGTAGGCCGTAAGAACTGACTATTCTTTGATACACCGTAGGGTGTACAGGATAACATCCTGTATCTTACGATTGTCGAGAGAGTAAAGGTATACTATCTGGATTTGTATCAATATCTAAATTTTCTGTTTGAGCAAAGGCCAAACAAAGAAATGTCAGATGATGAACTTGAAAAACTAGCTCCTTGGAACAAAAGTGTGAAGGAGCTATGTAGCATAAAATAGAGAAAAACACTTGTGTTTCGGATTTCCAGCAAGAGATTCGGGAGCACATTTGGGGTACATCCAGAAACTAGGCGTTTACAATTGAAAGGACTTGAAATTATAGGAAGGAGAAGTTTGAAAAAAAGAAATTTTAGACAACCAAGAAACAAAGGACATAGCAAATAAACCACCTAAACAGCTGGTTTAAAAAGTAAATATAGACGCAACACCTAATCAGGTAACAGGACCCACATCATCCTTGATAATGTAGCCTCGTTGTTTGATCAGATTAAGTGCCTGTGAAATGGTCAGAACTTTTTCTTTATTCACAGGACGTGATTCAAGAAAACCTTCCGGTGTATAAGGCTTTAAATCTGTAAGTATGTGCCAGATAGCGGTCAGGATCATACGACAGATGGCAATGATAGCTTTCTTGTGACCACGGCGTGCTTTTATACGACGATATCGTGTGGTAAATTCAGGATGTTTCTTCGATTTGATTAAAGCATTTGCAATTTGCACCAAAACTGGTTTAAAATAAGAACCAGCACGGGAAATCCTAGTGGACTTGATCTTGCGACTGCTCTGGTCGTTACGGGGACAGCATCCTGCCCATGAAACGAGGTTTTTGGCAGTGGGGAAGACAGACATATCCGCCCCGATTTCAGAAAGCACCTGGATAGCAGTCAATGGATTTTTATCGAATCCTGGTATGGTTCGAATAAGATCAAGGACACTTTCGTACTTTTGGCTGAGACGAAAGATTTCCCGTTCTATTTCTGCTTTGTGCATTTCTAATTCATCGATGTGTTTAAGGCACTGTCTAAGTTTTACAGCCTGTTCGTGAGAGATGGCACCATCAACAGCAGCCTGTATTTCCTCGATAGGAGTTTTGCATCTGCTATCCACAAAAGGTGCTACATCAAAAACTTCCCCCGGGTGTTGTAAGATCTGTTCCGTAATGGAACGAGATGATTTGCCAAATATATCAGAAAAGACATCATCCAATTTTAAGTTTGATACAGTAAGACAGTTATGAGCACGGTTCTTCTCACCGGTAATCATACAAGTGAGTTTGAAACGGTATCTTACTAAATCTCTTAATTGACGGATGTCAGCAGGTGGAATAAAGGAAGGTTTTACCATTCCACACATATATAGATCACAGATCCACTTGGCATCCTTGCGATCCGTCTTGTTGCCTTTTTGAGGCTTGGTATATTTGGGGTGAGAAAGAGTAACAAAGATGTTATTTTTCTCTAAGACATTAAAAACAGGGATCCAATACTTACCGGTAGATTCCATACAAACATCAATACAATTGTATTTAGCAAGCCAAAGACACAATTCCTGCAATCCTTTGGTAAAGGAAGAGAAGCGGGCTTGTTTATACTCTGTACGTTTAAAGGAATCCGTAATGCCGATACAGGCATAGATCCAGGTTTTGTGGACATCAAGTCCGCAGCAGTTATTTTTAAGAATTTTAAACGACAATAAAAGTACCTCCTGATGATTTATAGTTATAAGATTGACAGTGACTGGTCATCCGGCAAAATCGAGTCGACTTTGGAAGAGATAAGTTTACGGGCTACTGTTATGCGCCATTCATTGATGCCTTAACGGATGACCGACAACATATAACAATACGAGGTCGCCGCTATACAGCCCCGCCACTCACCTCCACGTGTTCTGTAGTGTGTCAGTCTTATAAAAGAATTATATCAAATATCAAGAGGAAGGGAAAATAGAAACGAGCGTAGCGAGAGAAACTAATATTTTCATGATTCTATTGGTGACTTTCGCGAAGCAGAAAGGCGGATTATAACTATGAAAATTTTGTTTTTACATCTTAGCGATGCACACTTAACACAGCAAACAAATTTGAGTGAAATTAACACTAATGCAATTGTAAATTCATTATCTCAGATGGAAAACTTTGATGAGTGTGTGCTGGTTTTCTCAGGAGATATAGCTAATTCGGGTAATAAAAACGAGTATAGAGTTGCAGGAAGTATATTTGGCAAAATCCTAAAAGGTATTAATCATAAATATTTTGATGGGAAAAAACATATTCCAACATTAATTGTACCAGGAAATCACGATAATTTAGTGAGAAATTCAGATAGAAAAAGGGAAGAGATTATTGGATTTTATAAAGATAAGAAAACGGAAAGCCATTATCGCGATGATTTGGTAGAATTGGACAATTTTTATAATTTTGCAAATAGAAATTATTGTTTCAAACGTAATAAAAACATAGAAGTAAGAAGTCTTAGATTTGGTTCTTTTACGATAAAAGTGAATCTTATAAATTCTGCTCCGTTTTCGTTGCTTGGAAGTGAAAACGGAGATAAAGGTTTACATTACATTCCTAGTAGAGAGATTTCCAAATTTGATTTTGATAAACAGGAAAATTATACACTTTCTATTATTCATCATGGGCCAGAATGGTTTGCTGATGAAACTAAAAAGGCGTTGTATAATAAATTTTATGAATCAACAGACTTGTTATTTGTCGGACACGAACACTTTTCGTTAAATGAAACTAAAACAGTGAATGGCAGACAAATCGATGTTTCGAGTGGTGTAGCATTATACGGAACAAAGACAGAGCATGGATTCAATGCATTAGTTCTTGATACAAATGTTGCATCATTGGTTGGATATAAGTTTATCTATAATGGTAGAATATATAAGCCTTCCAAAGAACCTGTTATTAAAAATGATAATATTAATTTTAAGGGAAAATACAAATTTACGTATACGCCTGAATATAAAAGATATCTTGAAAGTGATATTGAACAACGAGAGGGTGAAAAGTATTTGGATTACTTTGTTTTTCCATCACTTGAAGCAAAGAATTTGAATGGTCAATTAGATACTATAAATATAACTACAGAAGAAAAATTTATGGAGGTTTTCAATTCAAATTCTCGAATTACTATAGAGGGAAGTTTGAAATCTGGAAAGACAACATTGGCGAAGTATTTGTGCTTAGTGTTAGCGAATGAATATGTTACGTTGTCGCTCACAGAAGAAAGTTTTGGTGCAAAAAGTAATAGAAATATATTAAAATATGCTCTTGAAGAACAATTTGGACAAGATACGGATTGTGATGAATATTTGCAATTAGACAAAGAAAAAAAGGTTCTTATTGTTAGAAATGATAGGGTAAACAAAGAGAAATTGGATTCGTTCATTGAAGAATATGAAAATCAGTTCGGCCATATTATTTTGCTGTGTGGTGTTGACTGGAATATTAATATAAAAGAAAAGGCATTAGAAGAGTTAGAAGAAAAAGAAGTTTTATATTTGAAAATTTGTCCATTTTACTATGCTAAAAGGGCAGAGCTGATTGAAAAGGTATGTGGAGCGTTTGACGATAAGAAGTCTTCTTGTACAAGCGACACTGTATATAAAATTAATGAGGAAATCACTAATCAAATTAGGTATTTCCAGCTTAATCCAGATTTTATACACCAATATGTAAATTACTATTTAAATTTTTCGTTTTTGAAAACTCAAAATGATAACAATGTTTTCAGCAAGGTTTTTGAAGCAAATATTACGTTTAGAATCGCTCAAAATACAAAGCAAGAAAATGTTGATGAAATATTAGTTGCTCTTGATTTTGTTGCTCATCATATTCATTTTAATAAAAAGTATCCGCTTCCGGTAGAGGAATTTGAAGCAACAATTAATGAATACAACGAAAGGTATGATAATGACTTAAATCCTAAGATGGTGTATGATATTGCGATTAAATCTAATATTATAAAAGAAGTTCCGAACGAATTTGGAATAGAATTTTGTGACGAAAACTTATTAGCATATTTTACAGCTTTACATTTAAACAGAGGATTAAATGAAGGAAAATGTGTGGAAGAATTAAAGTACATACTGGATAATATTTGCTTTGAAATAAATGGAGATATTATATTATTCCTTTCATACATTACTAGCAATGTTAAAATCCTATATCCAATTATGGAAAGTATGATTGGATTAATGGACGAATGGGATGAATTTAGCTTTAAAAAGAGTAACATCGAATTTTTATCTCGAAGGACAGTGCCATATATAAAACGATCAATGCCAGATACGAAAGAAAAGAAAAAGAATATAGAAAAGAAGAATGAGGTTGAAAAAAATATTATTGAAGAAAAGCGGAAAAATGCAGAAAGTCTATATTCTTATGATGAATCAAAAGTAAATTCATTTAGCAATAAGATTTCAAAATCATTAAGCTATTTGGAGTTGGTTGCAAAAATACTTCCTAATTTTAGACATATACTAAAGGGGGATGAAAAGAAGACTGTCGTTGAAATGCTTTATACTTATCCAAATAAGCTGTTATATTTTATGTTAAAGGACGTTGACCAAAATATAGACCGATTGATTGATGAAATTTTAAGCAAGAATCCAAAAACTAAGAGAGGTATGTTGATTACAAAAGATATGCTGGAAAAATCCTTACAAACACAGGCGATGGTATATATTCTTAGTATTTATGATTTTGTTGCTTGTACAGCTTCTGTAGGAAAAGGAATGGATGAGTTAAATAAATTTTCATATGCGGATAACGTAAATTATATGCTACAAAATATAATGATGGAAGAAAATAATGGAAATTTCCATAATTTTTCAGTAAAAGCAGAAAAGTTGTATGATTCTGTAGATTCTGATATGCTAAAAAACATGGTAGCTATGGTCGTAAGAAAATATTTCTTGAATCATGAAATTGTGTTAAATGGAAAGGCTCAACATGTAGCTGATAAGTTTTTCGGACAAGATGATAAGAAGAAAATACAAATATTGCAGGCCAAGAATCGTATTGTAAAAAAATAGCAACCATTATGTTGGAGTTTCACCAACAGGTCATTTAATTATAAAAGATAATGACCAACTTTTATAATTGTCATACACATAACTGTGTTTATAATGGTTGCCTTATATAGTATATTCATTTTCTAAAAAAATATAACGCTTAATAACAAGATTAAAGGCTTACGTTTTGTAAAAACTGTCAGCAAAATGTAAGCAGAAAATCCCGCGAACTCAAAAAATCACTAGAATAAGTAGGCTGAACATACAAAATACCCGCTTTAACGAAGTGACAAACCACAACATATGGGTGTCGGAATTGAGTTTGAATAGTTGGAGCAGAGCTTCAAAGCCTTTATTTTCAAGGGTTTTGAGGCTCTTTCCTTTTAGAATTGCATTTTGATTGCATTTTTTTATTCAACTGCTCTGTGATAGATTGCTGTATGCTGATTGCTGGTGTAATCGGCAACACTGGTTGTTGCCGGAGTATAAGTGAGAACGCCAGTTAATTTTTTGGCAACTTCCACGTTGGTGTTGGGATATAAATGTCCATAGGTTCCTAACGTAGTCTGTATCTTTTCATGCCCCAGACGTTCTTTAATCAATAAAGGATTTTCACCCATACTGATGAGCAGGGAAGCATGGGAATGTCTGAGTGCATGAATCTTGATACGGTGTACGCCTGCCAATCCAGCAAGTTTTTCTAATGCCCGTGGGAGGGTGTGCTTACTGGTGGGAATCCCATTGTAGCTTAGTACAAGGTCGCAGCCCTTTAAAACCTTTTGCTGTACTTCCTGCCATGCTTTCAATTCTTTGATGGTATCTGTGTCAATATAGATAGTGCGAATACTAGCTTGTGTCTTTGGCTCCACAAATTTGTATTCGTCCATTGTTTTATAGTACAGCGTTTTCGTTATACTTAAAAGTCCGGTTTCAAAGTTGATGTCCGACCATTGCAGGGCTGCGGCTTCTCCGATTCTCATTCCAGTCATAAACAGGAGCCAGTATGAAATGAAAAGGTAATGTTCGTAATAATCGCCCTTGTAGAGCAGGGAAATTACCTTTTGAAATTCATCCAGTGTCCAGAAATCCACTTTTGTTTTCTTGCTCTTGATGTTTCCTATCATTCGTGATGGATTTTTCTTTGCAAGACCGAGAACAACTGCTCTGTCAAAGGCAATGGAGAGCATACCCTGTACAATACGGATGTAGTTTGGACTAAATTCTTTTGCAAGTTCAAGCTGCCAGTTCTGTACGTTAATGGGTTCTATCTCATCCACCGTCATTTTGTAAAAGTATGAAAAATGCTTCTGAATGGTAGAACGGCGGTTCAGATAGGTGCTTTCCTTTACTTGTGTTTTATACCAAGGAAGATAAGTTTCCTCAATGAACTGCTGAAAGGATAGCTGCTGTTTCTTTTCTGTCAATTCTTCTGTGGATGTCAGCATAAGCTTTGAATATGCTTCTCTGGCTTCCTTTTTTGTCTTGAATCCGCTTTTGTATTTCTGAATCTGTTTTCCGGTAATCGGATGGAAACCTAAGTTTGCTCTAAAATAATAAGTTCCGTTTTCTGCTTTCTTAATAGGGTCTTTTGCCATGATTTCACTCCTTACATAAATGTGCAAGAAGTACAATCAGTTTGATTTATCAGTAAAAGTAATCCCTAACAATTCTTCCACAGCTTCTCTGGGAACCCTGTCCAGTTTGCGTGACTGATAGTAGGTATGCCCTTTTGAAATCATAAGTTTTTTTGCTTCTCTTATGATGTCTGCTGCGAATGAAGTCCCATAACCCAGTGCTATTAAGTCTTTTTTTGTTACTGTAATCATGCTCCTCCTTTCCATAGACCAGATATGGAACCCTCAATATCTGTCTATATTATATCAGATTTTGTGGCAAAAGTAATATTAAGATTGTATTTCCTGCGAATAGTTATTTGATTTTGAATGAAAAATTCTAATTCAAAATAGTATATAAGCAAGCCGAGCAGCTTTCGCTAAAGCTCATGGGAATCTCACCCCTGCATGGTTCTCATCCAGCCGTACCCTTTGCCAGCGGTGCTACATCATCACACGGACTAAGGCTGTACGGAAGTATCATTATCACAATAGAAAGGTCATGGCGGCAGCTCTGCGGTAAGCTACTTATGGAACGCTGGCAGGAATCGCTATCCGGTATCATCCCTCCTTTGGTGGGTTACGGCGTGCCAGCCCAACGGCTCTCTTTCTATCGAAACGTATTCGGCTGCTTTATGCTGCGTTGATTAGACGCTTTCTTTTTCAAGGAACAATCCGGCTTTGTCAGCCTGTTAAAATGCACTGGTGATAATGCACTTTAATAGACTGGCAAGCTCTGTCTGGGAAGTATGGGCTTGTCCATGCTTCCACAGGAGAGCGTTATTTTTACTTTGGTTCCCTGATTTCAAAAGATAAAATCTTTGCAATCAGACGTGTTTCCATCCGGCGGCGTAGGGTTTCATCTACAACCATGTGGGTATTTCCATATTCGTCTTTCATGGGACGCATGGAACGGCTGGCAATAAAACCGCTGTAATGGCGTACAATCTGGTTGACTGCTTCAATATCGCCGTCCGCAGCCCTTACAATCACAGGAAACGGAATCATAGGGTGCTTTGCTGTCATGCTTCTTCCTCCATAAATTTTTTGATAAATTCCAGTCCGGCGTGTCTTCTTCTCTGGATGGTAGAACGGTTGACTTCCAGAATTTTTGAAATTTCCGTATCGTCAAATCCAAGAAAATAATATCTCAGGATAACATCACGTTTCTTTCCATCCAGATTTTCTAATGCTTCTGCTAATAGGCTGTTTTCAATACGAACAGTAAATCCATCCATTTCAAAAGTATGGAAGTGGGATGGATAGGTGTCTTCGGAAGAAAACAGATTGACGGTGTAATCGTCCATATCACAGAACAGGGTTTCCCGTTTACACTGTCTGGACAACGCTTTGAGATAGTCTTTGCGTTCATCCTCCATAGCGACTTTACAGATATAATCAAACTGGTTCTCTATGGTTGTCTGAAATTCAGATGGCTTCATTATTGCTCACCCCCTTTCCAGCCTTGAAAGGGAGCGAGTTGATAGGAATTTCTGCTTCTTTCCCCCTTTTCGCTCTTAGTCCCGACAGGACAGGGGGCACAGTTGCATTTTTGAATAAAAAAATACACCCATTTTAAAATAAAAATGAGTGCATGAGAAATAACAGTAGAATAAATATGTTTTGTTAGTTCATATTCAAAGCCGGACTGCCCCGGTGGAGGAGCTATACTTTTTTTAATGAATGTAGCCTATGTACGTTATATAGCAGCAAAGAAATCCCCATAGCGGCAATCCTCCTAAATGCCGCTATTTATATTCTGCGTCATTGTTGGTTCAGTAATAGACAAAAAGAAGCGGCGGCTCTAAAAATCAAAGCCACCGCTTCAAAAGCACGTGAAAATCTGTCTGCGTTACGACGGCTTTTTTTCTTTTGCCGTCGTCCGGCAGATAACAAACAAATATTATGTTTTGATTTATTTTATCAATATCAACTTACTTTAAGATGAATTTTAGCTTACGGATTTGTAAGATAGAAAAAGAGGGGGCACTTTTGAAATTCCCCCTCTCAAAAGATTATTGTGCACTAATATTTTCGACGATAGACATTCGCTGTAACCGTTTTGCAGGTCCTTTAACTGCCAAAAGAGAAGTCAACAGTACAATAGCGATTATGAGTATAAGGGGAATAAACGGAACACTCCATGCTGTTCCCCAAATATTTGTTATAAGACTTACATAGATAACCCAGTGCATAGGAAGTCCAATGATACAACCCCAAATCACTCCGCTTATTGCGTAGGTTCCTGCTTCTGCGATTATCATTTTTATAAGTTGGCGATTGCTCATTCCAATCGCTCGCATACTTCCGTATTCTTTCATTTTTGCGGCAACTCCCAGATTGATTGTATTCATAATATGGAAAATGGTAATAGCAACGATAATAGATAGGAAGCCGTAAACAAGAACTGCAAAAGTATAATACAGATTTCTTTGCTGCTGCACTTGAGAAAGGCTGTCTGAAAATATTACGCCACCATTAGTAAATATGTTTTTAATTGCGTTTACATCTTCACTGGAAGCGTTGTTCTCAAATTGAATGTCGATAATAGTATAGCCAGTTTCTCCGGTCAGTGCGCTAAAGGTTGCTTCCGAACAGAAAAAGGTTTCCGTACCCTTTACACGGGCTAAGGGGCTATCAGACAAAATTCCTGCAACCGTAACAGTTTTTTTCGTATTATTGATAGATAAAGTTATCTTGTCGCCAACTTGTACATTAACATTTCCCGTCTGTACGAATAGCACTTGATTTTCTTGCTGCATAACTGTTTCTATGGAACCTGCTACCAAAGAGTCCGCCGCCCATTGAAATTGATTTTCCTCATAGGAAATAAGATTTGCATTGTAGCTTTTTCCACTATTTTCTGATGGAACATCATAAGCAAACATACGCCCGTATGCCCGCTTGACATCATCATTTTTCTTAATCTGTGCTAACATTTCGCTCTCAATCGAACAAGTATTAGTTTCACTTGCTATGGATAATTCCGGCGTATAAACCGGGGGCACAAAAGCATTTTGCATAAAATCAACAAGTGTACTGAACGTGAGAAACAATGTAATACAGATAGCAAATGCCCCTGTCATTAAAATGTAATTTCTTTTCTTTGCTTTTGCGTGATGAATACCCAATGCGGTTTCAATTTTAAATGTCTTTGTGTTAGCTGCTTTGTGAAATGTAGCTATTTGTCCAGCATTTCCTGATACAGCGGTAAGCGGAGAAACTTTTGCAGCTCTTCTTGCCGGAGAACGAGCAGCCAGTAAAACGGTCAGCAATCCTAACAAAATACTTGCAACTATACTTATCCAACTAATACCCCAAATCGGCATTGAAGAAAACCATTCTGGACTTATTACCCGCATGGCGGCAGACAAAATCCAAACAATCACAATGGAGAATATAATTCCAATGGGAATAGCCGTTTTACACCAATACAGCCCCTCTAAACGTACAAATCGCATTATTTGTCTTTTGGTTGCCCCCAGACACCGGAGCATACCAAAAAATTCTGTTCTCTCTGCGACATTGCTGTTTAGACTGCTTGAAATCATCAAAATGCAAGTCAGCATGACAATAAGGGAAAGAATAAAGGCTACTTGATAAATCTGATTTACACCTGATTTCCCCTCTATTTGCCCTTGTATGCTCAAAAGAGGTGTATTTCCGGTTATCTGTTCATCAGTCAGATGATTGGCTGCTTTTATATCATTGATTGCGTCCGGTATATTACATAAATGTGAAAACTGGGCGACATAACTTTCATTCGCGTTAGAAACAGCAAGCGTTCCTAAGCCCTCTGGTGTCATTACTACAATCGGCAAATTCTCAGCAATCAAGTGTGAAGTTTTTGTATCGTCTAAAAAGCCAACTATCTGATAATCTGCCATACTTCCGTTCGGATTATACAATTCAACTGTATCATTCAACAAAACAGAGGCAGTATCTTTAAGTGAAGAAGATATTGCAATCTCGTTTGGCGCGTCTGGATATTTTCCCTCTGCAATCCCGTTCAGAAATATATCGTCAAAAACCCCTTTATCTTGCGCGCTGATAGTAATAGGCTGTTCTTTAATAAAATATCCTGCTTCGGAAGAAACTGTATTATGCCACCCGGAAATTTTTACCTCTGGACGAGCTGAAATAAAGGAAGCTGTCTGCGAATCAATAGCATGAAACGCATAATGCCAGTTTCCGCTTTTCTCTATTTCGTGTTGCGTAACACCCTGTAAATACATATCGGCAAGACCAAACATGACAGCAACCAAAATAACCGCAAGAGTAATACAAATACGGGTCATTCTACTTTGCTTGCGGTGGATTTTGGTTGATATAGGGACAAGTTTAAGATAATGCTTCATTTGCTGTCCCCCCTAAGTCTGTAAGAATACCGTCGCTCACACGAAACACCCTGTCAACCGAAGATGTTAAATTATTATTGTGCGTTATCATCAAAATTGTTTGTTTAAAATGTCTTGACGCACTGATAAGCATATCAATAACGTCTTGACTATTTTTACTGTCGAGATTTCCCGTCGGTTCATCGGCTAAAATTAGTTTTGGCTGTGTTATCAAAGCTCTCCCAATCGCTACTCGTTGTTGCTGTCCTCCGGATAATTGTCTCGGTAAATGATAGCGGCGTTCTGCCAATCCAAGTAAATTGAGGATTTCGTTTACTTTTTTAGGGTCTGGCTTTTGATAATCTAACAGTAGAGGGAAAATAATATTTTGTTCTACATTCAGCTCAGACACAAGCTGGAAAGACTGAAAAATAAATCCTATGTTGCGTCGTCTGTAAATTGTCCGTTTTTCTTCTTTCATAGAAAACAGATTTTGCCCGTCAATAAAAATAGAACCCGAAGTCGGCGTATCTAAAGCACCGATGCAGTTAAGCAAAGTACTTTTTCCAGAACCAGATTCACCTACAACAGCAGCAAATTCCCCTTTTTCAAGTGAGAAAGACACATTTTTTAAAGCATTTACTTTTGCTTCGCCTTTCCCGTAAGTTTTACATAAATTTTCAACTTTTAAAATTTCCATAAATCATAGACCTCCTTTCTTAAAGGATAACAGGAACAGCTTACAATCCGGTGAATTCCACCTTACGATTTCGTAAGGAAAGAAACTGAAAAAGTAGTACCTTCATGTAAAACACTTTGAACAGAAATGAGCCCCTCTTGTCCCTCTATAATAGATTTTGCAAGAGGAAGTCCTAATCCAATTCCCGGAGTGTTGAGGGAATATTTACTGCGATAAAAGCGTTTGAAAATATGGTGTATATCTTCCGGGGCAATTCCACTTCCATTATCAGAAACTAAAATTCGTATCATAGTTGGTGCACTTTCCCAAGTAATCTTTACTATTCCTCCTATTTCTGTATGGTCTAACGCGTTCTTTACAAGGTTTCCAATCGCTTCACTTGTCCAATCCATATCACACATAATAACTTGATTAGATGTTCCATTTACAATAATCTGTTTTTTTTCTTGTGTAGCTCTTATTGTAAGTTCACTGATAGCGTTTTTAACTAATTCCTGTATAAGACAGGTACGCTTGTCAAAAAGAATATTTCCAGTATCTAAACGTGCGATTTTAAGCATAGACAAAATAAGCTGTTCTATTCGTTTTAAGGCGGTTCCGGTTTTTTGCGAAAATTTTTTTACTGTTTCAGTATTATCCGGTTCCGCTTCTATAATTTCTTGATACATCATCAAAGCTGCTAATGGAGTTTTCAGTTGATGTGAAATATCTGAAATTGTGCTTTTCAAAAATTCTTTTGTTTTATGTTCTGTTTCACTTTTGGCTTTAAGCATAGTTGCAAGCTGTTCAACAGATGCAAATAAATGAAAAAGGTCTCCCTCACTGTCTTGCGGTAAATGACAAGAATAGTCATTGTTAATATAGTTATCTATAATTTTTCCAGACTGTCGATATAGATTATTTCTAATTTGTAGGAAAGAAATAACCCCAATGACAAGAATTATCACTAGACAAATTCCCCCTCCTAATGCTATATGCAAAAAGTGATATTGAAACTGGGAAAAATGTGGCAACAAGCTACCAAACGTATTTGTGGTAATTCCCAAATTATCTAAAAATTCCATTCCCGCGGTACTTATATCTGTGGAAGAAATAGCATTGGCAATTACTTCTTTTGAAACCTCCTGTTCCAACAAGGCAGATACAATAGCTCTATCATGTTCCAGATACATAGACTTTGCTGTATTTAATTGATTTATAGAAAACCATGTAGAAACTCCCACAAGTAAAATACTGTATATAGCAATAAAAAGAGAAAAATGTTTTATTTGCTTGTCACGAAAAATATTCATACTTACACCTCTTTCCACTGATAACCAAAGCCGCGAATGGTTATTAAGCGCTGCGGGTGGGAAGCGTCAGTTTCCACTTTTTCGCGAAGCCGCCGGATATAAACCGATAAGGTGTTATCGTCAACAAAATTTCCTGTACCGTCCCATAAATCATTTAGAATAATATCTCTGGAAACAATGCGATTTGCATTTCGTACTAACAGACAAAGCAGACGGTATTCTGCGTTTGTCAGTTCTAGTATTTTATTGTTCAAAATTACGCGGCAACTTAAAAAGTCAATCGAAATGTCCCCACATTTCAATACACTTGCCTTGTCCTGCGGTGTTACTCCTGCACGTCGTAACAAGGCACGAATACGGGAACATAGTTCCCCCAACTTAAAGGGCTTTGTAACATAATCGTCCCCGCCGCAATCCAAGCCACGAATAATATTGACTTCTTCATCAGAAGCAGTCAAAAAGATAATCGGTATCTGTTTGTTATGTTTCCGCACATTTTCGCAAACCTCAAAGCCTGTTCCGTCCGGCAGTGTCACATCAAGAATAAGCAAATCGTATTTTTCGATTTGTGCTAATTGCTTTTCTGCTTCTTCAACAGTACGGGCAATATCAACGTAGAAACCATTTTTCTTTAGAGAGTAATGCAACCCGTCTATTAAGCTAATATCATCTTCTAAAAGTAATAAGTTACTCATGCTTAAACTCCTTTCTCCTTGCGTCAACAGGTTTTTCTGCATCCTTTGGTATCAACCACATATAACCGATTTTTGAAACACCAGGTATTCGATTTTCTTTACAAAGTATCTGCACACGCCGTTCAGAAATACCCCATTTTTCCGCTGCTTCGGGACAAGACATATATTCCATAGTTCAACCGCCCTTTCCTCAAACTTTATCAATATAATTATAATCGGATAACCGAATAATAGCAAGTGTATGATATGCTCTATTTCTATCCATACTATGATGTGTGTAATCATATCTTGAAAGAGAGATGAAATATACAATGTAGTTGGGTGAAATGATTATGAAGCAGAGCAAAGAAAAGTTTGATTTTAAGGCTTTCGGACAGGCTATCAAAGCGGCAAGAAAAGCAAAGGGAATTTCCCGCAACCAGTTAGCGGATAAGCTGAACATTGCGCCGCGATATATCGCGTCCATTGAGAACAGCGGACAGCACCCAAGTTTGCAGATTTTGTATGAGCTTGTAACCCTGCTTGACGTATCAGTAGACCAGTTCTTTTTCCCGGAACGGGAACAGGAGAAGTCCACACGCCGCCGTCAGCTTGATACCATGCTCGACGGCATGAGCGAAAAGGATTTGAAAATCCTGTCAGCTACCGCAAAAGGGATTGAGGAAGCCAACAACGAAACAACGGGGGAATAAAGTTCCCTCGTTTCTTCATAGAAAAAGCAGTTTGAAACGTCGCAGTTTGCGGCGTTTTTCTTTTGTCCTGCTTTGGCAAAATCAGATTTTCCATGTAGTAGGGATAAAGGGAGAAAGTTTCTTAGCAAGCATAGGAAAAGAGTACCCTTTTCCGTATTTTCGCCCTCCCGCCCTGCGGTGCGTCGGTTAAAAATTGCTTGTTGGGAAGTGTCCCAAACCCTCGGAATGGAAAGGAACGATTGCATGAACGGACGCAAAAGAAAAGTACAAATCAAATT
>ERZ773136.2127-NODE-2127-length-17483-cov-4.003787_pt1 | contig 17483 bp, 14 predicted proteins | sample MGYA00580855_ERZ773136 | MGnify/ENA primary metagenome ERZ773136 (study PRJEB29015, sample SAMEA2737860) | human gut metagenome | biome: human gut; feature: human-associated habitat; material: faeces | place: China | collected 2012 ... | reverse complement strand
CTTTGCCGCCTCTAAAAATGCTTGCGAAGCAAGTGACCTACACACCGTGCGTGTAATAGGCGGCAAAGCCGCCTATTTTGCGCAAAATCGCTCAAAATAGTGGGGTAAAAGCCTTGCAAACAGAAAAAACATGTGCTATAATATAAGAGATATATTGTACATATACCTCGGAGATGACTTGTACTGTATGAAAAAAAGCGAACCTTTTAACCGGAAAATTTTTGCTATGCTGCTGGAAAAAGCCAAAGGCGACCGTTCCTCCAAACAATTCGCCGCGGACTGCGGTATCAGCTATGTCCAACTCCATAAGCTCGAATTGCAGGCTCAACCCGGCGCACCAGGCCTTAAGCTCATTACAAAGCTTGCCAACAACAGCGCAGGCGGCATCGAATTAGAGGATTATCTGCTTGCTGCCGGAAGAACCGGAAGCGATAAAGAAAAACCGGTCAAAAAGAAAAAATCCCTCAATATTCAGCAAATGTACGATAATCTTTCCGCCGGTCAACAGAAAACCGTCTATGATTTCATGGACTACCTTGCCAATTATAAAAAATAGGCGGTGTACCTCTTATGAAACTCTTTCTTTTGGATACTTTGTTACGGGAAGCACCGGAAAACGACATATCGAAAGGCAGCAAAAAGATCTATTTGCTCGACGCCGCCGAGTTTTCCAAAACCGCCGAGGGCATGCCGCATAAAAAGAAGGTTTTGCAGGACTTATCCGTCGTGCATTATTGTAAAGCCGAGCTTTACGGTTCCTGCATTTTGGGCATTATCGAAGTGCCGCTTATCAAAAACGAAAACTGCATTTCGCCGCAGAAGACGTTGACCGAACGACTGCATTTCGGATTTTTTATAGAGAATACAGCCTTATTTCTTATCGGTGAAACCGAAAAGCTTTTGCCGCTTATGCACCGTATGAAGGAAAATCATTTTTCCGATTCCCTGACCTTACCCGGCTTTTTCTGCATGCTTTTCAATTCTTTTTTTGAAAATGACGCCGCTTTTCTGCAAAATCTTGAAAATAAGCTTGCCTCTATCGAGGATTCGCTTACCAAAGACGTACCGAAAGACTTCCGCAAGCATATTTTCCCGTTACGCAAGAACTTAATGCATTTGGACGCTTACTACGACGAGTGCATTTCACTCTGTTCTGCGATGCGTGCCAATACCAACGGTATGCTTGCCGAAGAGGATCTTCTGTCTTATGGCTATCTGTGCGACCGCGCGTCGCGTCTTGCAGGCCGCGTCGATTATCTGCGCGAATATGTGCTGCAATTACGCGAAGCCTATCGGGAATCGCTCGACGAACGGCAAAATAAGAACACCACGCTTCTTGCCGTGGTTTCGGCGGTTTTTCTGCCGCTGTCGCTGCTTGCCGGCTGGTATGGCATGAATTTCCGCAATATGCCGGAGCTGAATTCCGAATATGGCTATCCGACCGTGTTTATACTCAGCCTTGCTATCGTAATCATTGAGATCATTTTCTTTAAGAAACACCATTTGCTGTAATGCTTTGTGGTGTAAATAAACAGCAATTATTATTCCTCAAAGGAGTTTATCAATATGTTCCAAAAACCAAAAGGTACGGTGGATATCCTGCCGGAAGAAACTGTCATCTGGCACAAAATGGAAGAAATTATCCGCGACTGCACCAAAAACGCCGGTTTTCACGAGATCCGCATTCCGACGTTTGAGCTTTCCGGCGTGTATAAGCGCGGCGTCGGTCAGACTACCGATATCGTTCAAAAAGAAATGTTCACCCTGTCCGACCGCGGCGATAATACCGAAATGTGCTTGCGCCCGGAGGGCACGGCCGGCGTTGTGCGCAGCGTCATCGAAAACGGCCTTTACAATGAGGCTATGCCGTTAAAATTATATTATATCGGCCCGTTCTTCCGCTATGAAAAGCCGCAGGCCGGCAGAAGCCGCGAATTTTATCAGTTCGGCGTGGAAATGTTCGGCGCGGACAGCGCCTATGCCGACGCGTCGGTCATTTCGCTTGCGTCAAAGGTTTTAGATAAGATCGGCGTGGGAACGTCGCTGCATATCAATTCCATCGGCTGTCCCAAATGCCGTCCGCTATACCGACAGGCACTTGTGGACTATTTTGAGGGCAAAAAAGAAGAGCTTTGCCCGACCTGCAGAGAGCGCTTAAAGACCAATCCGTTACGCATTTTGGACTGCAAGAGTCCGATCTGTTCGGAAATTGCCGCTGGTGCGCCCAAAACCATCGATTATCTGTGCGAGGACTGCGGCGCGCATTTTAATGCGCTGAAGGAGTCGTTGACGGCGCTTGAAATTCCGTATACGGTCGATCCGAAGATCGTGCGCGGTCTTGACTATTATGTCCGCACGGTATTTGAGTTCATTTCGGAGGATATCGGCGCGCAAAGTACGGTCTGCGGCGGCGGTCGGTATGACGGCCTTGTCGAGCAGCTCGACGGGCCGAAGCTCGGCGGAATCGGGTTCGGCATGGGCTTGACCAGACTTGCGCTTGCGTTAAAAACGCTTGCCGGAGAGGGAAAGACCACGCTTCCGGTGAACGCGTCTCCGGCGCTTTACATTGCGCCGATGGGCGAAAAGGCGGCGGTATATGCGCTTGCGACCGTCGAAAAGCTGCGGAATAAGGGCATTTACGCGGAATGCGATATTGCGTCACGCTCTTTAAAGGCACAGATGAAATATGCGGACAAGATCGGCGCGGAATATGTGCTTGTCGTTGGCGACAATGAGCTTGAAAGCGGCAAAGCCCTGCTTAAGAATATGCGCGACAAGGACGACAGACGCGAGGTTGAACTCGGCAATTTGCCGTTTTAGTGCGATTTTTGCACGAAAATGGCGGACGGCGGCCTTTCCGGCGTCTGAGCCGCCAAAAAAGTAAACTTTAACCGGCTTTGCCGGCTGCGCGGCACTTCGCCGCCGAAAGGATAGATAGTATGGCAGAATTTTTAGGAAACTCAAAACGTACCGATTACTGCGGCATGGTTCGTGACGACCATATCGGCAAAACCGTCACCGTCATGGGTTGGGTGCAGAAGACCCGCGACCTTGGCAGCCTTATCTTTACCGACTTGCGTGACCGCACCGGCATCGTCCAGCTCGCTTATGACGAAAATACTCCCAAAGAACTTTTTGACAAGGCTTCCTCCGTGCGCAGCGAATATGTGTTGTGCGCGACCGGAACCGTGCGCGAACGCGACAGCAAAAACCCGGCTATCCCGACCGGCAACGTTGAGATCTACGTTACCGAGCTCAAGATCCTTGCCGAAAGCGAAACACCGCCTTTCGAAATCGTCGAGAACTCCAAGGCCGGCGAAGATCTGCGCTTGAAGTATCGCTACCTCGACTTGCGCCGTCCGGATCTGATGAAAAACATTCTCTTCCGCCACAAGCTTGCCAAGGTCACGCGCGACTACTTCGACAAGCAGGGCTTTATCGAGATCGAAACCCCGATCCTTATCAAATCCACGCCGGAGGGCGCACGCGATTACCTCGTGCCCAGCCGCGTCCACAAAGGCTCGTTCTATGCGCTCCCCCAGTCGCCGCAGTTGTATAAGCAGCTCTCCATGGTGGCCGGTTTTGACCGCTATATGCAGATTGCCCGCTGCTTCCGCGACGAGGATCTGCGCGCCGACCGTCAGCCGGAATTTACGCAGATCGACCTTGAAATGTCGTTCGTTGAGATGGAGGATGTCCTCGCCGTCGGCGAAGGCTTCATGAAAACGGTCTTTAAGGAGCTTTTGGATACCGATATTTCGCTTCCGCTTCCGCGCCTTACCTACAAGGAAGCCATGGAACGCTTCGGCAGCGATAAACCCGATATCCGCTACGGCATGGAGATTTTCGACTTGACCGACCTTGTAAAGGACAGCGCATTTAGCGTCTTTTCGGGCGCTTGCGCCGCCGGCGGTACGGTTCGTGCCATTAAGGCGGAAAATGCCGTTTCGGTGCTTACCCGTAAAGAGATCGATAAGCTCACCGAATACGTCAAGGGCATCGGCGGCAAGGGGCTTGCCTGGATCCGCTATACGCCCGACGGCGTGGCCTCGTCGTTTGCCAAGTTCATGACCGAAGAAGAAATGAACGCCATTGCTGCGCGTGCTGACGCCAAGACCGGCGATGTGGTGATGATTATTGCCGATACCAACACCGGCAAGGTGCTGTCACAGCTCGGCTCGTTACGTATCAAGACGGCGGACAAGCTGAATATCGAGAAAAAGGGCATCGGTCTTTTGTGGATCACCGAATTCCCGTTCTTTGAATACGATGAAGAGGCCGGCGAATGGGTCGCCATGCACCATCCCTTTACCGCGCCGCTCGACGAATGCCTCGAATATCTCGAAACCGATAAATCCAAGGTTCGCGCCAAGGCTTACGACTTGGTTCTCAACGGCATTGAGCTTTCCAGCGGTTCTATCCGTATCACCAATCCTGAATTGCAAAGCCGTATTTTCGACCTTCTCGGTCTTACCAAGGAGGAGGCAAAGGAAAAGTTCGGGTACTTGCTTGACGCGTTTAAGTATGGCGCTCCGCCGCACGGCGGCATGGGCATCGGTCTTGACAGACTTACCATGCAGTTGCTTGGCTGCGACAGCCTGCGCGATGTTATCGCATATCCGAAAGTGCAGAATGCGTCCGAGCTGATGACTATGTGCCCGGCTCCGGTCGATAAAAAGGCGCTGGACGATCTGGGATTAGATGTAAAAGTCAAGGAAAACGAAGATAAATAATACATAAACGCATTGACACCCTTTTATCGACGTCTGTTTCGATATTTACCGATATAAGACTGCCGTGAAAAGGGTGTCATTTATACTATAGGAGAAATTTATGACATATGTACAGACCGTCACTGGACGTATTCCGGCGGAAAAAATGGGTTTTACCCTGCCGCATGAACACATATTCTGGGATCTCGGCTTTTATTTGCCGAAGGATTTGGATAAAACCGATGAAGCCGATGAAAGAAATCAGCCCGTTTGTCCCGAAAATCTGGCACAAATGCGCTATCATCTGACCGATTATCCGGATAATGTCATCCAACAAGATGAGAGCATTGCCTTAAAGGAGCTTCATTGGTACAAGCAGGCTGGCGGCGTTACCATTTGCGATAACGGCTGCTACGGTTTGAAATGCGACCCGGTAAAGCTTCGGGATGTTTCAAAAAAAAGCGGTGTTTACATTCTGCGCGGTACGGGAACCTATCAGGATCAAACCATTCCGCCGGAAATTGCAAAGCTTGACGTGGATGCGCTTGCCGCATTGTTTATCAAAGAGATTCGGGAAGGCATCGGCGATACCGGAGTTCGCTGCGGTTTTATCGGTGAAATCGGCATTGTCAGCTCCGCTTCCGAGCGCTCCATGCGTTCGCTTGTCGCTGCGGCCATTGCGCAGAATGAAACGCACGCGGCTATCACGATACACCAACCCGGCTTAGAGCATTGTGCCGACACCCTGTTTCGTGTAATTACCGACAACGGCGGCGATCTGAATAAAACCGTTATGTGCCACTGTGATCCGTTTTTGTCCGAACCGGAGTATCTTGACCATATCGCAAAAAGCGGTGCGTATAGCTCATTCGACTTTTTCGGACTGGAAGCCGTTTTGGGCGGCAACTATTGGCTCCCGACGGATTTGGACAGAATTATCGGCATCAAAAAACAAATTGAACGCGGCAATGTCGAGCGCATTCTGTTATCTCATGATACGGTGTACAAATGTATGCTGCGGCAATACGGCGGTTTCGGCTATGAGCATATCGCAAAGCACATTCTTCCGTTTATGCGCCTGCAAGGGTATCAAGAAGAATGGCTGAAGCAAATGACTGTGGAAAATCCGAAAAACGTTTTTTCGTTTGATGACTGATGCTTTAACAGGCAATTCTTGCCGAAACGACTGTTTCGGATAAAAAAATGGTTTTGGGATACAATACCGTAAGAATAAGCAATTCAAATCAACCGTTTTCAGGAGGCCCTATGTGTACCGCAATCACCTATCAAACAAACGATTTTTATTTTGGCCGGAATCTTGACTATGAGTTTTCCTATGGCGAAAGCGTGACGGTCACGCCGCGCCGCTATCCGTTTTGCTTCACGAACGGCAAAAAATGCGCCTCTCATGCTGCTTTTATCGGTATGGCGCACGTTGCGGACGGCTATCCGCTCTATTATGACGCCGTCAACGAATACGGACTCGGTATGGCCGGACTTAATTTCCCAAACAACGCGCATTATTTCGCGCCGGAGGAAGTGAGACCCGGCGAACAAGCCGTTGCGGCTTTTGAATTTATTCCGTATATTCTTTGCACGTGCCGGACGCTAAAGGAGGCGCGCGAGCTGCTTTCGCAGGTTCGGCTTGTGAATCTTCCGTTTTCGCCTACGCTTCCACCGTCGCCGCTGCACTATCTGATTGCCGACAAGACCGGCTGTTTTGTCATCGAACCGGTAAAAGAGGGGTTAAAACTATACGAAAACCCGGTTGGCGTACTCACCAACAATCCGCCGTTTCCCATGCAGTTGACGAATCTTGCAAACTATTCGTCGTTATCGCGCAAAGACCCGGTTCCGCGCTTTGCAGACGGTTTTGCGCCGGCACTTTACAGCCGCGGCATGGGCGGCATCGGACTTCCGGGCGATGTGTCGAGCATGTCGCGGTTCGTGCGTGCAGCATTTGTGCGGATGAATTCGGTTTCGGGTGAAAGTGAAAACGAAAGTGTGAATCAGTTTTTCCACATTTTGGGCTCGGTGGAGCAGGTGCGCGGCGAATGTGAGCTTGCGGACGGAAAATTTGAAATTACGATCTATTCATCCTGCTGCAACGCGGACAAGGGAATCTACTATTACACAACATATGACAATAGCCAGATCACAGCGGTAGACATGAACAGGGAGAATCTTGATGAGAAGCTGCTTATCAGATATCCTGTTATTACGGAGGGAAAGATTTGTTGGCAGAATTAGAGAATCTGTTTGCGCTGCAGGATGAAAATTACAGGGAATTTCATGCGAGGCTTATGCCCAATATTGAAAAAGAACGCATAATAGGAATAAGAGTCCCGGTGCTTAGAAAGTATGCAAAGGAGCTTGCTCATGGCAGCAGGCTCTTTTTGTCGGTTCAAAAAGAGAAACGGGTCTGTAATACAGTGAAGGAAAATGACTGTGACAATGTGGAAAAGTTTCTAAACACTCTGCCACATTACTACTATGAGGAAAATAACCTGCATATGTTTCTGATTATGCAGATGAAGGATTATGATACGGCATTGGCTTATCTGGAAGCATTCCTGCCATACATAGACAACTGGGCGACCTGCGATAGTGGTGTGCCGGCTGTGTTCAAAAAGCACAAAAATGAGCTTCTTTTGCATGTATATGAGTGGCTGGATTCGGATAAGCCCTACACCGTCAGGTATGGCATTGGCACTTTGATGCGCCTATATCTCGATGAGGATTTTGATATAAAATATGCTTTAGATGTGGCAAAAATCCGTTCCGGGGAGTATTATGTAAACATGATGAAGGCGTGGTATATCGCTACGGCACTTGCAAAGCAGTATGATGCAGTGCTGCCGATACTGCAGGAAAGGCTTATGGATAGCTGGAGCCACAACAAGGCGATACAAAAAGCGCGTGAGAGCTATCGCATCACGCCACAGCAGAAGAAGTATCTGAGCACATTAAAGGTTTAATGAAAAGAGACAAAAATTTATGAAAATAAAAAGCTTATTTGAATCAAAATTTATAAAGGTGTTTGACCTTCAGTACCGGGAGGGTAGGCATTATTATAATGCCACAAGGAGAGATGAAGAAGACCTTGTAGCCGCCAAATCCACAGAGGAGTTTAAGAAAATGCTTCCGGATGCGGTGAGCTGCGTGGTGATATGGAATCCGTCAGATGATGAGAAATCAGGTCATGAGCCATGTCTGTTAATGAACCGCGAGTTCCGATATCCGACAGGTCAGTACCTGCTCAGCGTACCGGCAGGACTTATAGACCCGGAGGATTGCACCGGGGACAATGATAATACAGCGCCACTTATAAAAACCGCCATGCGTGAGCTTCATGAGGAGACCGGCCTTAAAGTGACAGAAAAAGACACGGTTTCTGTAATCAATCCATGTCTTTTCAGCACACCGGGCATGACAGATGAAAGCAACGCCCTTGTAAAGATTGTACTTAACCGCGATAGCCTTAATGGAATGTCGCAGGAGGGAGCAGTGGGCGGCGAGCTCTTTGACGGATTCGACCTTCTGACTAAGGCGCAGGCGAAGAAGATACTTGAGGATGGAGTGGACGAGCACGGCATATACTATTCTGTGTATACATGGGCGGCACTCACGTATTTCGTAGCAGACTTGTGGAGGTAGATAGAGAATGTAGCGTGGTTAGCCAGGGAGGCGGTTATATGCTCTCGTAGAGCGACTAGCGAAGCTGTTTAGAGTCTGTAGAATTATGCTTCGATACACAGAAATGCACCGGCAGGGACGCCGGGGCAAGGAGCTATCGAGCCATGGAGGGCGAGTAGCGACGGTTTCGTCAGCCGGAGAAAATCTATAAGCATAATTCGTACAGAATCTTAACAGCGCAGCGTAGCGAACAGGGCAGCGCGTGGACGCTCACGGTGACCGCGACTTACGTGCCGTCCTTAGCGCCACAATGATAAACAACTACAATAAGACAGCAAAAGAGGGAAAAAACATGGAATTTAACGGGGTATTTCACCAGGCATACGACAACTACTGCTATCCTTTAAATGAGGATGAATTAATCATAAATATAAAGACCGGTTATGATGTGAAGGAAGTAAATATCATACTCGGTGACCCGTTCGCAGCCGGTATCTTAGGCGGTGGGGAGACCTGGAATGGCGATAAGCAGCCGATTATATTTAAAAAGAAATTAAAGCACCAGATATGGTGGACAACCACGGTAAAGCCACCATTCAAGAGACTTAAATATTATTTTGAGCTCATCACAGAGGATGAGAGATGGTTTTACTTTGAGGATGGCTTCGTGAGTGCAGAGCAGATGGCACTTGAGGGCAGAAGCCGCCAGTGCTTTGTATTCCCGTGGATGAATCCGTGTGATATTCCGGTCACACCGAAGTGGGTAAATGACACTATATGGTATCAGATATTTCCGGATAGATTCTGCAATGGAGACCACTCGATAGATCCTGATTATGTTGTTCCGTGGAGAAACAGGGGAAAGGTCAAAAATGAGGAGTGCTTCGGCGGAGACCTCGCAGGAATCATTCAAAAGCTTGATTACTTAAAGGAGCTTGGAATAAACGGAATCTACCTGACACCGATAAACGAGTCACCGAGCAATCATAAGTATGATACAACGGATTATGCAAAGATTGACCCGCGCTTTGGAGATGAAGATACCTTTAAGAGGCTTGTGTTAGAAGCCCATAAGCGTGATATGAGAATAATGCTTGACGGAGTGTTTAACCACTGTGGCTATTATTTTGCACCGTGGCAGGATGTTTTAGCGAAGGGGACAGATTCAGAGTATTATGACTGGTTTATGATCAATGAATGGCCTCTTGACTTTAAGCATGGAGCGGCTAAAAAGGGTCAGTTTTATACGTTTGGATTTTTTGACAATATGCCAAAGCTCAATACAAATAATCCGGCGGTGCGAAAATACTTTATCGATATCTGCGCCAACTGGGTAGAAAATTATCATATAGACGGACTGCGCCTTGATGTGGCAAATGAGGTGTCACACCGCTTCTGCAAGGAGCTTAGGGCAAGGCTTAAGGAAATCAATCCGGATATTTACATTTTGGGAGAAATATGGCATAATGCTCTTCCGTGGCTGCGTGGAGATGAGTTCGATGCGGTTATGAACTATCCGCTTGGAGAGAGCATCAAGGATTTCTGGATAGATAAGAGCCAGACGAATCAGGATTTTGAGTATACTATAAACAGATGTTATACCAACTACATGCAGCAGACCAATGATGTGCTTTTCAATCTGCTTGATTCACATGATACAAAGCGCCTTCGCTCTGATACAAAGAATCTCGACCAGTACTTTGCACAGCTTGCAGTACTTTTTGCCATGCCGGGCAGCCCATGTATATATTACGGCACTGAGATTGCCATGCCGGGCAGCTATGACCCTGACTGCAGACGATGTATGCCGTGGGATGATATTGAGGCAGGCAGGTTTAAGGAGCGCATTGAGATGGTATCAAAGCTCATTCATTTAAGGGCGAGTGAGCCGCTTTTAAAGGGCAGAAACTTCCATTTCCCTGACGATTTTGCTGACAATCCAAGGGTAATCCAGTTCAGAAAGATGGGCTGGGTGGATACATATGTGGAGGTTATAGTCAACTGCTCTGATGAGGATATTGAGGTGCCAAAGGACGGCGAGGTACTTTTTGAGAGGCATTGCATAGATACCACATTGCTGACCAACGGAATATTAATCAGAAAAATCGTAGGCAATGGCGATAAGTAAAAGAAACAGGAGAATTAAACGAAAATATGGCTAAATATGAGTTACTAAAACAAGAGGGACGTGCCAAGAGAGGTACATTCCATACTGTGCATGGAGATATACAGACACCTGTATTTATGAATGTAGGAACAGTAGGTGCGATAAAGGGCGCTGTCTCTACGGACGATTTAAAGGAGATAAAGTGTCAGGTTGAGCTGTCAAATACATATCACCTGCATGTAAGAACCGGAGACAAAATCATTAAAGAGCTTGGCGGACTGCACAAATTCATGGTGTGGGACAGACCAATCCTTACAGATTCCGGCGGATTCCAGGTGTTTTCACTGGCAGGTCTTCGCAAAATAAAGGAGGAGGGTGTGTACTTCAACTCGCATATTGACGGTGCCAAGATATTTATGGGACCTGAGGAGAGCATGCAGATACAGTCAAACCTCGGCTCCACGATAGCTATGGCGTTTGACGAGTGCCCATCGAGTGTTGCAGACAGACAGTATGTGACAAACTCTGTAAACAGGACCGCGCGCTGGCTTGAGAGGTGCAAAAAGGAGATGGCACGCTTAAACAGCTTACCGGATACTATCAACAAGGAGCAGCTTTTATTCGGCATCAATCAGGGAGCTATTTATGATGATATAAGAATTGACCATGCAAAGCGCATTTCTGAGCTTGAGCTGGATGGATATGCTGTCGGCGGACTGGCGGTAGGAGAGAGCCATGAGGAGATGTACCATATTCTTGATGAAACAGTGCCTCATCTGCCTGTTAATAAGCCTACATACCTGATGGGAGTAGGAACTCCTGCCAATATACTTGAGGGCGTAGAGAGAGGAATCGACTTCTTTGACTGTGTATACCCAAGCAGAAACGGCCGTCACGGACATGTATACACGAATCACGGCAAGCTTAATCTGTTCAACCAGAAGTATCAGAAGGATATGCGTCCTATTGAGGAGGGCTGTAACTGTCCTGCCTGCCGCACATATTCGCGTGCATATATCAGGCATCTTTTAAAGGCAAAGGAGATGCTCGGAATGAGACTGTGCGTGCTCCATAATTTGTATTTCTACAACAACATGATGGAGGAGATAAGGGATTCGCTTGATGCAGGCCGTTTTGCCTCATACAAGGCTGAAAAGCTCTATGGAATGACACAGGGAGAGCAGAGCTAGCAGATAAATATAAAAAATCTCGAAAATGATAAAAAATCCTTGCCGTTAGCACGTTTAACGTGTATTATGGTAATAGTGCTTAGAACACATCAATTATAGAATATTTAGGAGGAACAATTGATGACATCAATTTTAGCAAACGGTCAGGCAGCAGGAACAATTGGAATGATTGTCTGGTTAGTAGTACTTTTCGCAGTTATGTATTTTCTTATGATCCGTCCACAGAAGAAGGAGCAGAAGAAAAAGGAGCTTATGCTTAATGAGGTTGCAACAGGAGACACAGTTCTTACAACAAGTGGATTCTACGGAACAGTTATCGATATCGAGGACGATACTGTAATCGTTGAGTTTGGTAACAACAAGAACTGCCGTATTCCAATGCAGAAGGCAGCTATCGCTGACCTTGAGAAAGCAGAGGATTCAGCTAAATAATGCAGATTTGTAAAGCCGTCACATAAGTGGCGGTTTTCTTATTATCCGCATCTCTTGCAATAATAATAAAAAACTGTTATTATAGTATGCAGTTATTATAAGCTGCAGTTATAAATTGCATGAAAAAGTAAAATATCCCGGCATATTGAAATAACTACTTTAATGCTTTAATATAAGAATATGTATTTTTATGTAAAAGAGGTAAGAAATTATGGAATATAAAGTTGGTGTAATTTCCGGAGACGGAATCGGACCGGAGATAGTCACTGAGGCAAAAAAGGTATTGGACAAAATAGCAGACAAGTATGGACACAGCTTCAACTACACAGACATCCTTATGGGTGGCTGCTCAATTGATGCTACAGGTGTTCCTCTTACAGATGAGGCTATTGCGACTGCGCTTGATTCAGATGCGGTGCTGATGGGTTCTATCGGTGGCAACACAGCCACATCACCATGGTACAAGCTGGCCCCTGAGCTTCGTCCGGAGGCAGGACTTTTAAAGCTTAGAAAGTCGCTCAATCTGTTTGCAAATCTTAGACCGGCATACCTGTACAAGGAGCTTGCTGCAGCATGCCCGCTCCGTAGCGATATCATCGGAGACGGCTTTGATATGATGATTATGCGTGAGCTTACAGGAGGTCTTTACTTCGGAGCCAGAGAGACAAAAGAGGTGGACGGAGTTGTTACAGCCACAGATACACTGACATACAATGAGAATGAAATCAGAAGAATCGCAAAGCGAGGCTTCGATATAGCCATGAAGAGAAGGAAAAAGGTCACATCTGTAGACAAGGCAAATGTGCTTGATTCTTCCAGATTATGGAGAAAGATCGTCGAGGAGGTCGCAAAGGATTATCCGGAGGTTACATACGAGCATATGCTTGTTGATAACTGTGCAATGCAGCTTGTAAAGGATCCTAAGCAGTTTGATGTTATCCTCACAGAGAATATGTTTGGCGATATTTTATCAGATGAAGCAAGTATGGTGACAGGCTCAATCGGTATGCTTTCATCAGCAAGCCTTAACGATACAAAGTTCGGACTTTACGAGCCAAGTGGCGGATCTGCTCCTGATATCGCAGGAAAGGGCATTGCAAACCCTATCGCAACAATCCTTTCAGCAGCCATGATGCTTCGCTATTCATTTGATCTGGACAAGGAAGCACAGGCAATCGAGGATGCTGTAAAGCAGGTGCTTAAGGAGGGCTACAGGACAATCGACATCATGCCACAGCCGGGGGAGACTACAGAGGGTATCACACAGGTAGGCACAGCACAGATGGGGGATCTCATCGCAGAACGTGTGTAGCTGCATGACTTATAATAGACAGCTAACAGGTTATAGATATGCAGATTGTTGTGTATACAGTAGTAATGATGAAGTACTCAAAGAAATAGTCGGAGATAAATAAGGAGATAAAATATGATAAGTGATAACGCAAGAGCCGGAATGCAGCAGGCACCGGCAAGAAGTTTATTTAATGCTCTTGGTTTTACACCGGAGGAAATGAAAAAGCCTATGGTCGGAATCGTAAGCTCATTCAATGAGATTGTTCCTGGCCATATGAATATAGACAAAATCGTTGAGGCTGTAAAGCTTGGAGTTGCAGAGGCAGGAGGAGTGCCTGTAGTATTTCCTGCAATCGCAGTCTGCGATGGTATTGCAATGGGACATGTGGGTATGAAATATTCTCTTGTCACAAGAGATCTGATTGCAGATTCTACAGAGTGTATGGCAATCGCTCATCAGTTTGATGCACTTGTAATGGTTCCAAACTGTGACAAGAACGTGCCGGGACTTCTGATGGCGGCTGCACGTCTTAATCTGCCTACAGTATTTGTATCAGGCGGACCAATGCTCGCAGGCCACGTAAAGGGCAGAAAGAGAAGTCTTTCATCGATGTTTGAGGCTGTCGGCTCATACGCTGCCGGTACTATGACTGAGGATGATGTATGTGAGTATGAGAACAAGGTATGTCCTACCTGTGGTTCATGCTCGGGAATGTACACAGCCAACTCTATGAACTGTCTTACAGAGGCACTCGGTATGGGACTTCGCGGAAACGGAACAATACCTGCTGTATATTCAGAGCGTATACGTCTTGCAAAGCATGCCGGAATGGCTGTTATGGATATGTACAACAAGGGCATCAAGGCGAGAGATATCATCACAAAGGATGCAATAATGAACGCACTCACAGTTGATATGGCGCTCGGCTGCTCTACAAACTCTATGCTTCATCTTCCGGCTATCGCTCATGAGATAGGCTTTGATTTTGATATCAGCTTTGCAAATCCAATCAGTGAGAGGACACCAAATCTCTGCCACCTTGCCCCGGCAGGCCCTACATATATGGAGGACTTAAACGAGGCCGGCGGCGTGTGGGCTGTCATGAAAGAGCTTGCTGATATCGGACTTTTAAATACAGACTGTATGACCGTTACAGGAAAGACAGTTGGAGAGAATATAAAGAATGCAGTCAATAGAGACCCTGAGGTCATCAGACCGGTAGACAATCCATATTCAAAGACCGGAGGACTTGCAGTGCTTAAAGGAAATCTGGCTCCGGACGGCTCTGTAGTAAAACGTTCAGCAGTTGTCGATGAGATGATGGTTCATGAAGGCCCTGCAAGAGTATTTGACTGCGAGGAGGATGCAATTGCAGCAATAAAGGGCGGCAAGATCGTAGAGGGTGATGTGGTTGTCATCAGATACGAGGGACCAAAGGGCGGCCCTGGAATGAGAGAGATGCTTAACCCTACATCAGCTATTGCCGGAATGGGACTTGGAAGCTCTGTAGCACTCATCACAGACGGACGTTTTTCAGGAGCTTCAAGAGGAGCTTCAATAGGTCATGTTTCACCTGAGGCCGCAGTAGGCGGACCGATTGCCCTGGTTGAAGAGGGAGATATCATAAAGATTGATATTCCAAACATGAAGCTTGAGCTCGATGTGTCAGACGAGGTGCTTGCTGAGCGTAAGGCAAAGTGGCAGCCAAGGGAGCCGAAGGTTACAACAGGCTATTTGAAGAGATACGCAGCACTTGTTACATCAGGAAACAGAGGAGCCATCCTTGCACTTCCGGGCGAGCAGAACGCGTAGTATAAATTTTGATAGAAAATTCAGTACGAATAAGGCTTTCACCTATTATCGTAAAGGATTCGTATAAGAAAAAGAGGAATACAAGATGCAGTTAACAGGATCACAGGTTATTATAGAATGCTTAAAAGAACAGGGTGTTGACACAGTATTCGGTTATCCGGGAGGAGCCATCCTTAATGTCTATGACGAGCTCTACAAGCATCCGGAGATTAAGCATGTGCTGACCTCACATGAGCAGGGAGCAAGCCATGCGGCCGACGGCTATGCGAGAAGCACCGGAAAGGTTGGCGTCTGTCTGGCTACAAGCGGACCGGGTGCGACAAATCTGGTCACAGGAATTTCGACAGCATACATGGATTCGATTCCAATCGTCGCAATCACATGTAATGTCGGAGTCTCGTTACTTGGAAAGGACAGCTTTCAGGAGATAGATATTGCCGGAATTACAACGCCTGTAACCAAATACAGCTTTATTGTAAAGGATGTAGAGAAGCTTGCAGATACAATACGCAGAGCTTTCGATATAGCAAGAAAAGGCAGACCGGGTCCTGTGCTTGTGGATATTCCAAAGAATGTTACGGCAGATCTGGTAGAGTACACCAGGCAGGAAATCAAGCTTCCTGAGCGTGTGACAGAAACAATTACAGACAGTGACATTGATAATGCAATTGAACTCATAAAAGCATCCAAAAAGCCATATATATTTGTAGGAGGCGGAGTGGTTCTCTCCGGAGCAAGCAAAGAGCTTAAGGAATTTGTAGACAAGGTGAATGCACCTGTTTGCGATACGCTCATGGGCAAGGGTGCATATGATGGCACAAGTGATAACTACACAGGCATGCTTGGTATGCATGGCACAAAGACCTCAAACCTTGGAGTTTCAGAGTGCGACCTTTTGATTGCGATTGGTACACGTTTTTCGGACAGAGTGCTTGGCAATCCTAAAAAGTTTGCAGACCAGGCCAAGATATTACAGTTTGATGTAGATGCAGCAGAGATTAATAAAAATATCCGTGTTACATCGAGTGTTATAGGCGATGTGAAGGAAATACTTACACGCATCAACAAAAAGCTCACACAGCTTGACCACAATTCATGGGTTGAGCATGTGCTTGCATATGCAAAGACTTTTCCTCTTACATATCACAAAGAGGGACTTAGCGGACCATTTGTTATTGAAAAAATCTATGAAATGACAAAAGGAAATGCTATAATGGTTACTGAGGTCGGTCAGCATCAGATGTGGGCAGCCCAGTATTACAAATACAGCAAGCCGAGAACTCTTCTTACATCAGGAGGTCTTGGTACCATGGGATACGGTCTCGGTGCTGCAATCGGTGCCCAGACAGCTAATCCAGACAGGACTGTAGTCAATATTGCAGGTGACGGATGCTTCAGAATGAACATGAACGAGCTTGCAACAGCTTCAAGAGAAAAGCTTCCTCTTATCGAGGTTATAATAAACAACCATGTACTTGGAATGGTACGCCAGTGGCAGACTCTTTTTTACGAGAAGCATTACTCGGCAACCGTACTTGATGATGGGGTGGATTATGTAAAGCTTTCAGAAGCAATGGGAGCCACCGCACGACGTGTTAAGACCCAGGAAGAATTTGAAAAAGCATTTGCAGATGCCTTAAAGAGCAAGACACCGTTTGTCATCGATTGTATCATTGATTCAGATGACAAGGTATGGCCTATGGTTGCACCGGGCAAGCCTATCAACGAGTCTTTCGATGAAGAGGACTACAATGCGACACAAGGAGGAAATTAGAGTGAGTAGAGTTTACAATTTTTCAGCAGGACCTGCAGTTTTACCTGAGGAGGTATTGCAGGAAGCAGCAGCAGAGATGATGGATTATAAGGGAAGCGGAATGTCGGTTATGGAGATGAGCCACAGATCTAAATGGTTTGATGACATCATCAAGGATGCCGAGAAAGATCTCCGCGAGCTTATGAATATACCTGACAATTACAAGGTACTTTTCCTTCAGGGTGGTGCTTCACAGTTCTTCGCTGAGGTACCGATGAACCTTATGAAAAATAAAAAAGCAGGATACATTATTACAGGTCAGTGGGCTAAAAAGGCGTTTGCCGAGGCTAAGATTTACGGAGATGCCGTAGAGCTTGCTTCGTCTGCAGATGAGACCTTCTCATACATACCTGACTGCTCAGATTTACCAATCACAGATGATATGGATTATGTATACATTTGCGAGAACAATACTATCTACGGAACAAAGTACAAGAAGCTTCCAAACACAAAGGGAAAGAACCTTGTAGCTGATGTATCTTCATGC
>ERZ773136.2125-NODE-2125-length-17501-cov-3.029520_pt1 | contig 17501 bp, 11 predicted proteins | sample MGYA00580855_ERZ773136 | MGnify/ENA primary metagenome ERZ773136 (study PRJEB29015, sample SAMEA2737860) | human gut metagenome | biome: human gut; feature: human-associated habitat; material: faeces | place: China | collected 2012 ... | reverse complement strand
AGGCGAAAGAAGCCGCCAAGATAGAGAAAGCTAAGAAAGCTGCAGACAAGGTGAAAGCAACAGCGGAAGAGTCTGCGGAGAAGGTGAAGAAGTCTGCGGAGAAATCTGCAGAAAAGGCAAAGGAGCTCGGAGAAAGAGCAAAGGAAGTCGCTGAGCAGGAGAAGACGAGAGCGCAGCAGGTTGGCTTTGTATCTTCATTGAAGTTTAGAGTGTCTATACTTGTAATTCTGGCAGTTGTGCTGACCGGTGCGATCATGCTGTTGATCGTAGTGCCTGAAGCAGAGTCGGCAATTCAAGTCGAGACGGAGCATTACATGCACGATATGGTAACTGCGAACGGTATTTCTTTGGATCAATTTATTGCGGCAGGTAACCTGAACAATAAAATTTCTATGAAGAATACATTTGGTAATGTAGCTTTGCAGGGCGTTGATTCCAGTTATGCATATATTGTATCCGGAAGCGACGGCATGATGCTTTGCCACCCGGAAGGGGAAAAGGTTGGACAACCGGTAGAGAATGCAGTGATCAAAAAGGTCGTAGAAGATATTCAGATGGGATCCAGACCTGAGACAAGTGTTGTTGAGTATAAATATAAAGGAACAGCAAAGATGGCAGCATATTATGTCACCAAAAAAGAGCCGACGGTTCTTGTCATTACAGCGGATAAGGATGACATTTTAGCACCGATCAACCATATGATAAAGACCGGAACGGTAGCATTTGTTATTGTTGTTGTTATATTCGCATTTTTGGCAGCATTTATCACGGGCAGAATGACCAGACCGCTGATCATGATCTCAAAAATTGTGGAAAAGATGTCCAGAATGGACTTTACAGAAAACAAGGCTGCAGAACGTTTGCTAAAGCGAAAGGATGAAACCGGCATGATGAGCCGTTCAGTTGCATCGCTTCGTAAAGAAATGGTTCTGATGATACAGGACATTCAGGCACAAAGTAATAGTCTGTTCAATGCGTCTGAAAGCTTGGATAAAGATGCCGCCCATACAGCACGTGCGATCGAGCAGGTAGAAAGTGCTGTGGGTGATATCGCCAGTGGCGCGACAAATCAGGCTGATGAGACACAGAGTGCGACAGAAAATGTCATTACGATGGGCAATATGATCGAAGAAACGAATTCCGTTGCAGAAGCATTACATAAGAATTCAAAGCAGATGCAAGAGTCCAGTAATCAGGCAATGTCCATTTTGAAAGAGTTGATGGAAGTGAATGACCAGACCAAGCTTTCCATCGATGAGATTTATGAGCAGACCAATATTACGAATGCTTCCGCACAGAAGATCAAGGCGGCGACAGATATTATCGCATCAATTGCAGAAGAGACCAATTTGTTGTCACTGAATGCATCTATTGAAGCAGCACGTGCCGGCGAGCAGGGACGTGGTTTCGCTGTGGTTGCTTCTCAGATTCAGAAGCTGGCAGAGCAGTCAAATGATTCAGCCAAACAGATTGATGATATTACAAATGTTTTGATACAAGACTCGACGCATGCCGTGGATACTATGCAGGGAGTACAACAGATCATGGCTGTTCAGAGCGATAAGATGCAGCAGACAGAGAAACGCTTTGCGGATGTCTACGAAGGTGTTGAGAAGGCGATCGGAGGTGTTGGTACGATTTCCGGACGAACAGAAAGCTTGGACGATTCCAGAAGTAAGGTCGTTGATGTCGTGCAGAATCTTTCTGCTATTGCTGAGCAGAATGCAGCCAGCAGTCAGGAGACATCTGCATCAGTTGTGGAAGTCAGCAACACATTGGCGAACATATCTGATAGTGCAGCAGGTTTGAAGGAGATCGCTTATCAGTTAGACCAGAGTGTAAAGAAGATTAAATTGTAATTTGAATTAGAATTTTAAGGAGACGCCCATGTTTGATTTGCAGGAAGAGTTAAAAAAACTGCCCGCCAAACCGGGCGTCTATTTAATGCACGACAAAAATTATTTATGTGGGCAAAGCGGTTAGTTTGAAAAATCGTGTGCGACAGTATTTTCAGGCGAGCAGAAAAGTATCGCCCAAGATTGAAAAAATGATTTCGCAGATTGATCATTTTGAGTATATCATTACGGATTCCGAGGTGGAGGCGCTGGTACTCGAAAACAACCTGATCAAGGAGCATCGTCCAAAGTATAATACGATGTTAAAAGATGATAAAACATATCCGTTTATCAAAGCAACCGTATATGAAGAGTATCCGCGGTTGATCTATTCGCGGGAGCAGAGGCGGGATAAATGTAAATATTTTGGCCCGTTTACCAGTGCAGGGTCTGCAAGAGATATGTTGGATCTGGTTCATAAAATCTATCAGATACGAACATGCAATCGTGTGCTGCCAAGAGATACCGGTAAAGAACGACCGTGCTTGAATTATCATATTAAGCAGTGTCAGGCACCATGTCAGGGATATGTGACTCCGGAACAGTATCAGCAAAATTTCAGCAAGGCACTGAAACTTTTGGAAGGAGATTTCTCAGAGGTTTTAGAAATGTTGGAAGCAAAGATGGCGAAAGCAGTCGAGGAACTTGCCTTTGAAGAAGCGGCTTCTTGCCGCGATCTGATCGCCAGTGTCAAAAAAGTTGCAGTGCATCAGAAAGTTACAGATTTTGGCGGGGTTGACCGCGATGTGATCGCTATGGCGCAGACTGATCTGGAAGCGGTCATTCAAGTGTTTTTTATTCGCGAGGGCAAATTGATCGGTCGGGATCATTATCATTTAAAAGGGATAGACGGTGATGCACCGGAAGAGTTAGTGCAGTCGTTTATCAAACAGTTTTATGCAGGAACACCTTTTATTCCGCGAGAACTCATGGTAGAATATGAATTAGAAGAAAAAGACCTGATCTCGGATTGGCTGTCGGAACGTCGTGGTGGAAAGGTATCTATTCTTGCACCCAAAAAGGGACAGAAAGAGCGTTTAGTCGAGCTGGCGCATAAGAATGCAGCGCTGGTTTTGACGCAAGATGCAGAAAAGCTGCGGAGAGAAGAAGAACGTACATTAGGGGCAATGCAGGAGATCGCAGATCTGTTAGGCATGTCTGAAGTAAAGCGGGTGGAATCATATGATATATCGAATATCAGTGGATTTCAGTCGGTTGGCTCTATGGTTGTTTTTGAAAACGGAAAGCCGAAGCGCAGCGATTACCGTAAGTTCCGCATTAAGACGGTGCAAGGCCCGGATGATTATGCCAGCATGGAAGAGGTGCTTGGAAGAAGATTTCGTCACGGTCTGGAGGAACGACAACAGATAGATCAAGGGGAAAAAGTAACGGGAGGCTTTACGGTGTTCCCGGATTTGATCATGATGGATGGCGGGAAAGGCCAAGTGAATGTTGCAGAGTCTGTTTTGAGGGAGCTAGGAATAGTGATACCGGTCTGCGGCATGGTGAAAGATGACAGGCATCGCACCCGTGGATTGTATTTTCAGGGGAGTGAGATACCGGTCAATACATGCAGTGAAGGATTTCATTTAATGACACGCATTCAAGATGAAGTGCATCGTTTTGCCATTGAGTATCACCGCTCTTTACGTAGTAAAGTGCAAGTCAGATCCATATTGGATGACATTGCGGGGATTGGGGCAAAGCGTCGCAAACAGTTGATGAAGCGGTTTGTTTCACTTGATGCGATCAAGGCAGCTTCCGTAGAGCAATTGGCTGAAGTTGAGTCCATGAATGAACAGGCAGCACAAAATGTATATGAGTTTTTTCATAAGAAAGACTCATAACAAAATAGATGATTTTCTGTCAGTTGACAGGGATTGTCAGCAAGCTGTATAGGAATTTGCAGCAATCTGTATAGGAATTTGCAGCAGGGTGGCAGGAATTTGCGGGATGCAGGGAATATGCACTATGGTTAGAAAGGTTGGTAGAATATGCAGAATGCAGAGTACAGTGTCGCATTGACACATTTAGTAGACAAATTAAAATTAGAAAACTGTACACCGAATGTACCTATTGAGGACGTGAAAGTGACGCAATCGGATGTTAATCGACCGGCTTTGCAATTGGCAGGGTTCTTTGACTATTTTGATTCTAACCGGATTCAGATCATTGGGCAGGTGGAATATACTTATATGGAGCAAAAAGGTGTAGAATACAGTGTCCAAATGTTAGAAGAGATTTTGTGTGGCAATGAGAAGTCACCCAAACCACCATGTATCGTTTTTTGCCGTAACCTTCCGGTGGATGACCGTCTGATCGAATTGGCAACGAAATATCAGGTGCCGATCTTACGTACCAAGCGTGCTACGAATGAATTTATGGCGGATCTGATCCAGTGCCTTAACTATAATATGGCACCGCGCTGTACGGTTCACGGCGTGCTGGTAGATATTTACGGAGAAGGCATTTTGATCATGGGAGAAAGCGGTATCGGTAAGTCGGAAGTCGCATTGGAGTTGATTCATAGAGGACACCGTCTTGTTTCGGATGATGTGGTAGAGATCAAACGAATCAATGAGAGCACATTGCTCGGCAGCGCACCGGACATTACGAGACATTTTATCGAATTGCGTGGTATCGGTATTATTGACGCAAAATCACTGTTTGGTGTAGAGAGCGTTAAGGATGATCAGAATATTGATCTGGTCATTAAGCTTGAGGAATTTAATAAAGAACAGGATTATGATCGTCTTGGCCTGGAGGAGCAGTATACGGAATTTCTTGGCAACAAGGTTGTGTGCCACTCTATTCCGATCCGCCCCGGTCGTAATATTGCGATCATCTGTGAGTCGGCAGCAGTTAACCACAGACAGAAAAAGATGGGTTATAACGCAGCTTGGGAGCTGTATAACCGAGTAACGAACAATCTAGCAGAAAAAAATAAATAAAGCGCAGATCTAATGCGTAGATAGGAGGGCTGTCATGATTTTTGTAAAAGCAGATGAATTAAAAAAAGGGATGCGTTTGGCAAAACCAATATACAACAAAAATGGAGTTATGTTGTACGAAAGAGATTCCAGACTGACAGAGCAGGGAATCATTAGTATTCAGAACTTTGGACTGATCGGTATTTATGTATTAGAGCCGGCGGAGCCGGTACCACCTATGTCAGCAGAAGATATTGAGTTTGAACGCTATCAGACGATGGCAGTATTTGCAATCAAAGAGATCTTGGATGCAGTCAGCAAACAGAAACCGTCTGCGAAGTTGAATACGTTTGTGACGCAGCTTGTTCAGAAGTATGGTTCTTTGGACCACAAGATAAATTTCATCCAAAATCTTCGCAGCGTGGAAGATTATGTGTATAAACATTCACTGAACACAGCGCTGCTCTGTGCGATGATGGCAAAGCGGATGAATTTGTCCGAGAAAAACCAGACAGATCTGGTGACAGCAGCAGTACTGCATGATATAGGTACCTTATTGATCCCGATCGGATTGCGACGCAAATCGCAGTTGGAATTGACAGAAGAAGATCTCAAAAAGATCAATACGTATTATGTGGCGGCTTATCAGATGTTTAGCAGAGATTATTCGCTTGATGCCGGTGTCAAGATGATATTGTCAGTAGCATTGCGAAGAATCTTTCATGTCGGCGGCAAAGATGATGAAATGGAAAAGAAGAAGATCCCGGAGGTTGAAATATTGCGTACAGCGTATATTTATGACCAGTTGACGGCAATGAACATACAAGAAGAGCCAACATCAGATGTGCAGGCGATTCGCTTTCTATTAGATGCCGGAAATGGATACGATCGTGTTGCGGTACAGGCGCTGATTCACAGTATTAATATTTTGGAACCGGGTGTATGTGTCGAGCTGACTAACGGTGATAAGGGATTAGTCATTATTCCTGGCATGTACAATGTGCTGCAGCCATATGTACTTTCATTCAGGGATAATCAGGTTTATAATCTGAGTACACCGCATGTCGCTGCACAATTGCAGATCAAAGACATTATGCGCACGATGGATAATCGTCATGTAATGGGAATGGATATGTTAAAGCAGTACAGTGGTGAGGCGGTACATATTGGGGAGTACCGTGATAATAAGACGTACTAGCAATAGCCGACACAACAAACAAATAGCAATATAAGAGCCGGGGGCAGCGAGAAAAAGGCAGTATCGCTGAACCCGGCTTAGGAGATTGTGCGATTGTAATAACAGACAGCATAGAAACGAGGTTAACAATGTATATTATAGTAGGATTAGGAAATCCGGAGCGTAAATATGCCGGAACACGACACAATATTGGATTTTCGGCGATTACGGCGATCAGCGATGCCTACAGCATTTCGATGGACATCAAGAAACACAAGGCGGTATGCGGTAAGGGAATGATCGCAGGGAATAAAGTGCTGTTGGCGATGCCGCAGACATATATGAATCTTAGCGGTGAGAGTGTACGCGAACTGGTGGATTTTTATAAGATCGATCCCGAGGAGGAATTGATCATCATTTATGATGATATCGCATTGGCTCCGGGAAAGCTTCGGGTACGTGCCAAAGGAAGTGCCGGTGGACATAATGGAATCAAGAATATCATTGCGCATTTGGGGACGCAGCAGTTTTCGCGGATCCGGATCGGCGTGGGAGAGAAACCGGCAGGCTGGGATCTGGCGGACTATGTGTTGGGGAGATTCCCGGCAGAGGAAGAGCCGACGATCCGTACTGCGCTGGAGCAGACGGTAAAGGCATGTGAGACTATTTTGACAGACAGCGTTGAAGCGGCGATGAATCAATTTAACGGAAAGTAAGAGGTTGGGGCAGTGATGGAAACATTATTGGCGCCTTTGGCGGAGATTACGGCGTACCGCAATGCCGAAGAGGCAATACAAAAGCAGCAATTCCCATTGCAGATATCGGGATGCATCGAATCACAAAAGTGCCAATGGATCTATGGACTTACCGGTGAGTCTCTGAAATGGAAAGTGATCATTGCGGCGAATGAGTTGAGGGCACGGGAAATCGCAGAAGACTATCGCATGTTTGACCGGGAAGTTATGTATTATCCGGCGAAAGATGTGATTTTTTTTAGTGCTGATGTACATGGTAATGCGCTTAGCACACAGAGACTTAAAGTCAGAGAGGCATTACTGGATCGCAAAGGGGGAACCATTGTCACCTCGATCGATGCCGGCATGGAGTTCGTACTATCGCAAAAGATCTATGAGCAGGCGAAGCAGCAGGTAGCGGAAGGGGAGACATATGATCTTGAGACTCTTTGCAAAAATCTAGTCAATATGGGTTATGTGAGACAGGCACAGGTTGAGATGCCTGGAGATTTTTCTGTGCGCGGAGGAATTTTGGATGTATTTCCGGTAACGGAGGACTGCCCATATCGTATTGAGTTTTGGGATGATGAGATTGACACGATCCGTTCGTTTGACGTGGAGAGTCAGCGCTCAATTGAACGCATTGCAGAGTTTACCATCTTTCCGGCATCGGAATTAATTTTGACTACTGAGCAAATTGCCGATGGTTTTACAAAAATGGCGAAAGACGCAGCAAAGATCAGCACAAAATTAAAAAAGGCGAAGAAATTCGAAGAAGTGAATCGGTTAAATGACCATTTACAGGAAATAAAAAATGATTACGAACAATATCAGAGCCGTATTGGGTTGGAAGCCTACCTGCCCTATTTTCCGGTGGAAACATTGTCCTTTTTTGATATTATGCCAGAGGAGGAGACAATCTTTTTCTTAGATGAGCCATCCCGCTGTTATGAGAAAGCTCAGGCGGTGGAAACAGAGTTTCGTGACAGTATGGAAAGCAGATTGGAGAAAGGCTATCTTTTGCCAAAGCAGCCGGAGATCTTGCAGGGAATGGATCCTTTATTTGGATTGCTGCAGAACAAGCAGCTTGTTATTTTGTCTTTGCTGGATGGACTGCCAAAGCAGCTTGCGAGCAGGGCGCAGGTGAATGTACAGGTACAGCCGGTGGGGTCCTATAATAAGCATTTTGAACTACTTGTAGACGATATGCTTCGTTGGAGAAAGAATGGATACCGTGTACTGCTCCTTTGTGGATCTCGGACGCGTGCACAGCGTTTAAGTAAAGACTTGGGAGAATATGAAATTCCGGCATTTTATCATGAGAAGCCGGATATGCCGTTGGAAGCCGGACAGGTTATGGTATCGTATGGATTTATGCGTCATGGATTTGTTTATTCGATGACGAAGTTTGCTGTTGTGACGGAAGGTGATGTTTTTGGCACAAAGCAGAAACGGCGTAATGTCAAGAAGAAAAAATACGATGGAAAAGCGATACAGAGCTTTAATGAGTTAAGCGTTGGCGATTATGTGATCCATGAGAATCATGGAGTTGGTATTTACAAAGGTATCGAAAAGATTACAGTCGACCATGTGTCGAAGGACTATATTAAGATTGAGTATGGAGACGGCGGAAATCTATATGTTCCTGCATCGGGACTGGATCTGTTGCAGAAATACGCCGGGCGTGAGGCGAAGCAGCCGAAACTAAACCGCTTGTCATCGCCGGAATGGAAAAAGACCAAGACACGCGTGCGCAAGGCTGTGCAGGAAGTGGCAAAAGAATTGGTTTTGTTATATGCCAAGCGACAAGAACAAAAAGGATATGCTTATAGTCCGGATACTGTGTGGCAGCAGGAATTTGAGGAGGTTTTCCCATTTGAGGAGACCAAAGATCAGTTGACAGCCATTGCCGCCGTTAAAAAGGACATGGAAAGTGACAAGATCATGGATCGGCTGATCTGCGGGGATGTTGGCTATGGCAAAACAGAGATCGCATTGCGTGCGGCATTTAAGGCGGTAAATGATGGAAAGCAGGTAGCGATGCTTGTTCCAACCACGATCTTAGCGCAGCAGCATTACAACACATTGTGCGAACGACTCGGAGACTTTCCGGTCAAAGTTGAGATGTTATCACGTTTTCGTACTCCGGCACAGCAAAAAAAATCGATAGATCTATTGCGAAAGGGACAGGTTGATATTATTGTCGGCACACACCGTCTGCTGTCTAAGGACGTGGAATTTAAGAATTTGGGATTATTGATCGTTGATGAGGAACAGCGATTTGGTGTGACACACAAGGAAAAGATCAAGCAGATGAAAGGAAATGTTGATGTCCTTACGCTTAGTGCAACACCGATCCCACGAACGCTGCATATGAGTTTGACCGGCATTCGGGACATGAGCGTGTTAGAGGAGCCACCGGTAGATCGTCTGCCAATACAGACATTTGTGATGGAGCATAATGATGAGATCATTCGTGAGGCGATCAATCGCGAATTGGGAAGAGGCGGACAGGTGTATTATGTGTATAACCGCGTTGCCCGTATTGCAGAGGTGGCGGCAGAAGTAGCAAAAATGGTGCCGGATGCCAATGTTGTTTTTGCGCATGGGCAGATGAGTGAGCGAGAACTTGAAAAGATCATGATGGCATTTATCAGCGGCGAAATAGATGTTTTGGTAGCAACAACGATTATTGAGACCGGATTAGACATTTCGAATGTAAATACGATCATCATTGATCATGCCGATAAGATGGGGCTGTCACAGCTTTATCAGCTTCGCGGTCGTGTCGGAAGATCAAATCGTACAGCATACGCGTTTTTGATGTATCAGCGAGGACGTATGCTCAAAGAGGTGGCGGAGAAGAGACTGGCCGCTATCCGTGAATACACGGAACTGGGTTCCGGGATCAAAGTGGCGATGCGGGATCTGGAGATCCGCGGAGCCGGGAATCTGCTTGGTGAAGCGCAGTCCGGGCATATGGAAGCGGTTGGATATGATCTGTACTGTAAAATGCTCAATGAGGCGGTACTTACACTGAAAGGCGAACAGCCGGAAGAGGAACCGTTTGAGACTAGTTTGGAGCTGCAAGTGGATGCGTTTATTCCGGCAACTTATATTCGTAGTGAATTTCAAAAGCTGGATATGTACAAACGTATCGCCGGGATTGAAAATGCGGAAGAATATGCAGATATGCAGGAAGAAATGATCGATCGATTTGGAGAATTGCCTAATGCGGCTGAGAATTTATTGCGTGTGGCACTGCTTAAAGCGGAAGCACACCGTGCCGGAATCACACAAATTGTGCAAAAAACGAACCAAATTCGATTTTATCTGAAACCAAATGCAAAAATCTCTTCCGTAAACCTTGTAAAAATGGTAGAATCGTATGAGGGCGCTTTTAAGGTGGTGCAGGCGGCCAAAAAGGAAGAACAATCCTATTTTATTTACACGATGAAACCACAACCACAGCCGGCAGGCAAAAGTTATCGCAGCGGATACGGAAGGATCCCTGCTGCGGTGAAGGTACCGTCTGTTTCCAAAACAGTAAGTAAGCAGGAGACAGCAGAAAAATTATTCCAGACAGTGAATCAGTTGATCCGTGAGATCGGAAAAGTCGTGGAGTAACGGAAAGGCATGGTGACTATGATAAAGAAAAGTAAATGGATGGCAGTTGGTTTAAGCATATGCATTGCCGTGGCAGGAGTATGCACGGGCTGTGGCAATTCCAAGATTGGCACAAAAAAGGTAAAGCTTGCGGCAGGAACACCGGATAAGGATTCGATCGTTATGTCAGTGGGCAGTGACGGTGTAGAATATAGCGAGATGATGAACTATGCCTACCTATTAAAAAGACAGTATGAGGGCAATTTTGGAAGTGAGCTATGGAACTATTCGCTGGGCGGAAATAAAACAGTGGGTGCTCAGGCAAAGCAGGAAATCGTCAATATGGTAACACAGCTTAAAGTGATCGCGCAGGCAGCGGATCGTAATGAAGTTTCACTTACCAATGATGAGAAAGACGAGGCAATGCAAAAGGCAGAAAAGATCATGGAAAAGGTGTCTGACAGTGATAAAAAGAAATATTATTTATCCGTTCAGGGACTTAGTAAATTGTATGAAGAAAACGTGCTTGCCAATAAAATGTTTTATGTGGCTACTGACAAGGCAAACACCGATGTGTCAGATGAGGAAGCAAGGCAGGCTGCGATCCAGTATATCGAGATCATGACGAAAGGGATCGGAAGTTCCGGACAGAAGATCGATATGGATGAGAAAGCCAAGGCACAGGCTCTTAAGTGGGCAGAACAGCTGCAGCTTCGTGCAGTTAAGACGAAAGACTTTTTGACATTGGCCAAAGATAATACCGATGCAACAACGCAGGAACTGGTGGTTGGCAAAAGTTCCACCAAATTGGAGAAAGCGGCATTGGATGCGGCGTTAGCCCTCGAAAAGGGTGAAGTCAGCAGTGTTGTAGAGGGAACGCAGGGATATTATATTATATATTGCGTCAATGACAAGGAAGAGGATGCGACACAGGCTCGCAAGGAAGTTATCATTGCAAAACGCCAGAATCGCCTGTTCCAAAAGAAATATAACATCTGGCTCAATAAGTGCGATGTTAATATCAGTGAAGATTTTTGGGATTATTTCCAGTTGTAGGGGGAGGGAGAAAGTTTGAAAGCAGAGCATGTCAATCCATTTATCATATCTGTGTGCAAAGTGATGAAAGATATGTGTATGTTGGATTTAAAAATAGGGACACCATCTCTTAGACAACAGAGTTTCCCGGAAGAAAATTCTTTGATCCGTCTCGGGCTGGTAGGTCAGCTTTCGGGAGAAGTATTGCTTAATTTTGAACCACAGACAGCACTTGGGGTCGTATCTAAAATGATGATGATGCCGGTCAATGCCATTGATGCGATCGGACAGAGTGCAATTTCGGAATTAGGAAATATGGTGGCGGGCAATGCGGCGACGGTATTTGCAAATAATAATATTATGATTGATATTACACCACCGGATTATTGTGTTGGTGCAAGTTATGATGGTGCGGCAACGGAAATGTTTACGATTCCTTTTTCAACAGAAATTGGAGATATGACGATCGATGTGCGCATTGAACAGGAAGGATAAAAGATGGCAGGATATAAGAGATACCGCAAGGATTCCCCGGTTTCCTATGCATTAGGTATAACGCTGACATTTGAACTGTTGCGCTTTCAGCCGGACAAGGTGACGAGGGTATATATTCACTCCGGCATGAAAGAAGGGGAAACATTAGACAAGCTGCGTAGTTTGTGCAGGGATGCCGGTATAGAAATGGTTCAGACAGACAAAATATTTCATGTATTGTCTCAAAAAGAAAATTGTTACGTGATCGGAGAATTTACGAAATATGAAGGGCAGCTGGAGAAAACAGCATCCCACATAGTTTTGGTAAATCCTTCTAATGCCGGCAATATGGGAACGATCATGCGGAGCGCCTTAGGATTTGGTTTGAATCAGATGGCGATCATACGTCCGGCAGTGGATGCCTTTGATCCCAAAGTGGTAAGAGCGTCCATGGGGGCGATTTTTTTGACAAACTTTGTTTACTTTGAGGATTTTGATGAATATCAGGCACAGTTTGGTGAACGTGAATTATTTCCATTTATGTTGGACGCCAAGAAAAGTCTGCATGAGATCAGACCACAGGGGACGTTTTCTTTGCTTTTTGGCAACGAAGCGACCGGACTGCCGGATCGCTTTGCGCAGATCGGGACAAGTGTGATCATTCCGCATTCCAATCGCATCGACAGTCTGAATCTGCCGATCGCGGCGAGTATTGCGATGTATGAGACAACGAAACAGCAATTTGAGAGTTGACAGGTTTGTTATAATGATAGTTAGAGGCAAATGCAAATGACGATAGAAAGGATTGATGAGACAATGGCAAAGATTGATATTATTTCAGGATTTTTAGGAGCAGGTAAAACGACGTTGATCAAAAAGCTGATCGCAGAAGCATTTGAAGGTGAGAAGTTAGTCTTGATCGAGAACGAGTTCGGTGAGATCGGTATCGATGGCGGATTTTTGAAAGAGGCAGGAATCCAGATTACAGAGATGAATTCCGGTTGCATTTGTTGTTCTTTGGTTGGTGACTTTGGAGAGGCACTCAAAGAGGTGCTTACAAAATATAGTCCGGATCGTGTTATTATTGAACCATCCGGAGTTGGCAAGTTGTCTGATGTGATCAAAGCAGTAAAAAATATTGGTGATGAAGTACAGATCAACAGTACGGCAACGGTTGTAGATGCATCGAAATGCAAGATGTATATGAAGAATTACGGTGAGTTCTACAACAACCAGATCGAATACGCAGGAACAGTAATCTTGAGCCGTACACAGAATGTGTCAGCCGACAAGCTGGATGCTTGTCTGAAGATGATTCGTGAGAAAAACGAGGAAGCATCTATTATTACAACACCATGGGATGATATTCAGGGTAAAAATATCGTAGAGGCTATGGAAAAGGTTAATTCTTTGGAAAAAGAGCTGTTAGAGGAGCATGAACATCATCATCACGATGGCGAGTGTGGATGCGGACATCATCATGATCACGATCATCACGACCACGAGCATGATCACGATGGCGAGTGTGGATGCGGACATCATCATGATCACGACCATCACGACCACGAGCATGATCACGACGGCGAGTGTGGATGCGGACATCATCATGATCACGACCATCATGACCACGAGCATGATCACGACGGTGAGTGTGGATGCGGACATCATCATGACCATCACCATCATCATGCAGATGATGTATTTACAAGCTGGGGCGTTGAGACAGCGCACAAGTTTACGGAGGAAGAGCTTACCGAGATTTTGCACAAGTTAGCTGAGACGAAAGACTATGGTGACGTTTTACGTGCAAAGGGTATCGTAGCGGCAGCAGAAGGAGAGTGGTTCCACTTTGATCTGGTACCGGAAGAGACGGAAGTTCGCCGCGGAGCAGCCGACTTTACAGGACGTATTTGTGTTATCGGTGCTGACTTGAAGGAAGATGCGATCAAAGAATTATTCCACGTTGCGTAAAGAGGATTATGATTTAAGGCTTCCATTTCAAATGGAAGCTAAACATAGAGTTGATGGAGGTTTTGAATGTTTGGTAAGAAGAAAGAGGAGATGATGGTATACGTCATTATGGGCTTTTTGGAAGCCGGTAAGACGAATCTGATCCGTGACCTTGTCGTGGATGATATGTTTGATGACAAGATCAAAACGATGATCTTGGCATGCGAAGAGGGCGAGTTAGAATATGAAGCGGACGTGTTAGAGAAGGCCAACTGCGTTGTGGAATACATCGAAGACGAAGAAGCATTTAATGGAAAGATCATTCAGAAATTTTTGAAAAAACACCGTCCGGACCGCATCATCATTGAATACAACGGTATGTGGCCGACAAAGCACATTCCGGAATTGTATGATGATATGGAAGAAATTTGTTTTGATCGTGAAGTGATCTTTCAGACGATAGATGTAGTCAATGATGAAACATTTGCTTTATATATGAAAAATATGCCTTCTATGATGGTAGATCAGTTCCGCGTGGCAGAAATGATCATCATTAACCGTTGCACCGTCGAAAAGACGAATAAAAACTCGATCCGTGGAAGCATAAAAGCGGTCAATCCGCGGGCGCAGATCGTCTATGAATCCGCACAGGATGAGTTTTATGAGATGAAAGATCAGATGCCGTTTGATGTCAATGCAGATGTCATTGAAATTAGTGACGATGATTTTGGACTTTGGTATATTGACATGATCGACCATCCGGAAACATATCAGAATAAGACGTTGAAGGTGACAGGTTTGATCCAGAAGCCAAAGGGGATCCCGGCAGGCTTTGCAGTATTTGGACGTTTTGCGATGACCTGCTGTGCAGACGATGTACAGTATATGGGATTTCTGTGCAAAGCAGATGATTGGTCAGAGTTTAAGGCAAAGCAGTATGTTACCGTGACGGCCCGATTTGAATACAAATTCATGAAGGAATATGGCGAGGAAGGTCCTGTCTTTTATGCAGAGCAGGTGGAAGCGGCAGAAAAGCCAAAAGAGGAGCTTGTTTATTTCAATTAAGTGAGGCAGTAGTTTATAGAGGATCTGCATATACGCAAGTTGTAGCTTAACAGCTCGGATATGACGAAAGCTCTTAGGCACTGCGCATCCATATCTGATAGATGGAGCGGATCAGTACGACCGCAAATGGGCCGAGAAAGATGCCGCACACACCGTACAATGAAATACCGATGTAAATGGAAGCAAGGGTAAAAAAAGGAAGTGTATTTAAGTTACTTCCAATTAACCTTGCTTCTAATAATTCACGCGTAAATACTGTTAATAAATATGCAGTAAGCAGAACTGCGGCCGCGAAAAAAGAACCATGAAATAATTTTACAAGTCCCCATGGAATCAATATCATCCCACTCCCCAAAATAGGAAATGCATCAAAAATGGAAATAAACAGACCGATCACGATACAATATGGATTGCGGATGAGCAGAAAAGCAATTGTGCAAATAGCCCAATTACAGCCAATAATGATGAGCTGACTTCGCATATAGGCAAATCCGGTATTCCACATGGTATGCCCAAGCTCTGACAAAACCGAAAAATAACGATTTTTGTGGATCATGGTATGCAAATGATCATAGTCTTTGCACAAAACGATGAAACTGACGATAACGATCAGCAAAAATGCGCATACTCGCATCGAGCTTCCCATACATTGCAGTGCTATCCTGCCAATATTTTGATAGAGGTTTGTAAATGATGACGGATCCAGATTGTGAAACTGTTCCTTAGCAAATATTAGGCAACTACCTTTTTGCAGACCTAAATAATAATCCAAATGTCGCAAAATATTATGACAACAGGATTCTATGGATTTTGTATAAATTTGATGATAAATGGACAAATTTGTGAGAAGTAGTTTACATTGCTGAAATAAAAGCCATCCGATCAGCAAAAAAACACCCAAAAAGGCAAGAGAGATCAAGAGTAAGGTGCCATTTGCCGCCAGCCACTTTGGAAGATGACATTTTTTTTGTAAAAATAGGACGATAGGCATTAAGCTCCGCATCAGTGTATATGCGAATAAAAACGGGAAAATAAGGGGTAAAACGTATTTGAAGGACAAAAGAACAGTACCCGATATAAATGTAATAATAAGCAGTTGTCGAAGCAAAGGATGTGCATTCATAACGGATCCTCCTTTCTGTAAACGCAATTTTAGACGGCGGAAGTGCTCTATTTAGTGTGTACCAAAGCAATGATTTCATACAAAAAATAATGTTTACAAAATATTAATAACTATAACATTTCACGTTCATAATTCCACCCTATAATAATAACCATATCAGAGAGTAAATGTCGACTCACTGGTAGCTTAGATTTTTTTTTCATACCTTCTCCTTTAAGGACTGTGTACGCTGCAGTCCTTTTTTTTTGCCCACTGTGGAATGGGAAAATTTGAGTGGATTATTATTGACATATACAATTATTTCATTGGGAGGAATTGAAATGATGGAAAGGACACAGAAACAGACAAAAAATTTGACCGAAGGATCACCGGCAAGATTGATCTTGGAATTTGCGGTTCCAATGTTTTTAGGATTATTGTTTCAGCAGTTTTACAGCATGGTAGACACAATGATCGTTGGTAAATTTTTAGGAATGAAACCATTGGCTGGAGTTGGTGCGACAGGGTCGTTAAACTTTATGGTGATTGGATTTTGTATTGGTGTATGCAATGGATTTGCCATTCCGGTAGCACAGAAACTTGGTGCCAAGGATTATTCTGCGCTTCGTCGTTTTGTGGCGAATGCTACATGGCTTTGTCTTGCATTTTCTGTTGTTATGACGGTGATCGTGTCAGTTTTGTGCGGAGATATCTTGCGCTTTATGAAAACACCGGAGGATATTTTTTCCTATACATATTGGTATATGTTGATCATTTTTTTAGGAATACCATGCACGTTTCTGTATAATATATTGGCGGCACTGATCCGCTCTTTGGGAGACAGCAAAACGCCGGTGATCTTTTTGGCATTGGCATCTGTCCTCAATATTGGACTGGATCTCGTATTTATCATTGTATTTCGTATGGGCGTCAAAGGAGCTGCACTGGCGACTGTGCTGGCACAGGGAATCTCCGGGTTGTGTTGTCTGTGGTATATTGGAAAGCGTTTTCCAATCCTGCGGGGAACGAAAGAAGAGTGGAAACCGTTGCCAAAGTATATGATACGTTTATGTGCGGTTGGAATCCCGATGGGAATGCAGTATTCGATCACAGCGATAGGAACACTTGTGATCCAGGCAGCAGTGAACGGTTTTGGCTCTACAGTGGTGGCTGGAGTGACGGCAGCGACTAAGCTTGGTAATTTTGTATCCTGTCCGATCGAGGCACTGGGACAGACAATGGCACCATACGTTGGACAAAATATGGGAGCCGGCAAACCGAAGCGTATTGGTAAGGGACTTTTGGCAGCGTCTCTCATGGGCTTTGGGGTGTCTGCAGTGCTGTTTGTCATTGTTTTATTGTTTGGAAAGCCGATGACGTTATTATTTCTTAGTGCAAAGGAAGTGAAAGCCGTAAAATATGCGTATCAGTATATGATCGTAACAACAGCCGGGTATTCTTTGCTTACTTTAGTGAATACAGTTCGTTTTACGATACAGGGAATGGGGTATTCGGCGATCGCTATATTGGCCG
>ERZ773136.2121-NODE-2121-length-17514-cov-2.993757_pt1 | contig 17514 bp, 10 predicted proteins | sample MGYA00580855_ERZ773136 | MGnify/ENA primary metagenome ERZ773136 (study PRJEB29015, sample SAMEA2737860) | human gut metagenome | biome: human gut; feature: human-associated habitat; material: faeces | place: China | collected 2012 ... | reverse complement strand
GCAGATATTAGCTGGTGGTATAGGATTCGCAGTAAGAATACCGGAAAGGGCAGGGCAGCGCTGATGATTCTCTGACGGTGGCAGCCGAAAAAGCAATTTTTGCGATGGTGGGAGCTGTATTTGCGCTATTTGCCATGCTTGTGATCCGCAATACCATGATGCTTCCTGTTTTTGAACGAATGAAGGAGTATGGAGCCTTTCGCTGCGCCGGGATGAGCAGTGGACAGTTATATTGTATGCTCAGTGTTGAGGGGATTTTGTTGACACTCATCAGTACCGTTTTTGGGACAGGTGTTGGCTTCGGTATTTTGAAACTGGGAGAGGGAATGCTCAACGCGCAGATGGATCTTAATATCCCATTAGTGATCCATTTTCGGCTGAGCGCTGTACTTCTCAGTGGTTTATTATGTATCGGAGTGACAATGTTAGCATTGCTGGAGCCGGCAAGACAGGCCTCCAAACAGTCGGTGACTCGTGTATTGCAAGGGGGCAGCTATGGCATAACAAATACATCAAAAACACGCCAAGTGAAGCACAAAAACCATTGGTGCAGTCGCTTTATGGGACGTATTTTTGGTGCAGAATGGGAATATGCCATGCGCAGTATGTCTAGAAGCCCGGGAGGGCAGTTTTATCTTTTTGTTGGAGTGACTGTGAGTATGATGCTGTTTGCTATTGTATTTACAAGTATTGACAGTACCTATGCGACGTTTGAAAACAGCTTGCAGGGGTCGCATCAGGAATATTCGGAAGCACTGGTTTCGGAAGGAACGAGCACATTATCGGAGCTGAAAGATCGGAGCGAAGAGTTACGGAAGTTAAAAAGTGTGAAAAATGCAGGGGTATATTTACAGAGTGATTTTGCGTTGAGTAATCTCAATGTTATGGCACACTACAAAGATTTGGATACGAGCAGAACCTTTTTGTCGGTAGCCGGATATGATAAAAAGCATTTGGATCATTTGAAAAGACAATTAGTTGCGGGAAGTATTGATTACGATAAGCTGGTTCGCGAGCATGGAGTAGTATTGTGTGATTACGAATACAATATAAATACGAGTAATGGTGATGCGACGGCAACAGACAAACGATTGACAGACTATAAGGTTGGCGACAGCATAGAGGTGATCAGTAGAGAAGCAGACGCACAGGTGACAAAAGATATCAGAGCAGTCAAGCAGGCGATGGACAAAAAGCAGCAAGAACCGGATGAAAAAGCAGATCCTAAGATCATAAAAAAATACTGGGATAAGGTTACTGCTCTTGTCCGAAAAAAGGGATACGACATTTCGAAGTATCAGAAGACGCAGTTATGGTCTCAAACGTATTACAGTTATTTTTCTCTGCGAAGTCTTATGGAACAATGCAAAATCGATGCGGGCAGCGTAGAGCATTTTAAGATACAGGCAATCATAAAGGAAGATACATATAACTCATCTTGGATGACAAGCTACGTACCAAGTCATGTCGGCATTATGATGGCAGACCAATCATTGTTTCAATACTTTATTCCGAGTGCCTCTTATGAGAATATGACGGAATTAGATGGGAGAAGCTATGGAAGGCTTAGCCTCGGTGTAGGTGTAAACAGACATCTGCGCTTTCCGACGGATGAGATCAATGCATATGTCAAAAAATGCAATCAAAAATATACAGATGCAAATTATCATTGGGCGACACTGTATGAAACCGGATATGATGACATTACTTATTCCGATATATATGGAGAGATACAAAATACACTTGATCTCGTGCGGACATGCGGCTTGGCAGTGGGAGGATTTTTGCTGTTGATCTGCTTAATGCAGATCTATAATGTTACGATGGCAAACTTATCGACACGCAGGCAGGAAATCTATCTGTTCCGTGTGGCAGGGATGACCAGAGGACAGTTGCAGCGTATGATATTTTTGGAAAATGGGATCAGTTGTCTGGCAGGCATTTTGGCGGGTATCGCCTGTGGTTACATGGTAAGTCATTATGCCATCACGCAGATCATGGCACAGGATGGTGGTCTGGCATCAAGATCCGGTGGTGTACTTTATGTATGGCCAATTGGTAAGATCGTGCTGATAGCGGTTGTGATCTATGTATTTTGTATGCTTGCAGGACATGTCAAAAAGAAAATGATAAAAAATTAGCACTCACTCTTGACGAGTGCTAATAAAAGTGATATAACAATCATCAGAGGGACCAAAATAGTCAGATAGTATACTACATAGTTCAGCATTAGCAGGCTATGTAGGCATATGGATTTGTTTGAGACAGAAAGGATTGGTGATTGTATGAATATCAGTAAATTTACACAAAAATCACAGGAAGTAGTACAAGGCTGTGAGAAAATCGCCATGGATCATGGTCACCAGGAAATCGGTCAGGAGCATATGCTATCCGCTATGATGACAGTAGATGATAGCTTGATCCGCAAACTGATCGAGAAAATGGGAATTGCACCGGAAGCATTTCAGGCGCAGATAGAAGGACTTTTACAAAAACGTCCAAAGGTTGTCGGCGGCGATCTTCGGATTGACAAATATTTAAATGAAGCATTGATTTATGCGGAAGATGAAGCAAAACGGATGGGAGATGAATATGTTTCCGTAGAGCATCTGTTTTTGAGTGTATTAGCGCATCCGAGCAAAGAGATCAAGCAGTTGTTTAAGCAGTGTCAGATCGATCGAGAGCGATTTTTGCAGGTGCTTTCTGAGGTGCGTGGTAATCAGAGGGTTACCAGTGACAATCCGGAAGCAACGTATGATACGTTGGAAAAATATGGTACAGATCTGGTAGAACGTGCCAAAGATGGCAAGCTGGACCCGGTGATCGGACGAGATGCGGAAATTCGTAATGTTGTGCGTATTCTTTCACGTAAGACGAAAAATAATCCGGTCTTGATCGGTGAACCCGGTGTTGGTAAGACTGCCGCTGTTGAGGGCTTGGCACAGCGTATTGTTCGCGGAGATGTGCCGGAAGGACTCAAAGACAAGAAGATCTTTGCGTTGGATATGGGTGCCTTGGTAGCGGGTGCGAAATACCGTGGCGAATTTGAGGAGCGTTTGAAAGCGGTTCTTGAAGAAGTGAAGAAGAGTGAAGGACAGATCATTCTGTTTATTGATGAGCTGCATACGATTGTCGGTGCCGGCAAGACCGATGGCGCTATGGATGCAGGCAATATGCTCAAACCAATGCTTGCCAGAGGTGAATTACATTGTATTGGTGCTACGACATTGGATGAGTATCGTATGTATATTGAAAAAGATCCGGCATTGGAACGTCGTTTCCAGCCGGTTATGGTCAATGAACCAACAGTGGAAGATACAATTTCAATACTGCGTGGTCTGAAAGAACGCTATGAAGTATTCCATGGTGTCAAGATTACGGATTCTTCGCTGGTGGCAGCCGCAACGTTGTCCAACCGATATATTTCGGATCGTTTCCTGCCTGATAAGGCGATCGACTTGATTGATGAGGCCTGTGCCATGATCAAGACAGAGTTAAATAGTATGCCGGCAGAACTTGATGAAGAGCGCAGACGTATTATGCAGATGGAAATTGAGGAGGCAGCACTTAAGAAAGAGACCGATCATTTGTCTGTGGAACGTTTGGAAGAACTGCAAAAAGAAATGGCAGAACTTCGTGATGATTTCAATGCCAAGAAAGCAAAGTGGGATAGCGAAAAGGCATCTGTCGATACGGTAAATAAGTTGAAAGAGCAGAGAGATGCGCTTCGTACAGAGATTGAAACGGCAAAGCGCAACTATGATCTGAACCGTGCTGCAGAGATCCAGTATGGACAATTGCCGGAGTTAGAGCGACAGCTTGAGGCAGCAGAAGAAAAGGCAAAAGCAGAAGATCGTACTTTGGTGCAGGAATGTGTTACCGAGGAAGAGATTGCCAAAATTATTTCTCGCTGGACAGGAATTCCAATCGCCAAACTTACGGAAGGCGAACGAGAAAAAACACTGCATTTGGAGGATGAATTGCACAAACGTGTCATTGGACAGGAAGAGGGCGTCCGTTTGGTTGCAGAAGCAATCTTACGTTCTAAGGCAGGTATCAAAGATCCTACGAAACCAATTGGTTCTTTCTTGTTCTTAGGACCGACAGGTGTTGGTAAAACGGAACTTGCTAAGAGCTTGGCGGCATATTTGTTTGACGACGAGACGAATATGGTTCGTGTCGGCAAGACCGAGCTTGCGAAAGCCCTGGCTGAGGCACTGTTCGACGATGAGAACAATATGGTCCGTATCGATATGAGTGAGTACATGGAGAAATATTCTGTATCTCGTCTGATCGGAGCGCCTCCGGGATATGTTGGATATGAAGAAGGTGGACAGCTCACCGAAGCAGTACGCCGTAAACCGTATTCTGTAGTACTGTTTGATGAGATTGAAAAAGCACATCCGGATGTGTTTAATGTATTATTGCAAGTGTTGGACGATGGTCGGATTACCGATTCGCAGGGTCGTACCGTTGATTTCAAAAATACAATATTGATATTAACTTCTAACATTGGTTCCTCATATTTGTTGGAAGGCATTGATGAAAATGGAGAGATCAGCGAAGAAGCACGTAAAGCGGTACTGGATCAACTGCACGCTTCTTTCCGTCCGGAATTTTTGAATCGTTTGGATGAAACGATCCTCTTTAAGCCGCTTCGTCCGCAGGATATTACCGGTATTATTGATATCTTGCTTGCAGAGCTGAATGAACGTTTAGCAGAAAAAGAATTGCATGTATCTTTGACAGATGCTGCCAAAGCGTTTGTTACAGAGCAGGCATATGATCCATCCTTCGGTGCACGTCCGTTGAAACGGTACTTGCAGAAGAATGTAGAGACACTGTTAGCCAAAAAGATTCTTCGTGGTGATGTGCATATGGGCGAGGAGATCGTGCTGGATGTTAAGGATGACGCATTGTATATACAGTAAATAGTATGTATGATCTGTGCTTACGATGAAGCACGAAAGTACGCACAAATATGTGGCTTTTGAAAGAATCAAAAAGTATAAAAGGACTGTTCTATTCGCAATGTTATTTCGTGGATAGACAGTCCTTTTTTTCTTATTGACACCCTAATCCTTATAGGAAATCGCAGTTGTGCAGCGTGATTTTTTGTGGTTTTATTGACAAAATTTTGTGTATAGGGTATGCTGATTTCAAGTAATTTAAGGAACGGATTTATACAGTTAAGAACAAGGTTGTTTTTACGGATAAGAGTAAAAATAACAGCGTAAGATATTTATACGAAGGAGGGGGTTAGTGTGAAAAATACCGCTAATGCCGTATTTTTCGCACGGGCTATTTGTGCCGCAGGCGTCACAAAGTAGCCTTGATCGCAGAGCAAAATTTGACATTTTGCTCGCAATCCTTCGACGCGAAGCGTCTGCGGAATGGGGGTTAGTGTGAAAAAAACAGGGGCAAAATTAACGAGAAAGGCAGCAGTATGTTTGTTGGCCGTACCAATGATCGTAGGGCTTTCCGGCTGCGCACAAAAATCTACTGACACGACATCAACGAAACAGGCAAAGGAAGCACAGGCAACGCCGACCAGTACACCGTTCCAGTATTATGCTTCCGTCGATGACGAGCCACGGACGATTTCGGGAAAATGTGGGGACAATGCAGAATGGTCGTACAATACAGGTACGAAAGTATTGACAATTAGTGGTTCCGGTGCTGTGGATCGCGCTGTGGATTCAGACACTTCCAAGCAAAAGATCGAGGGACTTGCAGAACCATATGAAGTCAAGGAAAGAATAACCTGTTCGGTAAAAGAGATTAAGATTGAAGAAGGAATTACTGCATTAGCGGTGAGTAATTTATTTGGAAATGTTTCCAAGGACGAAGATGCTGAGGAAATTAAGCTTTCTTTACCGGACTCTCTAGAAAGAATTAATGCAAATACATTTGCGCCAACGACAGATGCAGCTTATATCCGCACGATTCATCTGCCACGCAATGTACGATATATTGAAGGTGGTGCATTTTGGGGACTTGGTGCCACGGATACGTCAGATACGTTCAATGAAAATTTAACGATAACGGTAGACAGTAAGAATCCATATTATATGACAGAAAATAATGTACTTTTTACCAAGGATAAAAAAACACTTGTCTATTATCCGGTTGAAAAGACAGAACAGTCATATCGTATACCGAAGTCTGTAACCAAAGTGGAAGCACTCGCATTTTCGCGCAATCCATTCTTAAAGAAAGTCGTATTGCCAACAGGAATTACAGATATCGGTGCCGGAGCGTTTTATGGTGACAGTAAGCTTAGTGACATTAATTTAGCGCAGGCTGTGAACGTGAAAAAATTAAGTGACTTTGACGGAGTCAAAGCAAAGCTATCTTATTATGATGTTGGTGCGCCGGCTGATGCAGGAGAAGTCTCTGATGAAGGGGACGAAGATGTCATAAATGATGAAAAAGATCTCGTGAGCGAGCCGGATGGATCTGCAAAGTATTTGAAAGAAATTGCTCTGTTAGGTACGTTTGCCGGTACGAATCTAAAAGAGATTCAATTGCCGGATTCCTTAAAATATGCCGGTTACAGCACTTTTTATAAATGTCTTTGCTTAAAAAAGATTACGCTTGGAACCGGATTTGCGGGACAGATCAATCCTGTCAACTACTGTGATGAAAATGGATTTTTGCTGCCGGATAACAAGTCAACGGATTGCTTTGATATTCGAATTCCTGCGGGAAATAAAAATTATAAAGTCCGTGACAATGTGATTTACAGCGGAGATGGCAAGACGGTGTATGGTGTGAGCAAAGATTATAAAAAATCTACACTGACATTGGATAAAAATGTGAAAGTCATTACACGCAATGCTTTTAGAAATACCAAATTAAAGAAAGTAACGGCACTTGGTAATCTTACAACCATTGGAAGCGGCGTGTTTATGCATAACTGGCATTGTAAGAAATTTGAAGTCAAAGGAAACATTGACACGATCGATGCACAAGCTTTCTATAAGTGTCATAAATTAGAGAAATTTGTTTGTGGTGGAACCGTCAAAAAGATTGGCACACAGGCATTTCGTGGTGCGATCAAAAAGGATGGCATTGTCTTAGACGGTTCGTTCGATGACGTTGAAGTTGGCAAGGAGGCATTCTAGTCATAAATCCATCGAAGGCCCATTGCCGGATCATAAACAGTGCGCCGGCCATCAATAGAGAGAGATCCATAGGGGCAGCTATCAAAACTTGGATAGCTGCCCACTTTTGGTATCAGAGATCTTTTGCCAGAGCCAACATCTAATGCAGTGCCGATGTTGCTCATGCTCCGAGAATCTGCTATAATAGGAAAGTTGCATTAATACAGCGAAAGATTTTGCAGGGGAACTGTGCTGCAAAATAAAGCAGATTAGAAATGGAGATATAAATGACGTTTGAAGAAATGTGTTTGGATACAAGAATAATGCGTGCAATTGCGGAAATGGGTTTTGAGCAGCCAAGTCCGATTCAGGCGCAGTCGATACCGATTGCGGTAGAGGGAAAGGATATGATCGGACAAGCGCGTACCGGAACGGGTAAGACAGCATCGTTTGGAATACCGATGTTGCAGCGGATCAATCCGAAAGACAAAAATTTGCAGGCAATCGTCTTGTGCCCAACGCGAGAACTTGCAATTCAGTCCGCCAATGAAATTCGCAAATTAGCAAAGTTTTTGCATGGGATCAAAGTGCTTCCGATATACGGAGGACAGGAGATCAGCAAACAGATCCGTTCCTTAAAAGGTGGTGTACAGATCGTGATTGGTACACCGGGACGAGTGATGGATCATTTGCGCCGTCATACGCTAAAACCACAAACGGTAGATATTGTGGTTTTGGATGAAGCGGATGAAATGTTAAATATGGGATTTCGAGAGGATATAGAAACTATTTTGGGACAACTGCCAGAGGAGCGTCAAACGATGCTTTTTTCTGCAACAATGCCAAAGCCAATCTTGGAAATTGCGAAGCGTTACCTGCATGAGCCGGAGATTGTGAAAGTGATTCAGAAAGAACTTACTGTCCCAAAAATCGAACAGTATTATTATGAAGTTAATCCGCGAAAAAAGAATGACGTGCTATCCCGATTATTGGACATGTATGATCCGAGTTTGTCGTTGGTATTTTGCAATACGAAGCGAAAAGTGGATGAGTTGGTTGCAGATTTAAAGGGTAGAGGATATTTTGCAGAGGGACTGCATGGTGATATGAAACAGAGCCAGAGAGACCGCGTGATGAATGGCTTTCGCAATGGACGTACCGATATTTTGGTTGCCACAGACGTGGCGGCGCGTGGTATTGACGTTGATGATGTGGAAGCGGTTTTTAATTATGACGTTCCACAGGACGATGAGTACTATGTGCATCGTATCGGAAGAACGGGACGTGCCGGACGTGAAGGAAGAGCATTTACGCTGGTCGTTGGCAAGGAAATATACAAACTAAAAGATATTCAGAGATATTGCAAGACAAAGATCCGCAGACAGCCGATCCCTTCGGTGAATGATGTGGCTGCCATTAAAGTGGAGAAACTGTTGGAGCAGGCAGGAGAGTTGATCGCTACAGATGGTTTGGGCAGAATGATGGATCTGTTAGAGGAATATTTGGATGGCAGTGATTATTCGGCAACGGAAATGGCAGCAGCTTTGCTGGCAATGCAGTTAGGAGAGACAAGCACACAGACGCTTCCAAAAGAAGAGTTTGGAGATACCGGTGCAGAGCCGGGTATGGTGCGTATGTTTATGAATATCGGCAAAAAAGATCGTGTACGCATTGGTGACATTTTGGGTGCGGTTGCCGGGGAGAGCGGAATGGAAGGTGCTCTCGTAGGAACAATCGATATGTACGATAATTTTTCGTTTGTAGAGGTTCCGCAGGAATATGCGGCCGCTGTACTAGAAGCAATGAATCACAGTAAGATCAAGGGACGCAGGGTGAACATGGAACCGGCTAAAAATGTGAGGAACTGATCGAATCACCAATGGAATTGTGAGAAATATGTGTCATTGCCGATCTCTTTCTACAGAATTATTGGATGAAGTGGGAAAGTATTGATTTAAACCGGACAAGTTGTTAAAATAAAAAGCAAAATGAGACGATGGCGAGGGGGTGCATTCGATGAACGTGATACAGGGGAAAACGATAGCCGTTCGTGAGGTTGAAACCTATGGAGCAAATGCGAAACCGTTGTCACCGAGAGAGATTGAGACCTGTGGAGTGAATGCGAAGCCACTGTCACCGAGAGAGATTGAGACTTGTGGAGTGAATGCGAAGCCACTGTCACCGAGAGAGATTGAGACTTGTGGAGCGAATGCGAAACCGTTGTCACCGAGAGAGATTGAGACTTGTGGAGCGAATGCGAAGCCACTGTCGCCAAAGAAGATAGACTTTTGCGAGATGAATGTGAAGTCACCTGCTAATGTGAGGGCGGTGGTATCGAATGCAAGAGAGCCGAGATTACAGCAGATTGTGCCAATAGAGCCTGAGGAAAAAGCTGTAAATCAAGCTGCAGCAGAGATGGCTGTCACGCTTTCGGAAGTGTCTGTGGCGAATCCGAGACAGGGGAAGTTGGATATGACATTGCAGGAGATGTTTGCAGAAAGGAGAGGTATATGACGGCGAATAATATTACGGATGGGAAAGTGCAGGCTTTGCCGATCAAACCGTTGAAGACGCATGCGGGTGAAGCTGGCCGCAGGAGTTCTATTACCAGTTTTGACGATATGCTGAAAGCACAGGGACGCACGAAGTCTACGAAGACGAGTGCGGTGAAACATCTGGACTATTCTGCGGACACGTCAAAGTTAGACCGCACGGGAAGTTCCAGAACAACCTCATCTGCGTCTGGGACATCGACCGGTCAGAGTCAGAAAACGAATCGTACGGTGTCAACCGGAAGTACAAGCGCTAAGAAAACGACATCAGCATCGTCTATGAAGACAACGCCTTATGACAGCTATTTTAAGAAAGCAGCCAAAAAATACAGAGTATCCGAAAGTTTGCTTAAGGCAATTGCCAAAGCAGAATCTAATTTCAATGAGAGGGATGTGTCTAGTTCGGGGGCAATGGGCGTTATGCAGTTGATGCCGGATACGGCGCGTGGACTTGGCGTAGAGGATCCCTTTGATCCGGAGCAAAATATTATGGGTGGAGCGAAGTGCATCGCCAGCAAGTTAAAGGAATATAACGGAGATGTAAAGTTAGCGCTGGCGGCGTATAATGCCGGAAGTGGAACGGTACGGCGTGTGGGCGGTATACCATCACAGTGTCGTTCTTACATAAAGAAAGTATTGAGTTATCAGAAAGCGTTTGAAACGGCGAAGAAGGTCTGAGCGAGCTGCTTCAACAAGGGGGAGCTCATAGAGGGCATGACGTTAAACGGACTGAATTTATAGGGTAAAGAAATTAGCCCTTTTGGTCGAATATATTTATAGGATGTGAGTGTCAAAGTTCATGTTTGGCACTCTTTTTTTACTTTATAGGATTCAGGTGCCAAAAAGGTTTGAATTTCTTTAATAAGGATTTCATGATCTTTCGGCACTGATAAAGAGAGGTAGCTAATGAATATAAATGATATCATGTTACAGGGAGATGCGGGATCCGGAACGACGGAAGCATCCTCTAAGTACTATAACGTTGGGAAAAATAATGCGGCAACTGCTGATGCGGGTTATTTGGGGATTCGTAGTAAAGCCGTTCAGACTGATTTTATGATGCCACAGCTACAGGGACTTCGTGAGTCCGGTTCGGAGAATTATACGGGTAGACAGGCAACGGAGATCGCAGCGGATCGTGTGCAAAATGATAATGCTGCCAGTCGCAATCTTAAGGTTGTGACCGGAGAGGATTGTGCCGCACTTGAGGATGAGGATAGTGCTTTGGAAGAATACCAAAAATCCAGTTTGGAGCGCGCCGTTAAGCGCATCCGTGAGGAGCGTGAGTGGAAAGCAGACCGGATGGAAGAAAATAAAGAACTTCGCGAGCAGTTGGCGAACGATTTGGAAAAAATGCAGCAGCAGGGATTTTTGGCGCAAAAGAGCGAGGCACAGATCCGTGACGCACTGCAGGAAGCAAATCTGCCTGCAACCAAAGAATTTGTGGATAAGGTAGCGGGAACGCTGCAGATGAGTATGTCGATCAATGAAATGACAGATGCGGCGAAAGTTTACGTCATACAAAATGGAACCCAGCCGACGATAGAAGCGGTATATCAAGGAATGCATTCCGGTAGTACGGCAGTTGACAACGCATCGATCACTGAGAAAGATATGGCGGCGTATGCACCACAGATCGAACATATATTGCAGCAGATCGGACGAGGGGGAGCTTCGGATCAAGCGATGGCAAAGTGGCTGTTTGCGAATGAACTGCCGATCACGGCTGAGAATATGCAGACATTAGAGATGTTAGATCAGATGCAGCAGAGTACCTGTTTGGAGATAACGCTGCAGCAGATCGTGCAGACGATGGCAATGGGATTGCCGGCAGAGCAGACAGTTCCGGGGGACAAAGGAATTTGGCTTGCCGGGGATTTGATACAGCAGGTAAAAGAGATCACGGCGCAGGATGTGGAACAGGTAACAACAGAAAAGGCAGATCCGGTGCTGCAGGATTATCTTGACGCACATCAGACAGAGCAAGGCGCTTCTGATCATGAAGTGGGACAGACCGCAGGAACATCATCTGGCCGTGAAGTAGGACAGAGCGCAGGAGTGCCCTCTGACCGCAAAACGGGACAGGGAGCAATGAATGTATCTGACCGTAAAGTTGGACAAGAAGCAGTAAATACATCTGACCGAAAAGTTGGACAGGAAACAACCGTAATGGCTGGCGAACTGTCGGGACAGGAGACGGCAGAAGTCATGCCTTTGCCGCAGGTTACAGCTTGGCGACAACTTGAGGAAATACGATTAAAAATGACAATCCCGGCGGTGATGTCTATGCGTGCGCAGGGGATATCTGTGGAGACAGAGAGCTTGGCTGAACTTGTGGATCGTTTGCGGGAAATAGAGATGAGTTATTATCGGACGGATCAGACGGGCGAGGCGGCAGTTACAGAAGACGCACAGATTCATGCGATGCAGGATGCCGTAACGGCAGTGCGTGAGATTGCCGAAGCTCCGGCAGAACTTTTGGGCAGTAGTCTGCGCCAGCATGAATTAATGACGGTGCGGGAACTGCATGGAGCTGCGATCAGTGCGACCAAGAGCGCATGGCAGTATCAACAGGATTATGAGGCGGTTGGTACACAGGTGCGCACGGATCTGGGAGATAGTATTAAGAAAGCGTTTGCGGGTATTCCGACTATGCTGCAGGAGATGGGGCTGGAGAGCACACCGGAGAATGAAAGAGCAGTACGCATTCTTGGTTATAACCGCATGGAAATCACAGAGGAGAGTATTGCGCAGATCAAAGATTGGGATGCAGAAGTGAATACTTTGATCGACCGGATGAAACCTGCCACAGTACTTGGAATGATTCGAGATGGTATTAATCCATTAGAACATACCGTAACGGAATTGAATGAAATGCTTGCCGATCGTGGAATGACTGCGGCGCAGGAAGAGGAAAGTTACAGTAAGTTTTTGTGGCGATTAGATAAGACGAACGGTATTACTGCGGAAGAAAGACAAAGTTATATTGGAATTTATCGTCTGTTGCATCAAGTGCAGAAAGAAGATCATGCGGCGGTTGGTGCGGTGGTTCAATCCGGTCAGCAGATGGATCTGTCTAATTTGCTGACGGCGGTTCGTTCCAGAAATGCACAGGGGATGGATCATACCGTGGATGACACTGAAAATATTATTCAGGCGGCAGCCGGCAATCAGACGATCACGGATCAGATCATGACAGCTTATTATGAGGAGCGTGCCGGGGAACTAAGAGATATGGCGAAACAGTCACAGAAAGCAGATGGATTTTTGGAGGAGGCAGGGCTGCCGGACACAGTTGGCAATATGCAGGCGGCGCTGAGATTACTGGATGGAGAGACCGCTTTAGATACAGTACTGGAACTTGCTAGAGAGTCACAGTCGGAGCAGGATGTGGTTGGACAGTTGGCATCGGAGACAGTCAATGCAGCGGTTTTGGAGACTGCCATGGATCATGTGGTTCCGCAGGGAGTGGCTGCAAGTGAGGCGTCATCCGAGAAAGAGACGTTTGCAGAGCGTAGACGTGATTTGACGGAACTAACGGATGGATTAAAGGATGTTATGGAAGCCATTGCAGATGGTGAGGAAGATGAGGCAGCACTTGCAGAATATTGTGCCGGAATAGATTATTTTTTGGAAAATATTCTTGAGAAAACAAAGCAGCGTGCCGATATTACATATAGTGAATTTCAAGAGATCAGAGCAACGCGTGGTTTGATGCGGTTACAGCAGGGACTTAGAAATAATCGCAGTTATGCAGTACCGCTTCAAACGGCAGACGGCGTTACGCAGATGAATCTTACATTCCGTGAGGATGAAGAACAGGCGGGCAAGGTACAGGTAACCATTTGGCAGCCGTATCGCATTTCTATGGAGATGCAGATTTCCGGGGGCAGTCTTAAGGGACTGGTACTCTGTGATGACAGAGCCGGATACGAGAAATTGAAGCAGCAGGCAGGAGCCTTGCAGGAAACTTTGGAGCAGAATGTGTGTCCGGTGAAAACGATCTCTTATGGAATGGATTTTCGTGCGCAGAATGATTATTCTGCTGCATCGGAGAACGATAATGCAGTTGATACAAAAGCACTGTATCAGACAGCAAAAGTGCTGGTACAGTATATTTCAGAGGTAGTAGCAACAGAGAATGGAGGATTACAATGAGAATTAACCACAATATTTCAGCGCAGCTTACAAATGTCAGCTTAAAAAAGGTTGACAATAAAGTTTCGGCCAGTTTGGAAAGATTAAGTACAGGCTATAAGATTAACAAAGCAGCAGATGATTCTGCAGGTATGGCGATTTCGAATAAGATGCGAACCCAGATCCGTGCGTTGGATCAGGCGTCCCGCAATTCTGCTGATGGAGATTCGATCATTCAGACGGCAGAGGGTGCGATGTCAGAGATTGAGAATATTTTGCAGAGAATCCGTGAATTGGGTGTACAGGCAGCCAATGGTACGCTTGCTTTGGAAGACCGTAAGGCCGTGCAGGATGAGGTTGATGAGCTGATGGACGAGGTTGATCGTATTGCGGACACAACCCAGTTTAATGGTAAGGGACTGCTTGATGGTTCCGCATCACGTACCGTAATGACGAATACGTTATCCATTCATGCAATTTCGGCGTCTATGGATGTACCAAGAAATGATTATGAGATTACGATCGATGCTATGCCGGAAGCTGCAAAAGCACAGCTTGACTATACGATCCCATCTACGATCAGTATTAATGGGTATAGTTTGGAGATTACGGATGAGTACGATGATACCAGTGTTAGAAAGAAGATTATAGATATGTGTGACGCCATGAATATTGATGTTTCCGGTCCGGATGGATCACTGACACTGACGACACGTGCAACCGGTGCAAACCAGAAGATTTCAGTACGCTCTGCCGGTGCCAATGATGAGACGGTTATTTACGGCAAAGATGCAAAGATCACCTTGGGAACACAGTTTACCCCGGCCGATGGTTTTAGCTATAAAGCAAATGGTGCCGGTATTGTGATCATTGGAAATGATGGATTTGAAATGCAGATCGATGTTACGGATGCCAAAGCGGGTGATAGTGGTATTGTTCGCGTAGAAGATGCCGGCTATATGGTGCTTCAGATTGGTGCCAACGAGCATCAGACGTTGGAGATGGACTTTAAGGAAGTATCTTGCCAAAGCCTGTTCTTACGCAATAAAGAAGGTGTTAATCAGATTAACGCATGTACACAGGAAGGTGCTACGGAACTTCTCAAAGTGTTGGATGATGCTATTGATAAGATTTCTGCAGCAAGATCCACGCTTGGTGCATATCAGAACCGTTTGGATGCAACAAGAGAGAGTTTGGATGTAAGTGAAGAGAATCTTACGGATGCAATGTCCAGAATTATGGACACAGATATGGCTTCTGAAATGACAGAATATACATCCAACAATGTATTATCACAGGCAGCAACATCAATGCTGTCACAAGCCAATAACCGTCCACAACAGATTATGAGTTTGTTGCAGAGCTAATTAGGTATCGCAGAATTGCCAAGATTGGTGTGTGGACAGGATCAGGTAGATATGCCAAGATTGGTGCGTGGACAGGATTAGGTAGATATGCTGAGATTAATTGTAATGTGTCGATCAAGTATGGGCATGGAGGTTAAGCATGACGAAGGAACAGATTAAGGAGTATACCGCACGGGTTGCACAGGCAAACCGGACAGAATTAGTCGTTATTATATATGAACTTTTGCTGGATGAAATACAAGAGGGTAACAAACAATATCAGGCGGGAAATACGGATGCGGGGGAAAAACAGATCCGCAAAGCGCAGGGATATTTACAAGAACTTCTCGGAAGTCTGGACTTTCGCTATGAAATTGCGCTGCAATTACGACAGTTGTATCGTTATGTCAACGAACAGTTGATCGCAACTTTGGTACAACGCAGACCGATTCATTTAGATGCGGCGTGTGAAGTGATCCGTGGATTGATGGAGAGCTTTGAACAAGTTGCCAAAGAGGATCATTCAGGACCGGTTATGGAGCATTCACAGCAGCTTTATGCCGGATTAACCTATGGAAAAGGTACACTTAATGAAGTATCCCTCGGAGAGGGCAGTACCTATGGAGGGAAAATATGAAAAAGAAACGTGGAGCGGGGATTTTACTGCCAATCAGCAGCCTGCCGTCACCGTATGGAATTGGAACATTAGGAGCAGAGGCGTATGCCTTCGTTGATCAGTTGGCAGAGGCAAAGCAGAGCTATTGGCAAGTGCTTCCGGTAGGACCGACAAGCTTTGGTGATAGTCCCTACCAGTCATTTTCAGCATTTGCGGGAAACCCTTATTTTATTGATCTTGACACGTTGAAAGAGGATGGGCTTCTTCTTTCGGAGGAGATTGAGGAGCAGTATTGGGGAGACGATGCATCAGAGGTAGATTATGCAGCGTTATACGAGGCTCGTTTTGAGGTATTACATAAGGCATATGCGCGAAGTGATCATAAAATGCAGGAAGATTATCAGGCATTTTTGGCGAAGAGCAGCTATTGGCTGGAAGACTATAGTATGTATATGGCACTTAAATTTCACTTTCATGGACAGGAGTGGTCGTTGTGGGAGGATGGTCTGAAATTCCGTCACAAAGAAACCCTCCGCAAATTTGAAGATCTGCTGGCAGAAGAAATTGATTTTTGGAAGTTTTGTCAGTATCAGTTTTTCATGCAATGGAGTCGGTTGAAACGGTATGCTAATAGCAAAGGCATCCGTATTATTGGAGATATTCCGTTATACGTTGCCATGGACAGTGCAGATGTATGGACACATTCAGATCTGTTTGAGCTGGATGAGCGTAAGAAACCGATTCACGTTGCAGGGGTACCGCCGGATTGTTTTTCGGAGGATGGACAGCGCTGGGGTAACCCATTATATCGTTGGAAACGAATGAAAAGAGATCATTATGCATGGTGGTATCAGCGAATGAAAGCCAATGCAGCCTTGTATGATGTGATTCGTATTGATCATTTTATTGGTATTGTTAATTACTGGTCAATACCTGCTTCTTGTCCTACTGCTGTAGAAGGTGAGTGGCGCAAGGGACCGGGCAGACATTTGACGAAAGTGATTCGTAAGGCAACGAAAGGTTCGGATATTATTGCAGAAGATCTTGGAATTGTCAGTGATAAGGTTCGTGCCTTGATCAATGAAACCGGTTGGCCGGGGATGAAGATTTTAGAGTTTGCGTTTGATGGAGATGCTTCTAATGAGTATCTGCCACATCAATATAAGAACACGAATTGTCTCGTATATGGTGGTACGCATGATAATCAGACATTGCTTGGTTATTATGGAAACAAATCGGACAAAGAATTAAAATTTATGATGAATTATCTTCATATTAAGCGGGTTTCACAGATTCCAAAGGCGATGTTGCGTGCAGCGTACGCAAGCATTGCGGATACTGTTATATTCCAGATGCAGGATATTTTGGAATTGGACGATACGGCAAGAATGAATGAACCGTCCACAGTAGGAACCAATTGGCGCTGGCGTATGCAGCCGGGAGCCTTTGATGGGAAAAAGATTAAGATGCTTCGCAAAATGTGCAAATTGTATGCTCGATAACCGACATTTATTGCATTGTAAACAGGGGTCAAGCTGCGTCTGAGGACTTTGATTATAATGGTGGAACAGTAGCGAACACATTATATTTTAGATAGATATGGAGTGTCATTTGTATAAAAATGATACTCTATATCTATTTTTATAGGGGGATACTCCATGAAATATATTTGGTGCAACATAAAAAACTTTTTTGAACATAAAAAACTCATATTTATTTTGACGATTTTTTCTGTCATTTGTTCTTGTATTATGATT
>ERZ773136.2120-NODE-2120-length-17524-cov-15.904345_pt1 | contig 17524 bp, 15 predicted proteins | sample MGYA00580855_ERZ773136 | MGnify/ENA primary metagenome ERZ773136 (study PRJEB29015, sample SAMEA2737860) | human gut metagenome | biome: human gut; feature: human-associated habitat; material: faeces | place: China | collected 2012 ... | reverse complement strand
CCCTCGGTCTAAGATGCAGGCTGTATGGTTATCAATACAGCGAAATCATCCGTTCTCTCATGAGCATCTACTTCTGTGGCGGCTCATGTATTGAGGATGTCACAACTCATTTGATGCCCCATCTCTCGCTTCATCCGACACTTCGTACCTGCAGCTCTGACACTATCCTCAGAGCGATAAAGGAACTGACGCAGGAGAACATTTCATACACGTCAGATACGGGTAAGAACTACGATTTCAATACGGCTGACACCCTCAATACCTTACTGCTCAATTGTATGTGTGCAGCTGGTCAGCTGAAAGAGGGTGAGATGTATGATGTTGATTTCGACCACCAGTTCATAGAAACAGAGAAATATGATGCAAAGCATACATACAAGAAGTTCCTTGGTTATCGACCAGGTGTGGCGGTTATTGGAGATTTGATTGTCGGCATTGAGAACAGCGACGGCAACACAAACGTCCGTTTCCATCAGAAGGACACGCTGAAGAGATTCTTCGAAAGGTTTGAACAGAACAATCTTGTTATCAATCGTTTCAGAGCTGATTGCGGCTCGTGCTCTGAAGAGATCGTGGAAGAGGTTGCCACCCACTGCAAGACCTTCTATATCCGTGCCAACCGCTGTAGTTCGCTCTACAATGACCTCTTCGCTCTCAGAGGCTGGAAGAGGGGAGAAATCAACGGCATTGAGTTTGAGCTGAATTCCATTCTTGTAGAGAAGTGGAAAGGCAAGACATACCGGCTTGTGATTCAAAGGCGGAAACGGATGGACGGTGAGCTTGACCTCTGGGAAGGAGAATACACATACCGCTGCATCCTGACCAACGACTACGAGCCTTCCGTAAGAGAGATTGTCGAGTTCTATAACCTCCGCGGAGGAAAGGAGCGCATCTTCGATGACATGAACAATGGTTTCGGATGGTCCAGATTGCCCAAATCCTTCATGGCAGAGAACACAGTGTTCCTTCTTCTTACAGCACTTATCCGTAACTTCTACAAGGTCATTATCCAAAGACTTGACGTAAAGAGGTTCGGACCCAATAAAACAAGTCGCATAAAAGCGTTTGTCTTCAGATTTGTCTCTGTACCAGCCAAATGGATCAGAACATCAAGGTGGTATGTGCTGAATATCTATACCTGTAATAATGCTTACGCAGATGTATTCCAGACTGATTTTGGATGACGACTACAACTTATGGGTATGATACTGCGTATTGTCTCAAGTCGCATTGTGGGGTAAGGGGGTATTGTAGGCAGAAGTGGGTATTTCAGCCTCAATTTATCTAATAATTCAGTAATGAGAGAACGTGTACACGTAAATAGGACGATGAAGGACTTAGTTGCGGATTTGAGGCTTATGAAAAGCGTATTGCTTTCTCAATACATGCCGTTCCTCTTCGCTCAGCGACAGGAAATAGGCTTTCCATCCCGGACAGAAATTGATGTGCCATCGCCAAAAACGACCCAACAATGACTTGGGTGAACGGTCGTATCGCCGCCTCAGTGGGCACTGCTGACAGTTATGTTTCTTTTCCAATACTTTATCTATTTATCTTTCGTAAAACTCTCGTGGCAAAAATAAGGATTATTTTCAGTGATCAAGCACACAGTTCATTAAAAAAGAGAGGATTTGCTAAGATTCAGAATAACGACGAGCCATCGACCCCAACGGGAGTCGAACTTCAAGTAACCGCACATGATACAATGTGCGGGTCGAAGTGCCTTCCCAATCCACGACCCCAACGGAGGTCGAACCTTTCTACAGATTATATGGTTCGACCCCGTTGGGGTCGGATGTATAGGAGTCATCTGGCCATCCGCAAGTCTTTGACATTGCGGTTAACGGGGGTGAGACCCTTTTCAGGGTCTGTTTGTTTGCACACCTTCATTCTACATAAACGGCTAAATTCAAATATTAAAAGCGTTTACATATTGCAACGTATTTATCTGTTATGCTCCTATTAAATTGTTCTATATCCTTATACTTTTCAACTAAATCCTTTATCACAGGCGCATTTAAATCGACGTTTAGGGTATATTGAACAAAAGCACGTAGCATCTCATAATTATAATTTACTCAAGTTTCGGATTTAGGTTGAGAGGATAGATTTGGGCATAAAAAAGGCTTTGAGGATTTCCGTATGTCACGGAAATTTAGTAATTTAGAGGTGCCCAAACAACTAATTACAATCACTCAAAGCCATGAGCAAAATTACAAAAATTCCATCGGAGATCCGCAACTTTTTCACGGGAAAACGAATCAATCCCGCATTTTCCAAGTTTATGACCCTCCTTGAGGGGATGAGGATTTCAGACAAAGATCTCGGAGGGAAAAAACGTGAGAACTGTCAGCTTACCAACCTTCAACTTTTCCAGATCATATTGATTCTGCCGTTTATGGCCGTCCCGGGTTTTTCTCATTATGCCGGATCGTCAATCTCGAAACTGTTCGGGGGTAAGAAGGACCTACTCTATTCGTTTATGGCCAAGGACAATATAGACTAGCAACATCATCTGGCACATCGCCTGTCATCTCATCAAGGCCGTGACCATAAGGAAAGACTATCAAAAGAGCCATCTTCCGGCAGTGCTTATTGTGGATGATTCCGACCTGCCGAAGACCGGATTGAGGATGGAGTGTATTGGCAAGATATTCTCGCACGTGTTTCAGCGGTGCATTCTCGGCTACAAGCTGCTGGCCCTGTGCTGGAGCGACGGCCGCTCTCAATTTGTCGTGGACTTCTCGATTCACGGCGAGAGAGGGAAGGTCGATGGCAAGGAACAAGGTCTTACGGCCCGGCAGCGCGAGAGGCGCTACAACCGCAAGCGTGACAGAGACTGCCAGACCGAAAAACGCAAGGAAGAGTATTTCGTATCCAAGCTTGAGCGCCTGAAGAGCATGGTGAAGAGACCATTGGAGGATTGTTCGCCGATATATATGAAGGCGTACACGAGCTCACCGTCGTGGAAAAGATCTGGTCAATCATTATTGATGTAATAGCAATCGTGGCTGAGATTTTTACCATTGACGAGAACGAATTGATGGAGCAAATTATACGGGATAACCGCAGGTTCAAGGCCATGCAACTGATCGCTCAGACTGCATAAAACCTAAATCCGAAACTTGAGTAAAATACATAACTGTAATAATCTACTACTAATCTAAAATAAAGCGATTATAAGCTATCCTTTTCCCTGTGTTTGTTTTAAAGTTTTCACCTATACACTTTTTTATCTTTTCCTGTTCTTTTTCTTTATCCATAACCATTAAATTTTCAAGCAAATCAGCTTCCCATTGTATTTGAAAATCAAGTCCATTAATTTTAGATGGAGTATGGTGGTTGCCTATTATAAAGCATATTCTATCAATATTTTTGTTATAGCCTACCTTTTTTAATATTTCTTTCGCTACTGCTGGTCCTTCCTTTTCTTGATAGACACCATCAATAGAACCGTATTTTTTTTGTGCTTCAACCGCACCAATATCATGTAGTATAGCAGTAATACTGATGAATTCTTTTTCTTCCTCTCCGATATTTTCTCCGTTCATTATATCTTCTGCATTTTTCAAAACTTTAAGCGTATGCTCTATGCCAAAAGGAATTTCTTTGAATACTTCTTTCATCTCTATAATAATTTTTTCTTTAAACATAAATTGCCTCTATTTATTCTTTATAGGTGTTTTAGTTCTATCTATCCATTTTTTTATTGGCCGATACAATCAGCATCATGGGACGGCGCATTTCATCCTGCATCCCCGGAATATCCATCATGTTTTCCGGCGGCTGTGGCTCCACAATCTGATTTATTATAAAACCATTTGAAAGCAGCGTATTTAGATATGTGGTCAGTGTTCTATGATATTTTGTAACCTTTTCTCCCAAAAATACAGCTGTCCGTTTGCCCTCATAATAATAATTATCCACTGGAAAATGCAGTATTTCTCCTTTTTCGTTATAATGCCAGTCTTGTGTTCCATAGGCAGTAAAAACAGGATGTTCAACCGTAAAAACTAGCTTACCACCAGACTTCAGTATTCTATATATCTTTTTTACTAAAATCTCATAATCTGCTACATAGTGAAACGCAAGTGAACTTAATATTACATCAAAACTCTCCTCTGGGAATTCCACATCTTCTATAGCACAGCATTTATATTCAACCTGTGGAAAATGTGTTTTTTCTTTGGCTACCTCGAGCATTTTATGAGAAATATCAACACCTACAACAGAAGAAGCACCGTGTTCCATCGCATAAATACAGTGCCATCCATAGCCGCATCCTAAATCAAGCACACGCTTATCTTTAAAATCCGGCAGCAGCTTTCTCAATGTTTCCCATTCTCCTGCACCGGCTAGTCCCTGCTGTGAGCGACTCATTTGACTGTATTTTTGAAAAAATATATTATCATCATATTTGTTTTCTTTCATCTGAATTCCCCTCGTATAAAAAGTTATTTACCTGTTGGCGGAATTGAAAATCGCCTAAATAATTGATTAATATTATGCTTAAAAAGTTGTGCATCCCGTTGATTTTTAGTAACTTTGTAGTGCTCAAAAACATAGTTACTTATCACTCGTTATGCACAACTTGTATGCAAATTTCGTAAAAATTCTTGAGATATGCAAGGATTTCTCCAAAGATTTAGTCAATGAACGTGGAAATTTACCTCGAAGGGGTGTTGTTCCGCGTTTCTCAGACCTTGAAGTCATATCACTGAGTTTAACCGCAGAATACATGAGTATCGACAGCGAAAAACCTTCTCTTCGATAGGCTTAAGGATTACTATGCCGAGATGCCTAACCTCATTTCCCGACGTCAATACAATGACCGAAGGAAGTTTACAGGAGAACTGTGCGAAAAGATTCGCAAGCGCATAGCCGATAAGATGGATGGAGCCGAGGAATACTTCTGTGTTGACTCGAAACCTATTGAAGTCTGCCGCCTTGCCAGAGCATCAAGATGCACGATGGGAGCTACAGATTATTCTTCTGCTCCTGCCATGGGCTACTGTGCTACTCAGAATATGTATTACTTCGGGTATAAACTCCACGCTGTCTGTGGGTTAAGTGGAGTCATACACTCCTATGACATGACGCCTGCCAATGTGCATGACATCAATTACATGAAGGATATCAAGTTTGAGTTCCATGATTGTAGTATCTTTGGTGACCGTGCTTATATCAGTGCAGAACTGAAGCAGGATCTGTTTTCTTCGGTAGGCATAAAACTGGAGGTTCCTTATCGCCTCAACATGAAGGACTGGAAGCCGACATTCAAGCCTTTCGCTAAGGCAAGAAAGAGAGTTGAGACTAACTTCTCTCAGCTCTGTGACCAGTTTATGATTTTCCGCAACTATGCAAAACAAACAGCAGGACTGTTTACTCGAATCATAGGGAAGATTAGCGCCTTTACCGTTCTGCAATACATCAATTATATTAATGAACGCCCAATAGGCAGAGTTAAATATGCGCTAAGTTAATTCCGCCAACGGGTATAAATATTATAATATGGCGATAAAGGAATTTCCGAATGAACCATAACTGAAGAAATAGAAAACTTATAGGCTGTTCATGCTAACGTGACATATTCTGTTTGTCACATTAGCTGCTTTTTTGCCATACTTCAATAACAGGAATAGTTTATGAGGACAAGGAGCCTGTTTTTGCCGCATATGTCTTTCTTTCCCAGCATCGTAGTGTCAATACTGTTGCTGATGAAGCTGGTTTCTTCAGCATGGGGATATCAGATAGCCTTAAAATGACACATTAGTTGTAGGTTGTTTATTTTCCTTGGAGTAAACCCACAAGTTGGCATCCTTCCCTTTTTGTCGCTTTTGTTTTGTCGCTCGCTTGCCTGGTCGGCGTGGGGCATGCCATGGCTCACCCGCAAATTGCCGCGGGCCATGGCTTAATGCAATGCGGCCGTGGCAACGCAAAGGTTGCCACGGCCGCGTTGTCAAAGCCCGGGCGGCGCTGTTCAGACCAGCGTTATGCCGTCGTCGGCAATCGTGATGAGCTTTCGGCGGTACAGGTCGCCCACGGCCTTCTTAAACGTTTTCTTGCTCACCTTGAACGTGTCGGCTATCAGTTCGGCCGGGCTCTTGTCGCCGAGGTTGCAGTGGCCTCCGTTGTCGTGCAGGTAGTTGAGCAGCGTGTTTGCAAACTCCTCGGTCTGCTGGCGGCCGGTGGGCTGCAGCATCACGTCGATTTTCCCGTCGGGCCTCACGCAGCTGATGTAGCCCCTGAGTCGGTCTCCGGTGTGCAGCGGGCGGAACACCTGGTTCTCGTAGACCAGTCCCGGGTAGCTGTTGTCTATTATCACCTTGAAGCCGAGGTCGGTTTTCTGCCACACAATCAGGTCGACGTCGTCGCCGGGCAGGTATGACGGCGGTTGCGGGGCGAAGTATCGCTCCACCTTCGCGGTGGCCATGATGCGGTAGCTTTCCTCGTCGAGCTTTATGTACACAATGTAGTAGTTGTCTTTCACCATCCTCATCTTCTGCTCCTTGAACGGGCAGAATATGTCTTTCATGAGCCCCCAGTCGAGGAATGCGCCGTATTCGTTGACCCAGGCCACGCGCAGGTAGGCGAAGTCGCCCACCTTTGCCAGCGGGTGCTCGGTGGTTGCCACGGGGCGTTCCTCCTGGTCGAGGTAGATGAACACGGTGAGCTCGTCGCCCACCTTGCTTCCTTCCGGCACGTAGCGTGACGGCAACAGAATCTCGCCTTCGTCGCCTCCGTCCAGGTAAAGTCCGAAGTCTACTTTCTTCACAACCTTCAGTTGGTTGTAATCTCCCAGTCGTATTCCTTTCATTGTTCTGTGGTGTTAGTGTCGTCTGGGGTGCCTTGCTCAGCGCCGTCGTTGCCGTTGTCGCCGGCAAGCATCCCGTCGTTCATTTTTATTGTCCTGTCTGTAATGGAAGCCAGGTGCTCGTCGTGTGTGACGATGACGAAAGTCTGGCCGAACTTGTCGCGCAGGTCGAAGAAGAGCTGGTGCAGCTCGGCCTTGTTCTTGCTGTCGAGGCTTCCTGAAGGTTCGTCGGCCAGTATCACGTCGGGGTTGTTCATCAGAGCGCGTGCCACGGCCACCCTTTGCTTCTCGCCTCCCGAGAGTTCGGCCGGCTTGTGGCTTCCGCGGTCGGCCAGCCCCATGAAGTCGAGCAGCTCGGCTGCCCTGCGTTCGGCCTCCTTGGCTTGCGTGCCGGCTATGTATGCCGGTATCATGATGTTTTCCTTTGCCGTGAACTCAGGCAGCAGCTGGTGGAACTGGAAGACGAAGCCCACGTGGCGGTTGCGGAAGTCGGCCAGCTTGCTGCCGCCGAGCGTGGATGTGTCTATGCCGTCGATGGCCACAGAGCCGCTGTCGGGCCTGTCGAGCGTGCCTATTATCTGCAGCAGCGTGGTCTTTCCGGCTCCGCTGGGCCCTACTATGCTCACTATTTCGCCCTTGCCTATGTGCAAGTCGATGCCTTTGAGCACCTGCAGCGGGCCGAAACTCTTTGTTATGCCTTTTATGTCTATCATATATGGGGTTCTTGTTTTATGCGTTTTGTTTGTCCTTGCGCTTCATCTTGCGGTCAATCCATTCCCTCAGCGCGGTATATGCGCTGCGGTCTTCGTGCTGTTGCGGCGCGGCGTAGGTCATCATGTTGGCAGCCTCGCCATACTGGTCGGGGAACACTATCATGAGGTTCTTGCCGTGGAAGTTGGCAGCCAGCTCGTCGGGCAGGTGTTCGAGTGCCGCCTTGTACGACACCGTCCCCTTCCTTGCCGTGACCACCACGAACAGGTGGTCGTCGTCTATCGACGAGGCCAGCTGCGGCAGCTCGTTCCAATGTCCCATCGGCGTGTATTGCGTCCTTATCCCCGGGTGCGTGTTCTGCAGGTATTCGCTGATGAGCGACATCGTTTGCTGGCGCCCGTGGAACTGCAGCCTGCACTCCAGGTTCGACGCAAGCCGGGCCAGCCGTTCGAGCCACCTGTAGAAGCCAGGCTCAAATTCGGCCTTCGAGGGCACAGCCACCTCAATGCGCCTCAGCGTGTTGAGGGGCTGGAGGCACCTCACCAGTATTATTTGCCGGCTCAGGCCGCTATAGAGGCTCTGTGCCAGTTCGCCCATGTACTTGTGCGGGCGGTTGCCGCCCGGATACATGCCCAGCACTATCTCCGAGGCGTTGAACTCCTTGAAGGCGTGCTTTATGCCGTTTGTAATGTTGGTTGCGATGCGCACCTGCGTCTGCACCCTCACGTCGGAGTAGGCCGCCACCTTGGTTATCCGTTCCATGAGCCGCCGCCCCTGCTCCTGGTTGGCCAGCCTGTTGGCGTCGTCGTAAACCACGTTGAGGGCCACGAGCCCCCTGTTGAGCTTGGTGTTGCGCATCATCACGGCCATCGAAACCAGGTTTTCGGCCGTGGCGGGGTCTCTCACCGGTATCATTATCTTCTCGTCGTCGCCCGTGTCTTCCTGCGGGGCGGTGGCGCGTGTCTCAAGCACCATGCGCTTGGCGGCGTTCTCGGTGGTGAACGAGCTGAACACGCATGTGACCAGAATCAGTATTATCGTGCCGTTGAGCACGTCGTCGTTGAGCACCCTCTGGCCGTCGGGCAGCAGCAGGTTGTAGCCCACCAGCACCGCGGCCAGTGTGGCCCCGGCCTGTGCGTTGCTCAGCCCGTAAATCATCTCGCGCTCTACGGCCCTCATGCCAAACAGCTTCTGCGTGGCCAGCGACGCCAGCCATTTGCTCGCCAGGGCCACCGCAATCATCACGGTGGCCACCTGTAGCGTGCCCAGCCCGCTGAATAGTATGTTGACGTTGACCATCATCCCTACGCCGATGAGGAAATACGGTATGAAGATGGCGTTGCCCACAAACTCGAGGTGGGTCATCAGCGGCGAGACGTTGGGCACATATCGGTTGAGCACCAGGCCCACGAGGAAGGCGCCGAGCAGCCCCTCCATGCCGATATACTCCATCATCCATGCGCCGAGGAACGTCATTGCGAGCACGAAGATGAACTGCGTTACGTTGTCTTCGTGGCGCCGGAAGAAGAAGCGGGCTATGCGGGGGAAGAAGAAGAATATCACGAAGAACACCACGGATATCTTTGCCAAGAGCAGAAACCAGAAGCCGCCGGTGATGTTGCCCTTGAACAGTCCGCCCACTACGGCCAGCACCAGCAGCGTCAGCGTGTCGGTGATGGCGGTGGCCCCCACGGCGATGGTCACGCTGCGCTGGTGCGACAGGCCGTAGCGCAGCACCGTGGGATAGGCTATCAGCGTGTGCGATGCATACATGCTGGCCAGCAGCACCGATGTGACGAAGCCGTATTCCAGCAGCGTCACGTTTAGCCCGAACCCTATGGCCATGGGAATTATGAAGGCCATGATGCCGTGGGTGAACGTCCGTATGCGGTTTTTCCTGAAGTCGCCCATGTTCATTTCCAGGCCGGCCAGGAACATGATGTAGTACAGCCCGACGTGCCCGAAGAGCTCCATCGAGCGGTCGTCGGCCAGTATGTTGAAGCCGTGGGGGCCTACGGCCACTCCCGCCAGCACCATGCCTACGATGTGCGGTATGCGCAACTTGCCCATCACGATGGGGGCGAACAGTATTATGCACAGCACAATGAAGAACGACATGGTCGGAGACGTTACCGGCAGATAACTGTTGATGTCGGGGATAGACATAGGTAGTGTTGGTATTCGTTAGCAATTAGGGCGCGGGCTTGCAGGCATCGTTGCGGGCCAGCTGTTTGCCCCGCGCCGCATATCTTCTGCAAAGGTGCAAAAAAAAAATCATAAATAAGTGGCATTTGGGCTAAAAGTTGTAATTTTGCAACCGAAATAGGTAATTTATCAAGGTGTAAAGACATGAAAGTAGCTATTGTAGGAGTAAGCGGAGCCGTAGGGCAGGAGTTCCTGCGCGTGCTCGCAGAGAGGGATTTCCCCGTCGACGACCTGCTGTTGTTCGGCTCGTCGCGCAGCGCGGGGAGCAAGTATACGTTCCGTGGCAAGGAGTATGAGGTGAGGCTTTTGCAGCACAACGACGACTTCAAGGGCGTCGACATAGCCTTCACCTCGGCCGGGGCAGGCACGTCAAAGGAGTTTGCCGCCGACATAACCAAATACGGGGCGGTGATGATAGACAACTCGAGCGCTTTCCGCATGGACGACGACGTGCCACTGGTGGTGCCCGAGTGCAACGCCGAAGACGCCCTCAACCGCCCCCGCGGCATCATTGCCAACCCCAACTGCACCACCATAATGATGGTTGTGGTGCTACAGCCAATAGAGAGGCTGAGCCACATCCGCCGCATCCACATAGCCAGCTACCAGAGCGCCAGCGGGGCCGGGGCAGCCGCCATGGCCGAGCTGCAGCAGCAGTATCGCGAGATAATCGACGGCAAGCCCGTCACAGTGAGCAAGTTCCCCCACCAGCTGGCCTACAACGTCATTCCGCAGATAGACGTGTTCCAGCCCAACGGTTACACCAAGGAAGAGATGAAGATGTTCAACGAGACCCGCAAGATAATGCACAGCGACGTGCGTTGCTCGGCCATGTGCGTACGCGTGTCGTCGTTGCGCGCCCACTCCGAGTCGGTGTGGATAGAGACCGAGCGCCCCATCGAGGTCGACGAGGCACGCGCGGCCCTTGCCGCAGCCCCCGGCGTCACCGTTGAGGACGACCCCGCCAACCTTGTTTACCCCATGCCGCTCGACACGGCCGGCAAGGACGACGTCTACGTGGGCCGCATACGCAAGGACCTGGCCGACGACTGCGGCCTCACGCTATGGCTCTCGGGCGACCAGATACGCAAGGGCGCGGCACTCAACGCCGTGCAGATAGCCGAATACCTTGTCAAGGTGGGCAACGTGAAATAATAGGTCTTTTGATATATAAGAGCCGGCGGGAGTCAATGGCTTAGCCACAGTCTCCCGCCGGTTTTTCTGTTTTATACAGCCGGGATGTCTTTTAGTTCATTGTATGTGTATACATACCGCCCGTATTTGAATAGGTGGAAGTTGCCTTGCAGGTCGCGCCAGTCGGCCCCGGTCAGTTCGCCGAAGAACTTGCGGCAGTATTTCTTGAAGTTGTCTGTGCCGTAGGCCGTGGTGTTGATTACGAGCTTTGGGCTGCTCACCCCGGCCAGCCGCTCCGTGTGGTCGTAGCCTATGGCCACGAGGCAGAACCCGTAGCCGCGCTCCCTGATGGCCTTTTCGGCAGCCATCGGAATTACGCATCGGTCGCCGTTGCACCAAGGCGTGAACTCATATACTATCACTTCTCCCTGCCCGGCGACATACTCCTTCACTTGTGCCGCCGTCACTTGATATATGTTGCTGTCTGCCTTTAGGCTGTCTATTGGCCCCTCGCATGTCTTTACCCGCGCCCGTGGGCATCGGTCAGCGTGGCGTAACCCGATGTGTTGATGGAAACCGTGCCGCAAGAGCAAACCAGTTGGCACGCTATTGCCAGTGCGGCTAAGCGTTGAAAGATGCCTGTCATGCTTGTATTGTTCTTTGTCATTGCTGCCGGAGTCATTTTTCATGTTGCTCTGAAGGTCAGCATGCTGTGCTGCCCTTTGCCTTGCTGTCGTGCAATGCTGTTTTGAACGCGTCCATTAACAGCAGCGCCACCAATGGTACAAGGGGCTGCATTGCCACGGCGTCCGCCTTGTCGTCTCCATCGAAAAAGCAGCATATCACAGCCATTATTATTATGATGATAAAGTCTGCATGCGCCATGTGGGCCGTGATGGCCACGGCCGTGCGCCATGACTTTCCTTTTTTGCATGTCACTATGAGCATCGCTGCCATGCTTGCAGCAATCGAAAGCCCCGCAATGCCTATGGCTGCATGGCCCGATGACAAACCGTAGCAGGCACTGCCGACAAACGTCGCCATGGCTGCTGCCACCTGTGCCATGCCCGTGATGTGCTCCCCTCGTGTTGTGCTCTCGGGCTTGATGCAGTGTGGGTCGTTTATTGCCACAGATGCGTTCAGCACGAAATCAAGCCAGGAGGCCATGAGAATCAGGCGCACGCAGCCGAGCAAGCCGTCGGTCAAGGCTTCGCCGAGCACCAGCAATACGGCCATTGAGGCATACAGGCTCAGCGTGCTGCCCATTACCGACGGCTTGTGTTTGACGAGCAACCCGGGGCTTTTTATCGGCACAAGGTATGTAAGCACGGTGGCCAGTGCAACCGACAGGGCTCCAACCGCAGTGTACTTGTTGATTGTCATAGCCCCGGCGATACCGAGAACGGTAGGGAGCAGTATGAATACAGAAGCATGTCTTTTGTTCATGATGGTGAATTTTGTGGTTGATAATGTTGTTTTCCCAGAAGGCAAACAGTCGTTACTGTACTGCCTTGCGCGCTGTGATGCCGACCGTAGGCATCGTTAGGGCAATCGATGATAAATTTAAACACTTCATAGGCGTGTTGCTTTTGTTGTTGCAAATATAGCTAAAGGCGGGCTTGTTGCCCTCAAAATATAGTTTGCAAAACAGCTTGCAATGCGTAAAGGGCGTTTTGCGGAGTTTGCAAGACGGCTTGCAGGCGCTCGCAACAATCTCACAATGAGTTTATTATGTCATCCCAATCAGAGGGCCGTCCCTTTTTGCCGAAAGCCCTCATGAATAGCTTTGAGCGCAGGGTGCTCACCCCCGATGTGCTCAGGTTGGCCATGGCGGCTATGTGCGACGGCTGTATCTTTATCTTGATGAGCAGGCAGATGCGATAGTCAAACTCGCTCATCTTGCACAGGCTGTACAGGTTTTCGTCGAAGCCGGGATAAATCCTGTTTACCGCTTGCGCCAGTTCGGCCCACATCTCTTCGGTGATTTTCTTTTTTGCATTGGGGTTGTTTACCATCAGCATGATGCTTTTGTATATCTCTTCGCTGTGCATCAGGCTGTCTTTCATGCCGTTGCCTGCTTCATGCCCGGGTTCGGAAGCCTTGCCCGTTTGCCGGCGTCCGAGTTTCATACTTTGCAAATTGCGTTTCCGCCTGAGATATACCGAAAGGAAAGCCAACGCCAATGTTGCAACCGAACCAATGGTTGCGAGTATCGCCATTATGGCTCTTTGCTCCTTGTTCTTTTGCCGCAGCCTCCGAAACTCGCTTTCCCTGAAGCGGTATTCACGCAAGTTGCTTGTCTGTTTTATGGCTTCTGTCGTTGTTATCCCTTGTATCGAGTCTATCGCTTTTTTGTAATTGGTGAGGCATAGGGCGGCCTCTTTCAGGTTGTCTTGCGCCAGATAATGGTCTGCCAATGCCTTGTAGGCATCCGCTTTGGTGTAAACCGTCCCGATGTCGGCCACCTCTTTGTATAGCATGATGGCCGAGTCGGGCTTGCCGTTGGCCTCATACCACTTTGCGGCTATGCCTGCTATGCTGCCCCTGTCCCAGCAGCTGTCTTCGCCGATAACCTTGTTCAGGCATTTGAAAGCCATTTCGTAATCTCCCTGTTGGCTGTAGAACCGCGCCAGTTGCCCCGTTACAGTGATTGCCATCGGCTTGTCGTGGCTTGCCTCGGCCAGCGCCAACGCCTTGTTGTAGCATGCCAGGGCACTGTCCGGCTTGCTCAAGTCGACATACATTCCGCCCATGTCCCTTAATGAAAATATCATGGATACCGTGTCGTTTGTCTTGTTGCTGCACCTATACGCCTTCTTGAACATCCCGAGGGCTTCGCTGTCCAGCCATTGGCGGTCGAATATATATCCGAGCTGACTGTATGTCCTGCCGCGCAGGTTGAGGTCGGACTCGGCGGCGGCGTCGAGCGTCTTGAAAAAATATTCCATGGCCATGGGCGAGTCGTTGAGCGACATGTATGTCTTGCCTGCATAGTAGTAAGCCTCAGGAAGCCGGCTTCGCTCGCCCCTGGTCTCGTAGTATTCCACCAAGGCGCGGGCGGTGCTGTCGGATGTGAAGCTGCCGAACGAATATGCAATCTGCTTCTGCCGGATGAGCCGGTAGCGCATCCTCACGGCCTCGGGGGCCGAAGCCATGCCGTGCTCCAGCCCGTCGAGTATCACGGCGGCACTGTCCGGCTGTTTGCTCACTATGCTGTCGGCCCTGAGCAATGCCTCGGGGTAGACGGTGCCTTGCCTGTCTTGCATCAGCAGGAATGCCGCTATGGCCAGTGCGGCTATGGCGGGGGCGAGTATGTTTGTGCGTTGTATGTGCATGGTGGTTGTAGTTTTTCGTTGCCGTTGCCAACGGCGGGTGTGTTACAGCGGCCGTCGGGGCTATCTGCTCCTGATGCGGTCGAGCCAGACAATGAGTGCAATCGTAGCGGCAATGATGGTGTAGAACACCTTGTCTGCCGTGTCACGGCTGTATTTCAGGCTGTATATGGCAATGCCCACGGCCACAAAGATGAGCGTCATGGGCAGGCTCGCCTCGTCGGCATAGGTGAGGTTGAGTCTCTTGTTGGCAAGGAGCGACATGCCAACTGCGAACAGAATTGCTGCGCACGCCATCGACGCAATGTTCGCAGCAGACATTTCCGTGCCGTTCCATACTATCACACTGCCAATGGCAGTAAACAGCATCAGGGCCTCCGAGGCCACAAACGGCTTGTCGACAGGGCTTGGCGTGCGTCGGCAGCGGGCCTCGTCCCTGAGGCAGAAAAACCGTACCACGTCGGCAGCGGGTATCAGGGCGGGCCACAGCAGCATCCGGGCGCCTTCCCATCCCGTGAGGCTCGGCGTGAGCACGATGCCCCCGGCTATTAGCGCATCGGCCGCCAGCGTGAACTGGTAGTTGTCTTTCTCGGCCTGGCTCTTGCGCATCATGATGGCTGCCACGGCGCAAACGCACCACATTATAGATATGGCCGACGCCACTTCCTGCCAAAGGCCGGTGGCCAGAAATCTTGCGAACACAATGGCGTTGGCCACCGTTGCCGCGATAGGCAGATACCAAATCAATTGTCTTTTGTTCATGTCCGTTGGGTGTTGTTTGCGCTGCGGCCCCGGCGGCATGGCGCGGCCTTGTGTCGGCATGGCGCGTAGCTGTGGGCGCTAAGTAGCTGTTCAAAATTAACCGATACAATTGACCTTGCAGGTGTCCTCTATATCTTTGCCACCATCTTGTGTGCTCTTTCGGGCCGCATACCAAAGTCTCATCGGTCGCGTAGCCCGCTACGCTCTCTCTTCGGACTTTGGCATGCATCTACGAAATAGCGCACAATTTGATGGCAATTAATTTTGTACACCTACTTAGGCGGAATTGTTGATGTCCAAAAATACGGTTTTATGCCCGCGCGTGCAAGAAAAACAGTTTGCAAAACAGCTTGCAGTTGCTTCCGGGCTTGTTTTATGGCCAGCCCGGACAGTTTTTTGCCGTTACGGGCGTGGCCCGTGTCCCGGTCTGAATGGTCGTGGGGGCGTTGGGGCAGGCGTGTCAACGCAATTGTTTCCGGTAAATTTATTGTCGTCAAGTGTGCGCGGTTGCGTTGATGTCTTTCAAATAGAGAAGAATGGAGTGGGGCGGGCCTCACTGCCGATGAGGCTTTGGTATGCTGCCCGAAAGGGCACACATGATGGTGGCAAAGATATAGAGGACACCTGCCAGCTCAATTGTATCGGTTGGTTTCGAACAGCCGCTTAAGTTAATTATCCGTAAATAAGCACGGCTGCAAGCCTATATATTGATACATTTAGTATCTTTGTAGAAACAATGTGGCGGCATTCGGCCCCCAGTGCATGGCATGCCGGGGCGGAGGCAGGGCCACAGTGGGAGTGAACAGAAGTTTAACGTAAAAATTCAAGCAATCATGAACAGAGTGAAGGAAGCTGCGCTGCTGGCCATAGGACTGGTGGTGCTGGGGCTTTGCATAAAGTGGGGAATCGACGATTTTGCCAACAAAGACCGCACGGTGACGGTGAAGGGGCTGGCCGAGAAGGAGGTGGCTGCCGACAAGGTGACGTGGCCCATACAGACAAAGGAGCTGGGCGACGACCTACCTTCGCTATACACAAAAATCAACGCCACCACCGACAAGGTGAAACGGTTTCTGAAGCAGAACGGAGTGAAGGACGAAGAGATAAGCGTCAACGCCCCCGAGGTGGTTGACCTGAAGGCAGAGCGGTATGGCAGCGACAACCACCGCTACCGCTACAACATCACGTCGACAATCACCGTGACGTCGCACAACGTCAAGCTCGTGCGCGGCATCATAGCCCGCCAGGGCGAACTGCTCCGCCAGGGCGTGGCCGTGGTCGACGGCGGATACGACAACGGTGTTACCTACGAGTATGTGTCGTTCCAGAAGATGAAGCCCGAGATGATGGAGGAGGCCATCAAGAACGCCGAGAAGACAGCTCAGCAGTTTGCCGACAACAGCAACAGCGAGCTGGGCAAGATAATGTCGGCATCGCAAGGGCAGTTCTCCATCGACGACCGCGACGCCAACACCCCTTACATAAAGAATGTGCGCGGAGTGATTACAGTGACCTACTCGCTGAAGGACTGAGGCCCGCCCTTGGTGTTGCCAGGCAGGCGTTTCCCGCCCCGCCGCCTGCCGAGGCTCGCGCCGGGGGCGCGGGGTGTGCGGCCGGGCGGCCCCAAAGGTCTATTGTATCAGTTAATTTTGAATAGCTACTTATAATATGATAATGTCATGAGAAAGATTCTTTCAATCCTTATGATGGCCATGATGCCATTGCTGTTTGCTGCCTGCGACGGCGGCGACGATTATTACGACCCGCCCGGGTGGCGCCCGGGTGGCGGGGGCAACGACGGGGCCCTCAACGAATATGAGAAAAACCTCGTGGGGAGCTACGTATCCGACGACGACCCCAGCAAACCGTTCTACCTCGTGCTGCGCGACGACCGCACCGGCAGCTTCAAGTCGGTGAACAACGGGCAGACCACCGGCGACGATTTCACGTGGCGGGCCAACTCTAAGCGGCTCACCGTGGTCTACAAGTCGGACGGCAGCAAGGGCGAGATGGAATACTATTATGCCGACAACCACCTGTATGTAGACGGCATACCGCTCGTGGCCAACAACGGCCAGGCCCCCGACGACACCGACAACCCGCTCGTGGGCCAGTGGGAAGGAGCAATCAACGGGTACTACCAGGCCGTGCTTGGCCAGACCGGCGACAACTATGCCACCGTGTGCGAGTTTGCGTCAAACGGCGAGGGCACCCAGCTCGACTACAACATATACAGCCCGCGCGACGACTATGCTTACAGTCCGTTCACATGGACGCAGACCGGAGGGGTGATAGTGGTAAACTATGTGGCCGACGCCGACGGCAACTCGCTGCCCCGCGCCGTATTCAACAACTATGCGCTCACCGACACACGTTTCACCGGGACGGTGCTTTACGGCACCCAGCAGTTTGGCTTTGCCTACACGGCCACGTCGGGATTCGACTGGACACCTTACATCAACGGCACCAGGGGCGCGCCCATGGCCGCCAAGACGCGCATGGCCGACTTGCGCAAAGCCCGGTCGGGCCCCGTGCGCAAGGGCTCGTTTGCCCGCTGACCGCCGTG
>ERZ773136.2117-NODE-2117-length-17536-cov-4.676563_pt1 | contig 17536 bp, 19 predicted proteins | sample MGYA00580855_ERZ773136 | MGnify/ENA primary metagenome ERZ773136 (study PRJEB29015, sample SAMEA2737860) | human gut metagenome | biome: human gut; feature: human-associated habitat; material: faeces | place: China | collected 2012 ... | reverse complement strand
CAGTGCCTTGACAACGGCTATTTAAAGGCCAAAAATAACGACCGCGTCAAGTTTTACATCATGTGGGCCAACCATACCGCAACCACGCTTTGGGATAAACGCACAGCGCAGCTCGACGTGCCGCTGTGGGATCACGGTGCAAGTCCGGAGGTGTTCAAAACCATCTGTGAACGCATGATCGATATGTATTTCTTACATCCGTCCTATTACAAGATCGGCGGCAAGCCGGTGTTCATGTTCCACGACTTATGCAACTTTCTTCGCGGCATCGGCGGTATCGAAAACGCCAAACGCGCCCTGTACGACTTCCAGAATCTGGCAATAAAAGCCGGACTTCCCGGCGTACATATTCAGGACTGCTTACGCGGTGCGGACACAATGGCATACCGTGAGCCGTCACTCGGCTTCGACGGCAGTATGGCCGACGCGGTAGATCTTCTCGGCTTTGACAGCACTACACACTACCAGTTCTGCGGCGTAGTCGACATCAAGCGTTCCTACCCTGAAGCGCTTGCCGATATGGTGAAAGAATGGGATAAGACAAGAGAACGCTACAAAGCGCCCTATTTTCCCCATGTGTCGCTCGGCTGGGACACCAATCCGCGCTTTGAAACGGTACGTGACGATATTCTCACCGACTGCACGCCGGAAAATATCAAGAAAGCCTTTATGGAGGCTAAAAAATACATCGACGCTCATCCGGAACTGCCCGCGCCGCTTGTGGTGGTCAACAGCTGGAACGAATGGACGGAAACCAGTTATTTCGAACCGGACGATCTATACGGCTATGGTTACTTAAACGCCTGCAAGGAAGTCTTTTTAGAAAAATAACTGTTTTTACGGATAAAACAACAGAAAGAGGAAGAAAATTATGGCAAACAAATATGATGTTGCCGCCTTTATTTGGCCGAGCTACACCGGCGACGAACCGCGCACGCGCATTTTTTGGCCGGAGGGTTACGGCGAATGGCAGACCGTCAAGGCGATGAAACCGTTTTATCCGGGTCATACCTGGCCGCGTAAGCCGCTTTGGGGCTATGTCAACGAGGCCGACCCGTATGTCATGGAAATGCAGATAAACGCCGCCGCCGACCATGGCGTCAACGTCTTTATTTACGACTGGTATTGGTTCGATAACCGTCCGTTCCTTGAGCAGTGCCTTGACAACGGCTACTTAAAGGCCAAGAATAACGACCGCGTCAAGTTTTACATCATGTGGGCCAACCACACCGCAACCTCCATTTGGGACAAGCGTACCGCCGAGATGAACTATCCGATCTGGGACGGCGCTGTAAACCGTACTGCCTTTGAAACGGTAGTTCGCCGCACCATCGACATGTATTTCTCGCATCCGTCCTATTACAAGATCGACGGCAAGCCGGTGTACATGATCTATGACCTTGACAACCTGATCCGCGGATTGGGCGGTATTGAAAACACAAAACGCGCGCTCGATTGGTTCAGAGAGCAGACCGTCAAAGCCGGTTTTCCGGGACTTGAATTGCAGTTGACGCTCCGCAGTGAGGGAGCCATGAACGTGACCGGTCTTGACCCGAAATTTGAGGGCAATATGACAGCGGCAGTGCATGCGCTCGAATTTGACAGCGTAACGCACTATCAGTTTGTCCACATCACGCCCATGGCGCGCAAATATACCGACATTCTCGCCGATATCAAGAAAGAATGGGAATACATCGACCGCACGTTCAAAATGCCGTATTATCCGCACATTTCGGTGGGTTGGGATTCCAGTCCGCGTTACAATTCCGACCGGCACAACGCGTGTCTTGAAAACACGCCGGAAAATGTGAAGAAAGGCTTTGAAATGGCAAAGGCCTATATTGATTCGCATAAGAATCTGAAAGCGCCGCTTGTCACGGTCAACAGCTGGAACGAATGGACAGAAACCAGTTACCTTGAACCGGATGATCTCTATGGATATGGATATTTGGAAGCCATCCGCGAAGTTTTTGGAAAGTAAATAATAAAAACCGGCGTTTCAAAGTTTTTGCTTTGAAACGCCGGTTTTTATCGGAAATTTCAGTGTAAACGCCTCTTAGTTCCTGTCACGAGAGCACATAGCTAAGAATTCTGCCGTATTGCACAACATCGCGATAAAACAACTCATTTTCCAACACGACTATATCATAAATATTTGCATGGATCAAGCATTGTTTTTCCGTTCCGTCAAAGCGAACACTGTATAAGCTTCCGCCGTCGCTTTGATTTCTGTAAAATATCCGTTCTTTATTCCCGTTTATATTCCAACAAGTGTCCTCACAAATGCAGGTTTCCTTTTGGGTTAATAAATTGTAAGTAAAGAGGTTTCCTCCGCGATTTTTATCCGCATAGACCAAGCAGTCGTTTTCAACAAACAAACCGGACGCATCGGCAGATTGTAGTATTTTTGTTTCCGTTCCGTCCGTTTTCATCGAACAAATCGTATTTTCACAAAAATCGGAATAATAGATACGATCCTCATACAAACAGAAGTCGCGCACGTTTTCAGCAAGAAGCTTTTTTTGTTTTCCATTCAAATCAGCGCAAAACAGTTTGCCCCAATCGTCCTCCTCCGAAAGCCGGTAAAACAGTTTATTCGGATAGACAAGCAGATTTCCGACTCTCTGACCGATCAGCTTTTTTTCATCTTTGGTATTAAGCGACAAACGCCAAACGTTACCGGGTTCGCCAGAAACATAATACAGCGTATCGCCGCACACGTTCATTTCGTAATAATAGCGTTTTCCGGCAATTTTCTCTGTCGTTCCGTCCTTTTGGCAATAATACAAGGCGTCATGATCTTCGGGATCTGCATATAGAACGCCGTCATGATAAGAAACCGCATAACCGCCGTTCTGAATATTGGCGGCGTGCGGGTCAAAAGCCAAGTCGTTTTTCGGAGCACTGCAAGAAGAAAGAAAGAAAAGCAAAAGTGCGCCTGCGAGTATATATTTTATCCGAATCATCCGCTACTCTCCTATTCTCTTAAAATACATTTCCGGTAACAGAATAAGCATCACACGAAAAATGCCTCTTGACCATTTTCTGCTCCTGTTCGGAAGCTAAACGTCACTTTATCAACCTTTCATTAACAGAATAGCATGATTATTACACAAAGTCAAGCAGTTCGCCACATGAAAATCTTAGGATTCCCTTAAGATTCTTTTTAAAAACGCGAACAGTCAATATCCTTGCAAAAATTTCGCTGTTCCCTCTTGAATTTTTCCACGCCTTATGGTAAAATAATATACTGTAAAAAAGCTGAATGTAATAATCCCGAAAGGAGGAGCGTTATGCCGGCTGAAAAAGAAAGCGTCAAAATTGCCGCTCAAAACAAAAAAGCCTATCACGACTATTTTGTCGAAGATACCTACGAAGCCGGGATCGCGCTTTCCGGAACTGAGGTTAAAAGCATTCGTGCCGGTACGGTCAATATGAAGGACTCCTATTGCACCATCGAAGAAGGAGAACTTTTTGCCACCGGCATTCATATCAGTCCTTATGAAAAAGGCAATGTGTTCAATAAAGATCCGCTGCGCGACCGAAAATTGCTCATGCATAAGCGCGAAATTTTAAAGCTGTTCGGGCTTGTGGGCAAAGAGGGTTACACGCTTGTGCCGTTAAAAATGTATTTTAAAGGCTCACGCGTCAAAGTGGAAGTGGGACTTTGCAAAGGTAAAAAGCTGTATGACAAGCGTGATTCGCTTGCCAAAAAGGAAGCCGGACGCGATATTGAACGTGCCATGAAAGAAAGAAACCGCTATTAAGCGGCAATTTACGGGGGCGTAAAGGTTTCGACGGGGATCTTGAATCACGGTAAGCGAGCAGAGGTGCGGAAGCTCTTTAAAACGCCGCAATTTTAAAATTAAACGCTAATAATAACGAATTAGTAGCTGCCTAACTTAGGCGGCCGTCATACCCGTGAGGACTGCGGCGCGGGCTATGGCGTCAATTAGCAGTGAACGTGAACGTGTCAATGCTTTGAGGCACGGCATGAACTGATAAGCTACCGGTTATGTGAGCCTGACGGCCGGCGCACATAATGGGGAATCCTATTGACCGTCTACGCTCGTAGAAAGCTGTGGGGATGGGTTTTCGGACAGGAGTTCGACTCTCCTCGCCTCCACCACTCATTATCAAGTAATTGATAAAATAACAGGAATACGCCTTATGGTATGCTTAGACTTACCATAAGGCGTATTGCTTTGTGATGGCAAGGACAGCCATGCGCAGTGAAATATGCGAAAACTATGAAAATCGAGGCTAAGGCAGATGCGTACAGCTTTTGGCGACGATCGTCAATGGCTGTGTTTTTTTGAGCCTTTATGTTCCGAATAATGCGCGATTACGTTTTTTGCCTTGTGCTACACGGGTTTTCTCACGTGTTTTCTACGTGATTTGTGCGCGATTGGTACGTGCTTGGGATAAAAATAGGCACTGTATGTAGACAGGGGTTCAATGAGGGTAAATCATCGCGTAAAATTATCTTCCACAAATATATATTCTCTCCATAAGGCTTACTGAAATCAGTAGGCCATTTTTTATTTTGGAGGAAAAACGATGGACAAACGCAAGGACAATGGGATTTTACTTGTTCCCGGCGATGTGTTAAAATGTGAAAAAAAGGAGAATAATGTCAAAATTTCCGCTATGAAACATAGCTGTTTTTCTTCAAACATGGATTCTCGATCAAGCGCAGAGCTTGAAGCGGAGGCTGATAACGTGAAAAAGGAAGCAGAACTGTATAATTCCGTTTACAAGGAAATCAGTGAGATCGTAGGCTTAGACGCCACGCTGAAAATATATCTGCGATTCAAAGGACAGCAGATATCATTCCCTGTCAGACTCTATAATCCCAACATGATCCAGCAAAAGGTTGTCAAGGAATTTGACGGGACAAATATACACGAGCTGGCAAAGAAGTACGATTATTCTGAAAAGACGATCCGCAGAATGATACGCGACAGCGTTGAGGGTAGCGGCGAGGATAAGCTGGAGGATGATGTATGACGGAAATATTAACTATTATTTTTGCATTTATAATTTTTCTGATAGTACTTAAAACTGGATACTTAGCGGCTATTCGTCCAATGTCTTTAATGATACTAATAATAGTGTCTTTGATAGTTGGCTATATATTATCTATGCTTTTAATTTGGTTATTTAGTTACGCAATAACAATAATAATCGCACTGGTAATTGTCGGAGGAATTGTATTGTTGTTTTTTAAGTAAAATCATACGTAATTTATTATTTTTCACGAACAAATAACAGGAGGAATTTATGAAATTCACACTTTTAGGGAAGACCATTGAAATATCAGAAGGTCGCAAGAATTACATGAAAATACTTACCTTTTATAAATCAATGGCAGCACAGGCTGAAATAGATTTCAGTCTGGAATACGATAATATCTTTGGGATGGTATTCTTAAACAGTACATGGGCTGAGAAATTCAAAAAAACTTATGGCAGCGGTGACTATATGGACAATATAGTCATGCGATATGTAGCAAAAACTCGTCAATTCCTTGCTAACTACGGCGTATATAATCTTTCGGACTCTGTTATATGGAATGAGGGAATTGTTTCCGATGATCGGGATGTCTCTCGACTCCAATACGAATTAAATTCGTACATTATCGAATGTGTAAGCCGAGATGAAGACGATGATAACTTTATTTCTCGCTTAAAATCAAAGTTCAGCGGAAGTTTTTTCCCGAACTGCCTATATAACGATATTATGTCCCTCTGTGACTTTGTATTGAATTATCTTGATGATAACAAGATTGCAGAAATACAGTTCGTGTACAAACAGGATGCAGAAAAGGCTTCGGCATACTATTCCAATTTGATGGACACAGTGGTGACAGAGGAGGATGAACTTAAGCTATTGGAATCTGTTATAGATATGGAAAGTTCTAAAGCGATGGAAATATTGCAACATGGAGTTCAAAAAAGCAAAATTTTGTCCTCAAACAAGGAGCAGTTAGCATACGCCTTAATTGACCTTGATCCTCGAAATAAATCATATTATGAGTATATCTTTGAGAACTTTTCCTATGCCAAATATGAGATTGCCGCTATCGCCAAATTCTTGAGCATTGATCTTTCTGATTTGATCGAAAAAGAGATCCGACGTGATTTTGATTTGAAATCTATTTCAAATGAAGATGATGCGTTGAAAATGATGGACGACTTGAAATTGAGCATGGAAAAATTCTGTGTGACATCATCATCTAGAAAAACTGAACTCGAAAAAATTCTCCATGATTTTGACATAAAAGCAAGAACATATGACGGTATCTTATATGATACAAGAGAACTTTGCTCACAGGCAGAAAAAGATGATCAAGCGTTGTTTGAAATGCATGGAGATATTGATTCCATTGATAAAGATGCGTGTAGTCTTTTTTTAACAGAAATCGTACATATGCAATGTACCGCCGCTGTAAAGAACAAGCACTTACAATTATTGAACGACAGAATTACAGCCATTTATAATGAGTATTTGGGCAATCTGTTGTCAGCAGTTGAGGTTTCTGATGAAGCTGAATGTAATCGTCTTAAAGATGTAATCAATCAATACGATGCACCCGCAGAAATAAAATCACCCTACATTGCTCGTGTTGAAAAACGGATTTACACAATTTGGGATGCAGAGGATTTTGCAAGATTTTCTGAAATCTTTGTTCAAACTCAGGTTTCCAATTCAGAGCAAGTCGTCAAGAATTGCACGCTTATTCGTGATATGGGACGAACGGAAACAAAGGAACTCTTCATAAAAGCGTTTTACCTACTCAATGATACAGAAGTTGAGGCTGCTGCAAAATACGCTGTAGCCAAAGAAGGTGGTTTGTTTGCATCCCTTATCAATATGGGTAAGAAAGAAACCTACGAAATACTGACGTTGGGTGGCAGGATAATTCACCCGGCCATCCAGACTGCTATGGAAGCAGTAAAAGCGAAAAAAGGAAACGGAATTTTATCCAGCTTCGGCTTTGGCAAAAACAAGTCCAAACAGCAGCCTATGCAGACACAATCTCCCATTGGGGCAAAATTTTGTTCTGCCTGTGGAGCAAAAACAGATGGTGTGTCGAAATTTTGCTCGAACTGCGGAAACAACAAATTAAACTAAGGAGAAAAAACACAATGAGTAACGGAATTATTGAAAATGCGGAAGAATTGAAATCCCTATATCTTCAAACAGATATTACAAATGTCGCAGCAGTTCAGTCTGCGGTAAAAGAAATTTCCGAAAATGTCTATGTGGCGGGCAAAGAAAAGTATTTAGAAGCGCTTAACGCAGCGACCCCTGCTAACATAGCAAAAGCCAAAAGATACAATAACGCTCCTACTCCTATGAGATACCTTGGCTGGGGAATCATGATTATTTTATTTGTTGTAACTGTGTTGTTTGATGACTCGGGACTTTTTGAAGAATCCAACGTACATTGGGCGTACAATGGGCTGTGGGTTGGTGTGGCTATTCAAATTTACATTGCCGTCTTAAAGAGTGCATGGAGCAAACTTACCCTTTCCGGTGCGGTGATCCATCCGGCATTAAAGAACACTTCTGCGCCGATTACATCACCGGCAGCATCTGTGAACAATCGCGATAATACTAACACTGAGCAAACTACATCTGTTAAGCAAGAGAAAACTACCGAGTACATTTTTTGCAGTGAATGTGGTCGAAAAAACGAAGAAGGCAAACAATTTTGTTCAAATTGTGGAAACAAGTTATATTAATTTATTTATGCTGTAAACATAAATAAAAAGAAATTAGGAGCAAAAAAAACAAAATGTTAGACATTATCAAGAAAAACAAAAAAGCAATTCTAATTGTCGGCATTGTTCTCATTGCGATCATTATTTTCAGCGGCGGCAGAAGCGCTGAAGATACTGCACAACAGTTTGTTGAAGCTATTCTTGATGGTGACGCCAAGACAGCAACGAAATTGACAAGCGACATTACCATTGAAAAGTCAAATTACACCACAAGAAAGTTATATGCACACGCTCTTGAAGAATCGTTGAAAGAAACACGTGAGCGTTATAAAGACAAATACGGTGATAGTTGGAAATACAAAGTCAAAGTTATTGATTCGTATGATGTTGACTTTTCCGAGATCGAGGACTACATAGAAATAACGGATTTTGTATCTGAAAGTATGAAAGAAGTAGCTATATCTATTGAACATAAAGGCGGCGGCTGGTTTAACGATAAAGAAGGCACAGAAGATATGGTGATTACTTGCATTAAGCTTGGACGCAAATGGTATGTTCTGTACTTTGATTAATCTTTATAAACAAATAATTACCCAAAAGGAAACAAGCGGAAGCGTAAAGCTCCGCTTGTTTCCTTTATTATTTCTCTTTACCTCATAGATGTCAAAGCAAGCTTTCCTGTCTGCCAAACACTCACCCGAGCCGACTATGCCTCACCAGTCACAAAACCGCTTCAAAAAAGCCAACAAATCATTAGACGGCGCAGAAACGCACATGTTGTCAATACTAACAGAAAGGAGGCAAGGTGACATGGCACAGCCAAGGCGCAAGTGCAGACTTGCCGATTCCAGCCACAAAGATGTGGATCTTCGTCTTTTCGAAGATGAGATCATCCAAACGATCAACAATACGGTTCCCGGCAAGAATCCGAAAATATATCAATTCTATTTTTCTACCGACCCATTAACGCAGAGCGAAGCGGTTTCCCTTGGCAGAGCGTTGGCTAAGATTGATAATCTTAAAAATTACGGAAAAACAGTAACCATATTCAGACTGTTTGACGGAAAAACGTATGAGAGTGAAAACAGCAACACCCCTATAACGGCAAAGAAAGCAGAAAATAATTACAAACCCAAAGGAGGGAGAATCCGATAGAAACAGTAAGAAAATATCTAAGCATTGACGAAATTCAAAAAGAATACCTTCCCATAAGCAAAAGGAAAATCCGTGTCCTTGTGAAAAAGTATCTGCCTGTCAAATACATAGGCGGCCGTATCTACGTTGAGAGGGATACGCTTGACCATCTGCTATCCGATCCTGACAGAGATGTTTTTTCTTTGAAATGAGGTGGCAATATGCATATTAAAGTATTGAAAATAGAACCGGGGAAACATCCAGTTGCTGATGAACTCGAAACATCCATAGAAGCCTTTAACCGCGCCGTCAGTATCGGTGCCGATGAGATAGGCAAGGCCTGTTCCAAAAAATTGGAGAACAGCATCTACATCCTATACAATCCCTACGGCTGCTATTACGATCTCCAGCCTAACCGCAAGGTAGGCAAGGAGATTATTGTAGGAGTATTCTATGTGATCGGTGTGGATGCAGACTATCATCCGCGTTCTCTCACAAAGAGGGAGATTGAGAAATATATGTATCTCTTTTGGGAGCCGGAAACGTACAGCGACAGCGATATCATTGAAAACAATTTTGATATGGTCTATAATTCCTTGGAAGGACTCGAAAAGCTGTAACCTATAAATATATATTATAAAAGATGAACCTATAATAGCATCATCGCTATTATAGGTATCTTTATTTTTGAGGTAATATGTAAATGAAAAGCAAAACAATCACCGCATTAAAGGTTGAACCGATGAAAGTTCCTGCCGTCGTAAAGCTTAACAACAATCTTGATTCCTTGCAGAAGGCTGTATCTGAGGGATGCGAGAGTCAAGGGCTCATTGAGATCATCCCTATTGCAGACGGTGCGGCTATTCTCTGTAATGAGGAAGGAAAACTTCTTGGGCTTGAAGGCAATCGCAGACTTGGCAACGATATCCTCGTCGGTACATTCTACGTAGTCGGGGATACCAAACAAGGGAACCTTTGCTCACTGAATGAAAAGCAGATTGCATTCTATCACGCTATGTTTAAGGATCCGGAAGTCTTTACCGATGAGGAGATTGCGGATTCTCTGTTCTTCGAAATTACCGATGCTTGGAAGGATGAATGCTATGGTACATAAGTTGGGACATATCGCTGATCTTGAAAGGCTATCCATCACGGATCCCGTTACAAGGGATAATCTGTTTGAGTTTCTGAAGGTACTCGATTACGAATACGGCTTTGAAAGAAACATTGATGCAAGCGATGGCGGTTATGTCCTCTACTGTGAGGCGGGGACTACAATTGAAGAACTGCAAAGCTTATTTTGCTATTCTGCCTATACAGTTGAATACGTGAACCGATGTCGGGATGCTTCACCGCCAATCTGCTCTGCCATGTATCTGCTCAATAATGAGTATGCTGTTGTAATCGTTATGTCAATAGCGGATGCACCCGCAGAAATCACCGATGCCTTTGAAGAAGGCTATTAAAATCTTAAAGGAGAAAAGGAAAATGTCTATTGAAAAAACGGTAATTAAGTGCGAAGTTGTCTTTGATGATCTGGAACCCCATCAGCACAGATTTATGTGGAAGCGCATTTGGGATAAAGACAAGCCTCTCGCTTGTGTGCTGATGTTAAATCCCGCGAATGCCGACTGTCTCATTTACGACACAACTTCGTATTTAGTTCAGAACAATATCGCAAGCCTTGACACTTACGGCGGCGTAGCGATCGTCAACATCTACTCAAAGATAACGAGCAAGTTGAACCTTCGTTGGGACAGTGATGAAGAGCTCAATGACAGCGAGAACGACACCTACATCAAAAACGCCGCAGCTGAGTGCGATATCGTAATTCTTGCCTGGGGCACGGGAGCCTTGACCAACAAGAGAGTGCTCGGACGCATCAAGGATGTTCTCGAACTGTTGAAGCCCTTCAGCAAAAAGCTTCACGTAATAACAGACGGTGATGAGATGAGAGCTGTGCATCCGCTTACACCTGCAGTAAGAAACGAATGGATCCTTGAACAGTTCGAAGCTAAAGATATTGAACCTACCGTGAAATCTAATATGGCAGAAGGTACCGATACTATTGAGAACACCCCGGATAAGGCACTCAATGAAGAATCATAACTCAAAACGCGTCCCTGCTTCAGCAGGAACGCAGAAAAAAGGAAAGGAGGCTGGTAAAAGCCTATGATCCGCACAAACAACAAGGTTGCGCTCTACGCCCGCTTCAGTTCCGATAATCAGCGTACCGAAAGTATTGATGCACAGATACGAGCCATGCAAGGATACTGCAACCAGCATAATTATGTCATTGTAGAAACGTATATAGATGAAGCAAAGAGTGCAACCACAGACCGCAGACCGTCATTCCAAAAGATGATAGCCGACAGTAAGAATAAAATCTTCGATATTCTTCTTGTCCATAAGTTGGACAGATTCGCACGCAACCGATATGACTCGGCGGTTTACAAGCGAGAATTGAAGAAAAACGGTGTGCAGGTATTCAGTGTACTTGAAAACCTCGATGACTCTCCTGAAAGTATCATGATGGAAGCTGTCCTTGAAGGCATGGCAGAATACTATTCACAGAATCTTGGCCGCGAAGTAATGAAGGGGATGCGGGAAAGCGCGCTCAAATGCGAGCACACAGGCGGTAAGCCACCGCTCGGCTTTGACGTGGATCCCATTACACGCAGACTTGTGATAAATAAGTATGAGGCTGAAACGGTAAGGCTCATATATGACCTTTACAGCAACGGATATGGGTATACACATATTCTCCGTGAACTCAATAAAGATGGCAGACTTACAAAGAACGGAGATGTATTTAAAAAGACAAGCCTATACAGTATTCTCACCAATCCGAAATACCAAGGCACGTTTGTCTTTAACCGCAGTTCCGCCAAGAGCATCCAAGGAACACGTAATACACATCTGCTGAAAGGTTCAGAGGATATCATTGCGATTGAAGGCGGATGTCCCCAAATTGTTGACACAGAAACATACGAAAAAGTTCAGTGCCGCATTGATGCACAAAAGCATAAAGGCGGCAGACTAAATGCAAAAACGGTATATCTATTGTCGGGAAAGGTGTTCTGTAAAGATTGCGGCAGAAGTATGACAGGCAACAGCATCCACAGCGGCAGAAACAAAGCTCTTTACATTACTTATAAATGTCCTAACAAATGCAGATGTTGTGACAATAAGGAGATTAACCGTGACTACCTTGAACGTTACGTAATATCTCTGCTTGAAAAGGAAATTTTCTCCGCACCGGCTATGAATCGCAGCATCAAGAAGATAGAGTCAAGAAAAGGCAGTGAGCAGAAAAACGCACAAGAAATGCGTCAGCACCTTGGCGATGCGCTCTCACAAACAGAGCAAGCCATCACCAACGTGGCAAACGCTGTGGCAAACGGCCTTCTCTCAGATGCGCTCACAGAAAAACTGCGCGAACTCGAATCAGAAAAGGCAAGGCTCCTCTCACGGCTCAATGCGTGCAACGGCAACATCGAAAATTTTTCCAACATAGACGGTCAATTGATCAGGTCTACATACAAGAAGCTTAAAGCAACGCCCTCATCCCCGGAATACAAAGCGTATATTCAAAGCTTTATTGACAAAATCATAGTCGGAAGATACACGGTGGATATTACCATTAAAACAGGGCTGGATATTTCTTCTGAACTTGATACTACCTATCATGTTAAGCGACAAGAAATATATGAGGAAAGAAAAAAGATGGCTTAGCCATCTTTTTTTAGATAAAATTGTTACCGGAACTTTTATTTGGTGATATAATTTGATTTTTTGTTCATGTTGCACAAAAAAGGATTTCCTTGACATTTGTAAGTCGATGTTGAGATGACTTCGATGGAGTCGCCAAAACCGACTGAAAAAATCCGCATTTTCGTGAGCCTGAAAATGCAGTTTCATATACTTCTGACGATGACTTACAGGGGGGAATGTGCTATAATATTATTGCACATTAGGAAGGCAAAAACAATAAAAAGGAGGGGAAGGTTTTCATCAATGCTACGTGATTAAGAAGCAATTCCAACCGACCTGCGGCGTTTCTGCAGGGACACAAGAAAAGTGTCAGAGAAAGAAAGGAGTAACCAACTATGGGTTATCCGCTTAACAAGGCAAGAAAAAATTTCACTAGCGTAAATAACTCTAAAAAGAAGTTGTTTCCAGGTACGTACAATTCTGAGATTATCTCTGTAGATGATGCACCTGGCTGCGTTCCTGGCTCAGCATTTATTATTACTAGACGCCTTATTCCGTTAAACGGAGAAGAAGAATTCGAGAAAACAGAAAAACTGATTTGGTCTTTAGAAAACGACAGAACGTCTACATTCATTAATAAACTCGAAGATAATGGGATTTTCATTGACGATTCTGATGATCTTATCGGTGTGAAGGAAATCGTAGAAATCGCATACGAAACGGTTCACGGTCATCAGTATCTCAATATTGTTGACAGTAAGATCATTGTTCATTGCGATGTCGTGGGTTCAAAAGCATGACTTACTTTGCCGCGTATAGTTACGACGGAGACCGCACGCTTGTTTACGATCGCTCTGGTGATCCAATGGATTTCTGTACAAGAATCGAAACCGTCAAGACTATAAAGGATATTGATACTGATACGCTCTATCTTGAGATTGCAGTACGTCAAGTTGATGGTTCAGACAAGTATGTTCTCTGCACTGCTACAGATATACTAGAGAGACCACTTCATTCACTGATTGACTATGGCTTACTTGTCAGCAAAGTACATGAGTATGTAGTAACGGTCACTGAGATTCTGTTCGAAGGTGCCGCTACTGCACCCTGTGAACACCGTTATTCCAAGCTTGGTTTTCGCAAAGTTGACGGTGGTTGCCGTTTCTTCGGTGCAGAAGCCACAATAAATAAGCAATCCTGTAAATATCTGTACTACGACAGTCTTAAGCCCATGGGAACCTTTGAATCTTGGCGTGACGGTATCCTTCCTCTTATCTTTGGAAACCCTAAGCCAATCCTTGCGTTAGCGATGGGTGTCACAGCTCCGATTGTAACTATGCTTGAGATGGCTGGAATAATCGATGAAACGGCAATCTTTGCACTCATAGGTGGAAGTAGCCGATCAAAGACTACTATGCTGAAACTCTCATGCTCCGCATGGGGCAAACCATCGTTAAAAGGTGCGCTTACATCCCTAAGCTGTTCTGAAGCTTACTTCTTCTCCCGCTTGTCAGAAAAGAACGCTTTTCCCCATTTCGTGGACGAAGCTACAGCCGCCAAGTGCTCATGGGACTTTTCTACAGCTATCTATAATATCGCAATGTCCGTAGAAGCTGGTAAATGCTTCCCCGATGGTACACCCCGGCCCAAAAGAACATGGTCAGGTAGCGTAATTTTCACAAGTGAGCAGTCATTGCTTAGCAGAGCTGGAGGTAACGGAGGTCTGTATGCAAGACTTATCGAATTCGATTACATTTGGCTGAGTGACGGTAAAACTGCAGATGCTATTCAAAGGCATATTGCCAAGAACCATGGCACGGCATACAAGTACATTATCAGACACCTTGCCAAACTCGGCAAGAAGAGACTTGTCGAAGCTTACGAGAGATGTGCCTCTGAACTTAAAGCACACATCCAACCCTCCGCCGGTATTGAGGAAAGAATCGTCAAAAAGCTTGCGCTTCTTCTCCTTGCCGCAGAGGTATTGACCGAGGCATGGAGCCTCGAATATGACCGAAATGAATATGTTTTACTTTTAAAAGATGCCTTTAAGCAAAACGCTCCGGAGAGCGACCGCTTAATGGCTTGGTATGAACACCTAATGACTTATATAGCCGAGCACAGAAACCTTTTTCCAAGTAAAGGGACGCTTGATGGGAGCGGTGAAGATACTATGCCTGTTAAGGGTGTGCTCGAATTACATAATTATCGCAAGTGCGTTTGGCTCACAGCTGAACTTTTTGCAGAGACACTTGAAGCCTGCAGTTTGACGGATTCCAAAGGCACGCTGGATATGATGAAAAATAGAAATATGATCGCTTATCACTCCGACCGATTCAAGAAGAAGCACTCCATCGGTGGGATTGATATACTTAGTGTTTGCATATACCTGAACCTTGATCCATCCATCAAGGAAAAGGCTACAAAAAAGAAACCGAAGAGTAAGTTAAGACAGCGTTCTTTGCTTACAGACGAGGAGAGCGACAATGAAAGTTAACATTTCCATACCCCGCCGTGAGCTTGCAAAAGCGACCGGCAAATCAACCAAAGTAATCAAGGGAGAGGAACATTCTCTCCCTGATGAAGCACGGCTCATAGCTGAGGCTATACATAAAATTTTATTGAAGGAGGGCTCCTAAATGCCTGTAAAAAACATTGAAGAAATCAGAAGAAAATTCGCAAATATCTCCAAGGTTACTGAGGGTAACACCGCAAGCGGTTTATCCAAGATGTCTCTCACCGTTGTTTACAACCGCAACGGTAAGAGAATCACCGTCAGTAAGAAGCTTGCAGAAAGCTTAAAGCTCACTGATACAGCACATATTGCTTTTGCTATTGATGAAGGTACTGTTCTTCTCGCAAAATATCTCTCCGATAATGATGATGAGCGTATTGTGCTCAACCTCAAGGATGAGATGGATACGATCAAAGGTAACGTTACCGGTAAGAAGATCACCTATAACAGAGATGCCGCTTACATAATCGCAAACGGCTATAGTCTTGATTACACCAGGTGCTCCTCAAAGAGCTTTGACAAAATTGAGATCGATAGTACCGCTCCCGATAATCCCGTCGCTATCCTTACCATCAAAGCGGTGTAAGAATGGCAGGAAGAAGTAAAAAAAGCCGCGGTTTTGAAAACCGCGCCGTCTTGTACCTACGTTACTCTACACATAATCAGACCGACCTGTCTATTGAATATCAGCGTGAAAAGGCAACAGAGTACTGTGAGAAAGCCGGCTATATAATTGTCAAGAGCTTTATAGATGAAGCGAGATCTGGTACAACAGATAAAAGAGAAGCTTTTCAGCAGATGATAGAAGAAGCGACAGACAATCCTACGTGGAGTAAGGTCATCGTATTCAGTTTCAATCGCTTTGCCCGTAATAAAGATTTCGACGGCTATTACAAGGTTGTACTGATGCAGCACGGCATCACCGTTGAAAGCGCAACAGAAGATAATTCTGATACCCCGGAAGCACGTCTAACAAGAAATATATCGGCATCCTATGATGCATACATGCCTGAACGATGTGCAGTACATACTCACGCATCCATGATGACGAAAGCAAAAAAGGGACTGCATTGCGGTGGGAAACCACCCCTTGGATATGATATTAAAGACGAAAAGCTTGTAATCAACAAGTACGAGGCAGAAACGGTAAAATTGATTTTCGATATGTACGACAAAAACTACAGTTACAATGCTATGCTGAAGGTCTTGAATGAGCAGGGACGCACAACAAAACGAGGTGCTCCTTTCAAAAAAACATCGTTCAATTCAATACTTCAACAGGAAAAATACAAGGGTGTTTTCGTGTGGAACCGAGCTGCCCATAAAGGTATTGACGATACGCATAATAATCACGAATCCAAACCATTGGAAGAACAGGTACGTATTAAAGGGGGATGTAAAGCCATCATCGATGCAGAGCTGTTTGACAGGGTACAGAAGAAAATGAGAGCCAACCGTCACAAAAATTTACGAACCGGCAGTAAAAACCATTATATGCTTGGTGGTTTAGGGAAAGTTTACTGTGCTGAATGCGGTTCCCGTATGGTAGGCGCGGCTAACAAAAGTCACGATGAAACGTATCTCTACTACACTTGTCCTCAGCATAAGCAGAAAAATTGTAAAACCAAAGACATCTGAGCAGAGTATCTTGAACATCACCTAAGCGCAAATATTGTAAACCTAATACTTAACAAGAATAATTACGCTAAATACAATCTGCTCATAAAGGAAACATTCAGTAAACATTCAAATGCAGGGCTGAAGAAGGAACTGAATGGAATTACGAAGGCTATTGATAATATCCTGAAGGTTCTCGAAATCAATCCTACAGAGGAAGCAGCAGAACGGCTCACTCTTCTCAGTGCCAAAAAAGCGGCTGTTCAGAAGAAGATGACTGCAGTAAATAATACTCCCCAGATTACACCCGGTAATCTGAAAGAAGTCCGCAAATCCTTCTACCATCTACTAAAAGAATCCTCGGATCCTGTGATATACGATATACTTGATAAATTGATTGAAAAAATAACCGTCAGTAATGACGGCGTAGAAATTGAATTAAACATATGACTATAACCTCATCGCATACAGTGTGATGGGGAATTTTCTTTTATGGCAATAGTATCACTACAGCTACAAAACCGCCAGGACTTGAAACCGCAATGTCGTGCGGAGTGACGACTTATCAGTTTCAATACAGCAATATTCAAACGAACATCATTTCCAATCATAAAATTGATGCCAAAACATAAAAATTTGACAATGGTTTTCCTTGGTACCCCAGCTATCACGCCTGTAATACCGACGATCGTCATTTCACTTTTTACTTGAAAAAGAGAATGTACGCATCGCCTCCACCAAAAATCGACAAGTACGGATCGTACTTGTCGATTGAGCGTGTCGCAAAACTACGTTTTACGACACGGAAACAGATTCGTGCGCTCGC
>ERZ773136.2112-NODE-2112-length-17545-cov-13.838937_pt1 | contig 17545 bp, 14 predicted proteins | sample MGYA00580855_ERZ773136 | MGnify/ENA primary metagenome ERZ773136 (study PRJEB29015, sample SAMEA2737860) | human gut metagenome | biome: human gut; feature: human-associated habitat; material: faeces | place: China | collected 2012 ... | reverse complement strand
AACGGAAGATTATTACAGTCTACGGCAATGGACTGTACAGTCCACTGTAGCAGACTGTACGGTCCACTGCAACGAACCATACAGTCCGCTGCCGAAGACTGTAGTAATTCGACGGACAGACAGGCATAATTGAAAGAATGAAAACGTTTAGTCCGGCTAATGAAACGATTTAGGAAACTCAAAAAACTCGTTATTTTTTCCAAAAACGTCCTTGTCTTTTGGAAGGTGCATGATTTCACGTTAGTACGCATAAGTCTGCACGTATGTTCGTATAGCCCTCTACGTACGTTTCGAGGCGGATAAGACAGGTCTCACTCCTCCCTGTTTTTGGTGACTGAGTCTGAAAAACTTTCACACGGAATCCCCATGGATAGGAGGTTGCAATACCTGTTATGTGTGAAAGCAGATTGTATCAACTTTGCTGATAGGCAGCTTTCCTTCACCGGTATAACTTCATCTTTTCTTCAAAAGAATTGGAATTTCTCGGAATGCATTGCGATTTTTGATAGAAAAACTCAAGACCTTTTTTCGAGAAGTTTCATGGTTTTGGGGAATTTTTATTGGCCCCTTCTTCGTTCTTACCGGAGATTATAATAAATTAATACTTTAGAGTGCAGTGTTCCCTTATTGCATGCATTTTAAAATTACAGAAGAAAACATTGTTTATTGATTTCGTTAACTTTAAAAAAATAATTATGGATGTATTTTCGAAAGTAAATAAGTGGCTGGTTTGGGGAATGGGCATTGTGTTTGCCATGGGGTTTCAGTCTTGTTTGGATGATGACAATGACAATTGGTATGGGAAAGTAATACCCAATGCATTGGTAACGGTAAAAAACGTGGATGATGGTTCGTTTTTCCTGCAATTGGACGACAGCACGACATTGTTGCCTATAAATGTTGCGTCATCTCCTTTTGGTGAAAAGGAAGTGAGAGCGTTAGTCAATTATGATGAAGTGGACGAGGTTAGCGGCAGATACAGTAAGGCTGTACATATTAACTGGATTGACAGTATCCTGACTAAACCGATTGCTCCTGATTTGGGAGAAGAAAATGATGTCGTGTATGGTACTGATCCGGTAGAAATAGTGCGCGACTGGGTTACTATTGCAGAAGATGGTTATCTGACACTTCGCTTCAGAACAGAATGGGGAGATCGTACTGAACCGCATTTCGTTAATTTGTTGAAGAGTCAAGATCCGGCTAATCCTTATGAAGTAGAATTCCGCCACAATTCACATGGTAATATGTGGGGAGAGTTGGCAGATGCTCTTGTAGCATTTGATTTGAGTGATTTGCCGGATACACAGGGTAAAACAGTGAAGTTGAAGTTGAAATGGAAATCTTTTGATGGCGATAAGTCTGCGGAATTTGATTATTGTACTCGCAAGGGAACTCCGGCCGCTTCTTCTGCCATTCTGTCTCAAAGAAGTATTTTGAAGATTCAATAACGTGATGACGTGAATTGCAATCGTTTCTGATGATGAGCAATGAGAAAATAAGGAAGGAGGACTGTCCAAAGTAACTGTCCGGTCATCGATGATAGAACGATGAAATGATAGTTACTTTGGACAGTCTCTTTCTTTTATTTATAACCGGTTTGTGTGCAGAAGAAGAGTCCCCTTAAGGCGTAAGGGTAAACTCTCCATCCAGACGTATATCATTGGAAGCTGTGCCGACCATAACTTTAAACTCTCCCGGTTCTACTACTTGCTTCATTTCCATATTATAAAGTGACAACTCTTCTTTTCCCAGGGTAAAGGTTACTTGTTTGCTTTCTCCTTTCTTTAAAAAGATACGTCGGAATCCTTTTAACAGGATAGGAGCTTGTGATACGGAAGCTACTTTGTCGCAGATGTAGAGCTGCACTACCTCTTCACCATCTCTGTCACCGATATTGGTTATCGTGCAACTCACTTTTTGCAAAATGTCAGGAGAATTCCCTTTTTCCAATTTTAAGTGACTGTAATCAAATTGAGTATAGCTCAAACCGTAACCGAATGCATATAGTGGAGTTCCGGCTTCTTCTACATAAGACCGTTGCTCTCCTTGTGAATAAAACAGGGGTAGTTGCCCTTCACTTCGAGGAATGGATACCGGTAAACGTCCGGCCGGGTTGTAATCTCCAAACAAAACATCGGCTATGGCTGCACCTCCTTGTTCTCCGGGATACCAAGCGGTCAATAAGGCTTGTGCTTTTTCTGCTGCCAGATTCATATTGAGCGGACGACCTTGGATATAAATGACTATTACCGGTTTTCCTGTAGAGGTTATAGCTTCCATCAGTTTTTCTTGATATCCCAATAACTTCAAAGTGCTGCGGTCATAGCCTTCTCCACATTCCATGTCGGATAATTGTTGGTTCTCTTCTTGAGTAACCGTGGCCGCTCCGGTTTCAATGTATTTGGTTTTGAAGTCACGGGCACTCGAACCGCCTACTACCAATACGACGGCATCTGCTTTTTGTGCGGCTTCCACAGCAGCAGGAATGTGATGGGCGGTGGTGTCACGAATAGCACATCCTTTGACATAAGTCACCTGTGTGGAAGCTGAGACGGTATTTCGTATGCCGTCTAAAACGGTGGTAATCTCTTTACGTTCCTGAGGTGCTGTGTAATCTCCCAACTGATTGTACATATTGTCAGCGTTCGGGCCGATGACTGCAATGCTTTTCAGTTGTTTGCTTAAAGGCAATATACCTTCATTTTTCAGTAATACCACTCCTTTACGTGCTACTTGGCGTGCCAATTCCTTATGTGCCCGGGAGCGTACCGTCCGTCCGGCTTTCTCAGGAGATACATACGGGTTTTCGAATAATCCCATACGGAATTTGAGACGGAGTATATTGGCAACCGCCCTGTCTATATCCTGCATACCGATAAGTTTTTCTTTTAATGCCTGTCGAAGGTTTTTTCCATAGGCGTTTCCCCCTAAATCCATATCTACTCCGGCCTTTAAAGCCAATACTGAGGCTTCTTTGTGATTTTGGGCAACCCGGGCGCCGGTTATGCCTTCAATACTTGATAAATCGGAATATACGAAGCCATTAAATCCCCATTCTTTGCGCAGTATATCACTGAGTAAATATTTATTAGCCGTACAGGGAACACCATCAATGGAATTGTAAGAAGTCATGATTGTGCCTGCTCCTGCTTCCACTGCTTTCTTGAAAGGATGCAGATAGTCTGAAAATAATTGTCGCATACCGATATTGGCGCGTGCACCATTGTGTCCGGATTCAGGGATACCGTAAGCAGCAAAATGCTTGAGGGTGGAGAAAAGATGTTTTCCGTCATTTTGCACTTCTCCCTGCATACCTTTCATAAAAGCAACTCCCAAAGTAGAGGTCAGTACAGGATCTTCGCCAAAAGTTTCCTCCATACGTGACCATCGTGGCTCTCGTGCAATGTCCAATACCGGACCGTATCCGATATTAGCCCCTTGCAAACGTGCCTCCAATGCTATTGTTTCACCCATTTTGTACATTAACTCTTTATCCCATGTGCTGGCTTGTGCCAATGAAGTGGGAAAGACGGTAGTACCGATGGCCATATGACCGTGTGGACATTCTTCGGCAAAGAGAATGGGAATTCCCAAGCGAGTACTGTCGACGGCATATTTCTGTAATGCATTCAATGCTTTTGCACCGGATTGGGGATTTAGTCCGGTTTCTAAAGTCTTTTGTGTCCATGGATCGGCACGTAGCACTGCCCAGAAAGAACCGATGGGTGCAGCGCTCATCCGTTCTTTATATAGTTCGGAAGGCACTACACCCTTGGATGTTTTGGTATACATTTCCCATCCTAGCGGACAGCATAGCTGCCCGATTTTTTCGTCTACAGTCATACGTCCCAGCAAATCTTTCACTCTGCTTTCAACAGGTGCGGAAGATTGTTTGTATAAAGGGGTTTGTGCCGACACATGGACGGCACAAATCACAAAACAGGTTGTTAATATACTTTTTATATTCATTGATTCAATAATTGTTTGATGGCTGCATTGTCTTTTGTTCCCTTTTTGTGCTTGACAGAAGGTGCAAACAAGGCATCCAATTGATATATTTGTAACTCTTTGACAGGAGTAAATGCTTTTGATGCTACATAGTTTTTCACAGAATGGAGTAACTGTCTCATTGCAGGGCGTTTCTCTATGTCCTTATCCGGGTCGGCACATAAGATAAATAGGCTGCCTTTACCTATACGTGCTTCAAAAGCAATACCCAGTTTTTGGTTGTATTCATAGGTATCGATACTTTGTATGATGGGGGTGATATCGGTCAAATCATTAAGTTCCATAGCGGTGGCATAGTTTAAAATGTCCCACCATTGCCAATCGGCATAAGAGGTAGTTGGGAATTCGCCAAAGGCCGGGTGATTACTGTCTATGAGTGTCCCGACAATCATAGGGTTCCAGTTGAACATAATCGGATTCCAGAAGTGGCTGGCAAATTTAGTTTTGCGTCCTTTAACGTTTTCGGGGATAAGTAATACTTTCTTTCCTTGTTGCAAAGCTGTTTTTACTTTTTCGTCATAAGTGCGTGCATATACATAGTCATCGGCTGCTGTTTGTTGGCAGGGATATACCCAAATGTCCCATTCATTATGGTAGGTATCATTCAGGGTGGTATGTAAAGTCAATTTTTCGGCATGACTCACATTGTTGAGGCTGATGTTTACTTTGCCTAAAGAGTCAACAGTAGCACAGGGTATAGCAGGGGTTGAGATATTTCCTTTTTTTACAGTGTTCCCTTTGCCATCTTTCAGTTCCCAATTCAGTTTTCCGCGTTTTAACGGATGTTCTCCATAATGGTGCCCTTGAACAGCCATGTGTCCTGCAACACCATGCCAAAGCCCTCGCGCAGAGCGCTGCGGTCAAAGTCCCGCACATTGTGGCCGTTCAGGGTGATAGAACCGGCGTCCACATCGTAAAAGCGCATCAGCAGCTTGACCATGGTGGTCTTGCCCGCACCGGTGGGGCCTACGATGGCTACCTTCTGGCCGGGCTGCACCGTGCAGCTGAAGTCGTGGATGACGGTCTTGTCCGGGGTGTAGCCGAAACGCACATGGTCAAAGGTGACCTGTCCGTCAATGTCGGCGGGGTCGGCGCGGCGGGCGGGGTCGGCCAGCTGCTCCTCCTCCGGCTCGTTCAAAAACTCGAACACCCGCTCTGCAGCAGCAGCCATGCTTTGCAGCATATTGGACACCTGCGAAAGCTGCTGGATGGGCTGGGTAAAGTTTTTGACGTACTGGATAAAGGCCTGAATATCACCAATGGTGATGACCCCATTTGCAGCAAAAATGCTGCCCACGATGGCCACTGCCACATAGCCCAGGTTGCCCACAAAGTTCATGATGGGCATCATAAGGCCCGAGAGGAACTGGCTCTTCCATGCGGATTCGTACAGCTTATCGTTGGCGGCGTTGAAGTCTGCCAGTACCACGGCCTCCCGGTTGAAGGCCTTGACCACGTTGTGGCCGGCGTAGACCTCCTCGACCTGACCGTTGACCACGCCCAGCGTGGCCTGCTGTGCCTTGAAGTACTTCTGGCTGAACTTGACCACCACCAGCACCAGCGCCAGCGATACCGGTAAGATCAGCAGGGCAATCAGGGTCATGCGGGGGCTGATGGAAAGCATCATCACCAGCACACCGATCATGGTGGTCACGCTGGTGATCAGCTGGGTGATGCTCTGGTTCAGGCTCTGGCCCAGTGTGTCCACATCGTTGGTGATGCGGGAGAGCACCTCGCCCACGGTGCGCTTTTCAAAGTACGCCAGCGGCAGGCGGTTGATCTTTTCACTGATCTGGCGACGGAAGTCGTAGCAGACCTTCTGAGAAAGGCCGGTCATCAGCCAGCCCTGAATAAAGCTGAAAGCGCTGCTCAGCAGGTACATCCCCAACAAAAACAGCAGGATGCGGCCGATATACACAAAATCAATGCTGCCGGTGCCGCGCAGCCGGGCGATCCAGCCGGTGGCAAGGGCGGTGGTGGCCTTTGCCAGCACCTTGGGGCCTGCAATGTTGAAGATGGTGGACAGAATAGCAAACAGCATGGCTGCCGTAAGGGGCAGCTTGTAGTGGCTCATGGTGCGGATGAGCTGCCGCAGCGTGCCTTTAAAGTTTTTGGCGCGCTCGGTGGTGGGACGTCCGGGTCTGGGCATATCACTCACCCTCCTTTTCTGTATTCAGGGTATCCAGCGCCAGCTCCTTCTGGCTCAGCTGGCTGCGGGCGATCTCCTGATATTCCGGGCAGCTGACCATCAGCTGGGCGTGGGTGCCCTTGCCCACCAGTCTGCCTTCGTCCAGTACAAGGATCTGGTTTGCGTGCAGCACGGTGGAAATGCGCTGTGCCACAATGATCACAGTGGCGTTGTCGGTCTGTGCCTTCAAAGCGCGGCGCAGGGTTACATCGGTCTTGTAGTCCAGTGCCGAGAAGCTGTCGTCAAACAGGTAGACCTTGGGGTCCTTGGCAATTGCCCGGGCAATGGAAAGCCGCTGCTTTTGGCCGCCGGATACGTTGGAGCCGCCCTGTGCAATGGGGCTCTGGTAGCCCTCGGGCTTTGCCTCGATAAAATCAGTGGCCTGCGCAATGGCAGCGGCCTTGTGCACCTGTGCGTCGGTGATATCCTCGCCGCCGAATTTCAGGTTGCTGTCAATGGTGCCGCTGAACAGCACACCCTTCTGGGGCACATAGCCCAGCAGGTCGTGCAGCTGTGCCTGCGGCATCTCGCGCACGTCAATGCCGTCCACGGTCACCTTGCCGCCGGTCACATCGTAAAAGCGGGGAATCAGGTTGAGCAGGGTGGACTTGCCGCAGCCGGTGGAGCCGATGATGGCGGTAGTCTCGCCGGGCTTTGCGGTAAAGCTGATGTGCTCCAGCGCATCGCTGTCTGCACCGGGGTAACGGAAGCTCACATCCTCGAACTGCACAACGCCCTGCCAGCCAGTATGCGCCTGTGCAGCCTTTGCGGCGGCTTCGTCCGGGTCGTGGATGGTGGCTTTGGTGCGGATGACCTCGTCGATACGATCCGCAGCCACACCGGCGCGGGGCAGCATGACAGCCACCATGGCCAGCATCAAAAAGGACATGACGATCTGCATGGTGTAGGTGATAAAGGCAATCATCTCGCCCACCTGCATAGTGCCGGCATCCATGGCCTTGCCGCCGAACCAGACGATGAGCAGGCTGGTGCCGTTCATGATCAGGGTCATAAAGGGCATCATAGCCACCATAGCGCGGTTGGTGAACAGCTGGGTGCCCATCAGCTCCCGGTTGGCCTTGTCAAAGCGCTGCTCCTCAAACTTTTCGCGGCTGAAGGCGCGCACCGGCATGATGCCGGTCAAAATTTCGCGGCTGACCAGATTCAGCCGGTCCACCAGCTGCTGCATCACCTTGAATTTGGGCATGGCAACGCTCATCAGGAAGAGCAGCAGCAACAAAAGCAGTGCCACGTCCAGCACCACGATCCAGGAAAGGCCGCTGCTGCTGCCTACAACGTGCAGCACGCCGCCAATGCCCAGAATGGGCGCGTAGGCCACCATGCGCAGCAGGATGACGCAGACGAACTGCACCTGCTGGATATCGTTGGTGGTGCGGGTGATGAGAGAGGCGGTGGAAAAATTCTCAATCTCCGCATTGGAAAAGCCGATAACGCTGGAGAAGGTCTCCCGGCGCAGGTCGCGGCCGATGGCGGCAGATACCCGGGAGGCAAGGAAGCCCACGGCCACAGCCACGGCCACCATCAGCAGGGTGAGCGCCAGCATCTGGCCGCCCACCCGGAAGAGGTAACCCATCTGCACATCCTGCGCAACGCCCTGCGCCTCGTATTCCAGCTGCACCAGCAGCAAAGACTGGCTTTTCAGGTTTTCCAGCAGGGTGCTGTCCAGCTGGCTCATGGCACCGTCCAGCTGCTTTTGCAGCATACTGCGGTCAAAGCCGGGCATCTGGCTCATGGCGGCAAACTGGCTGCAAACGGTGTCCAGATTCGCTGCCGTAGGGGTGACGGTCTCAGTGTCCGCGTCCGCAGCGGCAGAGGGCGTCTCGGCAAGGCCGGTCATACCCATATTACTTTGCCCGGCGGGGGTGTTGGCGGCCTGTGTAGCAGCCATATACAGCACGATGTCCGGGGTGGTCACGGCCTCTTCCAGTGCGGTGCGCTCGTCCTCGGTCAGGTCGGAGCGCAGCTGCAACACGCCATCGTCCTGCAGGTAGTACTGGTAGGCGTTTTGCAGCTTCTGCGCATCCTCCTCGCTCATCAGCAGGCTCAGCGCGTCCAGCGTACTCTGGCGCACCGTCTGGGGCAGGGGGCTTTCAATGCCGCCCTGCTGGATGCCGGTGTCCACAATCTTGCTGGTGTAGTCCGGCAGGGCAAGGTCGCAGTACGCCTGCACGAACAGCAGTGCGAACACCACAAGGCAGACTGCCCAGTGCCGGGCCAGCTGCTTAAAGATCTTTGTCATGGTTCGTTTCTCCCTTCGGGTTAATGTTGCGCGCGGCATTTTCCGCAAGAATGGCATCCATCAGCGCGCCGCGCAGCGCGTCCATCTGGGCTGCCTGCTCCGGCTCTAACCGTGCCAGCACGCTGGCAAAGTAGTTGCGCAGAGCCTGCTCACACTGGTGGCACAGCTCGTACCCCTTGGGGGTGATGCGCACCAGCGTTTTGCGGCGGTCGGCGGGGTCCGGTTCCCGCACCACGGTGCCGTCCTGCTCCATGAGCCGCAGCCCGCGCGAGACCGCCGGCAGCGGCTGACGAATCTCCCGGGCAAGGTCGGAGACATAAATGGCACCGTCCTTTCCGTGACAGTTGATGGCGTGCAGCAGGCCTTCCAGCATATTGAAGTGGCATTTGGGGCAATCGGCCAGCGCCGCCCGCATCCCGGCCTTGGATGCCTTGCTCAGCTGCCCGATATAGTGGCACATCCCCTGAAAGCTGGGGGTGCTTGGCTCGGACACGACAGTCCCTCCTCGTTTGCATTTTTTTGGATACTTAACAGTTGTTAAGTATTAACGCCTGATAAGCATATTCCTTTTGCTGCCGGATTGCAAGGGAATGGGGAAATATTAAACAAAAATTCACAAAAAACTTGTAGGTTTTGTCAATGCGCAAACCGGCTCTCGCTGCATAGAAATAAAGGACAGGCAGAAACGGAGGGCGCGGATGGAGCAGGGATTCCAAGTGTTGTTACAGGTATTCGGCGGATTGGCGCTGTTTTTATATGGAACGGACAGCCTGTGCAGGGCAGTACAGCAGGGAGCGGGCAGGCGTCTGCGCAGCCTGCTGGCGCGGTGCACCGCAAACCCGGTGGCAGGGTTGCTGACTGGTGCTGCGGTAACGGCGGTGCTGCAAAGCAGCTCAGCGGTCACGGTTATGGTCATTGCCTTTCTGGCGGCGGGGCTGTTGCAGCTGCGGCAGGCGGTTCCGGTGGTGTTCGGGGCGAACATCGGCACAACAGTCACGGCACAGCTGCTGGCGTTTCAGGTGGAAGGCTGGCGGTATCTGCTGCTGTTTGGCGGGGTGCTGCTCTGTCTGGCCTGTAAAGGCTGGCGGGGCCGCTGCGTGGGCGAGGCAGTGTTCGGCTTTGGGCTGCTGTTCGAAGGCGTCACCGTGATGCGCAGCGCCATGGAGCCGCTGCTGCAAAGCCCTCTGCTCCGGCTGGAGCTTGCCCGGGTGCGGCAAAGTCCCATGCACGGGCTGCTGGCGGGTGTCTGCATGACCTTAACGGTGCAAAGCAGCTCTGCCACAGTGGCGCTGCTGCAAAGCATGGCGGCGCAGCCCGGGGCAGACGGCGTGCACAGCCTGCTGGGGCTGACGGCGGCCATTCCCATTTTGCTGGGGGATAACATCGGCACCACCATCACGGCGGTGCTTGCCGCCATCGGGCAGGGAAGAGACGCCAAGCGGGTGGCGGCAGCCCACGCCATCTTCAACCTGAGCGGCGCGGCGGTGTGCTGCGCACTCTTGCAGCCCTTTGCGGCGCTGGTGCGGCTGTGCTCGCCCGCAGGGGTGGAGTGCGCCGTGATCGCCCGGCAAATCGCCAACGCACACACCTTATTCAACGTACTGTGCGCGCTGGTGTGGCTGCCCCTGACCGGGCAGATGGTGCGGCTGGTCTGCGCGCTGCTGCCCGATAAAAAACGACCGGAAGAACGGTTGTAAACCGGAGCGGGGAATGGTATACTGAAGCAGACGATACTATTATATATAAAGGATGGAATGCAATGAAACGGAAAATCGGCAGGCTGTGCATGGTGCTGGGTGCTGTGCTGATCTTATGCGCCGCCGGGTTGCTGGGCTACAACCGGTGGGATGCCGCCCGGGCAGAAAAGGCTTCGCAGGAAGTATTGGGCGAGCTGGAGCAGACCATGCAAAAGACCATTACGGAGCACCAGCAGGAAAACGAGACTGCAGCCCCGCAGCCGGTGTTGGACCCGACGCAGGAGATGACCACCGTGGAGGTGGAAGGGCGGGACTACATCGGGGTGCTTTCCATCCCGGCGGTAGAACGGGAGCTGCCGGTGATGGCGCAGTGGAGCTACGCCGGGCTGAAGATCGCCCCCGGGCGGTACAGCGGCACCACCTATGGCGATGATCTTGTGATCTGCGGCCACAACTACGCAATGCACTTCAGCCCCATCAAGTGGCTGGCCATCGGCAGTTCGGTCTATTTTACGGATGCAGACGGTCTGCGCTGGAGCTATGAGGTGGAGAGCGTGGAGACTTTGCGCCCCACCCAGATCGAGGAGATGACCACCGATACCGAGACGGACAACTGGGATCTGACCCTGTTCACCTGCACCTCCGGCGGCGGTTCCCGCTACGCGGTGCGCTGTGTGCGGACAGGCTACCCCGTCCGTGTGACGGACGCGGCAGAATAATGCTTTGCACAGCAGGATGATTTGGAAGGGCTTCCGCTTTGCTCTAGCCATTATCAGCGGAAAATTTATTTTTAATTTCGGGATAGCGGAGCGTCTGCGGACGCTCCGCTATCCCATTTTCACAGGAGGGGGTCGTGACGGAAAACGGCAGCTCCAGCGCCTGTTTCCTGCGGAAATGCGGCGCTGCGGGGACTGCCAAAGACCTGATCTCCGAGGAAAATGGCCGTGTACAGCGTGAGCAGACTGGGGAGCATACGCTGTTTTTTACGCAAAAAATCCGCAAAAACGTTTGAAAGTCCTTTTTATGGTATCTGAATTATGCGATACTGTGTTCACCGGGAAAGCCCCGGAACAAAACAGAAACACAGGAGGGAAACACCATGAAGGATTTTGAGTTGCGTTATGTGGGCAATCATGTGGAGGTATACACCGGCAGTGGTGTGTTCCTGTTTTCGGCCGATACAGTGCGCGAGGCCATGGAAGAGCTGGCCGGGTAAGCGGCGGCATATCGCATCTGGGAAAGCTGAATGTAAAATGTATGTAAAATAACGGAAATCTTTTTGTTTGCCGCCCGGAAATATGTTGCGGAATGTGTAAAAAAAGTAACTTTCCTGTAAAATAAACCTTGTTGAGACGCCCCCTTTGATGGTATAATAAAAGTAAGCGGCTTCCGGAACAGGGCAGGCGTTGCGCGTGCAAGGTTCCGGCGGCTGTGTGCTGTAAAGGATTAAAAGGGAAGTTTCATATTAGGAGTATCGTTATGGATATCACACACATTACCTCTCTGCTGGGCGGCGTTGCGCTGTTCCTGTACGGCATGTCCATCATGGGCGCCGGTCTGGAAAAGCTGGCAGGCGGCAAGATGCAGGGCGTATTGCAAAAGCTTACCTCCTCTACCATCAAAGGCGTGATCTTCGGCACACTGATCACCGGCGTCATCCAGTCGTCGGCTGGTACGGTGGTTATTTGTGTCGGTCTGGTCAACTCCGGTATCATGACACTGACGCAGTCGGTAGGCGTGATCATGGGTGCAAATATTGGTACTACGGTAACAGGTCAGTTGATCCGCATGGCGGATATCTCAGGCGACAGCCTGTGGCTGACCTTGATCCAGCCCAAGACCTTTGCCCCCGTGGTGGCGTTTATTGGCTGCATTTTTTATGTGTTCCTGCGCAATGCCAAAAAGAAGAATATCGGTCAGATCATGCTGGGCTTCGGCATTCTGTTTACCGGCATGAGCCTGATGGATACCGGCGTTGCTCCCCTGCGGGAGAGCGCCGTCTTTCAGAATCTGTTTGTCACTATGACCAACCCCATTCTGGGCGTTCTGGTGGGCGTGGTGGTCACCGTGATCATCCAGTCCTCCTCCGCTTCGGTGGGTATTCTGCAGGCACTGTCCAGCACAGGGCTTGTCACCTTCAGCTCTGCCATTCCCATCATTCTGGGTGCACATATCGGTACGGCGTTCACCCCGTTGCTCACCATCGGCGGCTCCTCCAAGGATGGTAAGCGGGCAGCGCTCATCCACCTGTACTTCAACGTCATCGGCAGTGTGATCCTGCTGGCGCTGATCTATGCGGTGCAGTTCACCATCGGCATCCCCATGTGGGGCGATGTGATGAACAAGAGCTCCATTGCAAACATCCATACTTTGTCCAGCGTATGCGCCATGCTGCTGTTCCTGCCTTGCAGCGGAGTGCTGAGCCGCTTGGCGATGCTCACGGTGCCCAGTAGCGTGGAGGAAGCACAGGAGCTGAGCATGCCGGTGCTGGACGAGCGTCTGTACAAGAGCCCGGCTGTGGCCTTGCAACAGGCGAAGAATGCGGTGATCAAGATGTCCCGCCGCGCCGCCCGCAACGTGGGTCTGGCCGCGCCGCTGCTTTTGAAGATGGACGAGGAGACCGTGAGCGCCATTAAGGTGCGCGAGAACCTGATCGACCGCATGGAGGTGGAGATCACCAACTATCTGATCAAGCTGACCGATCAGGAGCTGGGCGACGACGAGAGCCACGCGGTGACCGAGTTGCTGAACTTTGTCACCGAGTTCGAGCGCATTGGCGACTATGCCGTGAACATCATGGAAAAGGCCGAGGAGCTGCACGACAAGGAGGCCAGCTTCAGCGAGAGCGCCAAAAAGGAACTGCAATTGCTGGATGCCGCATTGGAGCGCATTCTGGTTCTGACGGACGAGGCCTTTGAAAACGATGATGTTCAGAAGGCAGCACAGGTGGAGCCGCTGGAGGAGATCATTGATGTGATGGTGGAGCGTCTGCGCGACCAGCACATCCTCCGTCTGAAGGACGGGATCTGCTCCATCGACACTGGCGTGGTGTTCCTTGATGTGCTGAACAACGCTGAGCGTATCTCCGACCACTGCTCCAACATCGCAGTGCGCATGGTGGGCATGGAAGCCGGCGAGGACTACGACTCCCACACCCTGAAAAGCATTATGCACCACAACCCCAGCAAGGACTATATGCTGGAGTACGAGCAGTGCCGCAAGGAGTACCTTGTGCCGCTGGAAGAAATGGAAGCCTGAATCATATAAATGCAATGAGCCGCTGCATATCGTGCAGCGGCTCATTGCATTTATTCCCCCAGATCTTCCAGCAGCAGGTCCAGCTCCCGGGGGCTGTTGACCACAAGCCCGCGCTTGATGCGCAGGGCATCGTTTTCGGGCAGAAGATTGGTGTAGATGCCGGTCACGCGGATCAGGGTGCCCGGGGTTCCGTCGGCGCGGCAGGTGTACACCGCCACCCGCCCGCCGCTGTCTTGCAGGCAGTAGCGGGCGGTGTCCGTCTGGGGCACTGCCTGCGCGGCAAGGCTCAGGGGAGAGGCGGGGTCGGTCTCAGACCCGGCGGGGCTTTGAGACAGCGGCAGCTTTGGCAGCGCCATCCAGAACAGACTGAATACAATGGTGAATACGCAAAGCCCGTAGAACAGGCAGACAGACAGCTTGCGCATAAAAAACACTCCCTTCCCCGGTAAGTATGCCCCGTTTTGGCGGATAGCAGACAATTTTCACACGCAGATACTGTACTTTCCACAAGAGAGTGTGTTATACTATTTATATCTGCTCAGCGCGCAAAGATTGGTTCTTGCCCGGCTGGGGCTTGCGTGCTATAATATGGTATTGCAGTTTGAAATTTCGTGTCACAAACGTTGTGGATAAAGCCCGGTGCAGCTATGCCCGGCAACAGTCTTGAAATGTCAGGAGGCGATCCCTATCTCCAACAATGAGATGAGAAAGATCCACCGGGGCGGTGAGGAGCAGCCTGCCCGCCCGGTGGGACGTAAGGTCAATGTTTCCCAGAGCCGCCGCGAGGTACACTCCGCAGCGGAAAACCGTACCCGCACACCCAAGGCACCCAAAAGCCCCAAGCCGCCGAAGGAAAAGAGCAAGCATCCCATCCTGCGGTTCGTTGGCCGCACCGTCGCTACGGTGCTCTGCCTTGGCATTATGCTGGGCAGCGTGGTGGCCGTGGGCATGGTGTTCTATGTGGTGCAGGCTACTGCCAACGACGGTGACCTGCTGGACCTGGACAACATTCAGCTGAGCCAGTCCAGTATGGTGGTAGCCACCGACCCGGATACCGGCGCACAGGTGGAGTATGCCACCCTGCGCTCCTCCAACAGCCACCGCGTATGGGCAGACCTTGAGCAGATTCCCTCCAATTTGCAGTATGCCTTCATCTGCACCGAGGATAAGGACTTCTACTCAGAGCCTGGCGTCAACTTCAAGCGCACCATCGGTGCAATGATCAATGAGTATCTGCTGCCCATTTACAGCTCCAAGCAGGGCGCATCCACACTGGAACAGCAGCTCATCAAGAACCTGACCGATGACAACAGCGCCAGCGGTATCGATGGCGCATTGCGCAAGGTGCGCGAGATCTACCGCGCCCTCTGCCTGAGCCGCAGCTACTCCAAGGAGACCATTCTGGAGGCTTACCTGAACACCATCAGCTTTACCGGCACCATTCAGGGTGTGCAGACGGCGGCCAACGAGTACTTCAACAAGGACGTCAGCCAGCTGAGCCTGTGGGAGTGCGCTACCATTGCCTCTATTACCAAAAACCCCACCAACTATAACCCCTATACGAACCCCGAAAATCTGATCCACCGCCGCAACTTCATCATGTACAATATGTGGCAGCAGGGTGTGATCAGCGAGGAGGACTACCGCAACGGCGCTGCACAGCCCCTTGTGCTGGCCGAAGAAGACAGCGGCAAAAAGCCCAGCACCGTCACCTCCTACTTCACCGATGCACTGTTCAATGAGGTCGTGCAGGACATCATGACCAAGGAGGGCATCAGCGAGTCCGAGGCACAGAAGCTGCTCTACACCGGCGGCTTTACCATCGAAGCCACTGTCAACACCAAGCTGCAGTCCCAGATGGAAAACCTGATGCTGAACACCGACGATGCCTACTTCCCGGCGGGCTGGCATGAGGAAGAGGTCACCTCTATTTCGGACGATGATGTGCAGGTGTTCAACGAGGACGGTACCCCCAAGACCCGCACCGGCGAAGATGGCACCGTCTACTATTACCGCAACGTGCGCACGCAGGCTGCTATGGTCACGCTGGACTATGACGGCAACGTGCTGGCCATTGCGGGCGGCCTGGGCGAAAAGACCAAGAGCCTTTCCCTGAACCGCGCCTATAATGTGGAGCGGCAGACCGGTTCTACCATCAAGCCCATCGGTGCCTATGCGCTGGGCATTGAGTACGGTCTGGTCAACTGGTCCACCATGCTCAACAACTCCCCCCTGTATCAGAAGCAGGATATGATCATCCGGGACGAGGACTACTGCCGCAAGAATGGCCTGATGGGACTCTCCGACAAGCAGCTCCGCGCTTACCCCAACGCATGGCGCAGCTGGCCGCGCAACTACGGCGGCAACTATGGCGACGGCAGCGATCTCCCGCTGTGGAACGGCCTTGCCCGCTCGCTGAATACCATCGCAGTCCGCGTGGGCGACCTTGTGGGCGCAAGCAATATCTTCAACTTCGTCTACAACACTCTGCAACTGAATACGCTGGACCCCACCAACGACGTGGGTCTGGCGCAGATGGTTATGGGCAGCCAGACCAAGGGCGTTACGCCCATGGCGCTGGCCGCAGCCTTCCAGATCTTCTATGACGGCGAGTACACCACCCCGCACCTGTACACCCGTGTGCTGGACCGGGAAGGCAACATCTATCTGGAAAACAACGCCACCAGCTATCAGGCACTGACCCCCGATACCGCTTATGTCATGAACCGTCTGCTGAAGAATGTTCTGTTCTCCAGCGTAGGTACTGCCAGCGGCCGCTACCCCAACTCCAACGGCATGGAGGCCTTTGGTAAGACCGGTACTGCCAGCGACGAAAAGGATCTGTGGTTCGTGGGCGGCACACCCTACTATGTCACCGCTGTGTGGTGGGGATATGATGCACCTTACGATATGACCAAGACCCTGTCCAAGCAGCAGGCCAAGACCCGCACCTGTGTTATGGCGTGGAAGGCACTGATGGAGCAGGCACAGGCAGACCTGCCCTATAAGGCATTCCCCGCCTCCGCAGGCGTGGTGGAGCGCCGTTACTGCACCCAGAGCGGATTGCTGGCCGGTGCAGGCTGCCCGAGCACTGCCGTGGGCTACTACCGTGCCGATGACCTGCCCGATACCTGCACCTATTCCCATGCCGCACCGCAGGCTGCTGCCCCTGCCGAGAACACAGACGATGCTGTGCCCACCCAGCCGGTCATCCCCACCGATACCAGTGCACTGGACACGGAATAAGGACAAAAATCGTACTTTTTCACCCCTTTGCTGAAAAATCCGGCAAGGACAGGGCGCACTTCACAAGACAAAACTGGACAAAGTGACAAAATAGCATCCGGGCTCTTGCATTGCAGGGGTTCGGATGCTATTATATTTTCTGCAAGAACACTTGTGTTTGAGAGGTGAACAAGTTGGAACGCCGTTTTTATCTGGTGGATGCGCAGGTGCTGCCGGAGGTTTTTCTCAAGGTGGTACGCGCCAAGGAGCTGCTGGCCAGCGGCGAAGCCCGCAGCATTTCGGCTGCGACCCGCGCCGTAGAGCTTTCGCGCAGTGCATTTTATAAGTATAAGGATTGTATTTTTGATTCAGAGAACGGCCGTGAGGTCATCACGGTCATGGCCACCCTGCGGGACGAGACCGGTGCGCTGCAAAGCCTTCTGGCCGGCATCAGCGCCGCAGGTGCCAGTATTGTGACCATCAACCAGTCCACCCCGGAGAATGGGGCTGCGCTGGTGGCGGTCACCATCCGCACCGATACCATGCAGATGTCCCCGGAGGAACTGACCGAAAAGCTTTCGCGCCAGCGCATGGTCGTGGGTGTGCGCTGCGGGTATAACCTGTAACAAAGCAGGAAACGAGGGAAAGAGAGTATGGCTAAAATTGCAATTCTGGGCTTTGGCACGGTGGGCAGCGGCGTATACGAGGTGCTGTGCCACAATGCTGCAAGCGTCTCCCGCCGGGCTGGCGAACCGGTGGAGGTAAAATATATTCTGGACCCGAAGGATTTTACCGGCAACCCGGTGGAGCCCTTGGTGGTCAAGAATATCGACGTGATCCTGCAGGACCCGGAGATCCGGGTGGTGGTGGAGACCATCGGCGGTACCCGCTTTGCTTACCCCTACG
>ERZ773136.2103-NODE-2103-length-17585-cov-4.130006_pt1 | contig 17585 bp, 16 predicted proteins | sample MGYA00580855_ERZ773136 | MGnify/ENA primary metagenome ERZ773136 (study PRJEB29015, sample SAMEA2737860) | human gut metagenome | biome: human gut; feature: human-associated habitat; material: faeces | place: China | collected 2012 ... | reverse complement strand
TCTCGACCCGTTATGTGCCAAATGGCCTGCACTCGACGCCTACTTAGAGGAGTCGGAAAACGGCGAAACGGCACGGTTTTATGCAAACGACCCGGCCGGTAACACGTTAGGCGAAGTGTTCTTCCCTCTCTTTCACGGCATACCCAATCGCGTGGTCGGCGACGAACCCGATAACGAGGCGCTTCTCGCGTTCGTGGAGGACGCCTTAAAAACGGCGCGCGCCTTGCGTTAATTACACAAAAAATGCATAAAAAAGCACAAAACGCCCAAAATCGGAATTGACAAAACGCCAAAAATGCGGTATAATTATATATTCGATAAAATAGCAGAATTTCGGTTTTCGTGCCGGACGTGAAAGGAGCGCCGCCTGTGATCATTATGGGGATCGACCCCGGTCTTGCAACCGTCGGATTCGGCGTCATCGACGCTTACCGCGGCCGCTATACGGCGCTTGAATATGGTGCGGTCCTGACGCCGGCCGGTGAAAAAACGGAATTCCGGCTTGCGGAAATTTACGCCAATATCGACGAATTGGTCAAGCGTTCGCGCCCACAGGCGGTTTCCATCGAAAAACTGTATTTCAACACCAATGAAAAAACGGCGGTCAACGTTTGCCAAGCGCGCGGTGTGATACTTCTTGCCTGCGCACAAAACGGCATTCCGATCTTCGAATACACGCCGCTTCAGATAAAACAAGCTGTGGTCGGAAACGGCCGCGCTGACAAAAAGCAGGTCATGTACATGGTGACGCGCTTATTAAATCTCAAAAAAGAGCCGCGTCCCGACGACACCGCAGACGCCCTTGCGGCGGCGCTCTGTCATTCGTTCAGCGCGGATTCCGCACTGTTCGGATTAAAATGATTTTGTATCGTTAAGAAATGTATACCGGTATATATTTCTATGATAGATATATCACTAAATAAGGAGGATATCCTATGAAACTGATTCTTGCCATCGTTCACAACGACGATGCGCCCATCGTAACGTCCGAGTTAAACAAGGCCGGCTTCCATTCGACCAAGATCGCATCAACCGGCGGCTTTCTCTCGTCCGGCAATACCACCTTCATCACCGGCGTGAATGACGATCAGGTCGATAACGTCGTCAAATTGATTTCGGAGCACAGCAAACGCCATTCGCAGTATGTGCCGACCACCGTTTATCCCACGCTCGACGCCGGTGCAAACTCTGCCGGAACAGCCAAGGTTCAGACCGGCGGCGCAACGATATTCGTTTTGAACGTCGAATCGTTCTTGCAGGTATAAAACGTCTTGGCAGCCATACAGATCGGAAATTTGAGCGGCTTTGACGCAAAAAAGCCGCTGCACGCCTATTTGATCGTATCGCCGGTCTTGCGCGAAGCGCGGGAATATGCGTTGCTTCTCTGCGAAGCGCTTCTCTGTGAAGCGCCGAATGCAGACGGCAGTCCGTGCGGCAGCTGCGCGGCCTGCAAAAAAGTGCTTGCCGGCACGCATCCCGACGTGTCGATGCTCGGCAAAAACAAGGTCTCGGTGGACGACGTGCGCGCCATGCGCGACAGCGTTTATCTTTCGCCCAACGAGGCCGCACGGCGTGTTGTGATACTTGAAAGCGTGGATAATTTCAATGCCGCGTCACTCAACGCTCTTTTGAAAATACTCGAAGAGCCGCCGGAGGGACGGATATTTCTCTTGACGGCGGCCAGCAAAAGCGCGGTGCTGCCGACGGTTCTGTCGCGCGTTTGCGTGCTTGCGCCGTCACGAAGCGGCTTTGCGGAAAACCCGAAGGAGCTGTTCCCGACAGCGTCGGACGCCGCATGCGCCGCTCTGCGCCTCTATCTCGAAACCTATGAGGACACCGATGTGAGTGCGTTAGTACCGGAAACGCTCGAAAAGGCGTTCTCTCTTGCTTATGGTTTTTATAAGGGTGAAAACACGGCGTTTATTCCGCTTTTGCCGAAAAAAAGAGAGGATATATCGCTTTATTTTCGGGTATTTATGCTCATTGCGGGCGATGTCTGCGCCTATAAATTATCGGCTGGCCGCGTGCGTAAGGAACGCGCCGAAAGCGACGCTTACGGCATATACCGAGAGGATTTCCGCAAGGTGTGTGCGCGCTTGTCCGTTAAACGGGCTATGAGCTATTATGAGATCTTCGAAAAGGCATATCTTATGACAGAGGATTATGCCAATTTAAACGCTCTTGAAGCGTATCTTACACAAAAGCTGTAAGACAGTACCGGAAACAGAAACACCGGAAAGGATTTTAGAATAATATATATGAATAACAAACCGAATAACAGAAAAATGCAGCCGGATACGGCTGCCGACGGCGACAGTTCGATCAATACCAAAAAGGGATTTCTCATTTCCCTGCCGTCGCGCAAGAAAAAGAACACCGACGAGCCGGGTTCGGGCATTGTCATGGCAAAAAATGACGCGGCGAAGGGCGACCGCGGCGAAAAAGGCGACAGAAGACCGCCTAAACCCGTCGTTCGCGACGGCGCGCGGGACAGCGTCGGAAAAAATCCGCGCGACGCGCAAAGAGATAACGGCAAAAACGGTGAAAAGGAAAAAAATGCCGACCGCACGCAGTCCGGTTCGCCGCGCCGCGACAAACCGCAGAAAAACGGCGGCAAAAACGAAAACACCTATACCGACCGTCCCGAACGCAAGGAGCGCCCGGAACGCACCGGTTCTCCGAAAAACAAGGAGCGCGACGGCAAGGATAACCGGGACAACCGCGAAAACCGCGATAATAGCCGTAACCGTCCGCCGCGCAATAATGACCGCGCCGCGCAGAATCCGCAAAACGGCCAATCGGGTCAGAATGCGCAAAATGAACGTGCCAAAAACGCACCCAAAAACGATAATAAGCAGAATACCAAAAACAATCGCGGCAAGGGCAAAAATCAAAACGACCGCAAGAACGCAAATCCGAACGAAAACACGCAAAGCACCAAGCAGAATTCCGGCCGCCGCGACCGCCGTATGCCCAAAATGCCGAGTCTTTCGCCGCTTTCGGGCGATATGATGGCCTTTGCGCGCGACGCGAAAAACGATCTTAGCCGCGTATCGGCGAAAAAGGCGGAAAAAGAGCCGTCGCTCGAAGAAAAATATGCAAACGCCGTTCCGCTGGCCGAGCAGATTGCCGCTGAAGAAGAAAAGCGCAAAGCGCGTGTGCGCGCACGCACGGCAGCTGCAGTTTCCCATAAGCCGGTATCGCCCGACGAGCAAGCAGACGTAACGGCAGAGACCGGCGAAGGTGCAGAGGATCATGAGATCGTCGGCATTCGTTTCCGCGAAGCCGGAAAAATTTACTATTTCGATCCCGACGGGCAGAATATTCCCTATGGCACGCCGGTCATCGTCGAGACCTCGCGCGGCTCGGAATACGGCTATACCGCCATTTCCAACCGCATGGTTCCGGGCGGAAGCGTAGTCGCGCCGCTCAAAAAAATAAAGCGTATCGCCAATACCACCGATACCGAAAAGTTCCGCGCAAACAAGGAACTTGAGTCCGAAGCAGCCGCCGTTTTCAAGAAAAAGGTCGCTGAGCTCAACCTTGCCATGAACTTGGTTTTTGTGGAATACACATTTGACAATTCCAAATTATTATTCTATTTTACCGCTGAAACGCGCATCGATTTCCGTGAGCTTGTCAAGGAGCTTGCGTCGATCTTCCGCACACGCATCGAGCTTCGACAGATCGGCGTGCGCGACGAAGCCAAAATGCTTGGCGGTCTTGGCGTTTGCGGACGTTGTGTATGCTGCAACTCGTTTTTAGGCGATTTTGCACAGGTATCCATCAAAATGGCCAAGGAGCAGGGCTTATCCTTAAACAGCGCCAAAATCTCCGGTGCCTGCGGCAAGCTCATGTGCTGCTTACGCTATGAGGACAAGGTCTACAGCGAAGAAACTGCACGCACGCCAAAGGTCGGCACGGTCGTTGAAACGGCCGAAGGCAAGGGAACGGTCACCGAGACAAGTCCGTTAAAGGGCGAAGTCAAGGTTCTGCTTGAAAATGCACCCGATACGCCGCCTAAGACTTTCCACCGCGATGAAGTCAAGGCGGTCGGCTTCCGCACAAAAGCGGGCGAAACCGCAAAAGACGCGGAACTAAAGGAAGAGATCGTTTCGGAAATGGAGACTGACATAGCCGAAGAGGTATTGGAAGCAGAATCCACGCCCGATACCGAACGTTAATTAGGCCAAATATCTGAACTTTTACAGTAACGAGGTACAAACGTATGGGAAAAACGTTTTTATTGCCGCAAAAGCCGAAGTACAAGGCAAATCTTCACTGTCACACAACCCTTTCCGACGGTGAACTCACGCCGGAACAGATTAAAGAAGAGTACAAAAAGCGCGGTTATTCGATCGTCGCCTACACCGACCATGAATACATCGTCAATCATCAAGACTTGAACGATGAAAACTTCATCGCCATCACCGCTTACGAATATTCGATAAACGAAGCACCGCACGACGAGCGCACCGCATGGACGGATCTGCGCTGCTGCCACCTCAATTTGTACGCCAAAGACCCATATCAAGATAAACATGTCTGCTTTGCGCCGTCGTATGTTTGGGGACCCGGCAAAGAGATTGCCGACACCTTAAAGTATACCGGTCCGCTTTATAAGCGCGATTACAATGACATTCAGCATGTTATCGACGAAGCAAACAAAAACGGCTATCTCGTCTGCTTCAACCATCCGTATTGGTCGCTTCAGCCGCAGTCGGATTATTTCGGCTTGAAAGGCCTTTTCGCCATGGAGACCTATAATACCGGCTGTTATGAGTTTTCCGGCCACAGCTTTTACGACTACGGCTTGCTTGCCGAGTTCAACCAAAGTATCGCGCCGGTGGCAACCGACGACAACCACAATCATTTCCGTGATCCCGATCTTGATCATTCCGATTCGTTCGGCGGTTATACCATGATCTATACCGGTGATTTTTCGTATACCGGTATTATAAAAGCGCTTGAAGAGCAGCAATTTTATGCGTCGACCGGCATTGATTTTGAGGAAATTTCGGTAGAAAACGGCGTGGTGCATGTCGAATGCACGCCGAGCACCAGTATCAGCATCGCGTTCGGCGGAAAACGTTGGGATGAACGGCTTTGCTACGACAGAGAACCGCTGACATCGGCGGATTTCACCATTCCGTGGGGCGCACGGTATATCCGCGTTTACTGCGTTAACCGCCGCACCGGCGCGAACGCGACCACAAAGGCGTTCGCGATTCCGAAAGACGCCGAATAAGGGAAAGGAGCTTCATTCACCATGGAAAAGATCTACTTACTTCCCAATATGCCGAAATATAAAGCAAATCTGCATTGCCACACCACCTTTTCCGACGGCGCTTTCACACCGGAGGAGATCAAGAAGATCTATAAGGAACGCGGCTATGCGGTGGTCGCCTATACCGACCATGAATACATCGTCAATCATCAGGAGCTGAACGACGACGGCTTTATTGCGATTACCGGCTACGAATATTCGCTCGGCGAAGCGCCGCACGACGGTTTTACGCACTGGCTGGATTTAAAATGCTGCCACTTGAATTTGTACGCCAAAGACCCGTATCAGGACAAACACGTCTGCTTTGACCCGAAACACGTGCCGCACTGCAAGCACCCGGAAACGCTTTCGTATACCGGTCCGATTTTCAAGGCGACCTATGACGACATTCAGCACGTCATCGACGAAGCCAACAAAAACGGGTATCTCGTCTGCTTCAACCACCCGTATTGGTCGGTCGAGCCGCACGGCGATTACTTTAACCTTAAAGGCTTGTTTGCCATGGAAATATACAACACCGGCGGTTCGGACTATTCGGGACACAGCTTTTACGATTACGGCCTGCTTGCCGAATATAATCGGACGATAGCACCCGTTGCGGCCGACGATAACCACAATCACGTGCTTGACCCCGATGTTGACCATTCCGATTCGTTTGGCGGCTATACCATGATCTACACCGACGATTTTTCGTATACCGGTATTCTTTCCGCCATGGAGCGCCGCGACGTGTACGGCTCGACCGGCATCGACTTCGACGAGGCTTCGGTCACGGGCGATGTGCTGCACGTTGAGTGTACGCCGTGTACGAGCATCATGGTCTGCTTCGGCGGCAGACGCTGGCACGGAAAACAGGCCTACGACGGCAACACGGTAACGGCGGCAGAATTTACCATTCCGGAGGACGCGACCTACATCCGCGTGTTCTGCACCAACCGATTGAACGGCTCGTATGCCACTACGCGGCCGTATGACGTGCCGAAAACACAGCAAGCGTAGACCCGGAGGTTCTCTTGAACGAAAATTTAAGCGGAATATTAAATGTTTACAAGCCGAAAGGCTTAACCAGCCACGCGGTGGTTTCGCGCGTGCGCAAATTTTACGGCGTCAAGCGCGTGGGACACGCCGGAACGCTTGACCCGATGGCCTGCGGCGTGCTGCCGGTGCTTGTCGGAAGCGCGGCAAGCGTGCAGGAGCTTGTCATGGGGCATGATAAGACCTACAAGGCAGGCGTTTTGTTCGGCGTGACTACCGACACCGGCGACGTGACGGGAAGCGTGCTTAACGCAAAAACGCCGTCGTTTGACGGCGCGGCGCTAAAAGAAACGTTGGCGCGTTTTACCGGTGAGATCGACCAGGTGCCGCCCATGTATTCGGCGCTCAAGGTGGACGGGCAGAAATTATATGAGCTTGCCCGGCGCGGCAAAACGGTCGAGCGCAAAGCGCGCAAGGTGACCGTTTACGGCATTCGGCTGCTCACGCCGTTTGACGGGAAGCGCTGCGACATCGAAGTGGATTGCTCGAAAGGAACGTACATCCGGACGCTTGCCGAGGATATCGGAAACGCGCTCGGCTGCGGCGCGTGCCTTGACAGCCTGGAACGAACCGTGTGCGGCGTTTACCGCGCTGCGGACGCGGTGACGGTGGAGACGCTTGAAAAGCTGTATCAGAACGGCGACACAGCGGCTCTTGCCGGATTCTTGCAAAGCGCAGAAGTGCTGTTTGAAGACTATCCGGTCGTGCGGCTTGCGCCCTTTTACGAGAAGTTGGCGCTCAACGGCGCGGAGATATATTTAAAGCGCGCGCGCATCCCGGAGCGGGTGTTCGAAAACAGCCGGTTCTGCCGGTTATACAAGGAAAACGGCGGTTTTTACGCCGTGGCGGAGCTTGGGGAATATCCCGAAGGAGCTGCCGTTAAGATCAAATACCGTTTTTAATTTAGCATACAAAAACACAAGGCATCAACGGAGGTACAAAAAATGGTAAAGGAAAACATGGAATTTTTAAAGTCGCTCGATCCGGAGATCGGCGAGGCGGTCGAAAAGGAATTTGCACGTCAATCGCGCAACATTGAGCTTATTGCGAGTGAAAACATCGTTTCGGAAGCGGTTCTTGCGGCGGCCGGTACGGTGCTTACCAACAAATACGCCGAAGGATATCCGGGCAAGCGTTATTACGGCGGCTGCGAATGTGTGGACATTGCCGAAGAAGTCGCAAGAAAGCGTGCCTGCGAATTGTTCGGTGCGGAGCATGCGAACGTACAGCCTCATTCGGGCGCGAACGCAAACTTTGCGGTCTATACGGCTTTCTGCAAGCCGGGCGATACGGTCATGGGCATGAATCTTGCACATGGCGGACACCTGACGCACGGCAGCCCGGTCAACGTTTCGGGCATGTATTTCAACATTGTGCCGTACGGTGTGAATGACGACGGCTTTATCGATTACGACGAAATGGAACGACTTGCCCACGAGCACAAGCCGAAGATGATCATTGCCGGCGCGAGCGCTTATCCGCGAGTCATCGATTTTGAGCGTTTTGCAAAGGTTGCCAAGGATGTCGGCGCGATCTTCATGGTAGACATGGCGCATATTGCCGGCCTTGTGGCGGCAGGACTTCATCCGAGTCCGGTTCCGTATGCGGACGTTGTGACGACCACGACGCATAAGACGCTTCGCGGTCCGCGCGGCGGCATGATTTTATGCAAAGAGGAATATGCAAAGCAGATCGACAAGGCAATTTTCCCAGGCACGCAGGGCGGTCCGCTCATGCACATCATTGCGGCAAAGGCTGTCTGCTTCGGCGAAGCGTTAAAGCCGGAATTCAAGGAATATGCGCGTCAGGTCGTGGCAAATTCCAAGGCATTTGCGGACGCGCTGCTAAAAGAGGGCTTCAAGCTTGTTTCGGGCGGCACGGACAACCATTTGTGCCTTGTGGATTTACGTCCGTTTTCGGTTACGGGCAAGGAATTCGAAAAGCGTCTTGACAGCGTTTACATCACGGTCAACAAGAACGCTATCCCGAACGACCCGGAAAAGCCTTTCGTAACCAGCGGTATCCGCGTCGGTACGCCGGCGGCTACCTCACGCGGCTTCAAGGAAGCCGACTTTGTCAAGGTTGCCGAGCTTATGCGGCTTGCTGCGACCGATATTGAAGGAAAGGCTGACTATATCCGCTCGGAGGTCTGCAAGCTCTGCGACGCGCATCCGATCTACCGATAAAAAATACGCGTCTGACAGCTTGTAATTGCACCGGCGCTTCGCCGGAAGGAAAAATATTATGACAGATTTGAGAATTATTCTTGCGTCCGGCTCACCGCGCCGGGCGGAGATACTAAGAAACATCGGCGTGAATTTTGAGATTTGCCCGACGGACACAGACGAAACCGTCGAACCGGGAATTCCGCCCTCACAGCTTGTCTGTGAGTTAGCCTTTCGCAAGGCTAATGCTGCGGCTGCACAGCTCCCGGAAAACGGTCCCGACACCTTTATCATTGCCGCCGATACCATCGTTGTGCGCAATGGCAAGGTCTTGGGCAAGCCTAAGGACGAGGACGACGCCTACCGTATGTTAAAAACGCTGTCCGGTTCGGTTCATTCGGTCTATACCGGGTTTTCGCTGTCCCAAAAGGACTTCTACTTCACGGATCACGCCGTTACCGACGTTGAATTTATGCAGCTCTCCGATGATCTAATATACCGATACATAAAAACCGGTGAACCGATGGACAAAGCCGGCGCCTACGGCATCCAAGGCAAAGGCTCCGCTTTCATCCGCAGCATTCGCGGCGATTATTTTAACGTCATGGGTCTTCCCATATCGGCTCTTGTCTTGACGGCACGGACGCAGTTTGCCATCGACCTTCTCGGCTATTAGTTCTTGCTGCAAAAGCGCTTTGCAGCGGACTGCAACAGCATACCGTTTTGATTTTAAAAATAGGAAAGGGAACGCTATGTACAAGAATTACAAGAAAAACTACCCGTATTACGAAGTATCTCCGATTCGCGACTTCAAGCAGATGCTCGAAGAATCCATCCGCGACTGCGAAGGCCGCCCGGCGTTCCGCTACAAGAGCGGAAAGGATATCGTCGATGTCAGCTATGAGCAGTTTTACGCCGATACCAAGGCGCTTGGCACAGCCATTACCGAGCTTGGCTTCGGAAAGAGCCACATCGCCATGATCGGCCCGAACAGCTACAAATGGCTGCTCACTTATTTGACGGTGCTCAATTCGGAGGGCGTTTATGTTCCGATCGACAAGGAGCTGCCGTTTGAGGAGATCGTGCATATCGTAAACGACAGCGATTCCGAGGTGTTCTTCTATGCCGGATTTTATGCGGAAAACGTCAAAAATAACCGCGATAAAATGCCGAACGTCAAGTATTTCGTCAATCTGGACGGCAAAGAAGACGACGGCGAATTTTTAGCGTATGACAAGCTGCTTGCACACGGCAAAGAGCTTCTTGACAGCGGCAACACCGATTACACCTCCATGAACCCCGATCCTGCGGCCATGAAAATGATCGTTTACACCTCCGGCACGACCGGACGCGCCAAGGGCGTCATGTTAACGCTTGACAACATGGTCAACTGCGTGGTTCACGGCCTTGAGGTCTCCACGGTTTATGATGTGTGCTTGTCGGTGCTTCCGTATCACCACACCTATGAATCGGTCTGCGGAATCTTGGTGTCGCTCAAAAAGGCGGCCACGATCTGCATTAACGAGAGCCTTCGCACCGTTGCGGCAAACTTAAAGGTGTTCCAGCCGACCTACATCATGCTCGTGCCGCTGTTTGTGGAATCCTTCTATAAGAAAATTTGGGCGACGGTCGAGGATCAGGGCAAGGCCGATACGCTCCGTAAAATGATAAAAGTCAGCAACAAGCTCTTAAAGGTGGGCATCGATTTGCGCCATGTGTTCTTTAAGTCGATTCACGAGGTGTTCGGCGGCAGACTTATCAAAATGGTTTCCGGCGGCGCACCGCTGCGCCAGGAGCTTGGCGAATTCTTCGACGCCATCGGCGTGACGCTCGTCAACGGCTACGGTATCACCGAATGCTCGCCGCTTGTTGCTGCAAACCGTGATTTTTACTACAATTTCGCGTCGGTCGGCAATCCGCTTCCCTGCTTGGATATGAAGATCTTTGAACCGAATGCCGACGGCGAGGGCGAGATCTGCGTCAAAGGCCCGACAGTCATGCTCGGTTACTATAAGCAGCCGGAGCTTACCGCCGAGGTTCTCGAAGCCGACGGTTGGTTCCATACCGGCGACTTTGGCAAGATCGGCGAGGACGGACGTCTTTACATCACCGGCCGCAAAAAGAACATGATCGTTCTTCGCAACGGAAAGAACATTTATCCGGAGGAGATCGAAGAATATCTCGGCGGCATTCCCGAAGTGACCGAAGTCATCGTTTCGGCACTGCGTTCGGAGGACGGCGAGGAGACCGGCCTTGCGGCTGAGATTTTCCCGGGTGATGAGCTGGTCAAGAGCAAGACTGACGACGAGCTGTATACGATTCTCAAGACCGCCGTCGAAAAGGTCAATGACGGACTTCCGTCCTACAAGCACGTAACCAAGGTCGTTGTCCGCAAGACGCCGTTCGACAAGACGACCTCCGGTAAGATCCGCCGCAAGTACAATTAACAAAATTTAACGCAAAAACAGTCTCTTTCATAAACTGAAAGTGGGGAGCATCGGACATCGGAGTCAAAAAACGCTCGTCCGCTGCTCCCACGCTTGTTTATGGAGATGATCCGAATGAAAGAGTTTTTGCCGTTTTTACAGGCTATTATCGGACTTTTTGCCGTAATCGGCGTTTGGTTTACCGTGCGGATGATTTTAGACGCAGCGGTAAAACGGCGCAGCGGCTTAAAGATGCAGATTACCGTAATATCCTGTAAAGGCGATGCGGAATACGCGGTGCGTTTTGCCGAGAGCCGCTTTGTTTACGGCGAATACGCCGGATTTTTTTCGGGCATCACGCTGTCCGAAGCCGTTCCGATAAAAAGCGAAGCCTATGAACGCTTACGGACGGAATTCCCGAATCTATGCCTTTCTGCGAAACCCGCCCAAACAGCTGAAACCGAAAATGAAACGGAGTGATATCATGCCGGAGCAAAACCGTCTGCCGGATAAGGCCGAAGCGCCAAATAACGCCGAGCTTACCGTCAAGGGAATCATCGAAGACGTTGTCTTTCAGAACGCCGACAACGGTTATACCATCTGCGTCATCGACGCGGACGGCGAACCGGTAACGCTCACCGGAATCATTCCGGCAGCTGCCGAGGGTGAGATGATAAGCGCCAAAGGTACCTGGGTCAATCATCCGACCTACGGAAAGCAGTTTTCGGTTACGGCCTACAGCAAGGAAATGCCGGCTACTTCAGCCGCGATTTTAACCTATCTTTCCTCTGGCGCTGTAAAAGGGATCGGGCCGGTCATGGCACAGCGCATTGTCGATATCTATGGTGAGGATTCATTAAACGTCATCGAAGAGCATCCCGAATGGCTGGCCGATATCAAGGGCATTTCGCCCAAAAAAGCCAAGGAGATTTCCGAAAGCTTCCGGAACCAGTACGGTATGCGGCAGGTGCTGCTCTATTTCCAGGGTATGCTCACGCCGAATCTCGCTTTAAAGGTGTACAAGCAGTGGGGCAACGCCGCCATTGATATTCTGCGGCAGAATCCGTATCTGCTGTGCGATGAGATCGACGGCGTCGGGTTTGAGCGCGCCGATGCACTTGCAAAATCCCTTGGCTTTCAGAATGACGATGAGGACAGAGTCATAGCCGGTGTGAAATACGTGCTGTACCGGGAGCTTAACCGCAGCGGCAACTGCTATCTGCCGCTTGAGCTTCTTGTCCGGCTTTCCTCGGAGATCTTAGGCGTTTCGGCGGAGATGACCAAGGACGCGGTCGTGATCTTATCCCACCGCGGCGAGGCGGTTGCCGTAAAATACGGCGATACGACAGCCATTTATTTAGAAAACGTCTACCGCACCGAAAAATACTGTGCGGAAAAATTAAAGCTGTTATGCGACACCAAAATCGATATACCGCTTCTCGACGCCGACGCCGAGATCGCAAAGGTTGAGGCGGATACCGGCATAAAATTTGCACCGTTTCAGGCGGACGCCATCCGCTTTTCGACAAGCGAGGGCGTAGTCATTGTCACCGGCGGCCCCGGTACGGGCAAAACCACTGTCATCCGGGCTATTATTCAGATGTTTGCAAGATTGGATATCAAGGTCTGCCTTGCCGCGCCGACCGGGCGCGCTGCCAAGCGCATGACCGCCGCTACTGACATGCCGGCCAAGACCATTCACCGGCTTCTCGAATGCGAATACGGTGCGGACGACAAGCTTGCCTTTCAGCGCAACGAGGACAATCCGCTCGATTATGGCGCTGTCATCGTGGACGAAGCGTCGATGGTGGACATATTCTTATTTTCCGCACTGTTACGCGCCATGCGCCCCGGCACGCGGCTGCTTCTCATCGGCGACGCCGACCAGCTGCCGCCGGTGGGAGCCGGCGATGTGTTCGGCGACCTCATCAAATGCCGCAGCTTTGTGGCGGTTCGTTTAAACGAGATCTTCCGTCAAGGCAAGGACAGCCGCATTATCACCGGCGCACACCTCATCAACAACGGAAAAATGCCGCCGCTCGACAACAAGGGAAAGGATTTCTTCTTTATGCCGCGTCAAAACGGCCAAGAGGTGCAAACGCTGCTTGCCGAGCTGTGCCGCACGCGCTTACCCAAAGCATACGGCTTTGACGCGCTGTCCGACATCCAGATCATTTGCCCGTCGCGCAAGGGCGACGCCGGCACTGGCGCGATAAACATGCTCATGCGTGAGCTGTTCAATCCGCCGTCGCCGCGCAAAAAAGAGTATACCTCGCATAATACCGTCTTTCGCGAGGGCGATAAGATCATGCAGATCCACAACAATTACGACATCGAGTGGCACACGGCGGACGGCCGGGAGGGAAGCGGCGTTTTTAACGGAGATATCGGCTTTATCGAGAGCATCGATACTGAAAATCAGACCGTTTCGCTCCGCTTTGACGACGATCGGCACGCGGCTTGTGATTTTGCCGCTTTTGACGATATCGAGCATGCTTACGCAATCACGGTACACAAAAGCCAAGGCAGCGAATACCGCGCGGTGCTATTGCCGCTACTCGACTGTCCGCGCGGCCTTATGACGCGAAATATGCTGTATACTGCCGTCACACGCGCCAAATCGCTTGCCATTTTAGTGGGCAAGCAAAGCGTGATGAGCGATATGATTGAAAACAATGTAAGACAAAATAAGTATACCGGTCTATCAAATATGCTAAAGCCGGTATATGTTTACCCAGAATATAAAATGCAGGAAGGATTACGACCGGAACATGACGACACCCAATCAACCACAGCTTCCGAACTCTCCGAAGATGCTTGAACGCCTGAAAAAAATAAAGCTGTTTGTATTAGATATGGACGGCACGATCTACCTTGATTCCACGCCGCTTGAAGGCGCGATAGACTTCTGCAAAAAGTTGGAAGAGCGCGGAAAGCTTGTGTATTTCACGAATAACGCCTCGAAAAATCCGGAAGACTATGTAAAAAAGCTTACGGCTATCGGTTTTCCGGCCGCACGGAAAAATATTGTCACCTCGGGCGATGTGACAGCCGACTATCTGAACACCTTTCATAAAGGTGAACCGGTATACCTTGTCGGTACGCCGGCTCTCGAAGAATCGTTCAAAAAAGCCGGTATCGCGCTGTCCGACGACGCCAAAATTGTGGTGGTCAGCTTCGATTTGACGCTCACTTATGCCAAGCTCGAACACGCCTGCACGCTCATCCGTTCCGGCGCACTGTTCTACTCCACACATCCGGATATCAACTGCCCGACTGCCACCGGTTTTATTCCGGACAGCGGCGCTATCTGCGAAGCGGTTGCCCTTTCGACCGGCGTCAGGCCACGCTATTTCGGCAAACCCAACGCAGAAACGGCGGATATGCTCTGCCGCATGAGCGGCCTTAAGAAAAACGAGATCGCCATGGTCGGCGACCGCCTTTATACCGACATTGCGCTTGGCAAAAAGAACGGACTTCTGTCGATTTTGGTCATGACCGGCGAAACCACGCCGGAAATGTTAAAGACCGCGCCGCCCGACCAAACGCCGGATCTGATTTTTGACGGCATAAAATATATACCGGTATACGATAATTAAAACAAAGAAAGGCGATTTTATGACGCTTTTTGAATTTATAAGCGAGCTTGTCGGCATACCGACGGTTGTCGGCTTTGAGAGATGCGGAATCCATCCGATCGGCAAGCTTTGCACCGAATATTCCGCCGGTTTCTTCGATTCCTATTCGCTCACGCCGACCGGCAGTTTGCTGTTTGCGCGTCTTTGCGGAAAAAAGAACGCAAAAAAGCTGGTGCTTGACGCGCACATCGATACCATTGGCTTTGCCGTGAGCGAATTGTGCGGAAACGGTTTTGTCAAGGTCAAGAGTATGGGTGGGATCGATCCCTATGTTTTGCCCTCTGCACCGCTGTATCTGTACGGAAAACAGCCTGTTTACGGCGTTTTTTCGTCGATACCGCCGCATCTTGCGCAAAAAGACGCCAAAAAGCTCGAAGTGAGCGATTTGTACGTAGATACCGGTCTTTCGGACGAGCAGATGAAGCAAGACGAAATTGAAATCGGCACGCCGTGCGGCTATGCTGAACCGCCGGTTTTTCTTCAAAATCGCCTTATCGCGTCCCACAGCTTAGACGATAAGGCTTGCGCGGCGACCATTCTGCACGCTTGCCGTCTGCTTGCTCAAAGCGGTCGTGAACCGGCCGATACGGATATTTTTGTTCACCTTTCGGTTGGCGAGGAAAAGACCGGAATCGGTGCGCAAACGTTGCCGTATACGGCGTTGGAAAACGGTTTCGACTTTTCGGAAGCGGACGCGGCGCTCGTCATGGACGTGAATTTTGCGCATGCGCCGGGCGTTCACGATTACGAATCGCTTGCGTTGGGTAAGGGCGCCGGAGTGTCCTATTCGGCCACGATAAAGCGTGCGTTTACTGCTTTTATCGTTCAGACTGCCCGGAAAAACGAGCTTCCGCTTCAGACCGTCGTCGAGATGTGTTCGACCGGCACAAATGCCGGAACACTGCATCGGAACGGCCTTCCATGCGCCGTTCTATCGCTGCCGGAAACCAATATGCACACCTACAGCGAGTGTGTATCGCTTGACGATATGGAGAACTGCGCAGCGCTTGTCGGCGAGATTATGCGTGATTTTCCGACGGCAAACCTTGGGGAGGTGCGCTTTAAATGACACAGCCTAAAAATATACCGGTATATAAAAATGTAGCAGACGACCCCTTTTTACGTGAGCTTTGCGACATGGGCGGCGTATCGGGCGATGAGGAACGCGTGGCGCGTCGTATTGCAAGGGAAATCGAACCTTATTGCGACGAGCTTTATATCGACAAAACCGGCAACCTGATTGCCTTTAAAAAGGGACGCAAAGTGCCGGAAAGTCCGGTCATGTACTGTGCGCACATGGATGAAGTCGGATTCATGATCCGCCACATCTGCGAGGACGGAAAACTGCTTTTTGAGGCAGTCGGCATACAGCCGGAGGTCTTGCCATCCAAGCGTTTGTCGGTCGCGGAGCATATTCCCGGCGTTATTTGTTCCAAGCCGGTACATTTGATGAAAGGCGAAAATCATACGCCGCAGATCGAAGATATGTATATCGATATCGGCTGTCAGAACCGTGCCGAAGCGCAAGCACTCGGCGTGTATGCATCCTTTGCAGTTTTTGAGAACCGGTATACAAAATTTGGCGCTGGTTCGCTTGTCCGTTCCAAAGCGTTGGACGACCGTTTCGGCTGTTTTGTACTGACAGTGATTTTGAAGAACGATTTGCACTATGATTCCTATTTTGCATTTACAGTCGGCGAAGAGTTAGGCGGAACGGGCGCTATTGCGGCGACACGCGAGGTCAAACCCGGCACAGCGCTCATTTTCGAGAGTACCACGGCGTCCGACCTGCCGTCCAACACCGGTGCAGACAGGGTTTGTGTGCCGGGACTCGGCGCTGTTGTTCCGTTCATGGACGGCGGTACGTTATATGACCGCGCTTTATATGAAAAGATCCGCTCATTTGCCGCCGCCCACGGCATTCCAACGCAGACAAAAACGCGCATTGCTGGCGGAACCGACGCAGCGTCCATTCAACGCAGTCTTTCCGGAACGCGTGTGGCAGCCATTTCCTTGCCGTGCCGCTATATTCATACTGGTTCTTGCGTAGCGACGGTGTCCGATATGGACGCTTGTGTCTCGCTTGCGGTTGAGCTTGCCAAGGCTTAGGCGCGGCAAGTGTCGATCGGTGTCTGTCGATATGTCGAAAAATAATTTGTTTTTTTGAGTCAAAACCCTTGACAAATCGCATTTTGTATGGTATACTCTTCAAGTAAAATGTTTCGGGGTGTGGCTCAGCTTGGTAGAGTGCTTGGTTCGGGACCAAGAGGCCGGAGGTTCGAATCCTCTCACTCCGACCATAAAACGACGGATTTTTAATAATATTCCGTCGTTTTTATTTTTATCCGTCATTCAAAACGACATCTTGTTAATATTAATATATATATCAATATTGAATTCCTATACATTTGCTATATAATAAATGATGAAATAAAATTTGCATAAGGAGTTTTGGCAATGTATAAGGATATTGGTGGTAAAATTAAACATGCGGCATATATTATGTTTGCAATTCAAGCGATATTGTGTGCAGCTATGGGACTTATTTACATATCTGAAAAAGATATAACCGGTTTTTTTATCTTAGTTTTTGGCATATTGTTTTCATGGATCTCGTCATGGATGATTTATGGTTTTGGAGAACTGATTGATAAAGTAAGTAGTATCGAACGCAGTTGCACTTTAGAAAAAACGCCCAAACTCATATTAAGTGATTTAAAAAAACAAAGAGATGAAGGACTCATTTCTGAAGAAAAGTATCAGGATCAGTGTGCCGAAATTCTGCGAAATCTCTGATTTATAAAAACAAGGTTGACGCTAAAACGTCAGCCTTGTTTTTTCGGAATTTTCGACCTTTCAACCACATATTTTTACTTGCTTAACTTCTCATGATACCTCTTAAATATCTCCCTAACGTACTTAGCCTCCAACTTCTCCCTGCCGTCGAGCATCTTCTCCCAGTTCTGCATGTTTTTGACATCGGTCACACCGTCTTGAATCATAGCGTCCACGGTATCATCGTAGCTATATTTGT
>ERZ773136.2093-NODE-2093-length-17637-cov-3.749118_pt1 | contig 17637 bp, 10 predicted proteins | sample MGYA00580855_ERZ773136 | MGnify/ENA primary metagenome ERZ773136 (study PRJEB29015, sample SAMEA2737860) | human gut metagenome | biome: human gut; feature: human-associated habitat; material: faeces | place: China | collected 2012 ... | reverse complement strand
CATCTGACGAAAAATCCATTCGCCAGCCGACCACCTCATTTGTGCGGTGTTACCTTAATCAACAGCTCCGGCGCCGGGTGGACATCTCCGAGAAAATCAAGCCTCATGAGTGGGAAAAACTTCCGTGGCGCTGGATTGTCGAACGTACCTTTACTTGGATGAATGCTGCTCGCCGCGTCCGTCACAGCTCAGCCTGTATTTACCAAGACGGAGGATGTTCGAGCGAAATCTTCGTAGCAATTCTTCCCGGCAAGGAACCGGTGATGGGCACCTGACCCGATGGGAGCCGCCCGCAGCAAAAGGAGCGATGCGCTTTTTTGCTGCATCGCTCCCTGAGAATGTTTCCTTATGCCGTAGCCATATCAGCAGCGCTGATGGCTATCATCCAGTCCATGTTTACTTGGAAAGCACCTCCATGGGGAAGTCGCCGCGGATCAAGCCAGCCTCATAGGCAGCTTTGCGCTCATCGACGATTTGCTGGCCGCCAACGTCCAGGATGGCCTGCACGCAGCGATCATACACCGCGTCAAATTCGGCCGGATCGCAGGTCAGGGCGTTGGTGAGCAGCTCAGCCTGCTTTGCCAGCACCATCTGGCCGTAGTCGGCCTCGGCCTTAATCGCCACGGTGAAGCCGATGGGTGCATAGGAATCCTTGGCCATGTACTCATAGGAACGTGCGACGACATCCTCATAGCCGGTGAAGGCCAGGGCGCTGTACTTATTGTTCAGCTCATCATTGCCGAAGCTGTTGCCATTGGACAGGAACACCAGGTCGACAGCGGACAGCCACTTCTGGTCGTCGGGCAGGTTGTCATTAGTTACACGGCCAACGGGCAGGCCGTCCTCGTTCAGATGATCATAGTGAACGCCTTCAATGCCATTCTGCAGGTAGAACATGTTTTCAGGCTGAGCCATCCAGTCCATGTACTTCATCGCGGCAACAGCGGTCTCCTTATTCACCCAGCTGGGAATGAAGATGCAGATGCCGTTGGCGGCATAGTTCTCGTGAAGGGTGTAGCCGTCAGGATTCACGAAGGGGTTAACAGGGATCCACTCGGCGTCCTCGCCCACGTTCTTCTTCATCTCATCGCTGTAATCGGGCCAAACCTGCGTGGGACCCTCGATGTAGAAGCCCGCGTAGCCCTGGTTCAGATCGCGGTCGCGGATGTCGCCGTTATCAATGGCGAAATTCTCAGAGATCAAACCCTCATTGTACAGGGTATTCAGCAGACGATAGGCCTCCTTCGCGCCGGGCATCTGCTCGTGATACAGGGAGTACCAGTCCTCCTTGGTGATCTTGGAGAAGTCCAGGAAGGAATCCACGATCACGGAGGTGGAGAACAGCGGGCTGTTCTCATACAGCTTCATGGCGTAGGGAACCGTCTGCTCGCCGCCCAGCTTGGCTTCCTTGGCCGCGCGCAGATAGGCAACCCACTCCTCGGTGGTGGTAGGCTCCGCCATGTTCAGCTTGTCCAGCCAGTCCTTGCGGATGAACAGACCCAGCTTGGCCACATTGATGCGGCGGGCAGGAATATAATACTGCACCTTAGTGCCGTTCTCGTCAAACTGACCATATTCCAGTACGCCCTGACCCAGAAATTCGGATACGTTCGGGCCATACTCCGCCAGCAGGTCGTTCAGCGGGGTCAAACCACCCATGTTGACATACTGCTGCACCAGAGCTGTGTCATAGGTATAGCAGATGTCAGGGGCGGTGCCGCCGGCTAACCAGGTGTTCAGGATGTCGGTCTCGCTCCAGCGGGACACGGGCACAAGTTCCACCTTGATGTGATTGGGGTCGCCAAAGTTTTTCTGGATGTAGTCGTGCTGCAGGTTGCTTTCAACGCTCAATCCAGACACAGAGCGGTCGAAGCACTCGACGCGCAGGGTGATCCAGTCTTCAGCGTTGGCTGCGGCAGGGATGCTCAGGCAGGACGCGACCAGGATGAGCATCAGCAGGTAGGACAGGAACTTCTTCATGGTTTCCACTCCTTTGTTGATTATATTTCAACCGTCATTCTCCAGACGGCTGAATGCGTAGGGAAGATTAGCCCTTGACAGCACCCACGGTCACGCCGGACACGAAGTAGCGCTGCAGGAAGGGATACACCACCAGGATGGGCAGCGTGGCGAAGATGATGGATGCGGACTCGATGGACTCGGATATGCTATGACCCAGATCAGCGCTGTTGCCCTCTACGGCGGAGATGTCCAGGGTGGTGGAGCCTTTGATCAGGTTGTACAGCTTCAGCTGCAATGGCTGCAGGGAAGCGGAGGAGATGTAGTACAGCGCGTCGGAGAAGCTGTTCCATTTGCCCACCGCGTAGAACAGAGAGAGGGTTGCGATGGCGGGGAGCGTCAGAGGCAGGATGACCTTGAGCAGCACCTGAAAATCCGTAGCGCCGTCGATGATGGCGGCTTCCTCCAGCTCGCCGGGAAGGGCGCTGATGAAGGAGCGCAGGATGATCATATTATAGGTGGAGATCAGTCCCGGCAGGATGAGCGACCACATGGAATTGATGAGGCCGTAGTTCTTAATCGTCAGGTAGGTGGGAATGGCACCGCCGTTGAAATACATGGTAAAGATGACAAACAGCGACAGAAGCCGGCGGCCGCGCAGGCGCTTCTTGGTCATCGGATAAGCCAGCAGAATCGTCATGACCATCGCCATGGCCGTGTAGATAACCGTCAGCTCGATGGTGTAAAACAGGCTGCGGATCATGCTGGCGTCGCGCACAATGGCTTTGTAGGCGTTGATCGTGGGCTCGACCGGCAAAAAGGCCACGTCGCCCCGTAGAATGGCGGATTTGGAGCTTAGGGACACGCTGGCTACGTTGATGATCGGCAGCACGCAGATCAGAACAAACAGCATAATAATCGTGACCAGGATAACCTGAGCGAGGGTCACCTTCTTTTTCTTTTCAGGCATGAGAACCTTTGTCTGCACGGTAGTCATGATTCTCATCCTCCTTTCTTACATGATGCCTTCCTCGCCAAGGCGGCGAGAGACAAAGTTGGCGGTGGTGATCATAACAAGGCCGACGACCGACTGAAACAGACCAATGGCTGTTGCGCGGGCAAAATGCGCGTTTTTGATGCCTGCGCGGTACACAAAGGTCGAGATAACGTCGCAGTAGTCCTGCACCATGGTATTGCCGATCACAAAGGGCCGGTCGAAGCCGATATTCATCATCTGCCCCACGTTCAGGATCAGCAGAACCACGATGGTGGAACGGATGCCGGGAAGCGTCACATGCCAAATCTGCTGCATCTTGTTAGCGCCGTCGATCTTGGCGGCCTCAAACAGCTCCTGGTTGATGCCGGTGATGGCCGCCATGTACAGGATGGTTCCCCAGCCCATGCTCTGCCACACACCCACCAGCACATAAGTGACGCGCCAGTAAACGCCGTTGGTCAGGAAGGGGATATTATTGGAAATAAGGTTCATCTTCATCAGCGTGGAGTTGACAACGCCGGTGGTAGGGGCAAAGATCGTCAGTACCATGCCGCCGATGATAACCCAGGACAGGAAATGGGGCAGATACAATAGCGTCTGCGACACGCGCTTAATACCTGTGGATTTGATCTCATTGAGCATGATAGACAGAATAATGGGTACCGGAAAGCCGACAATCAGATCCAGGAAGTTCAGCAGCAGCGTGTTTTGCAGCGCAATAGAAAAGTCTCTCATCTTAAAGACAAACTCAAAGTTTGCCATGCCCACAAACTGACTACCGGCAATCCCCTTGAACAGATTGTAGTTCTGGAAGGCGATCACGATGCCATGCATGGGCGTATAACGGAACATAATATAGAAGATAACCGGCAGGATCATCATCAGATACAGCCGCCAGTCGCGCTTTAGGCTGATCGCTAAGCCGTGAAGCCAGGATTGTCTCTTCTTTGCGTGTGCCAGACCAGTCATGAGGGTTCCTCCTTTGCTCTGAGGGCGCGTTTACTTCACTCAATTTTTGCGGCGCGCCCATGTGCGATATGGAAGCTTATTTCTCGTTTGCTCCATCTTGCTGGCTATAACATACTACAAAACTGACAACTGTTCCACTAACAATACTGATTATTCCTATCATCCTTGACAAAAATCGACCGTATGTGCCTTTCAAAAACATATGCTTTTCGGTATAATGATAGCAACGACAGGAAGAAAGTTGAAGGACGCAGCATGACGGCAAAGAGGAACCGGCATAAGCAATCAGTTCAGCCCAAGGTCATTGAGATTGCAACGAGAAAGTATCTCGCCATTGCCATTGTGATCACCTTCCTGCTCTCCGTGATCCTGACGGTGATCCAAATCGTCTCCCTGTCAGGCTACACCTCCCACCTGGCCGATACGGGTGCACGACAATTAGAGCAGCGGCTGGAACTTGCGCTGCAAAACATTCAGAGCAACGCATCCATGCTGCGCGTAAGCCGTGAGACCGCCAAACTGAGTCAAACTGTCTCCTTCACGGAGGAAGCACTACGCAGCATCAACTATATGGAAACCCTCAACACCATCAAGCTGACCGACGACGCGCTGTATGACATCTGGGTGCTGAACGAGGATCGCGGCGTGGTCTACACAGCCAGCCGTACCCGATACAGCGCAGACGTTCCGGCCATCCGCAATCATTGTGGAAGAAACAGCGCAGGAAGCGTGGGACGAGGGATTTGCCATCGCTCAGGTGGATGGATATCCCGGACAGGAGATCAGTCGTTCATGCCTGATCTACCGGCAGCGTTTAGACGTGTCGGACGTGGGTTTTCACGGCGCTGTCTATCTCTTGCTGGACTGCAAAAAGCTGTACGCCTCCTTGCTTGAACACAATGACAGCCTGGAGGAGCTCATGGTGCTCACCCACGACGGACGCACGGTCTGTTCTCAGCCGATGAACTCTCAGCCGGTCGGCGCACGGGTTGAGGCGGCTATTGACTTTCTCGCGTCCCCCAACGAGACTTACCAGCACTGGGTTGACGGAGGAAAAATCTGTTCCGCCTATCGGGGCAGGCATTTCCTCTATGTGGTATGGGTGTCGGGCGATATTGTGATCATGACCGTGGTGCAGCAGGCGCTGTATGCGCTGATAGTGCTGGCGGTGTTCATCATGGTCATCGTCATCAGCTTCCGCATGATTGCGCGGCAGATGAACCGTCCCATCGCCGAATTGCAGGAACAGTCGATCCCAACCGACACGGCCAGGGAAGCCACCAACGTCCTGACTCAGGTATCGGAGCAATGGCATGCCAGCGATGGGCAGGAAACCATCCAGCAGATGGATCTTCAACTCTATGAAGCCGTCACTTCCAACAAGCTGACCGAAAGTATGCTGGTTCATCTGGCATCCTTCGATCATTATGTGTTCCTACTTTGCGATATTGACGAGCCGCATCAGCACATTGTCGAGGCGCGTAAGCTGTCGCCCTTTCTGGATTATCTGCTGCGCTATTCTCTCCGAGGTATTCTGGGGGAGGGGGAAAGCTCCTACACAGTGCGGATCAATGAGTGGTCCATTGCCGCCGCCGTCAGTTTCCAGAACAGCCCCTCCGAACAGGCGCGTCAGGCACTGATGGACAAATCGTCAGCCCTTATGCAGGCTTTCACCACCTGCACGCTCAGCTTTTCCTGCTCCTCCGTCTTTTCCGGACGGGAGCATGTGGCCGAGGCGCTGAACGAGGCCAAGCGCGCGATCCGCTGGAAGCTGGTGCGCGGCGTCGGGTGCACCATCCTTTATACGCCCGGAATGGGCGTGTCAAGATCCTTTACGTTCCCGCAGGCAAAGATCCAGAGCATTGTCTCGTCGATTGACCGGGGAGAAAACGCGATTCATGAACGCCTGAGGGAGCTGCTTGCAAAGCTGCTGGAGAGCGACGCAGGTATGGACGACCTGGAGTTCGCCGTGTCCCAGCTCTTAGGCGTGCTGATCCAGACGGCCTTTCGCAAGGGCGTGCAGTTCAACGCCTTGTTTGACGAACCGGAGCATTCCCCGTTCCGTTATCTGAGCAGCTTTGACACCTTGGAGCACATGCTGACATGGCTGGAGGGCAAATTTGTTCAGCTTTCCAGGCAGTTGGCTAAGGCGCACAAGGGCGGCAGCGGCTATACGAACAAGTTTATCCGCTACATCGGCGATCACTATGCCGAGTCTCTTACGCCCGAGGATGTGGCAAGCGCGCTGGGAATCAGCTATTCCTATCTCAGAAAGATCATATCAACGGAGATGGGAACAACCTTTTCAGCCTATCTGCTCGGCATCCGCCTTGAAAAGATGAAGGAATTGCTGGTGAATACGACCATCTCCCAGCGGGATATTGCCGAGCAGGTCGGCATTGGCAGCGAGCAGACCATGTATCGTCTGTTCAAACAGTATATGGGATGCTCCCCCGGCGAGTATCGGAAGCATCCCTCCGCAGACAGTACCATAGCCGCCGAGACGGCGGATGAATATCATGAAAGCGAGGAATAATCACATGGACAACCTGAAGTATCTGGAACATGTCGTGGAGCTTGGAAAGGTCCAGGCTGCAACCACGCCCGAGGAAATGTCCGGCGCGTTTGGCGCGTTCAACGGCTTCCTGGGCCTGTATTACGATCTGGCGAAGATGGAGCTGCAAAAGGCCGGGATCGACACGCCGCCTATTCGAAACTTCGCCATTGACAAGGCGCTTGCGCGCATCGACGCCCGCCTGGACTGCGCTGATTTCACCATCCCCGCGCTGATCCGTATGCTGCGCGAGCATCGCGGAACGCGCCTGAATGAGGAGCAGGCACAGAAGATTGAACAGAGTCTGATTCATTTCAAGTATTGGCTGGACGAGCCCGGCGATGTGCACGCCTGCTTCTTCACCGAGAATCATCAAATCCTGTATCACAGCGCCGAATATCTGGTGGGGCAGATGTATCCTGACGTGGTGTTCCCCAACAATGGCATGACCGGCGCTGAGCATCACGCCCATGCCACCGCCTTCCTGCGCCGCTGGCTGAACTGGCGTGAGCGCTTCGGCTTCAGCGAATGGCTGACTCAGGGATACTACATGGAGGACATGCTGGGTCTGGTCAGCCTGATGATCTATGCCGACGAGGCGGATATCCGCACCCGCTGCCGCATGCTGATTGACATGCTGGTGTTTGACCTGGCGGTCAATCATTTTGAAGGGCACTTGCCCACCACCCATGGCCGCGTCTATACCCGCTTTATCATCGAGCCCGACTATGAGGATTGCTCCGCCGTGATGGCGCTGCTGTTTGATAAGGGATACGCCGGCACCATGAGCAACTGCGCCGTGATGTTGGCTGCCAACGGCTATGTTTGTCCCAAGGCTATCCTGGCGGCAGCAGCGGCTCCCACGGGAATCCAAACCAACCGCGAGCGCATGAGCATCGACGTGGCGGACGCCAAGTATTATGGCGTGGATCCCGCCGACTTTGACAACATCATGTTCTTCTGGGGCCAGCAGACATACTCCGACCGCCTGACCATTGAGAACTCGCTGAAGGTGTTCCCCACATGGAACTGGATGACTAACCGTGTCCGCGCCTACTATGAGCGCTACAAGCTGCATGATGAGGCTGGTGTGCCCTGCGTGGATGCGCCCGACTTCACAGCCATGACACAGGTGGACATCTACACACGCCGTACGCCGGACTATATCCTCAGCTGCGCGCAGGATTTCCGCAAGGGCCGCATGGGCTATCAGCAGCATCCCTGGACGGCCTCCCTGGGCGGCAAGGCAGTCATCTTTACAACCAATCCCGCTTCCACCGAGTATTCCAACCGTCCCAACTGCTGGGCCGGCAACCTGACCCTGCCCCGCGCCGTGCAGCATGAAAACGTGCTGCTGTGCCTGTACCGCGTTGAACCCGACTTTGTGGATTACCTCTATTCCCACCTCTACTTCCCCAGGCATGAGATGGACGAGGTGGTGGAGAAGGAGGGCTGGATCTTTGGCCGCAAAGGCGATGGGTATGCGGCGGTGTATTCGCTGCTGCCCGGCTACTGGGAAAAGAAGGATCCCGCCATGTTCAAAGAGCTGTACGCCGAAAGCTGGCAGGAGAAATATGACCGTGCCGACGATTATGAGTACATCGCGCAGGGTCACGCAAACGTGTGGGTCATTGAAATGGGCTCCAAGGCTGAAAACGGCAGCTTTGAGGCGTTCATGGACGGCTTTGCCGGGAAAAAGGTGTGCGGCGACACGCACAACCTGATCTACCAGTCTCCCTCTCAGGGTGAGATCACCTTCGGCTGGAACAGGCCCCTGACCGTCGGGGGAGAAACCATCTGCATCCATGGCTACAAGCGCTATGATAACGAGTTTGCTCAGACGGAATTTGACGCGGGCGCAATCGAGATCAATGCCGGCGGTCATCAGACGATTCTTGACTTTGAAAAGGCCGAGCGCACGGATATTTAAGGCACTACCGCACAATTCGTCGGCAGCGCTGGCGATGCCTTTTCTGCCATCTGCTTCTTGCAGAAATCTCGATTTACCTCCAGTAAACCTTCGATTTCTGCAATCGCATCTGACAAAAAATGCATTCGCCATCGCACCAACTCATTTGTGCGGTATTGCCTTAAGGCAACGCCGCACAATTCGGCGGCGCGTCGGGCGATGTCTTTTCCGCCAGCCGACCACCTCATTTGTGCGGTGTTACCTTAATATGCGCTCCGCTGTTTGAGCGACCGGGTATAATTCCCGGTCACAGAAAATGATTGAGGTATTTCCTGTGAGAAAGATGTGCCTGCTCTCGTTTCTCCTTCTCCTGCTGACGCTGCCGTTCCTTGTGCATGGGAGCGCGTCGGCACAGACGGAAACGCTTCGCGTCATGGTCTATGACCGGGAGAACATGCCCGAGGAATATGGCTCCTGCGAGGACAACGCCTGGGTACGCTATATTCAAAGCCGGGTGCTTCGCGAACTGGATATATCCCCGCGTCGCTGGAAACGGTTAACATCCTGGCCGCGAAGGAAAGGGAGCTCCGCATACGAACCATCATGTGCCCGGCTGAGAATTTCGATGAGGAATGGGATCGCTGCGTGGCCGCCTATCTCTCCGCGGGCGGCAGCCGCGCCATTGAAGCCAAGCGTTCCGCCTATCGCGAAAGCATTGCAGAAAAGAAAGGAAATTGACCATGGGATACTATTTTGACGATCGCAACAGCGCTGCCTGGAGCTATGGCGACGATGCCGGGAGAATCATTGATCTGCTTGGAACCCGATTTATGGGGGAAAATCCTGTTACGCCCTTTATCTGGCGCACCTTTGATGAGTCAGGCATTCAGGCGGATCGAAAGGCGCGATATCTGCTGGATTTTGCGCGGCGTTTTCCCGGCGGAGAGAATGGCGAAATTGTCTATGCCGCCGCCGATCTATACTGTCCGCAGGCCAAGAGCTCTGGCTTCGTGGTGGAGTGCGACGGTCCTGTTCAGGTGTGGTTGAATGAGGAAAGGGTGTTCCAGTCCAACGGCAATCAGGAACGCACCCATGAAAAATGCAGGATTGATGTGTCGTTGAGGGCAGGCTACAATCGTTTCGTATGGCGCTGCGAGCGGACGGAGATCGGCTTTGGCTGCGCTTTCGCCAATGCCATGCCGCAGTGGGAGCCCTGTAATTATGTACTGCCCTACAAGGAATATGACGGGGAGGCAGGAATCCTCTACACGGAGCCGGTGGATGAACGGATGCAGATTGACGTGGGCAGCTTCTTTGGCGACTTTATGCCGCCGGAGCTGACCTGGCTTCCCCGCGCGGAGAAAAAGTCCCTTGTCGGGGCAGGCGTATATGCGGCGTGGCTCAAGGGAAGCGTCCGTGTCCCCCTTGCCGCCCATGACGCTGTAACCCTGATCGTGGACGGTAAGCCCGGACGGGTTATCCCCGGAGCACAGCATGATGTTGTGGCCGTCGGCCCCTATCAGGCGGTGGCCGCGCTGGTGAGCGACAGCGACTGGGCTTGGAGGAAGCCTCCTGTGCATATTCATGGAAGGACGACACCTTATCTCATCATGGGCCCGCTGAAAACCGCGGATACTTCAGCCTTCACCGCATGCGCCATGGGACAGCTGGTTGAGGGCGCGGAGGGGACAATCACCTGGCGCACTGGCTTTGACGGCGTTGCTCTGCGTCCCTATGTGGAAAGCAAGCTCTTTGGCCGCTGGACTTATCCGCTGGGCGTTACGCTCTACGGCATGTGGCAGGCGGGGCATTTCCTGAGCCGCGAGGTCATGAACGACTATGTGACAAGCCATGTGGATCAGGTCGTCTCCATCCATGAGTATGCGCTTTATGATCAGGCAAGGTATGGCTTTCCGGGGGTCAATCAGCAAATCTGCTGGCTTGACGCGCTGGACGACTGCGGCTCCTTTGGCTCCATGATGCTGGAATGCGCCAAGCCCGGCGACGCGGCTGTCCGCAAGCTGGCTGATGCCATTGGGGAATATATGCTCCATGAACAGCCCCGCACCTCCGAAGGAGCTTATTGCCGCCGCGACGATACCATCTGGGCGGACGATATGTATATGTCTGGCCCCTTTCTGTGCCGCTATTCGGAGCTGACCGGTAGTATGGAAGGTATGAACGCCTGCGCTAATCAGCTGCTTCAATACAAGGACCTCCTCTTTATGCCCGACAAACAGATCATGTCCCACATGCGCTGTTTGCGAAACGGAAAGAGCAACCGTATCCCCTGGAGCCGAGGCAACGGCTGGGTGCTGTTCACCCTCAGCGAGCTGCTGCAAAAGCTGCCGGTCGGCCATGAGAAGCGGCCTGCATTGCTATTGTTCTTCCGCGAGCTCAGCGCAGGGTACATGAAGCTGCAGGATGCCTCCGGATTGTGGCATCAGATTCTTGATGAACCCGGTACCTATCTGGAGTCCTCGGCGACGGCCATGTTCATCTGCGCCTTCTCCCGCGGCCTGCGTAACGGCTGGTATGATGTGGCGGTGCTGGATGAGGTACGCAGCGCCGTCGAGCGTGCCTGGAAGGGCTTGTGCGAGCAGGCGATTGACCGGGACGGCAACCTGTACGGCGTGTGCCGCGGATCAGGTTTCTCCTTCTCCCGCGCCTATTATCGCACGCTGATGTGGAACTTCAACGATACGCATGGCATTGGTATTGTCATGCTGGCAGGCGTTGAGTACCTGAAGCTGACGACGAAGGCTTACGGAGCTGTCAGCCTATAAAAAACTGCATAGAGAATCCGCCTCAGCGCTATCGGCAATGCTGCGTCATCACGAAAAATGCCGCTGCTGTACTTCTGCCAGCAGCGGCGTTTTTCGTGCAGGGAATGAGGTTTGCCGAATTTCCTGTCGCTCTCCGCAGAGAGCGAAACTCCCCATCGGAGAGTGCACGAGCCCGACCAACGGGAGGGATACCACCGTCTGCTTGCAGGTGGTGAGTAAGTGCGCCCTTGCCAGGGAGAGGGCTTGACAAAGCCTCTTTTGGAATGTGATTTGTCAAGGGTAGATTTAGGGTAACACCGCACAATGAGGCAGTCGGCTGACGAATGGATTTTTCGTCAGATGCAAATGCAAATTTCGAAGGTTTACTGGCGGTAAATCGAGAAATTTGCATGACGCAGATGGCGGAAAAGACATCGACAGACGCGCCGCCGAATTGTGCGGTGGTGCCTTTACTTTCCCTTTGCCTTCTTCCACATCAAGTACGCCAGCTTCGGACTGACCATCGCAATCAGCCCCTTGCGGCGCTCATTCTGCGTCGGCATCTTCAGCACCCAGCGCCAGTTCGCGCGCAAACGCTTGATGGCATCCTGCCGCAGCGCCGTGCAGTCCTGCTCGCTCGTGAAGGAGAAGTAGAACGCCCGCGTGCACGCAAAGCAGTACCGCGTCATCGACGTTTGGTGCATCAGCGGCGCAACGTCCTTCGTCATCCGGCAAACGTCCGCCCACACCGTCACGTCCGAATACTGCTTTGTCGTATATTTTTGGTGCATCGCCGAACCTGTCCACCGCACATAGTAGTAGAGCCGGTCGATCAGGTACGCCACGCGCTTCGTCGCCAGAACTGCCTGCATGTAGAACAGCGTGTCCTCCGCGTAAGAAATCTGCTCATCAAAGCGCAGATTCTCCAGCAAATCGTGGTGATACAGCACGCCGTAGGACTGGACGTGCGCCATCTCGCCCCACTGGTCGTAGTTATCAAACGTTGCCAGCTTCGCGGGCTGATGGGGTTCGTCCGGCAGTGGCTTATCCACATCGTCCTCGTGCAGCTCGTAAGTCCAGCAGCAGGACATTTTCGTCCCTTGCGCCATCAGCGCATCGTACAGGTACTGAATGTAGTTCGGCGACACGGTGTCGTCCGGATCAACGAACGCGCCGTATTCGCCGCGCATGTTGCGCAAGCCCTCATTCCGCGCCGACGACACACCGCCGTTTTTCTTGCGGAGGATACGGAAGCGGCTATCCGCGTATTGCTGGATGACCTGCACGCTGTTATCAGTCGAGCCGTCATCCACGAAAAGGAATTCGAGATTCGGGTATGTCTGCGCCGTCAGGCTGGCAATGCACCGGGGCAGCTTGCCTGACATGTTGTAGACGGGTAGAATGATGGAAATCAGCGGCAGCATAGGTTACTCCCCACCACGAAGTTTCTTTTTCAGCTTGCGGACGGTCATCTCCAGCAGGTACTGGAATTCCGGCGTTCTGCCGTATACCGTCAACACAACCGCGGCGAAAATCGCGGTATAAATCAGCCCCTGGGCGATGAACCAGAGGAAATTCGTCTGCGGCATCAGCTGGAAAATCCAGTAGGACACGGCGCTGACCCCCGCGACCACCACCCAGCGGACGATGTAATCCATGAAGTAGCGGCGCAGCTTCTTCTGCCAGTCCTCCTCAATGCCGTAACGCATCAGCACATACGGCTCGAACCAAACGCACGTCAGCAGGCTGGAGATAATCGTGCCGCCGATGATGCCCGCCACGCCAAAGCGCCGCACCAGAATCAGCGATACAACAAGGTTGATGATGGCCTCCGCCAGCGCCTTGTAGCGGTCATGCCAGAACAGCCCCAGCGCCTCGCGGAACTGCAGCCCCATCTGACGGAGGCCGCTGATGAAAAACTCCGCCATGATGATGACGACGACCGTCATCGAGAAAAGGTACTCTTCGCCGAAAATCATGCGGATGAAGAAGTTGATCAGCGTCACCAGTCCGCCGGAGAGGTAGCCATAAAGCAGGAAAGCGGCGAAATCGAGGATGCGGAAGATTTCGTAGACGCGCTTTCTGCCCTCCAGCGCGTTCAGGTTGCCGATGCTGGCGGTGAATGCGCCCGTCACATGCCCCAGCAGGTTGTTGACGTTCATCAAAACGAGCTTGTAGTTGGAGTATATGCCGACCGTAGCCAGCCCGTCAAACGCGGACATAATCAGGTTATCCGTGCTGCGGACGATAACCGTCGCCAGCTTATGCAGGCTCAGCGCGCCGACGTTCTTGAAAATCGCCTTGCGCTCCTGCGGTTCTGGCAGCTCCTTGTACTGCTTGAGGTACGGGAACTCCCTGTCCGCGCGCGCCCAGATGATAGCGCTGGTGAGCATCGGCATGAAAAGCTGGATAATCAGGTAGAGGATGAAGTTCCGCGTCGTCACCAGCACAACGATTTGCAGAATCAGGCGCACGATGCCGATGATTTGGTCAAGCGCCTTGCGGATATATGCCTTCTGGTACGCCTGATAGATAGCGTTCTTGTAGGACAGCAGGTATGACGTGACAGCTTGCAGGAGGTACAGCAGATAAATCAGCTGCAAATTCTCGATGCCCTCGCCGCCCTTCATCAGCCGCGGCAGGAACGGCATGAGCGCCAGCCCGATGCCCAGCACCGCCAGCGCAACGATGCGGTACAGCGTGCGGTAGAGGTTCATCAGGCGCGCCAGCTGCTTCTCGTCGTTCTGCGCCGCCGGACGGTACATGCTGAAAATCATTGCCGAGCCGATGCCCAATTCTGCCAGATTCAGCATTCCCAGCACATCGCCGAAGAGGCCGTTCACGCCGAGATATTCCTGCGACAGGTAGTGGACGAACACCATGCGTCCGCCGAAGGAAAGCAGCATGTTCAGCAGCGGCAGGGGCAGGCTGCGCTCCTCAACGTTCTCGCGGTGGATGAGCGCGAACATGTCCGTCGTCTGATCCTTGTTGCCGGTGGTGATAAAGTGCAGCAGCTTCGCCGAAATCTCGATGGGGTAGTACCAGCTCTGCGTGTCTTTGCGGATGAAATCGTAGGGGAGGAAGATATGGTGCTTGGCGGTGTAACGGGAGGCGGCGCGCGCCTGCTCGTAGCTTTCCCACAGCCGAGACGGCTGCGTGCAGCGGCTGCCCACGCCCGCGTAGAACCACAACCCGGCATCCGCCAATTCGTCGTGCAGCTGAACCACATGCTGCTGGAGTGTTGAGAAGGAATCTGCGTCATCGTTGGCGTATGTTGCCAGCACGACAAATTCGCCCGCCAGCGTCGCGTAGTAATATAGCGGATACGCGCCGGACAGGTGACGTTCCAGTGCTTCAGTGATGGTGTCATACTCCACCTTCGGATCGGCAACCTCAGAATCCTGCCGATTCGCGACGCAGAACAGCACATAATGGTGGACGTCGCCCGTCAGCCCGAGCGATTCCATCATATATTGGAACTCATCCTGCGACGCGACATGTCCCGACAACAGCTTGCGCAGGTACGATGCATTGATGACCGGGCGCTGCGCGTCGATTTCGCGCTGCAGCTGCGCGTTCGCATCCTCTGCCTCGCCAAGCTGTGTCGTCAGCTGGCGAATCGGCTTCATGGCGCGGCGAATCAGCTGGATGATGACCAGCGCGCCGACCACGAGCGCGGCGAGAAAAATCAGCAGATAGATGCGCAGAAACTGCCCTGTCGCCTGATTTGCCAGACTGTTCGGCAGCTGCAGCAGATACTGCCGCCCGGAAGGGCTTACGCGGCGAAGAATCCGGTATTCGCCTTGAAACGCCGTCTGATTCGCATCGAAGGTGAGGGAAGACAGCGCAACCGCATTGCCGACGCTGAAAAGCGGCGTACCATCGGCAGAAAGCACATACACGGCGGCATCCGCGATATTTTCAGGCAGCAGATATTCCCGGAGCGCACTGCCGTCCAGCTCAAACGCCACGACGACGGGCATCGACGGCAGCTGTGCGCCGCTGATATCCATCAAGACCGCCAACTCACCGTTTCGCCCGGAAAACTGCCCGTAATCAACAAACGTCGGTTTGACGGTCGCACTTTCCATTGCCGCAAGCCAATTTTCGTACTCGCTGGCGCGGAAAGAGCGTGTGCGGCGGTAGTACAACTCCGCTGGAACGGACTCACTTGACGTCAGGATATGGTTGGATTCCTTCAAATACAATGTCGAGCGGATGACAGGCAGGCTGATCAGCCCGTACTGCCGGATGGTCAGGTTCTGCATCATGCGGTAGGCGGCGAGAACGTAGTTTGCATCCGTCTCGTCATGCATGTTCGACAGGCGCAGGAGCGTTGCGTCCGTGCGCAATTGCAGGGAGTAGTCGCTCATCAATTGCAGCTGGCTTTCCATGCCGCTGGACACGCGCGTGAGGTGGCTGCGCTGCTGCTGCCAGTAGCTGTCGCGGACGCGGCTGTCATAGGTGAAGCCGATGATGACAAGCAGCGCCAAGCAGACAAACAGGAACATCGTATAGGAAAAGGCAATCCCGGAGGCACGTCCAAGGCGCGCGCGAAGGTTTTGCCACGGTTTCTTTCGGGTCAAGAAATTCACCCTCGTCTCTCAAAAATTCGGGAGGCAACCAGATTTTCAACAGAAAGCGCAAAGATACTTTCCATTGTTATTATACCAGAAAACTCGGATTTTTCAAGGGGTTGCGGGGGCAGGGTACAATTTTTGACCCCTTGAATCACCAGAAATGTACCCCGACGGAAAGAATTGTGCCTTGCGCGGAAAGCGCTTTCATGCTATGATGCAATCAACGCAAAGGCGACGGCGGACAACGCCGGGGCAAGCCGATGCAAAAAGAAAGGAAGGGTTCCAAGATGAAGAAGCTCCTCGCAATGGCGACCTCTCTGGCGCTGCTGGCTACGAGCGCGATCGTTCCGATGACGGCGGCTGCCGCAGAGGAAAAGGAAGTAACCAAGCCTGAAAAGATTACCATCATGGTTGACACCACGCTGGTCAATCAGGCGAATGGCCGCGACGCTTTTGAAGCGCGCTGGGAAGAATTGACGGGCATCGATCTCGTCATCAACCAGCCTGACCACTCCGCTTACTACGACGTCATGCAGCAGACGATGGCTGACCCCGACCAGTGGCCGGACGTGCTCATCATGTCTTCTACCTATTATTCCGACTTCGCGGCGAACGGCGCGCTGTGGGATATGACCGAAGCGTGGGAGAATTCCAATACGAAGAACTCCGGCCGCTTCACCGGCGACAGCGTTATCGAAGGCTTGAAGATTAACGGTCGCCTCTACGGCTTCTCTCCTGCCCGCGGCAACGGCTGCGTCACCTACGTCAAGAAGGCGTGGATGGACAAGGCTGGCATCACCAAGGCGCCTACCAATTGGGAAGAGTACGCTGCCATGCTCGACGCCTTCTCTAAGCTGGGCGTGGATGGCAAGACCACTTACGGCACGTCCGCTGCCGGCTTCATCGGCAACGAAGCGCCCTACACCAACTACCTGCCGGAATTCTATCAGGATGCGTATCCGTCTTTCATCCTCAAGGATGGCGTGTATGTTGATGGTTTCACCCAGCCGGAAATGGAAGCTGCGCTGGCACGCCTGAAGGAAGGCTACGACAAGGGCTGGATTGACCCCACCACCCTGACCAACTCCACCAAGGACTGCCGCAATAAGTTCTACGACGAGCAGTTCGGCGTGTTCACCTACTGGGCGGGCACTTGGGCAACCAACCTCAAGACCAACCTTGAAGCGAATGGCCATGACTCTGAACTGATTGCGCTGCCCCCGATTGCGGAAGTCGGCGCGTACTTCGACCGCATTCCGCCGGTCTGGTGCATCACCTCTACCTGCGAGAATCCGGAAGGCGTGTTCGCCTATTTCATCGACACCATGCTCGACGGCGGCGATATGCAGATGCTGTGGACGTATGGCGCGGAAGGCACCCACTGGTCTCGTGCGGCGGAAACCGTGCTGGACAAGACCTATGAAAAGGGCACGTTCCACTTCCTCGAAAACCTCGAAAAGGCTGGCACCCTGTACACCAAGAATCACATCGACCCGATGCTGAGTCTCGCTTCCTTCGCGGAAGGCTACCCGGATCCCAAGTCCGTCAAGGAAGAAGCCCGTGCGGCATCCGAACTGTTCAACGCCAACTCCAAGCTGGCCGCCATCGTGCCGACCACCGAAGAAATGGGCGAATACGGCGCGGAACTGACCCAGAAGAAGAACGAACTGATTGCCAACGTCATCATGGGCAAGCTGACCTATGAGCAGGCGATGGAGCAGTTTGAATCCGAAGGTTACGCTGCGCAGTCTCAGGAAATCGTTGATAGCCTGAACGCGCTGCTGAACAAGTAATCACAACCCATTCCGCCGGGGACGGTTGGCATCCGCTGACCGTCCCCGAGACGGGATAGAGTGTGTTTCTAAAATGAGACCGGTGCAGTTTCGAGCAGATTTTCTTGCAAT
>ERZ773136.2089-NODE-2089-length-17650-cov-5.490537_pt1 | contig 17650 bp, 15 predicted proteins | sample MGYA00580855_ERZ773136 | MGnify/ENA primary metagenome ERZ773136 (study PRJEB29015, sample SAMEA2737860) | human gut metagenome | biome: human gut; feature: human-associated habitat; material: faeces | place: China | collected 2012 ... | reverse complement strand
CAGTACGAAGGCAAGCAATGAACCGCAAAAACCAAGGCCGCCGATAAACCACATCAGACCGTTGCCACTCTTACCGATACGGAACGGACGACCGGCTTTCTTCATCCGATAACGCAATGCGATTGCACCAGAGAACATCAGCATATACATAATCAGGTAAAGGATAACTGTCAACTGTGACAAAATCTGATAGAAACTTTGTACGGAAGGCATAACCACGAACAACAAGCTCAAGAATGTAACAGCCAAGCCCTGAACCAGCAGGATATTTTTCTGCACACCCAACTTATTTGTTTTCTGGAAGAACGGAGGCAGATAACCGGCTTTGCCAACGGCAAAGATACCTTTTGACGGACCGGCCACCCATGTCAATACGCCTGCCAACACGCCGAAAGCCAATGCAACTGCGATAACCGGCGACAGCCAAGAAGCATGAATAAACTTAAAATAGTTGTCAAAACCGACCAACAAACTCTGAGTCAGGTTAATGTCCTTCTGCGGGATAATGATACCTAATGCAAATGTTCCCAACACGAAGATCAACACCGTGATCAGCGCACCGATAAACACGGCCTTCGGATAATTGACGGAAGGGTTTTCGACATCTTTCACATGAATACCGCCCATTTCCATACCGGCATAAAAAAGGAAGATACTGGAAGCAAGCACCAGGTTATCGAACTTCGTAAAGTCGGGGAAGAAATTGCTGTGGAAGTCCATGTTGGAATGACCGCCGGAAGCCAGGTACACGATACCTAAGATAATCAACAAGGCAGCAGGGATGATCGTACCGACGATGCCACCCACTTTAGCCACTTTACCTACCCAGCTCAGACCTTTCAAAGAGATAAACGTAGCGAGCCAGTAAATAATCAATACGACAACCAGCGTATACATTTTGTTTGAAGCCAGCGTCATATCGTGCGCATCGTTCATCCCGATAAAGGCGATGGATACAGCACCGAAAGTCAATACGGTCGGATACCAGATCGTACTCTCGATCCATTGTACCCAGATAGCCAGGAAACCCCATTTCTTTCCATAGGCCTCTCCTACCCATCGGAATACCCCGCCCTGTTTATCCTGGAACATGGCAGCCAACTCAGCTGCCACCAACGAGGTAGGAATTAAGAACACGATTGCCGCAAACAGATAATAAAAGGCTGAACTCAGTCCATACACAGCCTCAGCAGGCAACCCGCGGAGCGAGACGACTGCCGTGACATTCATAATCGCAAGAGTAAATACTCCAAGTTTTACTGCTTTTCCAATATTTGCCATGAATTTTACTATTAAAATGTGAATTTTGTTTTGTTTAGTTTTACTTGTATTGACAGTATAACAACTCCTTTTTGTGTTAGTTTGTCAACAGGATGTCAAACTTGGTTAATTAACAGACAAGTGTTAAAAACAAAAGGTGTCATTTTGCTGTTTCATCGGATAAAATGTAAATGATGATTTACAAAATAAATACTAAATATTTAAAGACAATGAGAACTGCATTCAATGACTTTTTTTATGAAAAGCGAGGCATTTACGGAGTGCTTCATGTGATGATATTGCTACTCTCGCTTTTCCTGATTGTGGATATTTCGATCGACACGTTCAACAACATACCGTTCATCTCTCAGACTTCGTATCTGAAAACGCAGTTCTGGATCTGCATGTTCTTCATCGCCGATTTCATATTGGAGTTTTTCCTGTCAAAAGATAAAATTCATTATTTGCAAACCCATTTCCTCTTCCTGCTGGTTTCGATCCCTTATCTTAATATTATCAATTACTACGATTTAACCTTCTCGGCCGAAGTGACCTATTTCCTACGTTTCATCCCGCTCGTACGCAGCGGATGGGCACTGGCGATCGTCGTCGGCTGGCTAACTTCGAACCGGGCCTCCGGACTCTTCGTCTCCTACCTGACGATGTTGCTGGCAATGGTCTATTTCTCCAGCCTGATCTTTTTCGTGATCGAACAGAAGGTGAACCCTGAAGTAAAGGATTACAACGACGCCCTCTGGTGGGCTTTCATGGACGTGACGACTGTCGGTTCGAACATCATCGCGATCACGCCTACAGGGCGTATTTTGTCGGTCCTGCTGGCCGCTCTCGGCATGATGATGTTCCCGATCTTCACGGTCTATGTCACGAGCCTAGTACAATCGGCAAACAAGAAAAAAGAAGATTATTATAATCAAACGCATCCCGTCTCCTCCGGACAAGCATCAGAAGCCAAACCGGCCGGTTCCACTCAAACAGACAAATAAATTCAAAACTACTTATTGTAAAAAACAAGTTATTTAACAATTGGCAGGTCTGGCGATGAAAGAATTCAAATATTATTCTTTTTGAATATAAAACGTATTTTTCCCATTTATTTGCCGATCTATTACCATGAAGACGGTCGTCATCGCCAAAATACTGCGCAACTCACGGAGAAAGACCAGAAAAAACTTTCTCCATAAATGATAAATGACAAACGCTCCGACCTTGCCCGCAAATATTCGATTCTCCGGGAGTTGAGCTTTATCACATTTCTTTGTTTTTCCTACTCAGGCTGACAAAACAGAAGCAATAACCGGACAAGTTGCCTATCACATACTTTCTGTTGTCAAACAAAAACCGTCAGGCCGAACAAAATGCAAGATTAAAATGAACTGGAATTTCAAATGAAAAACTATTCCCGCAAAAAACAAGCCTCCCGTCTCCCTATTATTTCAGGGGAGTGGAGGCTCGTCAACTAAAAGAATAAACCGTTTTAACCGGTGATTGTAAACTGGGTACTGCCAAAAATGGAGAGCCCCAGTTTATTCATTATATATTTGATCGCCAATTGTGCTTTCACCGAATTGCCGGAGCTATCCAATGGAGGCGCAAAGGCGGAGATTCCGAAGTGTCCGGGCATGATCCCCATGACACCGCCGCCAACACCCGTTTTGGCAGGAATACCGGAAGTGTACAACCAGTCTCCCGTACGTTCATAGAAACCGACCGTAGCCACTAAGGATGTGATTTTAGGCGACAAAGAAGCGTCAAAGATAAGTTTCTTTGTAACCGGGTTCACGCCATCGTTGGCAATCGTTGCTGCGGCGATGGAAAGTTGTTCGGCTGTGATACCCAACGAACACTGGCGAGTATACAGGTCGAGCGACATATCCGGATCGTCATAGATACGGTTGTAATTCTTCAGTAACCAGGCGATAGAACGGTTATTGAAGTTGGTGGCAGTCTCTGACTTGTACAGTTCATCGATCAGTTGCGGAGCACTCCCGCAAAGGTCGGTGATGTTGGAAACGATGGCTTCCCACTTCTTGTCGGAACTACCGACCGGTTGCACCATACTGCAAGCCGTGATCGCACCAGCATTTACCAGCGGAGTGGAAGGATGGTCATTTTCCAACAAGATCGCCATGATGGAGTTGAAAGGAAGACCGGTGGCATCGGCACCGATCATCTTCAGCACTTTCTCGGCTCCGTACTGGCGAAGTGCCAGGATAGCCGTATGTACTTTCGAAACGGATTCGATCCCGAAACAGTAGGAAGAGTCCCCTAACGTAATGGTTCTGCCATCCAACAGGCAGATACTGATACCGAACAAGTTCTTGTCAATATTAGCCAGATAAGGGATGTAATCAGCATTCTTGCCACCCGTATTATCCTTGAACTGCTCGTAAGCCTCCTGTGCCGCTTCTTTTATCTGTGAAACGGAAATTGTTTTACTCATGATCATTTCTTTTTATGGGGCATACCCGTATGAGTAAACACAGAACCTTTCACTTCCTGATTCTTATCCTGTGCGATACGGGTAGGAGTCGGATATTCCAGTTTTTCAAGTTCCGCAACAGCTCCTGTGATATCATTCAGCAACTGGTCAGCCATGTCGCGACTAAATCCCTGACGGGCAACGATACGCATCACGACATGGTTTTCAAGATTGTTTGGCAATGTGTAGGCAGGAACCATCCAACCGCTTTGTTGCAATTTATCTTGCAAATCGTAAAGTGTCCATTTGGCGTTCTTAGCGTAATCCGGTTTCATGTACCAAATAAACAATGGATTCACAACCTCGTTGCTGTAATTAACGAATGGGGCCATCTTACCGATTTCTTGGTGGATGTATTTCGTGATTTCCATACTGTTATATTGGATTTGTTTGTAGCCCTCGAACCCGAGACGGATAAATTGGTAATATTGTCCGAGGATCTGGGCGGCAGGACGGGAGAAATTCAGACCTACCTGTGTGATATTGGCTCCCAAATAATTTACACTGAATGACATGGAGTCGGGCAAATATGACTTGTCTTTCCAGACAACCCAACCCAGGCCCGGATAAACCAGACCGAACTTATGTCCGGACGTACTGATGGAAAGAACCCATTTCAAACGGAAGTCCCACTTTAATTCCGGTTTCAGGAATGGGAGGATAAAACCGCCGGAAGCAGCATCCACGTGAATTGGAATATCGTAGCCGGTCTTTGCATTGTAGGCATCGAGTGCCTTATCCAAAGCCTCCACATCATCGTTCAGACCTGTCCATGTAACCCCTTGGATCGGCACGATACAGATTGTATTTTCATCACACATCTTCAATGCTTCTTCGGGATCGAGCGTAGTCTTCTCCAATGTCAGAGGCACCTGGCGCATTTCGATCTGCCAAAGCTGGGCGAATTTTTCCCATACAACCTGAAATCCGGTAGAAATAACGAAGTTCGGCTTATCCACAGGCTTACCGGCGGCTTGCCTTTTCTTACGCCAGCGCAACCAAGCAGCAACACCTCCCAACATACATGCTTCGGACGAACCGATAGCCAATGCTCCGGCTTTCCACTTTGCCTGTTCGGGAGTATTCCACAAATTGGCTACGATGTTGATACATTTGGCGTTCATGACGGCAATACGCGGATATTCCGTTTCATCGATATAGTTGATGTTGATCGCCTCGTTCATAAGTTTGGTTGCATAGTCGTCCATATAGGTAGTTACGAATGTCGCCAGGTTCAAGCGGGGCTGTGTCTGTGCAAACGTTTCGTCTTTAACCATCTGATACGCGATTTCCGGGGTGGTAGGACCATCAGGGATTTTGTCTACAGGAGAGGCTTGTAGCATCTTTTCCGAGCCAAAGATTGCTGTCTTGGCATCACCTTTTCTGAAATTAGAATCTTCCATGTCTTTTTGTTTTTAATTAATAATGGCGTTATCGACTTGTTTCGGCCGATTGTATGGCAAAAACAGCTACTATCCGCAATTGTTCTGCGTTTTTCGTTAAACATACGATATTTGGGGTTTATTAAAACAATGAACTTTCACTATTCGGGATTGTTTCAATACAATAAAAAATGATGTAACGAAACGATTATGCGAATACAGACCGGACAGGGGACGATTCCTCTTATCACGCTAATAGGCATATGGTCGATATCGGCACTGAATGCACTGCCCGGCCTGGCTGTCTCCCCAATCTTAGGAAGACTTTCTGCAATCTTTCCGCATTCCACAGAACTGGACATACAGATGCTTTCATCGCTTCCTTCCCTCTTGATCATCCCTTTTATCATCCTGTCGGGCAAACTGACGGAAAAGATCAATAATGTCCTTCTGTTGCAAGTGGGACTGGTGATCTTCTCGTTGAGCGGCATCCTGTACATGCTTTCCACAAAAATGTGGCAACTGATAACAGTCAGCGCATTATTGGGGATCGGTTCCGGATTGATCGTGCCGCTTTCCACCGGTTTGATTTCCCGCTTTTTTACAGGAACATACCGTACGAAACAGTTCGGGCTCAGTTCCGCCATTACGAATATAACGTTAGTGCTGGCCACCGTTCTGACGGGGTATCTGGCAGAGGTGAACTGGCATTTGCCGTTTATCGTCTACCTGTTTCCGCTGATCTCGATCGTTCTCTCGTTCTATCTGAAAAAGAATATTTCACCGTATCCCGGTATAGGCATAAACACCACTAGCCGGAGAACGGAAAGGCCTGCCGATAGCAGTTTCGGGAAATTCGGTATACAGATTCCCCACCTGATGCAGATCATGTCGTTCTATGGGTTGGCTACTTACTTAGTGATCATCATCAGCTTCAATCTTCCTTTCCTGATGAAAGAATATCATTTTACCAGCGGTAATTCGGGTATTATGATCTCGCTGTTTTTCTTGGCTATCATGTTGCCGGGATTTATACTGAATCAAATTGTCTCCTTCTTCGGCAAAAAGACCAAATTTGCCTGTATGGTCTCGATCTCTGTCGGAATGGCGCTTATACTCGTTTCCCGCACCGAATGGTTGATCGGGCTGGGTTGTATCTTTACCGGATTAGGCTATGGTGTCATACAACCGATAGCTTACGACAAAACGACCCGCACGGCTATTCCTGAAAAAGTGACGCTTGCACTGGCATTCGTTATGGCCATGAACTATCTGGCCATTCTTCTTTGCCCTTTCATTATAAACATACTCAAGGATATGCTCCATATCGAGACACAGCAGTTCGCTTTCATCTTCAATATGGCCATTGCCCTGATAGCTGCCGCATGGGCCTACCTGAAACAAGATTCGTTCTTGTTCGACGACCGCATCAAACAAGTATAACATAAAATCCCAAGCATCGTGAAAAATAAAATAAGAGAAGCCAATATTTACATGATTATTTCCAAAACTTTCAGCGGGTTGAATATGAATGCGTTGAAATATCTCCTACCATTATGGATAAGTCCGCTAACGGGTGTAACCCTGCGCTGTACGTTTGCCGCCCTCGCGTTTTGGATTATCGGCTTGTTCACCCAACCGGAGACTTCCACCCGCCGGGAAAAGATTCTCTTATTTCTGTTGGGGGCGCTCGGCATTTATGGCTTTATGTTCTTTTACTTGCTGGGATTGAGCAAAACGACCCCTGTGTCAAGCTCCATTTTCTCCAGTTTACAACCTATCTGGGTATTCATTCTTTCTGTCATTTTCTTTAAAGAAACAATCACAAAGATGAAAATAACCGGTATTCTGATCGGATTAGGTGGCGCATTGCTCTGCATCCTGACCCAGAAAAACGATGACCTGGCTTCCGATGCCTTCACCGGAAATCTGCTTTGCCTGCTAAGTTCCATGGCTTATGCAATCTATCTGATTGCAAGCAACCGAATATTGAAGCATGTAGGAGTTATGACAATGCTGCGGTACACCTTTTCCGGTGCGGCTTTCTCCGCCATCATCGTTTCCGGATTTACAGGATTTGAAGCAACACTTTTCACGTTCCATTGGAAACCGATGGCAGTCTTGGCATTCGTCCTGATTTTCCCGACCGTTATCAGTTACCTGTTAATACCGGTCGGACTAAAATATCTGAAAACCACACTGGTGGCCATCTATGGTTACCTGATCCTGATTGTGGCAGCCATTACCTCGCTGGCATTAGGACAAGATCGCTTCAGTTGGTCCCAATTAATAGCTGTCCTCCTGATTTGTTCGAGCGTTTATTTCGTTGAAATAGCAGAAAGTAAGGAAAAATCATAAATTTTTCTCTTTCTTTGTAACAACAGCTTTTCCGTTCCCGTCTACTTAATGAACGCTCTCCAATAGCGCGCGTTGAAGAGCCGGAACTAACGGAATAAGTAACGATTAATACATTAGAAAGATGAAAAAATACATCACAATCCTGATCCTCATCCTATTCTGCCAAGCAGGATATAGCCAGAGCATGGACAAACTGTTCAACGACTTTGCCAAGCAACAAAACGTAACCCACGTAACGGTCGGCCCGTCCCTGATGAAAATAAGCAGCCTGTTCACCGAGACGATGGGTGTAAAAAGCATCGAAGTCCTTTCTTTCGAGGAATGCGGCAATACCGTCAAAGACGATCTCCGCGCTGCCATCAAGAAACTGAAAGACCCGAATTACGAAACAATGGTCAATGCCAACGAAGAGGGCAACCGCACGAAAGTAATGGTACGTATTGACAAAGACATCATCCGCGAACTGGTAATCTTGACAACCGATGGAGGCGACGATGCCCTGATCCGCATCAAAGGAAAGATCAAACCATCTGACATCGAAAAAGTAATAAACGACCACAAAGATGGATGTTGAGAACTTTAAAAGGCTGTTCCTTCCCCTCCATCCCAAGCTCTTCCGGATTGCTTATGCGCTGGTCGAAAACAAGGCCGATGCCGAAGATATCCTGCAAGATGCCTACTATAAGTTGTGGAGCCGGCGGAATGAACTGACCGATATCCAAAATCCGGAAGCTTTCTGCGTGACGCTGGTCAAGAACCTCTGCCTCGATTTCCTTCGCTCACCCCGTGCTAACAGGCGCGACGCAGATGTCACCGAAGCTGTCACTCTTTCTACCGCTTCTTCACCGGACGAAGAGTTGGAAAGACAAGACAAAGTACAGCAAATCCGCCACCTGATCGACCGCCTGCCGGAAAATCAGCGGCAAGTTCTCCGGTTGAGAGGGATCGAAGACTGTTCGATGGACGAGATAGAACAGATCACCGGCCTGAGTGCCGTCAACATACGGTGCTACTCTCCCGGGCACGAAAAATAATTCGGGAACAACTTGAAAAATATTATACATATGAATATGGACGATAAAAAGATAGATGAACTGATCAATAAAGCCCTCCAAGAGGAACAAGCTTTACCCGAAGGACTTTCCCGTAGACTGGAAAAGCAGATCGACACCTGGGCTTCCACGGAAGAAAAGAAGACCCGTTCATTGACCCGTAGACGGACTTTATATTGGTTAAGTGGAGTTGCCGCCTCCATCCTGTTGTGCATTAGCTTTTTACAATACAAATCGTCGTATCAAGCTCACGACCGGCTCAGCGATACTTACACCAATCCGAAAGATGCCGCCGCCGCTGCCGAAAAGGCTTTACTCCTACTCTCGCAGAACCTCAACAAAGGCATCAGCCAGGTGGATAACGCCGGGCAGGAGATAGATAAAGTAAACAATATTTTAAACAAACATTTAAACGATTAATCTTATGAAATCCAAGAATACATTCCTGATCCTATTTCTTTGTTGCACCAGCTTGTGCTTTGCCCAGGATAAACTGTTCGAAAAATATGCCGATATGGATAATGTAACATCTGTCTTCATCTCCAAGAAAATGTTCGACATGATCCCTAATGTAGAAAGCGGCGGCCTCAACCTGATGAATCTGAAAGGGAAAATAAACAACCTCCAAATCGTCACTTCCGACAAGCAGGAAGTCCGGGACCAGATGCGAAAAGAATTCAGCAGCCTTATCAGCAAATCACATGAAGAACTGATGCGGGTCAAGGACAACGATACACGCGCCTCTTTCTACATCGTCCAGAACGGTGACCTAATCAACGAAATGATCATGCTGGCCGACACAGATTCAGACTATGTGGTCATCCGGATAACAGGCAAATTCACATTAGAGGATATACAAGAAGTGGCAAAAAGTTTTGAAAAGAAAGAATGACAAAAGAAACCCTATGTGTTACGATAGCTAAAGCATAGCTTTACCGATCCTAACACATAGGGTTATGCGAGGTAAAAAACGGGCTTATTTCCCAGTAATAATCCTTCGTATCTCACTCAGCTTATTCAACGCTTCCAGAGGTGTCAGGTTGTTGACGTCCAGGTTCTTGATCTCATCCCGGCTGAGGATGACGTTGGAGCCGTTCTCCGCGATCAGGATGTTGCTGGTGGGGATGCCCAGACTGGCCGCCGTGAGGGCGTGCTTCTTGAGCTGCTTGTACTCGCCGTGCACCGGCAGGAAATACTTGGGCTTCGTCAGGGTGAGCATGAGCTTCTGCTCTTCCTGACAGGCGTGGCCGGAAACATGCACATCGTACATGCTCTCGTAGATGACCTCTGCCCCCAGCAGCAGCAGACCGTTGACGATCTTGGTCACGCTCTTCTCGTTGCCGGGAATGGGATTTGCCGAAATGATAATGAAGTCGCCGGGGCCCACGCGCACCTGACGGTGGCTGCAGGATGCCATACGGGAAAGGGCACTCAAGGGTTCGCCCTGGCTGCCGGTGGTAATGAGCACTACCTGCTCCGGGGGATACTGGTTCAGCTCATCCACGCTGATGAGGGTGCCCTCCGGGATGTGCATATAGCCCAGCTCCTGCGCCATGGCGGTGTTGTTCACCATGCTGCGGCCGCTGAATGCCACCTTGCGGCCATCCTCCACGGCCAGATCGATGATCTGCTGCACGCGGTAGATGTTGGAAGCAAAGGTGGCAATGATGATCCGCTTGTTGCGGGCACGGGCGAACAGATTGCGCACGCCTGCAGCCACCTTCTGCTCGGTGGCGGTAAAGCCCGGACGCTCGGAGTTGGTGGAATCGCTCAGCAGGGCCAGCACGCCGTGCTGACCGTACTCGGCCAGCGTGGACAGGTCGGTGACGCCGCAGGCCAGCGGAGTGTAATCGATCTTGAAGTCGCCGGTCTGGATGATGGTGCCAGCCGGGCTGTCGATGGCAAAGGCCACCGCATCCGGGATGGAGTGGTTCACATGGATGGGCTCAATGGTAAAGCAGCCCAGCCTGATCTTCTGTCTGGGGGTGATCTCCACGAACTTGGTCTTGCCTGCCAGACCGAACTCCTCCAGCTTGTTGCGGATCAGGCCGCAGGTCAGGCGGGTGCCATAGATGGGCAGGTCAAGTTTCTGCAGCAGATACGGGATGCTGCCGATGTGGTCTTCGTGGCCGTGGGTGATGAGCAGGCCCTTGATCTTATCCTTGTTCTGCACCACAAAGGTGAAGTCCGGGATGACCATGTCCACGCCGTACATGTCGCTGTCCGGGAACACAAGGCCGCAGTCCACGATGATCATGTCGCCGTTGCACTCGTACACGGTCATGTTCTTGCCCACTTCGCCCAGACCGCCCAGCGGGTAGATGTGGATGGGCACAGCGGCCTCTCTGGGCTGCTGCGGGCGGCGGGGCCGACGGTTATAATAAGGGCGGCGGGTGGTGCGGGGGCGCTTTTCGCCCGTCTGCGCGGCGGGTGCGCCGGTGCTCTGAGCAGCAGCTGTTGCCTTGCTGCGTGCGGAATTATTGGTATTTTCTTTCGACTGTGCCATTCTGACCTCCAAAATAATTACAGCGCAGGCCGTCCCCGCTTGTGGGAACAGCCGCGCTGTGCATGGGAAGCACCTTGAAAAATCGCATCGGCTTCCGTTGGATGCACCGTATAGAATTTATTTCTCAGCGTGTTTTTTGCAAACCGCTGCCTGTTCCGTAAGAGGTTTTGTGCCAGATAGGTCCATCTGCTCGATGCGACCGTGGCTTTTCTGTTGGAACGCCCGGGCACACGCCTGCGGTGCGCCCCTATACGCATTTTGTTAGGATAAGTATAGTATTTCCCGGCGTTTTTGTCAATTCCAAGGTTTGGCAACTCCGGCACGGAATATACATTCGCACTTGACAGAAGCCGGAAAATAGCGCTAAATAGAAGCAACTCATTTTAGAAGGAGAACCGCATGAAGCAGGTCGAAGTGTACACCGACGGCGCATGCAGCGGCAATCCCGGCCCGGGCGGCTGGGGTGCCGTGCTGCGCTACCGTTTTAACGGCAAAGTCTATGAAAAGGAGCTCAGCGGCGGTGATGGCAGCACCACCAACAACCGCATGGAGCTGACAGCCTTTATCGAGGCGCTGCGTCAGCTCAAGGAGCCGTGCGAGGTGCGGCTGTGCTCCGACAGCCAGTATGTCATCAACGGGCTGCAGAAGGGCTGGGCCAGAGGATGGCAGCGCAGGGGCTGGAAAAAAGCGGATGGCTCCCCTGCCCTGAACCCGGACCTCTGGGCACAGGCACTGGAGCAGGAAGCCCGGCACAAGATCACCTATGTCTGGGTCAAGGGCCACGCAGGCCACCCGGAAAACGAACGCTGCGACCAGCTGGCCGTGGCCCAAAGCAAAGCACATGGCGGGAGGCAGGGAACATGAGCGACACATTTTTGCCCGGCAGTGGGTTCGACACCTACGAGAGTCAGGATAAGGTTCTGGTGCAGATGGACGGCAGCAGAGAATGCGCCGTAGCTGTGCGCATTTTACAGCAGCAGGGCTTTGCCGTGGCGGGCGCTGCCGTGCGGCTGGCAGCAGAACAGACCGCCGATGCGGAAAACTCCAAAAAGGCAGCAGAGGCCCTTGGCATCGAGTGCATCGTGCTGAACGCCGAAGCACTGGCCGGGCAGGACGCAGACGTTCTGGGCGAAGGCGGCACGCCGCTGTTTGCCGCCCTGCTGACGGCTGCAGACAAGCTTGGGATGCAATATGTGGCAACCGCTCACCGTGCCCGGGTGGAGACCGGTGCAGACGGCGTGCACACCGTCTGCCCGCCCGCAGGCACCGGCAGTGATGACAGCACGATTCTTGCAGCTTTGCCGCAGGAGACACTGGCACGGCTGATCTTGCCGCTGGGCGATTTTGCCCCGGAAGATGTGGCGGAGATGGCCGAGGATTTTAAAGTTTAACCGTACGTTTCAAATGGCCTCCGTTGCACTCTGGCCATATTCAGCGGAAACATTATTTTTATATTAGAATTCCGGAAAATCTGCGGATTTTCCGGAATTCTTTTTTTCACAGGCAAGGCCGCTGCGGCACACGGCATCTGCTGTTTTTGCTTCCTGCGGAAACAACCGCACGGCGGCAGAAATGCATTCTGCGGTTCGGACCCCATTCCCGTGAAAATGAAAATCGGGAACATCCGCAGATGCTCCCGATTTTCGCATTATCAATATAGTTTCCGCTGAATATGGTGCAGCGCACGCGGAGCCATTCCAAATCGTTTTGTCAGTTCTGGGGATGCACGATATCGCGCCAATCCAGATCGCCGCGCTCCAAGCCGTGGATGAGCACTTCTGCAGTGGCAATGTTGGTGGCCATGGGGATGTTGTGCACATCACACAGGCGCAGCAGCGTCATTTCGTTGGGTTCGCTGGGCTTTGCGTTGATGGGATCACGGAAGAACAGCAACAGGTCGATCTCATTGCAGGCGATGCGGGATGCGATCTGCTGGTCGCCGCCCTGCACACCGGCCAGAAAGCGCTGCACCTGTAAGCCGGTAGCTTCTGCGATCAGTTTACCGGTGGTGCCGGTCGCTACCAGTTTATGCTGGCTCAGGATGCGGCAGTACGCCGTACAAAACTGAACCATCAGCTCCTTTTTGGAGTCATGCGCAATGAGTGCAATCGTCATCCGTTACCCTCTCCTCTTCCTAAACGATTGGAACGCTTTTGTAAAAAAGTCCTTTGCCTGAAATGATATCACAAAATCCAATCTTTTACAACTGGTTTTTATACAGAATATTCAATTTTGTTTTCTTTTCAGGGATGTTTCCATTCAAAACCCCGCTGCAGTGCCCTTTCCCGTGTCGGTTTTGTCTCCCGTTTTCAGTTCTCCGGCGCAATGGCATCGGGGTTCTGCTCGGTGTCTGCGGCGGGCTGCTGCTCGTCCTGCACGGCAGGCTGGGCTTTCCCTTCTGCTGCCGTTTCCGGCGCAGCGGTGTCTGCGGCGGGTGTCATCTGTGCAGGCTGGGCTGCGGCATTGCCGGTGGTCTGGCCTGCAGCGGCCTGTGCTGGGTCAGTGGTCTGCGCCTGATCTTCCTGCTGGGCCTGCTCGGCTTCCTTTTCCGCTTCGGCCTGCTGGGCAAGGCTGCCATCCTTCAGGGCAAAATAGGCATTTGCAATGTCCACCACCAGATCACCGGTACGGGCACCATAGCCTCCGTACTCAATGCTAATGCCAATGGCGATCTGCGGATCATCCGCCGGGAGGTAAGCCACCATCATGGCGTTCAGATAGTGCTTACCGGGCGCATAGGTCTCGCTGCGCTGAGGTGTACCGGTCTTGCAGGCGATCGGCACCGGATAGCTGGAAATTTTGCCGCTGATGGTGCTGGGCACCTGCTTCATGCCCTGCCGCACCAGCTCAAAGGTGTTGCCGGTGCCTTCGATCACATCCATGACCTCGGGCTTGGTCTCGCTGAGCACCTCGCCGGTGTTGGTGTCCAGAATGGCCTTGACGAAATGGGTGCGGTAACGGGTGCCGTTGTTGGCCAGCGTTGCCGCGTAGGTAGCCAGCTGGATGGGCGAGACCACCGTGTTGCCCTGACCGATGGCGGCCTGCACATCCAGCGATGCCGTATAGTTGGAGTCGCTCTTGGTGGTCAGACGGCCCACGGCCTCGCTCACCTCCACACCGGTGCGCTGGCCAAGACCCAGCTTGTAGGCATAGGCATCGTACACATCGCTGGTCAGGCGGCGGCCAACATCATAGAAGAAGATGTTGCAGCTCCACTTGATGGCCGTTACCACATCGATGTTGCCGCTGTGGCCATGGCGGGTACAGCGGGGGTGGTAATCCTTGAAGTAGTTGTACACGCCGTTGCAGTAAACGGTAGAATACTGGTTGATGAGGCCGCTGTCCAGTGCAGCCACCGCCACGGCGGGCTTGAAGGTAGAACCCGGCGTATACAGGCCCTGCAATGCGCGGTTGAACAGCGGCAGGCTCGGGTCGGAGCTGTACTCGCTGTAGTTAGCGGCATACAGGTTCTGGTCATAGCTGGGATAGTTGGAAGCAGCCAGCACACTGCCGTCCTTCACGTCCAGCACCACCACCGCACCGGCGGCAGCTTTCATGGTGCCGGTATTGTACACGCGGTTGATCATATCAATGTTGTCCGCCAGTGCCTTGTCCACGGCACGCTGGAAGTTGCTGTCAATGGTCAGCTGCACGGTATGGCCCGGCTCCGGCACAGTGGTGAGCTTTGTATCCACGATCACGCCGTCCGAATTGCGGGTGATGGTCTCCACGCCGTCCTTGCCGCGCAGCTCGTCCTCATAAACGGATTCCAGACCAGAAATGCCCAGAACATCGTTCATGTTATAGCCTTTTTCCCGCAGCGGATAGGTCACCTGACCGTTGGAATCGGTCACCTTCCACTTTTCCGCCGTGATCTTGCCCACACGGCCCAGCACCGCCGGGATGATATCGCTCTGGTCGTAGCTGCGGGCGCTGGTTTCCACGATCTCCACACCTGGCAGTTGCAGGCTGTGCTCCTTGATGGTGGCCACCGTTGCCGCACTGACGTTTTCTGCCATGACAAAGTTGTTCACATTGGAGAACGCCTGCCGGTCCATCTCGTAGTGGATGCCGGCCAGCACACGCTGCCATTCCGGCGAAAAATCCTGCAGATCGTTCTTTTCCACCAGCATTTCCATTACATCGTTGGCGGTGGCGTACTGCTGCAGACCAAGCGTTTCCTTCATGTCTGCCAGCTGCTTCTGGTCGCTGGTGGACGTGTCATCGTCCGTAAAGGCGTAATTGCCTGCTGCGTCCGCCTGACCGATCAGCAGCGTATCATTCCAGCTCTCGCCATTCGCACGCAGCAGCTCCACGATCTGCTGCAGCATGGTATCCAGATCCCGGTCGCCCATCAGCAGTTTGTTGAGGACCACATTGTAGCTGGTGGTTGTGGTGGCAATGCGCCGCCCGGCGCTGTCCACGATATCGCCGCGGGCCGCCGTGACCGTAAAGTTATAGTCGGTGGTGTTGGTGGCCTTGGCCTTGAAGTCGTCGCCGTTGACCAGCTGCAGAAAGATCAGCCGCATCACGTACAGGCCCATGATAACACATGCCACTGCAATGAGCAGGATCATCCGGCGCGCAACGGTTTTTCGTTCGTTTTGGTTCATCCGCGTTTCCTCCGGCGGTTCAGACTACGCCGTTGTCGATTTTGAATGCGCTGTAAATGTGCCGCACCAGACTGAACAGCATCAGCGACGGCACCAGCGTCATCATGGCCGAAGGCAGCACAAAGGTCAGCCAGCGGCTCAGCGCCCAGCTGTAGCCGGGCATGTAGTAGAAGAACAGCCAGTCCAGCGAGAGCACCACAAGGGCCGTGCCGGTGCTGATGAGCGCAAAGTTCCATGTGCTGCCCTGCAGATACACCTGCACCAGCACCGAAAGCGCAAAGCAGAGCAACAGCAGCTCCAGCGCCAGCATACCCACGGTGCGCCCGGCGGTGTAGTCCCACAAAAGGCCGCTCACAGCACCAAACAGCGCACCTGCAAACTCGCCTTCATACACGGCCACAGCCAGACACAGCGGCAGAATGAACAGCGGCTTTGCCTGCCCCAGCTGGAGCAGGCCGGGGGTCGTCTGCAGTGCCGCGCACACAAACAGTGCCACCGCGTAGCAGACCCATTTCAGGATCTGGCTGCGGCTGCGCATGCGGCGTGATTCCATACAAATGCGCCCCCTTAATAGTCGGTAATAACGAATACGTGCTTGACCGTGCGCGGGTCTGCACCCGGGCGCACCACTGCAATGGAAGATTTTCCGCTGACTTCCGGCTCCACCTTCTGCACGGTTCCCACCAGCAGATCCGGCGGGAACACTCCGCCAAGACCGGTGGTGATCACCTGATCGCCCATCTTCGTCTCAGTGGCGCGTTCCAGATTGGTCAGCACGCACAGGCCGTCACCGGCATAATCGGTGCTGCCATTGATAATGCCGTTTTCCCGCGTGCGGGATACCACGCCCGCAGCGCTGAAGCTGGGGTGCAGAATGGTCATCACCTTGCAGCTGGTGGTGTCGGCTTCCACCACCATGCCGATCAGATAGCCCTTATCGCTGATCACGGCATCGTTCACGGCTGCGCCGTTCACCGTGCCGCAGTCCAGCGTAAAGCCTCCGAACTCATCCAGCGGGTCGCGGCCGATCACAAAGGCAGAAATATAGCTTGCTTCGGTGTTGGAATCCTGAATGCGGGCCAGTGCCTTGTAGGCTTCGTTCTCCGCCTTGATGCGGTCGTAGTCCACGATCTGCTGGCGCAGCTCAGCATTCTCCGCTTCCAGCTGTTCGTTCTGTTCCATGACCTCATCGATGCTGGTGTATTTTTCCCACACCGAGCCAATGCCGCCGCTCAGTGCCGATGTGACCTTCTGGAGCGGCATCAGCACCACGCCCAGCAGTTCCTGCGGGGCAGCAGTCAGTCGTCCGTTGGCACCGGCATAGGCCATGATTCCCACCAGAAACACCGCCACGGCTACCAGTATCTTAAATTTCCATGTGTCAAAAAAATCCTTCAAGGGAGTACCCTCCTGTTTCGGGTGGATGCCATGCCATAAGAAAAGCGCGGACAGCCCTGCCATCCGCGCAAGAGACATTGTTTGCAGCGGAAATCAGCGCAGACGCTGCGCAAAAGAGCCTTTTTCCGCAAGTGTGGGCCTTGCCCGTGTTACATGTGGCCGCCGTCGGTGTCCAGCACGTCATGCAGGACATCCACATGATCCAGCACCGCACCGGCACCCTTAGCCACGCAGTCCAGCGGGTCTTCCGCAATGTGTACGTCGATGCCGGTCTCGCTTTGGATCAGCTGATCCAGACCGCGCAGCAGTGCGCCGCCGCCGGTCAGGGTGATGCCGCGGTCGATGATATCCGCACTCAGCTCCGGCGGGGTGCGCTCCAGCGTTTCCTTGATGGCGCTGGTGATCTTGACCAGGCATTCCAGCAGAGCTTCGCGCACATCCTCCGAGTGGACGACGATGTTCTTGGGCAGGCCGTCCACGAGGTTACGGCCCTTGATCTCCATGGTCATTTCGGGGTCCAGCGCATAGGCGGAGCCGATCTCGATCTTGATCTGCTCTGCGGTGCGCTCACCGATCAGCAG